>ENA-OSEO01004807-OSEO01004807.1-sediment-metagenome-genome-assembly--contig:-NODE-4807-length-13718-cov-11.843487_pt1 | contig 13718 bp, 14 predicted proteins | sample MGYA00237883_ERZ534232 | MGnify/ENA metagenome assembly ERZ534232 | reverse complement strand
GAAGCCGTCGCGGCCTTCCTTGGAGCCCCGGACTGGAGCTGCATCTCCTTCGGGCACAACATGACGACCCTGAATTTTTCCCTGAGCCACGCCCTGATGCGCGAAATGGCCCCCGGGGACGAGATCGTCATCACGGAACTCGACCACGAGGCCAACCGCGGCCCATGGCTGCACCTCGCCGAGCGGGGCATCGTCGTGAAGGAAGTGAAACTGCTTCCCACGGGCCGGCTCGATTACGCCGACATGGCCGCCAAGATCACCCCGAAAACCCGCCTGGTGGCGATCGGCTTCTCCTCGAACGCCCTCGGCACGATCAACGACATCGCGGAAGCCCGCCGCCTTTCGAAGGCCGTCGGGGCCTGGCTGCTGGTGGACGCCGTCCATTACGCCCCCCATTTCCCCCTGGACGTGGCAGCCCTCGACGTCGACTTCCTGCTCTGTTCGGCCTACAAGTTCTACGCGCCCCACATCGGCATCCTCTACTCCCGGCCGGGGCTCCTGGATTCCCTCACCCCAGACCGGCTCCGCACGCAGGACAACGTGGCCCCCTTCAAGATCGAGACCGGCACGATGAACCACGCCGCCATCGTCGGCATAAAGGCGGGCATCGAGTACATCGCCTCCTGGGGCGAGGGACCCGACCTCCGGAGCCGCATCGTCTCCGGGATGACGGCCATCGCTGCCTACGAACACGGGCTGGCCTCCGAGTACTACGACAAGGTGAAGGCCATCCCGGGCGTCACCGTCTGGGGAACGGACTTTTCCAGCACCCACCGGGCACCCACCGTTTCGATCACGATCGACGGCGTGCACCCCGCGGAAGCGGCCAAGCAGCTCGGCGAGAAGGGCATCCTCGTCTGGGACGGCGACTTCTATGCCGTCCGGGCCATCGAGGTCCTGGGCCTGGCTCCCTCGGGCGGCGTCATCCGGGTCGGCATCTCGATGTACAACACCCGCGAGGAAATCGCCCGCCTCCTGGAGGAAATCCGCCGCCTGGCAAAGGGATAGCCATGACTGCAAACCGGTTTCCGCTGAAACTCCTTTTCGTGGGCTTCGGGAACGTCGGCCGGGAAATGGCCCGCATCCTGGTACACAAGGCCGACTATCCCGGCCTGGCCGACCTCGACGTTTCCGTCGTGGGGATCACCACGGGCAGCCGGAAAGCGCTGGCAAACGAACAGGGCGTCGACCTGGCCCGGGCCCTGCAGGAATTGAAGGAAGAGGGGCGGTTCACGCCCCGGAACCCCGACTATTCGGAACTGGACAGCCTGGGAGCCGCTAAAACCCTGGATTACGACGTGCTGGTGGAAATGTCTCCCCTTTCCATCGAGAACCGCGGGGAACCCGCCATCACCCACGCCCGCACGGCCATCGGGAGAGGGCGCCACGTGATCAGCTGCAACAAGGGCCCCCTGGCCTTCGCCTTCCGGGAGATCCGGGAGAGTGCCGACGAAAGGGGCGTCGCCTTCCTCCACGAGACAACGGTCATGGACGGTTCCCCCGTGTTCGACATGGCACGAACCTGCATGCGGGGAAACACGATCCTGCGGATCGACGGCATCCTGAACTCGACGAGCAACTACGTCCTCTGCGCCATGGAGAAGGGACAGACCTTCGCCGAGGGCGTGGCAGGCGCCCAGGCCGAGCAGATCGCAGAGGCCGACCCGTCCAACGACCTGGACGGGTGGGACGCGTCCGTGAAGATCGTCGCCCTGGCCAATGTCCTCATGGGAGCGGACCTCAGGCCGGAGGACGTGGACCGGGACAGCATGGCCGACATCACCCCGGACAGGGTCGGGAATGCAAAGGAGCGGGGAAAACGGATCAAGATGGTCTGCTCCGCCTGGCGTGAAGGAGACACGGTCAAGGCTTCGGTCAAGGCAAGCGAAGTCCCGATGGAGCACCCGTTCGCCCTGGTGGACGCCACGGGCTCCATTGTCCGCTTCGAGACGGACCTCCTGGGCAAGATCCTCATGACGGAGGAAAACCCGGATATCACCACGACAGCCTACGGAGTCATCACGGACCTTTACGCCCTGGACGCGGGAAACCGCTGATCCAGGCTCGTCGCGGGAACCGGAGGGGAGCCTTTCGGGACTCCCCTCCCCTTTTTCTCTTTTTTCTCTGCCATCCCGCTCTCGCGTTATGATAAAGAGAGTGAATGCCATGTCGGGAGATTTTTTTCTAATGGATGAACCAAGGACCCCCCCGGCAGGGGGATGCTCACGCAGCGAAGAACTCCTGGATGTTTCTCCGCTTTCCCTCGTCGACGCCCTTGCCGAGGTCGGCATTGTCGTGCTCGACGCAAAAGGAAAAATCATCCAGGCCAATTCCCGCTTCTGCAACATGTTCGGCTATTCGCCGAAAGAGGTTATCGGAAGCGAACTGGACCCCCTGGTGGCCCGGGGGGAGGAACTGGTCGACGCCTTGGCCCTTTCAGATCGATTCCTGACGTCAGGCAGGGGGTTTTCGGTCGAGGTGACCCGCTACAGGAAGGACGGGACCCCCTTCCAGGCCCTCCTGACGTCGACGCCGATGTTCCTAGACAAGACCGGACTCCTGAGTGCAAACACCTGCACGTACGTCGACCTGACGGGGAAGCGCGAGCGGGAACGGGCCATGAAGAAGGCCACCGTCCTCTTCGAGAACCTGTTCGACCGCACCCCGTCCGCGGTCGTCCTCTGCGATATCGAGAGCCGGATCATCAGGGGCAACGCGGCTTTTTTCGAACTCTTCGGCTACGCACCGGAAGAAATGGAAGGACAGATCATCGACGGCCTTGTCGCCCGGGGCCCCTACTACGAGGAAGCCCGGGGCATCTCGGCCTTCGTCTACAGCGGCGAGGGGCACCAGAGGCGGACGGTGCGCTTCCGCAAGGACGGCACCCCCATCGATGTGACCATCACCGCGATCCCTTTCACGACCGAGGACGGGGAGAGGATGCTTTTCGGCATCTACTACGACATCTCGGCGGAAAAGGAGGCCGAGCGCCGGATCGAGACCTACGAGGCGGAACTTCGCCGCCTGGCCTGGGAGATCACTCTTTCGGAGGAACGGGAGCGCCGGAGGATCGCCTCGGTGCTGCACGACGAGATCGGGTTCGAGCTGGCCTCACTTTACCAGTCGCTGAGCACCCGCCCCGATTCGCAGACGGAGGGACATCCCCACAGGGCGGCCACCGACTCCCTGAAAAGCGTGATCTCGCAAATCCGCAGCCTGACCCGGGAGATCAGCAATCCCGCCCTCTACGCGGCGGGGCTCGACGTGGGGCTGAGGTCGCTCCTGGACCAGATCCTCACCCCTCTCGACATCCTCTGGAGCCTGTCGGTGAACGGCACCAGCCGAAACCTCCCCCAGGACCTCGGGATCGTGATCTACCAGATGGTCCGCGAACTGCTCAGGAACGTGGTGAAGCACGCAAAAGCCCGCACGGTATCCGTCCGCATCCGCTATCGCCGGAATTCCATCGCGGTGCTGGTCAGGGACGACGGCATTGGTTCGGTGGCTTCCGAATCTTCGACCGGCTGGGGACTTGGCGGGTGGGGTCTTTTCGGAATCCGGGAAAGGCTGAAGCACCTGGGTGGGCGGCTGGTCTTCAGGAGCCGGCCGGGGGAAGGCACGAACTGCACTCTCTGGATACCCAAGACAAGGGGGGATTCCAATGGCGATCAGGATTTGCATCGCTGACGACCAACCCTCCGCACGCACCATGCTGCGGCGGGTCCTCGGCGACAATCCCGAAATCTCCATCGTCGGGGAAGCGGAAGACGGTTTTGCGACAGTCGCCCTTTGCAGGGAAACGGTTCCCGACATTGTCCTGCTGGACATCTCCATGCCCGGGATGAACGGGGTGGAAGCGGCCCGGATCCTGTCGGGGCTGGCGACCCCCCCGAAAATCGTCACCCTCTCGATGCACGCCGACGCCTTCCTTGCGGCTGAAATCCTGAATGCCGGGGCTGACGCCTACCTCACCAAGGACTGCGAGCCGAACGAAATTTTGCGGGCCATCCGCACCGTGATGGAAGGACGCACATACCTTTCCGCCGGGATCGCCGGTCCCGTCGTCGACAGTTTCATCCGCAGGGGCACCGCCCAAAAGGAACATCGAGGCGGAAAGGCCGCGGGCTCCCTCTCCCGCCTAAGCCCGCGGGAACTCCAGGTCTTCCGGCAAATGACCCTCGGCCTTTCGCCGAGGGAAATCTCCGAACACCTCGGGATCAGCCACAAGACGGTCGAAACCCACAGGTCCAACCTGCTCAAGAAACTCGGCCTGAACAGGATGGCGGACCTCATCCGTCTCGCGATCCGGGAAGGGCTCATCGACCCCTGACGGAGTCTCCCCCCGGAATGAAGGCCAGGGCCAGGCTACCCGGACCTGCGTTCAAACCGATCACCGGCGATATATCGACGACGAAACGCGGCCCGAACCCGAGGGCCTTTTCCATTTCCCCGGCAAAATCAAGGGCCTCGCCGGGTGCGTGGGCGTGGGCGACGGCATAACCCCAGAGCCCCTCCGAAGCCTGGACCTCCTCTGCAAAAAACCGGATCCGGTCAAGGTTCGCCCGCTGGCTTCGGGCTTTCCCCACCGCCGTTCCCCTTCCTTCCGAATCCACCGAGATGATGGGCTTCAAGCCCAGGAGCCGAACGAGGGCTCCCTTGACCGGCCCGATCCTCCCACCCCTCACCATGTGACGCACCGTCTTCAGGCACACAAGGATCCGCGCCCGCCGGCTTCCATCCTCGACAAGATCCAGGACCCCCTCCAGGGGGGTTCCCGAATCAAGGGCCTCCGCGGCCCGAAGGACGACAAGTCCGAGAGAAGCACAAAGGTGCCGGGAATCGACGACCTCTATCCGTTTATTCGGGAAAGCGGCAGCGGCCTTTTTTGCCGCCTCGCAGGTTCCGCTCAGGGCACTCGAGAGATGGATCGAGAGAATCGATTCGTAATGGCCGGAGAGGAAATCGTAAAGCCTCTCGAAATCACGGACGGAAGGCTGGGAGGTGGTCGCCCTGTCCCCTTTCTCCATGTGCCGGTAGAACTCGTCCGGCGTCATCGTCAGCCTGTCCAGGTACTCGCTTCCGCCGATGTTGAGCTTCAGGGGGACGACATGGACCTGGTGGGCGTCCAGCAGGTCCTGCGGGAGGTCGCTGGAGGAATCGGTCACCAGGGCAACCGGCCCCTTGCGGTTATTCATGACCTGGACCTGCCGGAACATGTCATCCGCCTTCTGGAACGTGCTCGTTCCGAAAGACTCGAGCGTGGCAAACAAGCGGGCAGGCTCGTTGGTGTGGATATGGATCCTCGAGTGTCCAGGGACCCCTCCAAGGATGATCGAATCCCCGAAAGATTCCAGGCAGGATCTCAGTGCCTCCGGGTCGCCGGTCCCATCCCCCTGGATGAGGGCCTCGGTGCAGTAGCGGAATTGCGGAATGCCAAAGTCCAGGTCCATATGCGAAGGAGTTTCAATTTTCGGCAGGGTCACGCGGTTCACGTGCCTGAGGTTTCCTTTCCTGATGAAATCGTCGATTCCCTCCAGGAAAGCCAGGAAGCCCCTGGCCCCGGCATCCAGCACTCCCGCCTTCGCCAGGACGGGGAGGCGGTTGGGCGTGTCGAGGAGGGCCTCCCGTGCAGCCGGAAGCGAACCGGAAAGGAGGATCGCCAGGTCCTTGAAGCTGGAAGCCAGGGAATCCAGGGATTGTCCCCAGGCCCGCATCACCGTCAGGATCGTCCCTTCCACCGGCCGGGAAACAGCCACGGATGCAAAAGTTGCGGCAGCGGCCAGTGCCCCTGCAAGATGGGGGGCCTCCGCCCTCGGGAAATCCTCCAGGTTACGGGCCGCCCCGAGCAGGTACTGGGCCAGGATGAGGCCCGAGTTGCCCCTTGCCCCAAGGAGGGCCGCCTCGGAGAGAGCCCTGAAGGTCCGGCCAAGGTGCCGCTCGGGCTTGACCTGCGTGACAGTCGACCGAAGGGTGGACGCCATGTTGCTTCCCGTATCCCCGTCTGGAACGGGAAAAACGTTGATCGCATCGAGGTGGGGCCGCATCCGGTCCATTTCCATGGCCCCGGCCCAGAATGCCGCGTAAAGGCGGAAACCGTCGATATACGCTATTCGCAAGGATCCCGGCCTCCTCATGTTTTTAGGTCAACTGGGCTTTTTGGGGAACCAGGGGAAAAAGGCGTTCGTCCTCTCGACGTATTCCCGGTAACCGGGGCGTTCGCCCATCCGGCCCTTTTCCAGCATCGGCACGCCGGAAACCCGCAGGAGGAGGAAGGTGATCGTCAACGGGCTCACCAGGGTCCACGCGCCTCCCGGAACTCCCAGGGCCAGCAGGTAAAGCCCCCACCACATCGTGGCTTCGCCGAAATAATTCGGGTGGCGCGTAGTGCGCCAAAGCCCCCGGTCCATGACCTTCCCGCGGTTGGCGGGATCCGCCTTGAAACGGGCAAGCTGGGCGTCCCCCACGACCTCGAAGAGGAAACCGACGAGCCAGATGGCGATCCCCAGCCCGTCAAGGATTCCCAGGGGCGGATTTTCAGCGGCGTTGACCGTGATCACCGAGGAGGCGATCACGAGAAGCAGGAAGCCCTGCAGGATGAACACCTGGAGGTAGCTTCGGACGACGAACCATTTGCCCCAGTCTTCCCGCCACTTCGCATAACGGGGATCCTCCCCTTTGCCCCTGTTCCTCCTGGCGATGTGGAAAGCCAGCCGGAAACCCCAAACGCCCACGAGGGTTGTCGCGACGACAGGCCTAAAGGACAGGTCGCCTCTCACCGTAAGCGCCGCAACGCAGGCGAGGAAAAAACCGGGGCCCCAGGCCACGTCGGCGACCGAGTTGTCCCTGCGCACCAGGGCCGCGACGTAGAAAGCCGTCATGTAGATCCACACGCCCAGCGCCGCCTTGCAGAAAACGGCCAACATTTTCCTCACCTCCCGAAGTGAACTGGCAGATTGTTTTTCAATCTTACCCTTTATCTCTTTATCTGAAAAGTTTGGGGCGAGGCATGAAGAAGCCCGGTTCCGCCGGGGAACCGGGCTCGGCTTTACGAGTGGCCGTTTCAAAAAGAGCGGCCGATGCCTTAGAATGCATGCTGGGAAGCGGGGGGTAAGGCCATGACGAGCGAAGGACGGACGGTCCTGGGGCTGGCCGAGGGATATACCGCGATTTTCGGGCTCTCGAACGTTTACTACCTTCTGGGGATTTACCTGTCCATGAGGGGAATGGCCACGCCGGGCCAGATCGGGTGGGTCATGGGGGCATTCTACGCGGCCCAGACCTGCTGCAGGCCTTTCGCCGGGAACGTCGTCACACGGATCGGCTTCAGGAGGACTTTCACGGCGGGGGCCCTGCTCTGCCTCGCCGGGAGCTCGGCTTTCGCGCTAACCGGCCCGAGCTTTCGCTGGATGCTTTTCTGGAGGATCGTGATGGGCATCGGGTCAAGCCTGTACGTCATCGCCCTGACCACCTACCAGACCCTCGGGATACCTGATTCGACAAGGGGCTCCGCCTTTTCCCTCATCTCGGCAGGCGGGATCGTTCCTCTCGTGACTTTCGTTCCCCTGGCCGACTTCTTCCTCAAGAAGGGCTGGACCCCGCTCTACGCCTGGATGGTTCCCCTGATCGCCCTCTACGCCCTGGCCTGCGGCCTCAGGCTCCCGGCCCTGGACATCCCCGAAAGGACGGGAGTAGAAAAAAAACAGGGACTCCTGTCGCTTGCTGCCGCTCCGGGAATACGCACCCTGCTCATCTCTTCGACCGTCTTCTCGATGACCGACGCCTGCCTGCTCGCGGTCGGAGGCGTCGCTGCGGAAAGGGGGCTTTTGCCTTCCCTTTTCCTCACGGCCAATGCCTCGATGGGACTCCTGGTCCGCGTGGGGGGCAGGCGAATCCTGGACATCCTGCCCAGGAGGAAAATGGCCGCGCCAGCCATCGCCATGACCTCCCTGGGGCTGATCGGGGCTTCATTCGCCAGGGGGAACCTCTCGTACTCCCTCTGGGGGGTCTTTTTCGGCATCGCGATGGGACTGGGTTTCCCGCTTCACATGGCCCTGATCGGGGACGTTGCCAAACCTCACCAGAGGGCACAGGTTTCTTCGCTCGTCTGGTTCCTGATGGGAGCGTGTTTCTTCGTCGTCCCGATCCTGCTCGGAAACCTCGCCGGGATCCTGGGAACGACCGGTGCTTTCCGGGCTTTCACCCTGGTTCTCCTGGCCCTTTCCCCATTCGTCTTTGTCCTCTGGAACCCCGGCTACTCCTTCCTCCGGTCGCACTGGTAGACATAGCGAAGCGGGCTTCTCCGGCTGCACCTGAAGAGAGGCATCAGCACCATCCCCGCCACGAATCCCCCCGCGTGGGCCCAATAGGCCACCCCGCCGCTGTCCGTGTGAACCCCGAGCCGGGAAACGCCGCTGAAAAGCTGCATGAAGAACCACAGCCCCAGGACGATCACGGCCGGGACCTGGACGGTGAAGAAGAAAAGAATGAAAACCGGGACGAGGAGGACCACCTTCGCCTTCGGGTACAGGAGGAAGTAGGCGCCCAGGACCCCGGCGATGGCCCCGCTCGCGCCTATCGTCGGGAGGGAAGACCCCGGGTTGATGAAAACTTCCGCCAGGCTGGCGACGATCCCGCAGGAGAGGTAGAAAAGCAGGAAGCCCACGTGGCCCATCCGGTCCTCGACGTTGTTCCCGAAAATCCAGAGGTAAAGCATGTTGCCGATGAGGTGGAACCATCCCCCGTGCAGGAACAGCGAAGTGAACAGGGTGGCCAGCACGAGGGGGTGTTCGCTCCAGGCCGCAACGGCACGCGGAGTGACTCCCCAGGTGAGGACCAGCGTCCTGAGGTCCGCCTGGGGCAGGCTGAGCTGGAAGAGGAAAACCAGGAGGTTCAGCCCGATCAGGATATAGGTGAGGAACGGGAAACGTTCTCCCGGAACGTCGTCCCCGATCGGGATCAACGCACCTCGCCCCCGCGGAAGAGATCGACCAGCCCCCGTGCCTTGCGGGGTCCCTTCGGTCCCTCGTAGGGCATCGGGATGTACATGACGGAAGGCCTCATTGCTCCCTGCTGGGGATAAAGCATCATGAGGGCGTAAACCTCCTCGGGCATCTCCGTGTCCGCGGGAAAGCCCAGTTCGATCGCTTCCTCCGCCCCGATGGGATAATCGTGGGTCCAGTTCCCCAGGGTCAGCTTGTCCGCGAGGGCGACCGCCTTCTCCTTTTCCATGCCGTTGGCCGTGGTGATCGTGACCACGGTGTCGTGGACCTGCCGGATGGCCTTGCGGGAAATGTCCGCAAAGACGAGGGTCTGGTCGTCGATCTCGTTGATGTCCTTCTGTTCCACGACCTTCAGGATGGACGCCGCCGGCATCTGCCCGAGCTGCGGATCCACGGGCCCCATGACCGCGTTGGAATCCATGACGATGCGGTCGGCCGCCAGGGCGACCAGCGTCCCGCCGGACATGGCGTAATGCGGCACGAATACCGTAACGGGAGCCTCATGCCGGATCAGGGCGCATGCGATTTGCTCGGCAGCCAGCACGAGACCGCCCGGCGTGTGCAGGATCAGGTCGATGGGCAGGTCCGAGGGGGTCAGGCGGATCGCCCTGAGAATCTCCTCGGAATCGTCCACGTTGATGTAGCGGGAAACGGGAATCCCCAGGAAGGAAACCGTCTCCTGCCTGTGGATCAGGGTAATCACACGGGAAGAGCGCTTTTTCTCGAGCTTCATGAGAACGGAACGCCTCTGGGACTCCAGGAGCTTTTGCCTGAACACCGGGGTCAGCATGCTTGAAAGGATGAAGAACCAGAACAGCCACGAAAAATTCAAACTCAACACCTCCTTTCGCCCATCTTGTCATCACAAGGCCATCCCTGCAACCGTAAAGGAAAATCAAAATCAACGGCATGCAGTATCCAGCTTGACACGAACCCGCAAGTCCATTACAATGCTCCGAAATTCATTAAACCATGGGCTTGCCCCGGAAGGAGGAGACGCAATATGAAGGGTTTTAACGCCTTGAACAACGGCCTGCTCGTCGTAGTAGCCCTGATTATTAGCCGCGGGTCCCCTCCTGGGGTGGCCGGCGTTTAGGCGCCGTTGACCGCAAACCCAGGCCGGGACCCGAGCAGTATCGGGTCCCGGCCTTTTTTTATTCCGAAGGAGGCGAGGCAGCAAAGACGAGAAAAGTTGAGAGGAGAAAAAAGAAGCAAGCGGCCTGATTAAAAAAAATTATCGAAAATATCGGAAGGAGAGATTCCCATGTTGAATGAAAAACTCGTTTTCCAGGCAGTGAGAATGGCTCAGAACCATGCGACGGAAAGCCTTGCTGAAGAACTCGCCGCTTTCCAGGAAAGACCCGCCGAGCACCGCCGCGCGATCCCCTGGTCCTGGATGGCCTTCAGGGGCCCCTTCGAGGGATTCAGGTAGAAACCGCCCCTGTCCCGGATCAACCTCCCTGCGCGGCCGCGGCTCCCGGTATCCCGGGATGCCGGGCCGCGTTTTCGCTGCCCCGTTTCCGGAGGCTTCCGTTACCTCGGTGAATTGCAGATAAATGAATGTTGACTTAAGATAAATGGGTTGTGATGGCTGATAAACCGTCTGGAGGCGATCCCCCTGAGTCCGCTGAGGAAAATGCAGGAAGAGGGAACCGATCTGTTCGGCCGGCTGTTCGAATCCCTGCCCGAGGGGGCTGTCCTTTGCGACGAGAACCATGTCGTCCGGATGGTGAACCCCGAATTCTGCTCCCTTTTTTGCTACAAGGAAGAAGAAGTCCTGGGACGACACCTGGACGACCTCATCGTACAAAACCCGCAAATGGCACTCCAGTCGGAATCCCTCTGGTCGGGCATCCTTGAACGGGACCGCATTTTCCTGGAGGCCCCGCGCTGCAGGAAGGATGGAACATCGGTTGACGTTTCGATCCTGGGGGTCCCGCTGAACCTGGAGGAACTGGACCGGGGCTCCTTCTGGATCTACCGTGACATCAGCCGCCAGAAGGCCACGGAGTCCGAACTCTGCAAGGCCGCGGAGGCTCTCTCCGACAGCGTCGGCAAGCTGGACCGGCTCCTCGAGCAGACCATCGGCCTTCTTTCGACCACGATTGAAAAGCGGGATCCCTACACGGTCGGGCACCAGAAGAAGGTCGCACGGCTGGCAAGGGCCATCGGCCTCAAGATGGGGCTTGAAGCGGATTTCTGCCACAGGCTCTTCCTGACCTCCCTCGTGCACGATATCGGCAAGATCTCCATCCCCGCCGAGATCCTGACGAAACCCTTCACCCTTACCGGGATCGAGAGAAACCTCCTGGAAACCCACAGCCGGAGCGGGTATGAGATCCTTGAGCAGGTCGATTTCCCCTGGCCCCTGGCCAGGGCGGTCCTCCAGCATCACGAGCGGATCGACGGATCGGGCTACCCCGAGGGACTCAAAGGGGATTCGATCCTGCTTGAGGCCCGAATCCTGGCCGTTGCGGACGTGGTCGAGGCCATCTCCGCCGACCGGCCTTACAGGGCAGCCCTGGGGCACGAAGCGGCCCTGGAGGAGATCAGGTCATGCCGCGGGACCCGGTTCGATCCCGAAGCGGTCGATGGCTGCCTCGCCCTGTTTGGCGAAGGGTTCCGCTTCGACCAGCCCGCAGACGGTTTCATCTAGCCCGCCTCGGAAGGAAATGGGGGAATTCGTGATGTCCAGGCTTTTCACGCCTGAAGTCGTACGGGAGGCCTTTCTCAGGTCGAAGGGGCGCTGCGAATGCAGAAGGCTGGAATGCGAGGGACATGGACGAAGCACGCTGACCCTGTCCAGCGGAGACTCCCGCTGCTCAAGGACCTTTTTCTTTCCCGAACGCGGTGAGAAATGGATTGCCGTAATCCGTGACCCCGATGGCCCCTACAACGCAGGGAATTGCGAGATCCTTTGCATGCAGTGCGCGGAGGAAAGGCGCCGGTCGTCCGGCCTGAAGATCCGCCAGGGGGAATGACGCCGTGCGGAACAGGCGGGGAGGCTGCGGTTGCGGCCTGCTGGTCGGGTTGCTCGTGGCGGTCCTGGTGATCTCGTTTTTCGAGGCCGACCTCTTCAAGCCTTCCTCCCCCCCGATGCAAATCAGGGGAGAACTGGAAGCCTGGAACCAGGCCATCGTTTTCCTCAAGACCCGGATCGAAACGGACGAACGGGTCCAAATCCCGATTTACAGCCCTGCATTCGTCCGCCAGCTCTCACCCGGCACATGGGAAGTGAATGCCGGGTTCGACCTGCTCGACGAAGACGGCATTCGGAAGGGGCGCAAGGTTTTCAGGATCCTGGAAAAATGGGAAGAGGGCGCCGGATGGAGCCTCCTGGAACTCTCCATCACTCCCTGAGGAAACCCGGCATCACCACGGGACCTAGAAATCTGCCAGGACCGGGGGTTCAACGATGTTGTCCGGCCGAGGCCTGTGGACGAAAACGCTGCACGGCGAATGGGCCACGACCTTTGCCGCCACGCTGCCTACCAGGAACCTCTCCACCCCGGTGAACGTGCTCCGGTGGCCGATCATGATGATGTCGGCCTCCTCTTCCTCGGCGAAGCGGACGATTTCCACGTAGGGTGTCCCCAGGCGGGTAACGAGGGACATCTTTTCCCGGTCCACGGGAATCCTTTCCATCTCCTCCTCCACGAACCGCTTGAAGCTCACTTCCACTGCCGCCATGAGATCCTCGTAGGGTTTCATGGCGACGGAACGCCAGAGACTCTTGTAGGGTTCGATGACATGGAAGAAGATGATCTTCACGTCGACTTCCCTGTTGGCGTAGTAGAGTGCGTAATCCACCACCGAACGGCTCGTCTCGCTGCCATCGATCGCCACGACCACTTTTTTCATGGAAATCCCCCCCGTGCCCATTGTTTTACCATGATAGCACGTCAGATCGAATAGTCCAACGGGGAGAGTCCCCCTTCCCTATTTCCGGGCTGTCCCGTAAATCGAGCGGATGTCCTCCCTTATGCGGTCAAGGCCTTCGAACCGGTGCGTCCCGGACGGCAGTTCGACCACCGTGCCGTGGAACCTGAAAAAATCCCTGGTTAGCCGCGGCTCCAGCACCTCGTCGTCCTGCGCCAGGAAAACGTGGACAAGGGCGCTTTCCGCGCGGTAGGCCGTCTCGCAGAAAAGATCCTTCAGGGCGAGGCAGTCCTCGCTCGTCCACTCGCCCGGTTCGCCGCTATAGGCGTTCGTGACGGGACCGATTGCCCCGGACAGGTGGACGAAGGGAACGACTGCGGGGTTGAGAAGCACCGCGGGCACCCGGTACCGGCAACAGAGGACGTAGGCATAAAACCCGCCGAGGCTGGAGCCCACGATCATTTCAAGGGGCTCACCGGATTCCCTCACGGCCGCCTCCAGGGTCGCCAGGGCTTCTTTGGGCGGAAGGGGCAATGTGGGGGAGACGACCCTCACCCCGGGAAAGGTTTCCCTGAGGAAAACCGCCTTCGCGTTTTCTCCCCACGAGCGGAAACCGTGAATGTTCAAAATCATCGCTCTTCCTCCCTTGAGAAACCGGGGGCCCGAAGGCCCCCGGAAATTCGATCTTGTGAAAGTGAACGCAATGAATTAGTGCCTGTCCCGAATTACTTGCGGCTGATCGTTCCGGCGAAAGTGAACGCGTGCCAGCTCCTACTCGAACTCCTCGAGCATCTTCGCGAAGTCCTCTTCCTTGCCCTTGAGGATGTGGTACACGTGCTC
>ENA-OSEO01004806-OSEO01004806.1-sediment-metagenome-genome-assembly--contig:-NODE-4806-length-13718-cov-14.347409_pt1 | contig 13718 bp, 9 predicted proteins | sample MGYA00237883_ERZ534232 | MGnify/ENA metagenome assembly ERZ534232 | reverse complement strand
GTGGGTGCGGCAGCCATCTACGGGGAGTTTCTTGGTCTGACACGCCTTCCCATGCTTGTGGCAGACTGGGTGGTGGCACTTCCTCTGCCGCCCTGGGTTATCATGATCGCCATTCTTATCATGCTGATGATAATGGGCACCGTCGTCGATGCCCTGGCTATGATTTTGCTGACGATACCCATTTTTTACCCGGCGGCAATGAAACTGGGCTTCGACGGAACATGGTTCGGAGTCATCATGACGTTGGCCTTGGGGATGGGAGTGCTGACACCCCCTGTGGGCGCCAATGTCTACGTGGTGTACGCCGTGGACAAGGAGACACCGGTAATGGAGATTTTCAGGGGGACGGTGCCTTACCTGATCGCCCTGTGGTTTTCCTGTTTCATCCTGATGGTTTTCCCCCAGATTGCCACTTTCCTGCCCGGTCTTATCAAATAGCGCCTAGAAATGATAAGTCGTTTCTCTCGGACGCGCGGGCATATCCGAGGTTCATGTCAAAGGAGGAAGGGATCTATGAACTACGCACAGTACGCAAAAATCCACGCTCGCCACCTGCCGAACAAGATCTGCCTCATCGAGAGGACTCCCTCCAAAGGTCTCAGGAGGACCCTCACCTGGAAGCAGTTCAACGACGAGATCAACAGGACGGCGAACTACCTCTCCAAAGAGATGGGGGTCAAGGACGGCGATTTCGTGATGCATCTTCAGAACAACAGCCTCGAATGGCTGATCACGTACTACGGCATCATCAAGCTGGGGGCCGTGGTGGTCCCGCTGAATTTCCGATTCGCCGGACCCGACATCCTTTACGCTGCCGAGGTCTGCAATCCCAAGGTATTCATCCTCGGTTCCGAATTCCTGCCCGTGGCCCAGCCTGTCCAGAAGGAGCTCAAGACGGTCAAGAAGTACATCTGTGTCGGCGACAAGGTTCCTTCCGACATGATCGACTACAAGACCATCGCCGCCTATAAGGACACCTCCGAAGCCCTGGTGGACGTGGATGATCAGCACGATCTCGCCATGATGTTCACCTCCGGGACCACCGGAAAGCCCAAGGCCGTACTCCACACGCATTACTCCCTGAACAACACCGCCATCGGCAACGGGATGAGCTACTTTGTGGAGAAGAACGACAACTATGTTTTCTTTCTGCCGCTCTATCACAGCGGCACCATGTTCCTGTGGGCGCCCTTTTACGCCACCGGAGCGGTCGGTACGCTCCTGAGGGAATTCACAGAGCCGAAATGGATTCTGGAGGCGCTCGCCGAAGAGAAGGGGACGGACATCCTCTTTGTGGTGCCGGTCGCCGTGGGCCTTCTCAATGCCTTGAATAGCGGGCAGCTCAAGATATCCGATTACGATCTTTCTTCCTGGAAGTACCTGGAAATCGGGGCTCAGCCTGTACCCTTCGAGATTATGAAGGGGCTGGTAGACGCACTACCCGTCGCCGTATCCAACATCTACGGGATTACGGAAGGCGGAGGAGGAGGGCTGTTCAACCTCTATCCGGAGGATGTGCTCAGGAAACCGGGCTCCATCGGAAAACCGACCTTCGGGATCGAAGGGAAAATCGTCGACTTCAACGGCAAGGAGATGCCGCCGGGCGAAGTGGGCGAGCTCATCTTCAAGACAAACCGGATGATGAAGGGCTATTACGAGAATCCCGAGATGACCGCCGACAGCCTCAAGGACGGATGGCTGTATACCGGGGACCTGCTGAAGACCGATGAGGAGGGATTTTTCTACATCGTCGATCGAAAGAAGGACATGATTACCAGCGGGGGTGAGAACATCTTCCCCGTGGAGATCGAGGACGCCCTCATGCAGAGCCCCAAAATCGACGACGTGGCCTGCATCGGGTATCCGGATGACCGCCTCGTCGAAGTGGTCATGGCCATTATCCAGGTCAAACAGGGACAGACCATGACGGAAGAAGAGGTGCTGGATTTCTGCAAAAAAATCGCCCTTGCCAAGTACAAGTGGCCGCGAAAGATCATTTTCGACAAGGTCATGAGAAATCCGACGGGGAAACTCATGAAACCGCAGATGCGGGTGAAATTCACCGGCCGTAAAGAGGCGTTCAAGAAGTTGGATTGAGAGCTGTTCCGATCAAGCACACCAAAGGACGGGCGAGCGCCCGTCCTTTTTTATATCACTCTTCCATACGCTTGACTTTTGTTCCCAATCCGCTCTATTACTGCAAAAGCAGGGGATCCCCTGGATCTCCTGCTTGCATCCTGGAGGCCGATGTGCGCGATCCGGTTACCGGGTTCGATCTCCCAGGCCTCATCCAGCCCCAGCGGAATCCTTACGCCACCAACCTGCCCCAGGCGGGCGGGTTAGATTTTACTGATTTCTGAGGGCTTGCCCTGCAGGAGGAACAGATGGGACTCCACGACTTCACTTTCTACAACGTTATCCGGCGTAACAGTCTCTCCTTTGGCAGCAAACCGGCATGGCTGGAGATCGAGACCGGTCACCGCTTCAGTTTTCTGGAAACCAGAGAGAACATTGACAGGGTGGCGGCCGGTCTGAAGAGCTATGGGTTGAAAAAGGGCGACCGCGTGGGGATTGTGGCAAAGAACTGCTATGAGTATTTCCTCGTAATCGGCGGTGCAGCGGCTCTGGGTGCGATCGTTCTTCCTGTCAATTGGCGTCTTTCAGAGGAAGAGGTGCGCTTCATACTCAAGGACGGGGAGCCGACTCTTCTTTTTGCGGACGAGGAATTCTGCGATCTGACCAGGACGCTCAGGCCCGACCTGCCCTTCATAAAGGAGTATTTCTCTTTGACATCGGAAAGCCGGGGGTTCATCCCATTTGGCTCCCTGCTGCAGAAGAATAAGCCCGTCGTTCCCGAAGAAGTTGCCTCAGACGACGGCTTTGTGATCATCCACACGGCAGCAGTAGCCGGCAGGCCGCGAGGCGCGCTGCTGAGTCACGGCAATGTCCTTTGTGCGAATATGCATTTCGCTTACCACCTGGGTATTTCGGATCGAGATGTCCACCTTTGCTTTCTTCCTCTCTTCCACGTGGGCGGCCTGTTCATGACAACCTCCTGCTTCCACCTGGGCGCATTCAACCTGAACATGAAGAGGTTCGATGCCAGACAGGCAGCAAAAGCGATCCACGAAGAAGGAGTCTCTTTCATGATGGTCTTCTCTCCCATTCTCTCCGCCATCCTGGATGAGCAGGAAAAAGGCGGCTTTGATATCCGTTCACTCAGAGCGGTAACCGGGATCGACACTGCTGAGACGATTGAAAGATACCAGAACCGGACAGGCGGCTCCTTTTTCGTCCTGTACGGACAGACCGAGACCTCCTGCCTGGCCACCTTGGGCCCTTACAAGGATAGGCCGGGTTCAGCAGGCAGGGTGTTGCCTCTCGCAGAGGTCAGACTGGTCGATGACTACGACTTTCCCGTCGATGCGGGAAAGGTGGGCGAGATTACAGTAAAGGGACCAATGGTGTTCAAGGGCTACTGGGGACTCCCTGAGGAAACGGCCTACACCTTTCGGGACGGCTGGCACCACACCGGGGACATGGGTCGCTTCGACGAGGAGGGCTTTCTCTGGTATGCGGGCCGCACGCCGGCAAAGGAGCTGATCAAACCGGGGGGAGAAAACGTATACCCCGCCGAAGTCGAGAAAGTCATCCTCCTGCACCCTTCCATCGAGAAGACGGTGGTTTTCGGCGTGCCGGATCCTAAATGGAAAGAAGGGATCAAAGCCGTCTGCCTGGTAAAGTCCGGGAAATCCCTGCAACCACAGGAGCTGATCGATTTCGTAGGCGAGCGCATTGCCAGGTACAAAAAGCCCAAGTACGTGGAGTTTGTAGACGAGCTTCCGCTTCTGGAGAACGGCTCCATCGACAGGGGCAAGGTAAAGGCCCTCTATGGCGGGGAAGGGAGCTGACCCCGGAACATAAAGAGTTCAGTGTTCAGGGGTTAAGTGTTGCGTTGTGCGCCATCCTGAACTCTGAACACTGAACCACTGAACCCTCCTATTTCGACATTGCGGATAGACACGCCTGAGCCCATTTCATATAATCACCTGTGCAATGGAGAGCACCGAGAGCCAATCTTCAGAAAGTTTCTTGCAGGAAGACCCTTTTGGATCCATCCGTTTCCAGGAATTCGAATCCCTGGGGATCGACCCTGAGGAGATTCCCGCCGGCACCTTTGCTGCGCGAAAACATCCAGCCAAGCTTCTGAGCCGCTTTGGGGGGAATGCTTACGGGTTTGGGTTTTTCGAGTTGTACGACAGGTTGAGCCCAAAGGACCTGCAGCTTCTTCAATCCCTCTCCTTACAGAACCAAGACCAGACGCGACAGGCCTATAAGGAAATCAATAGAATCTACAGAAACCTGGGGCTGCTGACCCGCTTCTCGAGTCTCGGCAAGCCATACTACCTGATCCCCCATCATCTCCTGGCGAGTTCCCTGTCGATAATCCGAAACAAGACCGAGGAAATCAGCAAGATCGTTGATTTCCACCGCAAAAAATATCTCAAGGAAAGTCACAGGATCGGTCTGGTCACCCATGCAGACGACCAGATTTTGAACGAGCTGACCATCCGCTTTAAGGAACACCAGTTCATTGCCCTGGATTCCTTTGATAAGCTTCGTTCCCAAGGAGACACCCTGGACCTCGTCATCCTGTCGAGGGATATCTACGAACTCCTGTTTGAAAACAGTTTCAGCCCACGGCCCGGCGGCGTCGATTCAAGGAAAGGGCTGGAAGAGCATGCATTATACATTCTGGGGAAGGTTCATCGTCTCCTGAAACCGGGAGGAGAAATCTTCATCATCGCTCACAGGTTTCCCACCACCCATAACCGTGCTGTGAGGGTTGTATTTCGGACGGAACAGGAGGAAAAGAATTTTCTTCTTTTCACACATATTTTCAAGACCAGAAGTAGATACCGGACGCGCAACGGTCCCCTGGAAGTGGACAGTTTCGATTTTCAGAAGTTCCTCAACCCTCCCTATGTGGAGGCAGAGGAATTCGATCGGTTGCTGAGGGGCAAACGCATTACCGATACAGGCACGGATGACATCCACAAGCTCCCTTACCTGGATATCCCGTTACAGGATCATGTCTCCTATGACCAGGAAAAGACCTGGTCAAGGCTGCTGAACGTCTATTTCAGCCAGATCTTTCTCAAGCCCCTGGTACCGGAGTCCGTCAGAGAAGAATGGGGGAGGAGGTTTTCCACAGGGGCTTATCTGCCGAGTTACATGCTCATATACCTGGGACAGAAAAAAGCGCCTCAGATCACCCTGGAGGAGTTGAAAAGGGATATTGCGGGATCCAGCCTGTCCGGATGTCCCCTGCCCCTGCTCGACCATGATCGCGACTCCTTCGACTACGTGATCAAAACGCTGGAGGTCCTGCGCAAGATCAAGAGCGGGGGTTATCAGGAGAGCCCGCAGATCCTGCTGGACAGGCTCAAGGAGCCTCTGGAAAACAAGCGGAGAAGATATGGGGCTCTGAGCCATGTGCTCAGGTTGATGGCCAAAAAAGCACGTTTTCAGAGAATACAATCCTTCCTGAACCCGGGCAGAATCGAAGGGAACAAGACCCGCGTGCTGGAGAACCTTGAGACCCTCTCTCTTTTCGGGTTTCCTCCCGATGAGTTGAAGGAGATCTTCCTGATCGTCGTCGGGCATACGTCCATGGGCAGGGTTCTCTCCGGCAAGATGAGCGAGAAGTCCCTTGAGCCCGTCACCGACCTGGCCAGAGCCATGGAACCCCAGCAGGCCCTCAGCTTTCTCCGTTACTGCCGGCTCATGAGCATGGCGGAGACTTCAGCATCGAAAAAGGCCTCCCTGGAAGCGGAAGAAGTGACTGAACTCTTTGGTACCTACGAGGACATGGTCCGGGTGGTGACCAACCGCGACATGGACTGGGAAAGGCTATTGGAGGAGCGAACCGGCGCACTCGGCGGCATCCGAAGCCAGGCTATCCGGAAGGTATTGAAGATGATGAACCACTTCCATTTCCTTTCAAACTGGGCCGAACTGAGCAGCAAAGGAGAGATGGAAAAGGAGAGCCTTGCCGACTACGACGATGCAAAGCTGGCTGAAATTGAAAAGGTGATCAGATTGGTCGGGGTCATCGACCGATTCGAAAAAACCTATTTCAAGGGCGATCCGCTCAAGGCATCCGTTTTCTACAGAAGGTTTCTCAATTCCGAGTTTCATGGCACATCCGGAATCTTCGGAAGATTGGACAGCGAGCTCGTTTTTCCACTGCTCTGGATTACGGTCAATGTAACGCGTAAAGAGGTCATCAACTTCAACCCCATCTTTTCGGGTCTGGACCCGTCCGGGATTGAACTCCATCTGACCAGACTGGTGGAGGGTGTCGGGGCCATCAATCCAAAGTACCTGGACCCCCAAACGCTTGAGCAGTTCAGCGAACATCTCTACCAGGACGAGAGTTCCTTTATCCTGGGCACGGGGTTCCGTCTCAGGACCAACCGTGAAACCGGCGGAATGGACGTCCACTTCGTCGACATGGAAGAGGACCTTCAGACTCTGGAGCTCCTCACCCGCACATTCGGAGGAAAGCGCCCGTCCGAGACTTCCGCGGTGGAGCTTCAAAGACTCGAAAGGGTCTTCGCCAATGTGGAGGGATTCTTTCAGAGCCACGTGAAGCTCCTTTCCCACGATGATCCGGATCTGAAGATGCCCGAACGGGAGAGGGACTGGTTCAGGCGAGCTCAGACGCTGAGAGAGATCGTGAGATACGATTTGAATCATGCTCTGTTTGAACCCCGAACCATACACACGGAGCTGGACGTCCTGGTTCGCTATTGCCCCGCCTTGCTGGAATTCCTGATTCCGGAAGTAATGGCTGTCGATCGGATGATGACCTCGGACAGGCAGGCCGGGACAGGAACCTTGATCGAAGGAATCCTGGCCCGCGCCAAGAAGCTGCAGGCCCTGATGACATCCGACCGCATGAGTTTTCAGGATCCCCGTCTCCTGCAAAAGGCGGCACAGAGAGAATTCGGCCCCATGGCAGCCGGAATCGTCGGTCTCAACGACTCCCAGATCGAGACTCTTGAATCCATCGTGCAGAATCTCAGGAAAAATCAGCCGTTGTTCGATGCACTGGTCAAGTCTTTCCTCCTCAACGGCATCGGGCTCCATCCGTTCCTGAGACAAAAGTACGAAGACGAGATCCATCCTTCGGATCATGGCCAGGCCGGGGCACTGATCCTCCAAAAGGAGCAGCTATCCAAAAGATATGACATGAGCGATTCAGCTTACACGTACCTGGTTCAGCTCATCAGACATCAGGACCTCCTCCATCATATGATCAAGGGGGAATTTTCTTTCTATGCCCTCCACGACGTAGTCGAGTTGAAGGACAAGGATCTCTTCGATGCCATCTTTTTCAGCTCCTTTATCATGTTCTACGCTGCGGATGAAGACATGATCATGGAGGAGCTGGCAACAAGACTCCTCCAATTCAGAGTCCTATGCCACAGGATTATCGCAGGAGAGACGAAAGCGGAAAAACATCTCGACGAGGTGTACGCAGTCAAAGGACATCTGTTCAAGTCCCTGGAGGCGTTTCACCAGGAAGGCGTCAACCACGCCATGGCCTCCTCAGTCCATCTGGAGTCCTTCGAACGACTGGAATCGGAAAGGTCCGATTATCTCGAAGCCGGGAAGATGATTTACGCTCTCGAGAGAATTTTCAGACTCCGGGGAGTACGCTATGTGGAGTTCGCCGACCTCGCCCACTTCATGGCCAAGGTGCCGCTGAAATATATTTATCGAAAGAGAAGACATCTGGGAATTGGATACGCGACCTTCGAAAAGGAACTCTTCGAAGCGAAGAGGATGTACAGGAGCCTGCAGGAATGCCCTGAGCAGGTGAGGCATTTTATCCTCCAGCGGCTGGTGACCGATGAGATTCGCATTTTCGGGTTCGAGAGGGTAAGCGCCTTTTTGAATTACGCGAACCAGATGAAGATTCTCTGGATTGGGCTCACCGGTGCGGGAAGATTTACAAAAAGTTCCGCGCCGGTCTGCCTGGACTTTCTGCGACTGGGGACGGTTATAGAGAAACGCTACGAAGCCGTGAATGATTTTCTGACCAGACTCCCTTCCTGGAGCTGTTCGACTCCGATCCTGGATGTAGACGGTTTATCCGGCGCTGAATCCGGCATTGTCCTCAGAAAAAGGGAGAACCTGCGGGTGTTGTCCGTTGACTTTGTCGACCCGGTGGATATTTCCCGAAAAAGCTCTTACATGAAGGCTATTACGGACGAGGAGCAGCTCAAGAACTATTTCCATTACACCCTCCGTTCCCTGAGAGAGCACCCCTTTTACACAGAAGACTACGAGCTTGAGTTTGAAAAGACCTTCAACAGGCAGCTGAAAGAAATCACGGATCAGATGCTCAACCAGGTGAAACGCCAAATCGAACAACTCAAGGAGTTCTCTGAAATCAGAAATCTGGTTTCAGACTTGCTGAATCGTTCCCTCGATATCGGCTTCACGGAAGAACAGAAACATCGCTTAGGCGACCTCTATGAACTTCGCAAAGACGAACTCAAACGGGAGAAACTGGAGGAGATCGAATCTCTTCTAAAGAGGATTCAGGGAATTCATGAGCTGAGGGATTACTGGGACAGCATCAAGTGGTATCTTTCGGGAAATCGCGAGTTCCTGGGGAAAGAATTTGAAATGCTCGTAGCGAGAAGATTCGACGAAGCAATGAAACGGCTCAGGCAACGGGTCAGCCGTTAAAAAGGATATAGCTCAATGTCCAATTTCCAATGTAAAATGTCCAATGTCCAATTGAGGGAACACGTATGACCGATTTCATCCAGGTCTTCACCACGATGGACAAGGAAGAGGATGCCCGGAAAATAGGCGGGCTGATGGTCGAAAATAAACTCGCCGCCTGCGTCCAGATCCTTGGTCCTATTTCGAGCATCTACCGGTGGAAAGGCAAGGTGGAGGAGGCAAAGGAGTGGCTCTGCATTTTCAAGAGCCGCCGGGACCTCTTCCAAAAACTGGAGGAAGGAATCAGGAGCGGCCATCCTTATGAAGTCCCGGAGATCGTCTCCCTGCCCATCGAATCAGGAAGCCGTGATTATCTGAACTGGCTACGTGATGAGACGACGGAATAAGACTCTTCGTGACACCTTAGCTCTTTGTAAATGGCGCAGGGTTTGGGCATGGGGGTCTTTTTTCAAAAGCGAAAAACGTTTTTCGCAAGCGCATAAAGCACCCCGTCCTTCACTTCGGTTTCGCACCAGGAGTAGGAAAAATCCTGCACCCCATATGTAAGCAATTTCAAGAATTTGGTCCGGAATACCTGCTTCTCTGTTAATGCCGCTTGTATGGAAAACCATTCACAAACGACCATCTCCGAAAACCCTCTCACGTCAAAAATGCTTTCGTTAAGACAACTTAGAGAATAATGCCGCTCATGGTGCGCCACTTGCAGATGAAATGCTACCGGTAACCAGATGAAGCGTATCCCCGGGGCAAAAACAATCCCATCTTCCAGTCTCTCAATCTGTGTCCTAGCTGCTCAAGCAGCAGTGCAAGCGACGCTCAATCCTGCGGATTATCCCATGATTCGTGCCTGATATGCAGGTCTCTTTGTGGGAAGGGGATTTGGACGCGGTGCGTCTTGAACGAATCCCATATGGCCACCCGAATATTGCTGCTCACGTTCGAAATGCCGTTTTCAGGATCTTTGATCCAGATTCGCAATTCCATGTCTATGGAACTGCTGCCGAAGTCCTTGAGTTGACAAACGGGGTGGGGATCTTCTAGAACGCGGTCGACCTTCGCCGCAGCCTCCGTAATCAGCCGCATCACCTCGTGAACGTTCGAGTCATAAGAGACACCCACGCCGATCCTGAGCCTGACCGTCTTGTCCGTGTAAGACCAGTTGATGACCCGGTTGGTGATGAGGTCTTCATTGGGAATGATGTATTCCGTGTTGTCCCTGGTAACGACAGAGACATAGCGCGCTCCAAGGGACTGTATGCGCCCGTAAGTCTGTCCCACCTCGATGACGTCGCCCGGTTTAATGGATCGGTCGAGCAGGAGGATCAGGCCGCTCACAAGGTTGGAAACCACCTTTTGCAGGCCGAATCCTATGCCGACGCCGATAGCGCCTCCAAAAAACGCGAAGGCGGTCAAGTGAATCCCCAAGCTGCTGAGGGTGGCCACCACTGCAGTCACAAGAAGAGTGATCTTGAGAGCCTTTGAAAGCAGCACCTGGATGGAAGGAGTAAGACCCTTGACATCTTTTATTCTTTTCTCCAGCAACACCGATGCGCCCAGTGCCAGGCGTAGGAGCAAGGCCAGAAGCACTACGGTCTTCACCAGCAGCAGGACGGAAATGCGGGCCTCTCCCAGCTGAATCGCCACACTGTCCAGGAAGGCCAGTGTCGGCTGCAGCAGCGAGAAGATGTTCAGGGCGGCGATGATCCATGCAACAGCGGCAATGAACCGTGCGATGTTTGGTTCTCGGACAAAGGAAGTGACAAGCCGGATAAGCACCCATGCAGTCAAAAGACTCGCTGAGGTCTTAAGGATAGGGGCCGGTTCCTCGAAATGGCGAAAGGCAGCATACGCCGATATGAGGATCACGATGGAAAAGATGTGTTTGGACAGTGAGCCGATGGCATTGACAAACCGTCCAAGGGAATCATCCCGCCAGGTCCGTCTCTCGACATAGCGCGAAACCCAAGCCTTTATCGGTCTGGCTGCCAGCCAGCCCGCGCCGAGTGCCACAACCAGTGCAAATAGTTCGAGCGCGCTGCTGAGGACAAGCACTTCGTCCAGCATCCACTCCCGGATGGAAACAAGGAGAGTCGACCAGTATTCAGGTAGGAGGTATTTGTCCATATAGCCCTGTTCCAGACGCTTTGATCCTATAAGAAACATCTCGTAAATTGCAAATGCTTCCTACGGGTATGTACGACCTCTACCTCTATGAAAGGCCATGAACAGAATCCGCTTTGTCTCGCGCCGGTCCCGCTTTCCAGGGAGGGCGATCGATTTGCGGGCGTTCTACGCCCGCGGCATGAATACGGAAAGGCCGGGTATCCCGCCCTACCGTATGCGGCGCGCAAGTTTGCACCCTTTGCTGCCAGTTCCGGATCGCCTCCCTCTGAATCCACCACGAAATCTTTTATTCTGCTGTCGCACGTTGGATTTTGTATTGACAGCAATGGACCATTTACCTAGACTCCCGCCGCAAGTGGCAGGTTCTGTTTCGGTTCAACTTCTCAATTGTGGGACATCAGTTTATCACCAGGTTCGGGTCTGATTCTTGCATTCTTACCGGAACCGGGTTCCTGTTCTCCGGTACCCTCTCCTCAAGAACGAATAGGAGTTCTCATCTCTTGAAAAAATCACTCTTGTTGCTGACTCTGATCGCCTTCCTCGCCGGACCGATTTTGAGCCTTCCTGAAGCTCAGGCGGCAGGCCGAAAAAAGCGCCAATCGGTCCAATCCCAAAAAGCCAACTCAGAATCCAACGCCGGATCCGGGAACATTTCCACTAACACCTCGCAGTGCGATGAACTGGATCTGCGTGCTTCCGCTGCTTTGGTTGTCGACCAGAAAAGCGGCGCTGCGCTTTACGCCAAAAATACCGATGTCCCCACGTCCATCGCTTCCATCACCAAGTTGATGACCGCCATGGTGACGCTGGATGCCGGACTGTCCCTGGACGAAGAAATCGTTATCAGTGGAAAGGATGTGGATCGATTGAAGGGCACCGGTTCCCGCTTGCCATTGGGGTCCCGGTTGACGCGCGAGCAGTTGATTCATCTGGCTCTGATCGCTTCTGAAAACCGTGCCGCATCGGCGCTGAGCCGCTCCTATCCGGGCGGGCAGACGGCGTTTATCGCCGCCATGAACCACAAGGCGCAGGAAATCGGCATGAACGACAGTCATTTCGTTGACGGTACGGGTCTCCACAGCGGCAACCGCGCCACGGCCGCCGATCTTGCCAGGATGGTCGATGCCGCCTATCACTATCCACTCATCCGTGAGATCACCAGCACCGGCTCCTATGACGTCTCATTGCCTCGCACCCGTGTTGTGCGTGTGCGCAAGAACGGCAGGGTACGCAAGATTTCCCGAACGGTGCAGCGCCATGTGGCCTTCAACAATACCAACATCCTGACCCGAAGCGAGGATTGGGAAATCGGGCTTTCGAAAACCGGGTACATAAACGAGGCCGGCCATTGCCTGGTGATGCAGACCAGGATCGCCGATCAGGAGGTGATCATCATCCTGCTCGACTCGAACGGGAAAGGGGGCCGTGTCGGCGACGCCGAGCGCATCCGGAAATGGCTCGAGCACGACGGCCGTTTCGCCACCCCCCGGGGTTCGCCCACCTCGACCTAGATGCAGGGCTGGCAGGGGAACGGGTCTTATGAAGTCGGAATGACGACGCTTCAGCGGGTGACCTCCCCCTGCCGCACCACTACATCCCCGCCTACCCCCTGTGTACAACGGCGGCTTACCCCAAATAAATGCCACCTGCCGATCTAATGGGATGAAAAGCTAATTTCGCATACCCAAGGGGCGATCTACCCTAGAAGGCAAAGGGGGAAACCCGCATCGATCGAGGTCCCCCCCGGGGAGACACCAAGGCATTGCCTTTCGATGGGGGCGCAGGGGGTGATTGAATGAAAACCACCTGTTTCAATTGCGGCAGGGTCATCCGCCCCGGTCTGGATGATGGGCCGGACTCTTCCGGACTGTGCATGGAGTGCCTCATCGAGGCCCTGAAGCCTCTCTATCGGAGACAGCAGAAGAGGCAGGGGTACTTCGACTGTTTCGGGACCGCCAGCGGATACTGCGATCAACCGAACTGCCGGTACAACAGGATCTGTGTTCAAAGAACGATCTAGTCCCCCGTCGGTGAACGTCCCGCCGTTTCTTCCTGACCAGACATCTTCACCGAAGCATGATCCCGGACCTGATCGCCGCCGCGAAGGAGGTGCTGTTGGAGCTGACCCTCACGGCCGTCGGCCTGCTGCTTGCCATTCTGGGCCTCGCGGGGTGCCTTCTCCCCCTGCTGCCGGGGCCGCCCTTGAGCTATGCCGCCCTGCTCGTCCTCTCCCTTGCCAGGGACTGGCAACCCTTCAGCGTGCCCTTTCTGGCAGCCGCCGGAATCGCGGCGGTCCTGGTGTCGGTCCTCGATTTTCTGATCCCGCCCGCAGGTGCCAAGAGATACGGGGCATCGAGGTATGGCTTCTGGGGCTCCCTGATCGGTATGATCCTGGGCATGATCTTCTTCTCGCTTCCAGGGATGTTCGTGGGGGCGTGGGCGGGCGCGGTGGGGGGAGAGCTCATCGGGGGCAAGACCGGCAGAGGCGCCATACGGGCAGGCTGGGGCGCGTTCTTGGGGAATCTGACCGCCATCGGTCTGAAGGTGGCCTACTCGGCCGCGGTGATCTTTTTCTATGTCCGGGCCATGCTCCGCATGTGAGTGGGACCTGGTGTTCAGCGTTCGGAGTTCAGGAAGGAAGAGAGGGTCGGGGTGAGGGTGGATTCGCCGCATGGGTCATTGCCGGTCCGGTCTAATCGCGGATGAGGCACTCCCGCACCGAGGGTTCTGCGAGGGCCCGGAGCGCCCGCATTTCCTCGCCGGTGTACCCGGGCTCCTGCCCCTTGAAGTAGTCGGGATCCAGGATGCGTGCCCTGCGGAAGGACTGG
>ENA-OSEO01004804-OSEO01004804.1-sediment-metagenome-genome-assembly--contig:-NODE-4804-length-13723-cov-3.525575_pt1 | contig 13723 bp, 22 predicted proteins | sample MGYA00237883_ERZ534232 | MGnify/ENA metagenome assembly ERZ534232 | reverse complement strand
GTCACGCTTGGCGAGGAAATCTGACTTCCGCCCCTCAGACACTGCCGCGAGCAGCCGCTTGACATCCTGGTTCGACGCTTCCTTAGGTGCCTGCTTCGGGATGCGCGGTTTCTTCAATCGCAAGGCCACGTTCTCATCAGTGGTGATGTACTCGTTACGCTCGAGCCAGTTGTAAAGGGCTTTGATCGCGCGAACGTAGCTGGCAAGTGTCGCCGGCGACAGCGAACCCTGGATGGTAGCGTGATAGCGGTGGTTCTCGAACAGCCGCCCATTTTCCCGTAGATGTACCTGGAAACGGCGCAGGTCAGCCGTTGTGATGTCCTTGAGAGGTATATCACCAAAGAAACGCAGCAGACGCTGTAAACGCTGCTGGTACCATCTTAGCGTGGTTTTTGCCTTGCCATCAGCAAGACACCCAGTCATGAATTCATCAATTGCTTGCTGTAATGTCATGGACGGTAGCCCTGTGTCAGACAGACAAGAACCTTTGCTCTGAATCTAAAAACCCCAGTTTTACGTTTAGTTGACTGGCGGCGATCGCAAGGAGCGCACGGTATAGGTCCTCGTTCTCGGACCTGGTGAGTTCGTCCGCACTGATCCTAGCACATCACTTCGAGCATCAAGGGCAAGACAAGTGATTTCTTACCGGATGTCTGAGAAGCGACATCCGGCGCAAAATCACCCTTGACCCTCGAAGATGCCGATGTGCTGAAACCGATCATGCGACGAACTCAAAAACCCAGGTCCGGAACGGAGAACTGCTGCAGGAGCTTGATATCATCGCTTACGGGATCCCGCTTCCTGTGATATCAAACTTACCTGGTAGAACGATATCATTGTTTCGATCGGACATCCTCACCGAGCCGAGCCTCATCCCGTTCTTTTCGCTCTGTCACCCACTCACGCAGGATAAGCCCGATCAGTTCAGACCAACTTGTCTTGGACCACCAACGGCCGGACCGCCGTGACAGCCGGTATTGCTCCAGATACGCGACTGTCTCATCGTCGATCCCACGTACCAGTACATCCTTAGGCATCACAGCCCCCCCCTAAGAGCAGCGTTTCCACTCCCGATACAGCAACCATAAGCCAATGACAACAAGACTAAGCGCGGCACTCAGTGTGGCAAAGACGTATGCGGCGTAAATCATCGCTGCACCTTGATCTCAAGACCACGGATAGCCTCATTCCCGCCATCAAAGGGGACGGCGAACACCTGACAGTCGTGTCCGGCGACTCCCTGGCCGTCGATCCACAGCGCCTTAATCCCATCGATGCGCCAGCACAATTCAATCTGATCGGAGGCCAGCACTGCCGGAGCAGTAGGCACAGGGCACTCCGGACACACCGGACAGACCGGACACTCCGCCGTGACCTCAACGGTCCGCCACTTCACCACCGGCGTAGCTGTGGCCGGAGGCGGAGGCGTCGACGTGGGCAAGAAGACCGCACCAGCCGGATACTCACCCCCACAACCGATGTAGTTCTTAGGGATGAGATTCCCCGAGACATCAGTACAGAACTGATCCCCGCAGGAGATGACATCCACAACCGACCCCGAATCGTAAATATACGGATGACGCATGACACACGCTACAGCGCGGGACCCCGTCCCTTCGGACTGCGCTTGCGCGACAGCCGAAGGGACCGGATCTCCCGCGTAACCCATCGGAGTAGGGAAAACCGGACGAGAGTAGTCCAACACCGGAAGACTGGTCACCGTCACCGTAGGAATAGACAAAGCAACCTCTGTAGCTTCAGCAATCGCCGCCACACGCCGCGCCTCCGCACTCGCCGCATTCGACCGCATAAAGAACATCAGGCTAAGCGGACCCACAATCACCAATGCCAGCAAGAACAACGCCCAGGCAAACGCCTTGATCTTCCCCGCTGCAACCATTGCCTTACTGAGACCCTGCAGCCCGTCCGGAGCTTCGTTTTCCGTGACCCGTTGCTCCCTAGACCGTTCAGATAACAACTCCCCTTCCCGTCCAAAGTAGAAATCCCCACTCCGTTTCACGTACTCATTCATCAGCTATACCCATCTCCCTGTAGATGGCCTGCATCCGCTCCCGCGTCCGAGCCTTCAATTGCTCCGAAGTCCTAGCCCACAGGACGGACAAACCCCCATCATCCGATGGAATCGCGGCCGTATCGTAAAACGTAAAATACTCAGACGGTCGCCACAGAACAAACGCGAAATTCTCTTGTGTGTAGCCCAGGTCAACCCCACCATAGTAACCCCATGCCAACGTACCAAGCCGCCATGACCGCTCTACCCACATACACCGGTTCCTTACATCAACCGGCCACACTGAAGGAAACAACCAGATCGACCGACAATGCCGAGCCAGTCCACCGTACTCTTTGTTGTTACTGCCGAATGTCCGCGAGTCAATGAACAGATGCGCCTCATCCAACATACACACGCAGTCAAACAACGTCCCATCCTTCGGTACTGGGAACTTGTGCGGAATGTTCGACACCACACCGCGGAAATCACCCGTCCGGAGCAGATGATCACAAATCGCCGTACACACCAGCGTCTTACCACTCCCAACATGCGACCGCGCCCACAAGACCCGATAGTTCATCAGCTGTTCAAAGAACCGGTTCGCAAACAGAAACATCCTACAATCCAATCATGGCCGCAATCGAACCAACCCGACCCAACACTGTGAGCAATGCCTGAACCAACCGAAACACCAAGTAGGCCACAAGCACACCTATCAAAATCAAGAACCATGCAGAAGGCGCAAAGAACACAATAGGGACCGTAACCACAAGCCACCTCCTTACTTCATACTTTTGATCAGAAGCACAATCATCAAAATCACAATCCCCGCTCCGATCGCCCATACTACCCCTATCATCTGCTGTCCCAAGACTACAAAATTCGTGGGCCAATAGTAGTCAAAACAGACCTTGTAAGACGGTATGAGCAGAATCCGTTGTATTCCCTCCGGAACACCCAAGCAGGCAGACGGTGCCTTACTCACTTCAAAACAGAACAACTCCCAACCGTGCCCACAACTCCCGGACGACCAGTACACCTCCGCCGCTCCGGAGCCGTCGTAAGGTTCAGCCGGAGGCGCTTCAATCCCCACCAGCTGCGGTGTGGCTGTACCCGTAGGCCAGTTCACCACAGAAACAGGCAATCCCGCCGTATATGTCCCCGTAGCTATCGGCCATGGTGTATATGTCCCTTCCGGCGTCCACGTAGCCTCCGGCGTCCACGTAGGCCCTGGCGTACTCGCCCAATCCGTAGGCGTCACCGTAAATTCCACTGTAGGCGTGATAGTCGCAGTAACCGTAGGCGTGACCGTAGCCGTAGCCGTAGGCGTCGGCGTCGGTGTATCGGTCGGCGTAGAAGTCGGAGTAGGCTCCAATGTCTCCCAACACCCGGCACCCTCACAAGTCAGCGAATCGACCAAAATCCGAACCCGCGACAACTGCCCGTTATTCGGAATCCAGTGAACAGCCGGAAAACTGTAGTAAGCCGATCCTGCGTAGCTCTGAGTAAGCGAATGCCCATAGTCGTCAGACACCGTAGCCGTCAGCCCCGAACCGGTCCAATTCATATCGAAATTCACCCACTCACCCTGCAGGCTCACCACCGTAGCACCAGCACTACCCCACCACGCAGCCGAAGCAGTACTATTCGTTCGCCACTTCCACAGCTGCACTACAGAGCCCGCAATGCGACGCACCCCCACATAGAACCCGTCCCAATCCGACGTACGATCAATCCAGCCCCAGTGCAAACTCCAACTCGTCGGCATCGTGGTCTGCTGAAGCTTCACCCTCATATGCCACAACTGGGGCCCCGTTACCGCCACACTCGAGTCCAACAGACTCCGCGGATTGACCTCGACGCGGCCGGTACCCCGCCCGTCCTCATCGATCACCGCATAACCCGACTCAGGGTAGTAGGTCCACCCATCCACTCCCGAGACATCATAAAGATACGGCAACATACCGTCCGGCTCCGTGAATTCCGCCGACACGTCCGGACACTGCCACGCACCCGCGACCGCCATACCCGGGCAGGACTCCGTAAACGGAATTCCCCCGCGCCGAACATCTTGCACCGTCACCCCGACCCGATATGCCCCCGACTCCGTCCGATCCGCGCAGTTCTCCAACGCCCACACGTTTCCGATACCGACCACGTTCCGGTACGCGTCCGACAAAGTCCGTACCCCTAACTCATCGCCGTACCACCGACGACCAAACACCATCCCCGGAGACGCGTCCAAATCCGTCCGGCTGTGCACATCGAGCGCCGACTCATACACCGCAGGGGTCGCATTAGTCGTGACTGTATCCGTAACCGAACCATAGTACTTTTCGATCTTCGTGCTAGCGTAAGTGTCCGCCTCCAGCGCGCGCGCCCACCCCTCCACGTGCACATCCGCATACCCGCTGTAATCCGTATCCACAAACCATTGTTCTGTCTGCCACCCCGAATCACACCCACACTGACCTAACACATAATCAGGGTTATCAAACGGTGCACCGCAATTCCCACACGAGAACGCCCCCGAATCAAAAACCGTGAACTCTTCACCAAACGCCTCCGGCGGTATATACACATTTGTCGTGGTCTGAACCGTTCCACAGAATGACCCGGAATAACCACTGTACCAATTACCCAACATCGGTACACATGCCTCCTCCGGATCACACGTATTCCCCGCCCACTCAGGGTAATCAGCCGACACCACACCACAGAACACCCCTACAAGCAACCCCAGACCCACCAGAACCCACGCCACCCGCCACATACACGTTACCCCTTGAACACCCGAATCAACGCGCCCAAGACGATAGCAGCCATGCCTACGGCCAGAATCGCCACAATCGACCCCTGTATCATCCCATTACCCAGGAAATTCTGGGCCTGCGTATTCACCAGATCCCAAGTGTATCCACTCGGCAACATACTATCACCCCCTCAATGCGTAGAACACGTAGGGTACCAGGTTCAACGCCAGCACTACCACCACTGCGCCAACCACGATACTCGTGTTCAGAAACCCGAGCATGGCCACATCAGACCAGCCCACCGTTAAGCACGGAACCGTATCCGTGATGATCCCAAACACTGCACACCTCCCTGTACCAACGTGGGCCAGCCCCCGCAGGAACTGGCCCACGTGGCCGATCACCTCACGACACCGCGAACAACCTTGATCAGCTTCGGCACGAACTTCAGCGCCAAAACAGCGGTGAGACCACCAATGACCAAGGTTTCGCCCAAGAACGAGCTCACCGCCGTTACAACAGCGGCCCAATCAAGCCCGGTTGGCATTGTAGGCATTGACCTTTACCTCCTTCCCCCAAGATTTTTACACTACGGACCGGAGCGTACCCGCCAGCTCCAGCCAGAACGAAAACACGAGATAGAGCTCGACCCACATGTACCCCACCCCGTAGTTTCCCGAGATCCAAAGAACTGCCGCGACCACAAACCACAATCCGAACTTCACCGTAACTTGAAGCCGCTGATCCTTTTCACCGAGCAGCACCTCCAGAAATACGACGAAGCACAACGCGATCACCAGAGCCACAAACTTAACCACTTGCTCGTACTGGACCGGCACCACGTACACCCCGATAGGGAAGGTGACCGACACCGTATCCGAAAACACCTCAAGACTCCCCATCGCCCCCACCCCGCGGGTCCTCCATGTACGAGCCCCGCGCAAATCTCGGTCGCCGATCGCGCTTTACCACCATCGACACTGCGATAGCCACAAAGACCCGCAACAACGCAAGAAAGACTCCCCACTTTGCCACCACCAAAACAAGCCCTAAGTACTCCACAACGCCTATGCTCCCAGTCGCGACGGCTCCCACGCCCGCGCCCAAAAATTCCGATAGTCGCCATTCCGTTCAGACGCGATCTCCACCAGCACAACCGCTCCCTGCTCAGGCATCATCAGCCGCGGCGGAAACTGTACCGGCAGTCCCTCCAAGAACACCGTACGGCGCGTGAAGGTCCCCTCACCGTCTTTCTTCGGGTACTCTTTCACGTGCGTACCCTCCACAATCCCTTTGACCAACATAACCCCTCCTCAGCAAATCATCGCAATTTGACTCGGTCTCAACCGCCCCATACCCGACCTGACTAACCCGTAAATTTCATCAACACACCCCCTCTCATACTCAACCAACAACGCCAAACTCGGCGCCACCTGGCGATATAGCCAGTTCTTCACATCCTCAATAGTCTTCTTACCCACCGGAAGACCAAGCACCGCACGCGCTACCCCATCCAAGAACCGATCCCACCACTCAGCGGGACTCCATCGCATTTTATTCACATCAGCGGACGGTTCCCTGAAGTCCAGAAGACCCCGGACAATACCAACAACCCCAACGACCCCCTTTTCAACAACCAGGGACGCCATAGCCACCGCATTTTTGCCCTTGAATTCAGCCTCCACACGAACCCAGTGAGCATGTTCACACTCCGCCCCCTTATCCAGCTGCTCCGCTCGCTTATCATAGATGCGGATATATGAATCCGATGACCGCGACCCACACAGTAACGACCGCCCATGACCACCTACTACAGCCCTGTATTCCTGCACCTTCTTGAACCGCGAGGCGTAGGCACCACGCTCGAGGTAGTCCAACATGACATCCATATCCAGCAGCCCCGCGTAATCATCCAAGGCGAAGTCCAACCGTGTGAACTTGACACCGAAGTCAGCCAAGTCACCTAGAAAGCATTGAATGTCACCAAAGATATCCCGCAATTCCGCAAGGGCCGATCCAGGAAGCGACAGATACACGCCCATATCGGCTCGCGTAGTCGACCACGCCACCCGACCGGAACCAAGTACCACACCCGACCGATCATAGCCCAACATGCCCTTGGGAAGCTCAACAATCTCTCCGAACAGCGAACGAATGATTCCCAAAGCATCATCAGTAGTCCGGATATACGGAGCCACGAAGGTACCCGCCATGTAGTCGAGCACCACACCAGATTGAGCCAGCCCATTGTCCGCCATGTTTTTTACACCCCCGTATTACCCCCGTATTACCCCCGTATTACTAGACGGGGGTGTTGTCGCACGCCCCCCAAGCGAAAACAAACCCAACTGCGCGCCCCGCCCCATCTCACGCCGCGACTCCACAACCAGGTCCACATCAGCAAGCGGAATCCGCCCACGCCATACAAAAATCTCACTCGCCGTAGATCCACACGACACCAACGGATTGCAGCGGTTCTCCGCATCAAAAGCGCATGCGTCCGCGAATTCGCCCGGCGCCTGGACCTTCATCTCCAAGAACTCCGAGGCCGAGCGGTACGGACAGCCGATGCACGCACTTTTCACCGGCACAGGGAGACCCTTGGACTCCAGATACAGGGAACAGTCCGCCCGGGTCAATCCCAACTCGACCAGCGGAAAGCGATTGACGATGTATGCCACGTCACTGGACGCACAGCGCCGCGCCTCATCGAAGCTGAACCCTATCCACTGCTCAATACAGTTCGCCACCGGCGCAATGCCGCCGATCGCAGGGAGACCCAACCACTCACGCATGGCCCGGCGAACGGGTGTGATCTTGAAATTGCGCGAGCACTGCCGCTTGAGTGGGCCGCCCTGAGCGGTCCAGAAGGGGATATGCACGTGAGCCTTTGCGCCATCGTGCCGAATATCCCCGCCGTTCACCACGACCACCGGGACGCCGTGTGCCTGCAGCCAGGCCGCGTATAACTCGCGCACCTCAACCGTTCGGGCGCGCTCCCAACCCAGGTCAGAATGGAATACCACGTCCACGCGCGGCAGACCAAAGTCTCCCAAGACGGACATGACCGCAAGAGCGGTCGACTGGACGCCGGCACCCCAGGACAGATACCGGAGCCTACTTGCCGCCACAGTCCTCACCCCTCCTCTCTGCCTGCTCCACCAGCCGATCGCGACAGCCCACACACCAAGAACGCAAAAGGCACCTGTCCTCTACGCAACCACCCTTACACACGTTGCAGAAAAACAGGCGCCTTACCTCACAATCGATAGCAGGACACCGAGGTCCCGACACTTTGTCCCTATACGGGAAAATGATCACTCGCTCAGACGATGCCATTTATAGCCCTCCAGACGTAAAACAACCAAGAGTTGTACAACCAACAGCCAACAGGAGTAACTGAGCGCAAAAAGAAACAACAACCTATAGTTGTCATTATACACCCAATTGTTGTTAATGTCAAGCCCCTAAGACCCATTCTTTGTGGTACAATTACAATTGGAGGATGTCATGAGCAAGTCCCACCTTGCCGAGGAAATAGGCCGTAACCTACTGGCCGCCAGAGAGAGACTTCACCTCTCTCAGGAGGATGTCGCGCGCCAGATACCCACCTCTCAACAGAACTACCAGAAGTGGGAGACCGGCCGGGCCTTGATAGGTCTTGAACACTTCCTCAAACTTCCGTCCATTCTGCACTGCACGGTAACCGACCTACTCCCAACGTCACTGGTCACTACCCGCGACAGGCAGTATGCCAAAGACCCGAACTTACAGCGCATCATCGACCTGTGGCCTGATCTACCCGAATACCTACGGGATGGCCTCACCGCGATGGCCGACAACTACGACCGGCAGAAGGAAGGACACTAACGCACCTCGGACCGCTCCCGGATAATGAACCTCAAAGCAAGATATGCTCTCTTCAGTTCAGCCCTGAGGTATCGAATCCACGCGCGGCAAGCCTGCTCATCGCGATAGACGGAGTACGGAACCAGTGCAACCGAATGATCGTAACGACGACGTTTCTTAGCCATAGCGTAACCCCCATAAGAAACGGCCCCACTTAAATAGAACTTTTGTTCTATTATAGCATAACGACAACGGCTGTCAAGCCCCAACAACACATCTTTTTGCCTGGAGGCAAATATTGCCAACTATTGATCTCGCAAACCTAGACCCCTCGCTTATACCGCTGCTCCTCATCACGTCGTCAGCGCTCCTGTTCTTGCTGATCGTGGCTGCCCTGATAGCAAGAGCCACAAGACGCAGAAGGAGGCAAGCTAACCAGTCGGCCCCGGAATTCCTGACACCACAAGACGCAGAACATGAAGGCCCACTGCCATACCAACCGGTCCCGGAAGTCCTGACACCTGCAGAGCGATCCTTTTACCGTTGCCTACAGCAAGCCATCGGCCAAGACCTGGACATCTTCCCAAAGATGCGCCTTGCAGATGTCTTCAAGATCACCACCACACGGGGCGAATTCTGGGAGTACTTCAACAAAATCTCGGCAAAGCACGTCGATTTTCTGCTGTGCGATATGAAAGCAAGCCATCCAAGATTGATAATCGAACTCGACGACTCATCCCACAACAGACGCAGACGTCAGGAGCGCGACGAGTTCCTTAACCGGGTGTGCGCAGATGCTGGTCTGCCCATCCTACACCAACCGGCGCAGATGGCATACAACACGAAAGAGCTTAGGCAATCGATAATAGACAGAATCGTCACCCCGAAGACTGACCCAAAGGACTCATAAGCCCTTTGTCGGTAGTTCAAATCTACCCGTCGCCATGCCCACACGATCGAAAAGCCCACCTCGCGGATGGGCTTTTTTGCCGTCTACGGCCGGTTTCAGGCCCGAAATGGCTCGTTTCGAAGCGAAAAAGCGGCCCGGTGGACTCCTTGAGGAGCACCGCGGCCGCTCTTTATTTGCGCCGAACCGACAAAGGGACAAAATGTCCCCTGCTGCGTGCAGATCGCCTTTGACCTGGGGACCCGCTGCGAATGGCACCCGACCCACGGAATCACGCGCAATGCAAGTCGTGACTCCACGCAGCCACATTCCACCTGGCGCCTCCGTCCCGATTCCGGGCCAGGAGTTGAGGCTTCAGCCGGGAAGCGAGCACGAACGGCGGTCCATGCGCATCGCGTCCGCAACGGGGGCTGTCTCGCAGGCTGGCTACCGGCTGGCGAGCCATGAGATGCCGGAATCCCCGATGTACCCAAGGTAGTGTACCGAAAACGGCGGAAATTCGAGAATGTGACTCTACGTCATTCTGAACGCAGTGAAGAATCTCGTTATTGCGATGCAGACCGAGATTCTTCGCCATGCTCAGAATGACAGTCGGAGATTCCCGCGGAAGCCAGCACAGCCGTGGGCAATCGAATCTGTCATTTCGTCCGGATCTGTGGTAGAATTGTGTCGTATCAAACCGCATAACAGACGCCCCGGAGGCCAACGTTGCCAACCATCGATCTCTCGAACTTAGAACTGCGTCCCCTGCTACTTCTGCTCGCTCCGTTCGCCATCATATTTGCGGTTCGCTTACTGATCCTGATCATTGCGAGGATCATCAAGCGCAGACATACCCTGAGGCGCCAACCACCCTTGACAGGCATGACACCGGGTGACATAGAAGCCGAAGGCCCGCTGCCATACCAACCGGTCGCCGAAGTCCTCACACCCGCCGAGCGCTCCTTCTACCGCTGCCTGCTGCAGGCCGTAGGGGCTGACCTGGACATCTTCCCCAAGATGCGCGTGGCCGACATCTTCAGGGTCACGGCCCCCAGAGGTCAGTACATGAAATACTTCAACATGATCTCAGCGAAGCACGCCGATTTCCTGCTGTGCGACAGACTTACCGGACGCCCACGCCCTGATCGTCGAACTCGACGATGCGTCGCACAAACAGCGCCGGCGCCGCGAGCGCGACGCATTCCTCGATCGGCTCTGCGCGGACGCCGGCCTGCCGATCCTGCACCAGCCGGCGCAGATGGCGTACGATACGAAGGACCTCAGGCAGTCAATCATCGACACCATCACCGATCCGAAGTCTGACCCAAAGGACTCATAAGTCTCTGTCGGCCTGTCGCAATTACGTTCTGTGTTAGTTTTGGGCGAGACTTGTGGTATAATCGAAGCAGAACCAGCCGCTGGACAGGATGCGTCCGGAAATCGCGCGGCGGCGGGCGGTAGCTACGGCCGGTGGCGAGGAGGGCGCTGGCGAACCTCGGGCGGTCCCCGGATGGGAATCCGCAGGGCACGCGACGCCCGCCCGCATCCGTTCCATACGCGGCAGGCCTGCTCATCGCGATAAACGGACGGAACCAGCGCCACCGAATGACCGTTGCGACGACGACTCTTCGTCATGGCGTAGCCCCACCATGAGAAACGGTTCCGCGTTGGCAGAGCGTTTGTTTTGTGTGGTATACGATCACCAGAAGTCAACCAACTCTATCATCAAGATGAGTTTGGCCATTGCCACTGCCAAGTAACACAAGGAACATCCTGGACCAATACAATGAGGAGAACCGAACCAATGCCAGTGAACTCAGACAAACCCCATCTCTGGAAGTCAGACATCGCCAGATCGGTTGACTGGTACAATGCTTGGTTTGTCGAATTCGCTCCGCAAGCCTACAGAGACACCCGTGCGGAAGCTACCGAGCAAGTTAAATCCGCCCTCGACAGAACGGCTAATCTGACCAACTTGGTGCCAGATGTCTTGCGCGCAGACCCACACATCCTCCAGATACTGCGGATGGTCACCGCCCCTCCTCTTGCGCGTGACCGGCTCATCGGTCTTGCAGGAGTAGCTCCGACTCTAGTGAAAACTATGGAACAAGAACGCAGACTCCCTCCTAGAATGCCCGAACAGAAAGTGGCTTCGGATCTGTCTACCATCTGTGCCCTGATTTCAAAGCTCATCGATAGAGACATTTTTCAATGGCTCAATGACCGGTGCCAACCGACCCGAGTCGAGGTGCACCGCGCAGCCACCGTTGTAGCCGATCGTCTTTGCGGTGCTGTCGCAGATCCCATTATCCGCAATGCCCAGGAGAAGAGACAACTAAGTGCGATCAAGGCCTGGCTCGAGGCCCGTGGATATATCTGCACCGAAGGAACCGAAAGAACCGCTTGGGACCAAATGGAACCGGGAACGTTCTCTTTCAGATTGAATGTCCCTGTAGAGCTGGCCGGAGGCCGTTCCGTTAACATCCCCATAGATGCCGTCATCATGCCTGCCGATAGCACTCCTGCCCAGAAACCACTCCTCGTCGAGGCCAAATCCGCCGGCGACTTCACCAACACAAACAAGCGAAGGAAGGAAGAAGCACAGAAGATAACCCAACTTCGTAGCACTTACGGCCCGAGCGTGCAGTTTGTTCTTTTTCTCTGCGGCTACTTCGACAGCGGCTACCTTGGCTACGAAGCAGCGGAGGGTATCGACTGGATATGGGAACATCGAATAGACGACCTCTCCCTTCTTGGAGTGTAGCCAATGCCACAGTATGACATCCTTGAAGAAGCCAGACTCAGCATCCAACACGAGCTGGATACTGCAAAAGACAACAAAGACAAGGACGAGCGAAACCGTCTTGGTCAATTCGCGACGCCAACCAACCTGGCGATGCAAATCCTCCAATACGCGCGTACCCTGATACCGCCTAACGACGCGATCAACTTTCTCGATCCGGCGTTTGGCACGGGGTCGTTCTACTCGGCACTTCTGCGAGTATTCCCACACGACCAAATCCGAAGCGCCCTCGGATACGAGATCGACCCGCTCTATGCCGAACAGGCGCGGGCCTTGTGGGCCGGCACGCTCCTAGACCTACGTCTCGAAGACTTCACCCGCGCCATACCTCCAACGGCAAGCGATCAGAAGGCAAACCTCCTGATTTGCAACCCGCCCTATGTCAGGCACCACCACCTTTCCCCCGAATACAAGGCCCATCTCAAGCGTCAGGCCATGCGCGCAGCTAGAACAACCTTGAATGGCCTTACCGGCCTTTATTGCTATTTCCTCACCATCTCGCACTCGTGGCTCGCTCCGGACGCCATCGCCGGTTGGCTTATACCCAGCGAGTTCATGGACGTCAACTATGGCCGGCAAGTGAAGGACTACTTGCTGAGTCAGGTCTCACTGCTCCGCATTCACCGCTTCGACCCACACGACGCACAATTTGACGATGCCATAGTCTCATCCGCCGTCGTATGGTTCAAGAATGCCAAACCGTTACCTACCCACACCGTCCAGTTCACATTCGGCGGCTCACTGACCCACCCGCAGCGCGCAACGACCATCCGCACGGATCTGTTATCCGCAACCCACAAGTGGACCAGCATTACCACTGCCAAAGCTTCCGCGCCCTCGGTACCCAGCATCCGCCTGTCCAATCTGTTCGACATCAAACGCGGACTCGCTACGGGCGCCAACGAGTTCTTCATACTCCCTCCGCAGAAGGTTTTTGACTGGCAACTGCCCAGGGAGTTTCTAGTACCAATCCTGCCTAGCCCTAGATACCTCACGTCAGATCGAATAGAGGCTGACCCCACTGGTGACCCCATAGTGGACAGACGGCTCTATCTCCTAACATGTAGTCTAACAGAACGCCAGGTACGCGAGCAGCATCCGGCGCTCTGGCACTACCTGGAACACGGAAGACGGCTCAACCTGCACCAGAGATACCTCTGCCACAACCGGTCGCCGTGGTACCTCCAAGAGAACAGGCCCGCGAGCCCATTCCTCTGCACTTACATGGGGCGTGGTTCGGGACCCTCCGCTACCCCTTTTCGTGTCATACTCAATAGATCACGAGCCACTGCTACCAATGTGTACCTCATGCTGTATCCTAAGGCTCCCTTGCAGCAGATTCTCCAACGCAACACCAGCGCGCTTGACCAGCTTTGGACACTTCTCAGCGATATACCCATCCACATGCTTACTGC
>ENA-OSEO01004802-OSEO01004802.1-sediment-metagenome-genome-assembly--contig:-NODE-4802-length-13734-cov-3.698177_pt1 | contig 13734 bp, 13 predicted proteins | sample MGYA00237883_ERZ534232 | MGnify/ENA metagenome assembly ERZ534232 | reverse complement strand
CCACGCGAGCATCATGCCAGCGGACTGGATCGCGGCGACGCCCGACGAGGAGGTCGGAGTGAAATCGCTAATCGGCACGGGCCCGTTCCGCTTCGAGGAGTGGATTCGCGGCGACCGGATCGTCCTCCACCGATTCGATGACTACGCGCACGCCCCGGCGTACCTGGAGACGTCCGGACCGGCGAGGGCCGAGGCGCTCACGATGCGGATCATCCCGGAGAGCGCGACCCGGCTCGCTGAGATCCTGGCCGGGAACATCGACTACACGTTCGATGTCCCGCTCGCCGGATTCCAGCAGCTCTCCGCCAACCCAGGCACGCAGGTGAGGATGGCGCCGAGTTACAGCGTTCAGTATCTCGCCTGCAACATGAAGCGGGACCTGTTCGTCGATCAACGGGTCCGGCGGGCGATCGCCCACGCCGTGAAGAAGGAGGACATCGTCAAGGGCGCGTGGTTCGGAATTGCGTTCCCGGTCGATGGGTTGGTCGGCCCCGGAACGACGGGGTACTGGAAGGGCGTCGAGGAGATCGCCTACGATCACGACCCGGCCCTCGCCGTGGCGCTGTTGGAGGAGGCTGGATGGACGGCCGTCGACCGCGACGGGACCCGGATGAAGGACGGGGAGCGACTCGAGGTGACGCTGATCTCGTTCTCCAACGTCGACCAGTGGCGGCGCGCTGCCGAAGTCGTTCAGGGGCAACTCGCACAGGTCGGCATCAAGGTCAACCTATCGCTCGCCGAAGTCGGCGCGACGTACGACCGCGCCCGGGCGGCGGACTACGATCTCGGGATCTTCCGGAACACGTGGTGGATGGGGCAGCCGTACCTGACGTTCCTCACCCACTCGGTGAACATCGGGTCTTCGAACTACGGGCAATGGAAGAATCCTGTGATCGATACCCTGCTCGATCTGTCGTCGAACTCGCTCGATGACGCCCTGCGGAACCAGGCGTTCATGGCCGCTCAGGCGATCGTCGTGGAGTCGGCGGTCTGGATTCCGCTCGCCGTGAACGTCAACGTCCTGGCGGCTCGAACGGACGTCACCGGACTGGACGAGCTCTTCGCGCATCCGTGGCAGCCGCCGCTTGTGCGCGCCCTCGTCCTCGGCAAGGACTGACCGCCGCACCGGGGGTCGGCCCGCCGGCCCCCGGCCGTTCCCTCATGTTCGGATACTTCATACGGCGGATGCTCCTGCTCGTCCCGACGGTCCTCGGCGTCACGCTGATCGTGTTCGCACTCATGCACGTCAGCGGCGATCCGATCCGACTCCTCTACGGCCCGAACGTCTCCGAGGAAAAAGTGCAGGAGAAGCGGGAGGAGCTCGGCCTCCATCGGCCGATCTACGTTCAGTACTGGAGCTGGCTGACGCGGATGGTCCGTGGGGACCTCGGGAACTCTATTCACGTCCAGGATCGCGTCAACCGCCTCATCGCCGCCCGAGTCGGGCCGACGTTCGAGCTGACGATCTCCGCTCTGATCCTGACCGTCCTCATCTCGATCCCCGCGGGGATCATCTCCGCCGTGCGCCCCTACAGCGTCGTCGACAACGCGACCCGATTCGTCGCGCTCTTCTGGGTGTCGATGCCGTACTTCTAGCTCGGGATCATGCTGATGATGCTCTTCGGGTTGGTCCTCGGCTGGCTTCCGATCTCGGGGCGGGGCGGGCCGCTGTGGACGCTCCGCGGGCTCCACTATGCGGTGCTCCCGATCGTGACGCTCGGCCTGCCGCCGATCGCCCTGTTCACGCGGCTGACTCGGTCCGCGATGCTGGAGGTCGTCAACGAGGAGTACATGCGGACAGCGCGGGGAAAGGGGGTCGCGGAGACCGTCGTCGTTCTCCGCCACGGGTTTCGAAACGTCCTCATCCCGATCGTCACACTCCTCGGGCTGCGGCTCCCGTGGCTGTTCGGAGGGGCGGTGATCACTGAGACCGTCTTCGCCTGGCCGGGGATGGGGCGCCTGCTCGTCGGTGCAGTGATGGAGCGGGACTACCCGGTCGTCCAGGGGGTCGTCGTCGTCATCGCGATGGTGACCGTTCTCGCAAATCTCGCGGTCGACCTCACGTACACGTTCATCGATCCGCGCATCCGGTACCACTAGCCGCAGGGAGCCGATATGAGACGCCTGTTCCGATCCCGAGAGCTTCGAAGGTTCTTGAGAAACCGCCTCGCCGTCGTCGGCCTCGGCTGCGTAGCGCTCGTCATCGTCGTCGCTCTGTTCGCCCCCCACATCGCCCCCTACCCGCCGACGGCGATGAACTTCGACTCCCTGCTCGCCGGGCCGTCGACGCGGCACTTGATGGGGACCGACATGCTCGGACGGGACGTCTTCAGCCGCGTCGTCTACGGGAGCCGCTATGCCCTCATCATCGGGATCGGCGTCGTCGGCCTCCAGATGGTGTTTGGAGGTGTCCTTGGGCTGGGAGCCGGATACCTGGGCGGGGCGATCGATACCGCGGTCATGCGGATCGTCGATGTTCTGTGGTCGATTCCGGCGATCGTGTTGGCCCTCGCGCTCGCGGGCGCGCTCGGCGGAGGGATCACCGTCATGATCGTCGCGATCGCCGTCACCGGATGGGGGCAGTTCACGCGCCTGATGCGCGGACAGGTCCTGCAGCTCCGGGAGATGGACTACGTCGCCGCCGCGCAGGCGGCGGGCGCCGGGATCCCGCGGATTCTCTTCCGTCACATCCTGCCGAACAGCCTCGGGCCCGTCATCGTCTACGCGACCCTGGAGATGCCGGTCGCCATCCTCTGGTCCGCCTCCCTCAGCTTCCTCGGGGTCGGTGCGCAACCGCCGACCCCGGAGTGGGGGGCACTGATTGCGGACGGCCGGGGGCTGGTGAGCTTCGCATGGTGGGTGTCGACGTTCCCGGGGATCGCGATCATGATCACCGCGCTCGGGTTCAACTTCCTCGGCGACGGCCTGAGGGATGCGCTCGACCCCAAGTTCGAACGGAGGATCTAGAAGGAGGAGGCGAATGGACCTCGCAGAGGAGCTCCGGAGATGGGATGTCGGAGCGGAGGCGGCCCGGCTCTGTTCTGACCTGATTCGATCCCCGAGCGAAAACCCACCGGGCGATGTCGCCCCGGTCGCCGATCGCGTCGCGGAGGTCCTCGACGCCGCCGGGTTCTCCACCCAGCGGATCCTCGGACCGAACGACCGGCCGAACCTCGTCGCCGAGCGGTCGTTCGGCCCCGGGCCGACGCTCCTGCTGAACGGACACATGGACGTCGTTCCAGCGGGAGACCGTTCTCGATGGAGCTTCGATCCGTTCGGCGGGGAGATCCGCAACGGCTACGTCTGCGGCCGGGGGGCGAGCGACATGAAGGGCGGGCTCGCGGCGCTTCTGGTCGCCCTCCGCTGGATTGCGGACGTCCCCGACCTTTGCGGGCGAATCACGTTCATGGCGGTCAGCGATGAGGAGACGGGAGGCGTCGACGGCACTCGGTTCCTCCTCGCTGGCGGAGTCACCGGCGATGCGTGCCTGATCGCCGAGCCGAGCGGGGCCGGGCCGACGATCGGACAGAAGGGGAACATCTGGATCGACGCCGTGACGGAGGGCGTCCCGGCCCACGGGAGCCTCTCCCCTTGGGTCGGGACGAATGCGATCCTCCGCATGTCGAAGCTGATCGATGCCATCTATCGCGTGCACGAGGTCGACTGGCCGATCCCTCCGGACGCCCGGCGGCTGATCGCCGGCTCGCAGCGCCTCCTACGGGCCGAAGGGCGCCCGGGGCCGGCAGAGGCGCTCGGCCGCGTCTCGGTGAACGTCGGCCGGATCTATGGGGGCGAGAAGGTAAACATCGTCCCGGGGCAATGCCGGGCGCAGTTCGACCTCCGCGTTCCAATCGGAGTGTCGACATCCCACGTGTGGGAGAGGATCGCCGCGATCCTCGAGGATGCCGGGTTCGACCCCGCGGCGATCTCCCTCGCCGCCCCGCCGAACGAACCGAACTACACCCCCCCCGACGATCCGTTCGTCGAATCGCTCGTCGAATCCATCCGCGAGATCACCGGGCGCCCTGCAGAGGCGACGCTCCAATGGGCGTCGAGCGATGCCCGCTACTTCCGCTACCGCTCGATCCCGACGGCCCAGTACGGGCCGGCCGAGCTCGACGGGATCCACGGGTTCGACGAGCGGGTCAGCGTCGCGGGGCTGGCCGACGCCGCCCGCGTCTACGCGCTGTTCATCCACCGGTTTCTGGCCCGCCAGGCCGCACAGAGGAGGGATCGTGCTTAGGTACATTCTGGAGGCGATGGAGCTGCTCGACACCTCGGCCGTCCGAGGGTCTGATGTCCGCGACTGGCTCGACGCCGAGGAGCCGACGTCCGTCCAGGTGACGCGCGTCGAAGGCTCCCAGGGCTCGACCGAGTTCATCCGAGTCTGCATCCCGGGCGGCGCTGTCGGATCCGGCTCGCCCGGTTCGACCATCGGGATCATCGGGCGGCTCGGTGGCATCGGCGCGTTCCCGCACAAGCTCGGTCTCGTCTCCGATGCCGATGGCGCGATCGTCGCCCTCGCATGCGCCAAGGCGCTCGCTCGAATGGCGCGCCGCCCGGAGCAGCTCCCGGGGACCGCGATCGTGGCGACGCACATCTCCCCGAACTCGCCGATCGAACCTCACGACCCGGCGCCGTTCATGGGCTCGCCGGTCGACGTCGCGACGATGAACGAACACGAGGTCGACCCGGCGATGGACGCGATCCTCTCGATCGACACGACGAAGGGGAACTGGGTGCTGAACTCCCGCGGATTCGCGATCACCCCGACCGTGAAAGAGGGCTACATTCTCCGGGTCAGCGAATCGCTGCTCGAGATCATGCGGGCGGTGACGAACGAGCCGCCGGCCGTACTTCCGTTGACGACGCAGGATATCACCCCCTACGGGAACGGGCTCTTCCACCTCAACAGCATCCTGCAGCCGGCGACCGCGACGGCCGCGCCCGTCGTCGGCGTGGCGACGACGGCGACGATCCCCGTCCCCGGGTGCGCCACCGGGGCGAGCCAGCCGTTCGACCTGGAGCGCGCAGCGCGGTTCTGCATCGAGGTCGCGAAGTCGTACACCCGCGGGGAGTGCTCGTTCTACGATCCGGACGAATACGCTCGGATCGTCCGGCGGTACGGTCCGATGAAGCATCTCCAATCGCTCGGTGACGGCGGATGACCGCGCGGATCGCTCTTCTGACGATCGGTCAGTCCCCGCGGAGCGACGTCGTCCCCGAGATTGCCGAGCATCTCCCCGCCGGGACCGAGATCACCGAGATCGGCGCGCTCGATGGGATCGCCGCCGAGGGGATCGCGCGGCTCGCGCCGCCGTCTCCCGATCGGACGCTAGTCACTCGGTGGAGCGACGGTCGAGCAGTGACGATCGACCGGGATTTCGCCGTGGGGAAGCTGCGCGAGATGGCGGCGGACGTCGACGAGCAAACGGACCTGGTCGCTCTCCTCTGCTCCTCGTCGTTCGAGGAGATCCCGTGCCGGCGCCCGCTCATTCTCCCCTTCGAGCTCCTCCGGGGGTTCCTGACGTCGGTCCGCTTCCCGGGGCGCCTCGGCGTGGTGACGCCGAGCCCAGACCAGATCGATCTCGTTCTCGGGCAGCTGCGCGACACCGGGGTTCGGAGCGTCGGCACCGCCCTCTCCCCGTACGCGCCGGCCCGCCGCCTTGGGTCGCTGATCGACGAGCTTCGACGATCGGCGGTCGACGCGGTCGTCCTCGATTGCTTCGGGTACTCGCTCGACGTCCAGCGTACGATCGCCCGCGCCCTCGGGCGCCCGGCGATCTCCGTGCGATCGCTCCTCATCCGCGCGCTGCAGGAGCTCCTCGGAGCCGAGGGGTCGGGACGCAATCGGCCCTGACAGCCCCGCCGCCGAACGCCGTCACAGGTAGATGGTCGAGTGCCGATCCTCGCCGGGACGAAGGTAGACGATCTCGTCGGGATCGATGCGGATTAGGGAGTACGTCGGGTCGTCCGGGCCCGTCCAGTACTCGGAGAAGTACGGCATCTGTTCGGAGAGGATTTCGCGCGTCCGGTCATCGGTCACGATCTCAGCGCTCCCGGCGAGCCGGATCGTCCCGTGTCGGCCGCCCTCTTCGAGCGGGATGCAAAGCTCGACGTTCTCGTTCTGCCTCACCTGTCGGGTCTTCCCGTTCTCGGTCCCCGAGCCGATCCAGGCCGAGCCGTCCCACCAGACCACAGCGACCGGGCGCACGCGGGGCCGATCCCCCTCCAGGCTCGCCAAGTAGGCGAGCGTCGACGCCTCCGCCCGCTCCCACGCCTCGTCCCGCAGCTCTCGGATCGTTGCTGCCATGCGCTCCTCCTCTCCCTCTTCGCGGCCGTCTCGGAGGACGTCTCCGGGGCACACCGAGTCGGGTCGCTTCGATTCTACGCGATTCGCGCAGCCTTCGGCCGTCTCCTCGGCCTCCCGCTTCCGTCCGCGCCCCGTTCGCGGTAGCATGGCAGGGTCGGTTTGGAAGGAGAAGACCATGCGCACGAAGTCGGCCGTCGTCATCGGGCTCTGCTTCATCGGGATCACCGTGGGGGGAGCGGGGCAACTCGAGCGGGAGTTCCGCGACGAATCCCTCGGCTACGCACTCCTCTACCCCACCAATTGGATGTTTCAACGCCCATCCCCGTTCACCGTCGTCTTCAGCGGGCGGCCGGGGACCGACGCCTACTTTGCGACGGTGACGATCGAGAACATCGCATCCACCCGGCTCGGGGGCGGATTCGACAGCGTGCTCGATGTCGCGAACGACTACAAGTGTCAGCGCGTCACCGCGGTCGGGGAGATCTGCATCTACGGCCAAGACGCGTGGACGTGGCGACTCGAGGACGGCCGCGTGCTGGAGGGGATCGGATTCATGGCCGAATACCCCTATCAGGGAACCGTCTACAAGACGTTTCAGGTGATCTTCCCCCACGAGAACGGGACCGTCTTCTGCTCCTGGGCCTACACCGCGCCGGAGGCGGATTACGCGACATTCCAAGGGATCGCGGATGCGATGTTCGACTCGTGGACATATCTCACGTCCCCGCCGGGGTCCACCTCCTCCTCGGCGGCCGACACCTCCGCGGAGCCGTCCGTCCTCCTCGATGTCACCGGCCGGATCCACCGCCTCGCAGCGACGGAGTCGGAGTTCAGCCTCGGACGGAAGGAGACGCGGGAGTATGCGTTCTCCGTCCCCTCGCCCGGGTATCTCGCCTGCATCCTGGTCGACGAAGCCGGTCAGTGGATCGGGGCGACGGTCTACGACGAATCGGGTGAGAGGGTCGCCGGCCGCGCGGGGACGGCGTCGAGCATCTACGGCGGCGTCTACGAGATCGCCCCGGGACCCTACCGAGTCCTCGTTTCTCCGGAGAAGGCGTTTGACGAATCCGACTTCCGCCTGATCGTCGTCTTCCGCCGTTCGGAGTTCTCGGTTGACATTCTCGTCCCGCGGTTCGGCGATCCCAACCAGGTTCTCCCCTGAGGAGACGGCGCGGGGCCTCCGTCACCGGTGGAGGGACTGATAGACCAGCCAGGTGTCGATCACCTTGACAAGATACTCCCGCGTTTCGATCGAGGCGAGGGCGCCTGGGACGTCGGCGGTCCGCTGGACTCCGGCCGCGGCGGTCCATCGCTCGACGTTCCCCGGCCCTCCGTTGTACGCAGCGATCGCCCGCACCGGATCCCCGTCGAACAGCTCGAGCAGATACCCGAGATACCACGTTCCCAACCGGATGTTCACGTCGGGATCGAACAGCTCTTCCTCACGATACGGGATCCGGAGCTTCGACTCGGCGATCCACCGTGCCGTTGACGGGAGGAGCTGCATCAACCCGCGCGCATCGGAAGTCGAGACGGCGGTGGGGAGGAAGTTGCTCTCTTCTCGGATCACCGCGTAGACGATTCGCGGGTCGACGCCGTATGCGCTCGCCCATGCCTCGACCGTCTTCGACCATGGGGTGGGGTAGGCGAGTTCGTAGGCTTTGCGCGTCGGAGTCGTCGCGAGCAGCCCCACGCCGACGGCGTAGGCCGCGCGGGGCCGGTCGTGCTGGAGGAACCACGCGCCGATCGCCGCCCGTTCAGCCGGGTCCGCCGTGCGGAGCGCGAACTCGAGTTCGATCTCCGCCCACTCGATCCCCGCCCGGGATCGCAGCTGGTCCGCTCGGCGGACGGATGCCGGGCGCCCGCGGGAGGGTGGGGTCGGAACCGGCCGGACCGGCTCAACGGCGAGCCCGGCGATCCAGCGAAGTGCGGGGGGGAGACGTTCCTCCCCTCTCGCCGCCGCGGCCGCGTCGGTGGTCTCCCGGCCGAGGAGGTACGCGCGAAGCGCGGCATCATCGCTCACGCGGTGCGCGCTCTCCGCGAGATCGAGATAGACGGAGATCGCTGCATCGACGTCCCCGAGCGACTCGAGGAGGCGGGCGCCCTTCCAGCGGGCCTCCGGATCGGAAGACCGAAGGTAGGCGGCCGCCGCCTCGCGGGTGGCGCCGCGCCGCTCGAGGAGAGATCCCTCGCGATCGGCACCGGCGGGTCCGAGTGCGCGGTAGACAGCGCGGGCCGCATCGATCCGCCCGGCCCGCTCGAGCGAGACGCCGTACTCGAGCGAGACGCGAACTCCCCCGTCGCCTCCCTCGAGGTATCGCGCGAATTCGTCCGCCGCTTCGGCGTGTCGGCCGAGCGCGGCGAGCGCGCGGGCGCGGACGAGTCGGACGTCGCGGGATTCCATCGACGCGACCAGCGCCAGCGCGTCCGACGGGCGCCCTGCGGCGGCGAGACGTTCCGCGAGGCGAACCGGGTTCTCCTCGAGGCAGATGACCGCGGCAACGGCATCGTTTCGCGGAAGGAGCCGCTCCCACTCCGCGAGCGCGTCGGCGCGCGCCCCGGCCGCCTCCAGCGCCTCCGCGCGCGCGCGCCGCAGCTCGGTCGTTGCGCGCAGCTCGATCGCCGCCTGGTAGCCGCCGGCGGCGGCGGCGAACTCGCCCGCCGCTACGCGCGCGCGCGCCGCCAGGACCCGCGCGTGCCATCCGACGGCATCGGTCCGCGCAGCGAGCATGTCAAGATCCGCGAGCGTCCCCGGAAGGCCGTCACGCGCCGCCCACAGCGCTTCGTAATCGGGGATCTCCGACCATACGGCCCGCGGCAAGAAGAGGATCACCGCGAGCGCCGCTGCTCCCGCGAACAGCGCCCCCACCCACACGGCCTTCATCCGCGATCTTGCCCGCCTCTCGATTTCATCTTGTCTACGACGGTACCGGCCCGAGCCCCGGTGTGAAAGGACGAACCACCGTCCGTCGAGGGACGCACGCCCGGCCGGCGGTCGCGCAGAGGCGGCCTCTTCCTCGGCGGAGCCCCTCCGACCCTCCCCTGGGAAGCGGGCTTGCGCGGCGCCGCGGCCGCGGTATACTAGGATCGTTGTTGGTAGTAGAGCAGTCGCTTCTCGGATGTCCGGCTTCTGGCAGTCCATGGAGAACGTTCTGCATCACTAAAGCTCCCAGCATGGAGGAGGTCTGTCACACATGCCCGATCGCGAGACCGGAACCGTCAAGTGGTTCAACGATAGCAAGGGGTTCGGATTCATCGAGCGCGAGGGAGGCGAAGACGTCTTCGTCCACTTCAGCTCGATCCGAGGGACCGGCTATCGAACCCTACAGGACGGCCAGAAAGTCGAGTTCACGCTGGGCCAGGGGCCGAAAGGCCCGCAGGCCCTGGACGTGACCGTGCAGTTCTAGAAAGTTCGTCCGACTCATCATCACGCGGCGGGCGGCATCGCTCGCCGCGTCTTCATTCCCGGATTCCCGGGAGCGGTCGATACGCCGCTTGCCGGGGAGACGGGGCCGCGAGTAAGGTCTTCATCGACTGTGATCCGCGCGCTGGTATTCGATTTTGACGGGGTGATTCTCGATACCGAGACGCCGTTCCGTTCGAGTTGGCAGGAGATCTATGCTGCCCACGGCCTCAGCGTCCCGCCGGACGAATGGGCGGGATGGCTCGGATCATCCGCGGACCCCCCGCAGGCGTACGACCTCCTCGAGCGGCATCTCGGCGCCGCCGTCGATCGGGAGGGAATCCGGACCGAGCGAATGCAGCGCGAGCTCGAACTCCTCGAGCGAGAGCCGCCGCTCCCCGGGGTCGAGCGGATTCTCGACGACGCGTCGGCCCACGGGCTACGCCTCGCGATCGCCTCGAGCTCCGAGCGGGCCTGGGTCCACGGCCATCTGACCCGCCTCGGGCTGATCGATCGATTTGCAGTCCTCGTCTGCGCGGACGATGTCACAGCGACCAAGCCGTCCCCCGAGCTGTACGTGTCGGCGCTGCGCGCCCTCGGCGTCGCACCCCGTGAGGCGATTGCATTCGAGGATTCCACCCACGGCGTCCGGGCGGCAACGGCGGCCGGCATCTTCTGCGTCGCGATCCCCAACGAGGTCACCCGACACGCCTCGATGGAAGGCGCCGACCTGGTCGTGGGATCGCTCGCCGACCGGACGCTCCTTGACTACATCTCCGTCGCGGAACGCGCGTCCAGGACGGCTCGGCGCGCGACCTGTTCCGGGGACCCCGGCAAGGACGGGAGGCGGCTGTGCAGCGGATCCTGACGTTCATCCTCGCGGGCGGGCGCGGGGAGCGGCTTCAGCCGCTCACGCGCGATCGGGCGAAGCCGGCGGTCCCGTTCGGCGGGATCTACCGGGTCATCGACTTCACGCTCAGCAACTGCCTCCACTCGCAACTGCGCCGGGTCTTCGTCCTGACTCAGTACAAGTCCCTTTCGCTCGAGCGGCACATCCGCCTCGGCTGGAACATCTTCACACCGGCCGTCGGGGAGTTCATTACGTCGCTCCCCCCTCAGCAGCGGATCCACGACCAATGGTACCAAGGGACCGCGGACGCCGTATATCAAAACTGGTACTCCATCGAGCAGTACCGGACGTGGCACGGCGCCCCGGAGGCGATCCTCGTCCTGGCGGGGGATCACGTCTACAAGATGGACTACCAACGGATGGCCGCGTTCCACCGAGAGCGGGGCGCCGACGTGACCGTCGGCGTCGTTCGGGTCCCCCGCGACCGGGCGCGCGGGACGTTCGGTGTACTTGTCGCCGGCGACGACGGCCGCGTACGGGACTTCGAGGAGAAGCCCGAGGACCCGTCCCCCGCCCCGGGGGCGCCGGACGACTGCCTCGCTTCGATGGGGATCTACATCTTCGAGACCAACGCCCTTCGCTCACGCCTCGAGGAGGATGCGCAGGATCCCGACTCGTCGCACGACTTCGGACGCGATGTCATCACCCGGATGGCCGCCGAAGACCGCGTGTACGCGTTCCCGCTCGAGCGGGGAAATCGGAATCCCGTCCCGTACTGGTGCGATGTCGGGACACTCGATGCCTATTGGGAGGCGCACATGGACCTCGTCGACGTGACGCCCCGTTTCAACCTCTACGATCGCGACTGGCCGATTCACACGTTCAAGGAGCCGTGGCCCCCGAGCAAGACCGTCCACGCCGAGGCGGGACGCACCGGGGCGGTCCTGAACTCACTGATCTCTCCGGGCTGCATCATCTCCGGCGGGCAGGTCGTCCGATCCGTGCTCTCCCCCGGCGTCCACGTTCATAGCTACGCGCACGTCGAGGACTCGATCATTCTCGACGCGGTCGAGATCGGTCGCGGGGCCGTCGTCCGCCGGGCGATCCTCGACAAGTCCGTTCGGGTCCGAGAGAATGCGCGTATCGGCGTCGATCCCTCCGACGACGCCGCCCGGTTTCCGATCTCCGAGCGCGGGATCGTCGCGGTACCGCGGGGGACCGACGTTCTCGGCGGCGGGTCCAGTGGCGGTGGATGAATGAAGTGGGCGTATGCCGGGATCGTACTCGGACTCTCCGCTCTCCTCCTGCTCGCCGGGTGCTCGGCGTCCCGATCGACGGATCGATCCACCGCGCGGTTCCGTGATCACACAGAGACGCTCGAGCGGACCTTCGCGGTGACCGCGCGGATGGACTCGACGAGGCTGGGGATTCGGATCGAACTCTCATCGGGGACGGCCGTCTGGCGGTTCGTCGACCCGACGGGGGCCATCCGCGGGGAGGGGGGATCGACCGACGGACGCCGCGTCGAACGCTCGTTCGACCCGATCGTCGGGGACTGGACCTTCACCCTGTCGCTCGAGCAGGCGACCGGGAGCTACGAGATCGACTGGGTCGGCCGCTGGTAGCCGCCCACGATTCGCCGGGTGGAATCTCGGGGCCGGCGGACCCCGAGATCGAAAGGCTCGCCTCCCCGTTCGGCCGGTGCATCGGCGACCCGTCCGCAGCGTGAGGGACCGATCCTGTGGGAGTCCGCGGTCGCAGCGGCGGACGCCTCGAGGGCGCCGTTCGCTGCAGTGAGGGAGTCCCACCGGTACAATCCGCGGACCGCCGGAGCCCGAACATGAAGCGATTCGCCCCGCCCAGCCGAGAGGAGATCCTGTCCAGTCCGCCGCTTCGCACGATGATGAGAATCGGCGGACCGGCGGTCGTCTCATCGCTTCTGTTCACGCTCTACAATCTCGCCGACGCCTTCTGGATCGGGCGCCTCCCCGCGGAACGGGCGGGCTCCGTCGTCGCCGCGATCCAGGTCTCATGGCCGCTGATCTGGTTCCTCATCTCGTTCGTCGCCGGCTTCGGGGGGGCAGCCGTCAGCGCGCTCGTCGCGCAGTACATCGGCGCCGGTCGCTCGATGGACGCGAATCGCGCGCTGAACCAGCTGTTCACCGTGTCGATCGGAGCCGGGATCGTCCTCGGGCTCCTCGGCGCCCTCCTCGCCCCGCACCTTCTCCCCCTCCTGGTCCGGGAGGCCGCGATCGCGCGGGAGGCGAGCGCCTACCTTCGGGTGATCCTCCTCGGCCTCCCGACGATGCTCCTCCCAGGCCTCTTCTACTTCGCGTTCTCCGCGATCGGGGACACGGTGACGCCCTTGTGGGTGAACGGAATCGGAATCCTGCTGAACATCGCGCTCGACCCGCTTCTCGTCCTCGGCGCGGGCCCGGTTCCGCAGATGGGGATCCTCGGCGCCGCGTACGCAACCGTCGCCGCCCAGGGCGTCTCGACGATCGTCTTCCTCGGGCTCTTCCGCCGGGGACGCGGTCCGCTCCGGCTCGACCGCCGGGCGATCGTCCCGCAATGGCGATGGATCCTTCGAGCACTACGGATCGGGCTCCCCGCGGCGATCGGTCAATCGAGCATGGCGTTCGGGTTCGTCGTCATGACGGCGGTGATCGGCCGATTGGAGAACGCGGAGGTCGCGCTCGCCGGATACGGAATCGCCGATCGCGTCCTCGGGATCCTCTTCATCGTCACCGACGGGCTCGGGATCGGCCTGACGACGATGGTCGGTCAGGCGATCGGGGCCGGTCGGACGGACCGGGCACGGGCGTTCGTCCGAAGCGGGATGTGGATCCTCCTCCTCGTCCTCACCGTCGAGGCGGCCGTTCTGTGGCTCGCGCGGCGCCCGATCCTCGCCGTCTTCATCCCGGGCCGCGAGGACGTCATCCGGGAAGGAGCGCGGTTCATCGAGCTCTTCGCCGCCGGGATGCCCTTCCTGGGCGCCTTCTTCGCCGCCCAATCGATCTATCGAGGATCCGGTCACAACATCCCGACGATGGTCCTCGCGATCCTCCGGCTGTGGGTCCTGCGGATCCCGCTCGCCTACCTGCTCGCGTTCCCGCTCCGGATGCAGTCCGACGGGGCATGGTGGGGGATGTCCCTCTCCAACGTCAT
>ENA-OSEO01004801-OSEO01004801.1-sediment-metagenome-genome-assembly--contig:-NODE-4801-length-13735-cov-3.311832_pt1 | contig 13735 bp, 13 predicted proteins | sample MGYA00237883_ERZ534232 | MGnify/ENA metagenome assembly ERZ534232 | reverse complement strand
GCCCCCCGGACACCCTCTTCAGCGGGTTGGAAAAGGAGGACGATCTTCCCCCGGAAAAGAGACCTGAGCCGCGTCACTCCCTCGGAAAGGAGCGCCCCCACTGCAGCATGGCCGTCATGGCCGCAGGCATGCATCACCCCGGGATAACGGGAAACAAACCCTTCCCGGACCGGACGGTATCCGTCTCTCTGTGATTCCATGATGGGGAGGGCATCCATATCGAAGCGGAGAAGTGTCACCGGGCCCTCTCCGCAGTCCAGGAAGCCCAGGACAGCCGTATGGCCGTCTTTAAAATGCGGGAGCATGGATAACACGGCTCCGTCCCGGTACGCCCGCTCATATTCCCGGGCCCTGACTTCAGCCCCGGGAAGCCCCAGGCGTTCCCGGCCTCCTGTGAGGTCAACTCCTGCTTTGAGCGTCCAGCCGTTCTTTTCAAGGATCTCAGCGATCAGAGAGGCTGTCCGGTATTCATTCCACCCGGTCTCAGGATAACGGTGAAAAGAACGGCGGAGGTCCACAGCCCGGGGGAAAAGCTCCCGGGCTGTTTTCCGTATGAGATCAATGACCTTGTTCATACAGGGGATTGTCCGTCACCACAAAGGCAAAGTGCATCTTCAGTCCCATTTGACCCAGGACATCCACCTGTTTTTCATCCTCCCCGTCCATAACCACATCTTTCAACGTGTCTTTAAAATCAGCGAAAAGAAAGACGAGATGCTCTTTTGTCACGCCCACAAGCCCCGCCACGCCTTCAAGGACAGGGATGTTGTCGATCCGGATCTCTTTGACACACTTTCCTGTCTTCTTGTCGAAGACAGAGACAAAGAAGGGACGGGGCATAGCTTCGATCTGCATCCCCCCTCCGTCTTGGGTTGTCTTCTGTCCCCCTCCGAAAGAGGCGTAGATATACTTTTCGTCATTTTTCACTGAGGAGATGAGAAGATGCCCGCCTCCCTGGCCGCCCACCTTCATATTTTCATACTTCTCCTTCAGCGGGCGGGACATGGTGCGCACGAGATCCAGGTTCTCGTCATACTCCTCTACACGGTAGGGCGCGTTGAAATAACCCAGATAGATATGGCCGTTGGCCTGATCCACGTTGAGAGACCCGGTCTTGAGGTCTGAACCCCAGATCTTTGTCATATCGGTGATAGGATCTTCATATTCTACACACTTGATGAGAGAGCTGTCCTTCAGGTCGATGGCACCGATCTTGTTTTTGAAGAGTCCGGTAAAATAGAGCCTGTCTTTGAAGGTATCCAGTGAATAGATAAACCCCAAATCGTCATTCAGCTGAATATCGTCCAGGTATTTCCCTTCTGTATCAAAAAGAGAAAGGGCGCGTGTGCCCAGGTTCACAATATAGATCCGGTCATTCACGATCTTGAGAGACGAAACGGTAAAAGGCTGGACTTCTCCCGGCCCGTTTCCGGCAGGAAACATGATCCGCCGTCCCTTTTCCCCGTTGAGCGAGTAAAACTGCAGCCCGAAGGCATTGCCTTCGATCGCGGGATAGTAGATCTCTCCCTGGTACATGGCCGCTTTACTCTGCGGGTCATTGGGAGCCAGATACTCAGGCATCCAGGCTTTGACCACCGAAACCGTCTCCACAGGGACGGCTCCCGACCCACAGCCTCCGAACAGAAGCATGAGGGATCCTGCAAAAATAAGTAAGATTGCTTTTTTCATCGCTTCACTCCTTCCCCGTTCACAGAACGGTTGAAATTTTGACGCTATTTTACTCCTCCTCCTGCAGGAGTCAATCTCTTTTCCTCTCACTCCGGGGCCTGAAGCAAAGCCGCTCATAGGCCCTCCACAAGGCGAGAGCCATCTTCTCCGGGGTGACAGGGTGGACGAGGAAACCGGCGGCGCCCTTTTCAAAGGCTTTGATTCCCAGTGCAGGATCGCTGGAGACGATGATGAACTCTGAACGGTTTTTCAGCTCTTCAATGAAACCGGCGAAATCCTTTTTCAACAGGTCATCGTTGAGAATAAGCAGATCAGCCTCAGCTGCAGGAGCCTCTTTAAGGTTTACGTCGCCGGAGCAGGAAAGATCCCGGACCTGAAAGAGAGGGAATGTCCTGAGTAATGCTTTGACTTTGAGACTTTCGCTGTTGTCAGGCAGAATACAGAGAAGACGGATAGAAACCATAAAAAAACGGGGGCCGAAGCCCCCGAAGGTGATCAGCCTCTTCCCATGGATGCGAAAATACCCGCCAGGGCACTTCCCATAACCAGGGAAAGCACAAAACTGATGACGATGAAGATCAGAGTCGCTTTGGCCCAATTGGCCTTGCTTTCGTTAGCATTGCCTCCGAATCCCCAGATCACCAGTAAAACGAGATTGACGATGGGGATCACCATGAGAAGCATGGTCACGATCCATTCCCCCAAAGAAACAGTTCCAGTCTTTGCCATACGGCCTCCTTTCCTATAGCATTATTATGTTACAGGAAGCTTGACAACCAGGCAAGGATAAAATTGGAAAAAACCTGTTCTCTGTCTCCCGTTCAGTAAGATCCCCTGTCCTGAGAAAAAAAAAGGGGGGCCGAGCCCCCCTTCAGACATTCACGTCGGATGAAATGGCCTACTTCTTTTTCTCTTTCAGCGCGGCATGAGCAGCAGCCAGACGGGCAATGGGAACCCGGTAGGGAGAACAGGAGACATAATCCATGCCCACCCTGTGGCAGAACTCTACTGAGGAGGGCTCTCCGCCATGTTCACCGCAGATCCCCACTTTCAGGCCGGGGCGTTGTGCCCGTCCCCGTTCGATGCCCATCTTCACCATTTCTCCCACACCTTCCTGGTCCAGGGCCTGGAAGGGGTCGCGGGGCAGGATCTTCTTGTCCACATACTCTTTCAGGAATTTTCCGGCATCATCACGGGAGTATCCGAATGTCATCTGAGTGAGGTCGTTGGTCCCGAAGGAGAAAAACTCCGCTTGTTCAGCGATCTTATCAGCAATGATACAAGCCCTTGGGATCTCGATCATGGTTCCCACGGTGTATTTGACTTCGGTCCCTTGGGAAGCAAAGACCTCTTTAGCGATGCGGTCCACCATCTCACGCATGACATCGAATTCCGCCTTTGTTCCCACAAGGGGGATCATGATCTCAGGAGTGACCTTAGTTCCTGATTTCTGGACTTCACAGGCAGCCTTCAGGATGGCACGGGCCTGCATCTCATAGATCTCAGGATAGGTGATTCCCAATCTCACGCCGCGGTGGCCCAGCATAGGATTGAATTCTGAAAGCTGGGCGACCTTTTCTGCGATCTTTTCAGCGCTCACGCCCATTTCCTTCGCCATCTCTTCCTGCTGCTCCCTGTCATGAGGGACAAATTCATGAAGAGGAGGATCAAGGAGACGTACTGTGACCGGAAGCCCTTCCATGGCTGTAAAGATCCCTGCAAAGTCCTCTTTCTGCATGGGTTCGATCTTGGCCAGAGCTTTCCTCCGGCCCGCTTCATCTTCGGAAAGGATCATTTCACGCACAGCGATGATGCGGTCCCCTTCGAAGAACATGTGTTCTGTCCGGCAGAGGCCGATCCCCTGGGCGCCGAATTCACGGGCTACTTTGGCGTCATGCGGCGTGTCTGCATTGGTCCGGACACCAATGGTCCTGGCCTGGTCCGCCCATTCCATAAGACGGCCGAAATCCCCCGCAAGGACCGGGTCGATTGTGGGGACTTTCCCGGCCATGACTTCGCCTGTGGAGCCGTTCAAAGTGATCCAGTCCCCTTCCTTTACAGTCTCTTTGCCCACTTCAAAGAGTTTTTTCTGATAACTCAGGTTGATGGCTTCAGCCCCTGAAACACAGCATTTGCCCATTCCCCGGGCGACCACGGCCGCATGAGAAGTCATCCCCCCACGGACGGTGAGGATCCCGTTGGCGGCCGCCATCCCCTTGATATCTTCAGGAGACGTCTCCAGACGCACCAGAATGACATCTTCTCCCTGTTCGGCTTTTTCAAAAGCATGCTCCGCATCAAAGACGACCTTTCCCACGGCAGCTCCGGGGGATGCAGGCAATCCTGTGGCAATGACTTTTTTTTCCGCGTTAGGATCGATCATGGGATGAAGCAGCTGGTCCAGCTGATCGGGAGCGACGCGGAGGACAGCCTCTTCTTTTGAGATGAGTCCCTCATCCACCATATCCACAGCGATCTTGACCGCCGCCTGGGCTGTTCTTTTCCCTGTCCGGGTCTGAAGCATAAAGAGCGTTCCCTTTTGGATGGTAAACTCCATATCCTGCATATCTCTGTAGTGTTTTTCCAGCCGTTTGTAGATCTCCACCAGCTGCTCATAGGCTTTAGGCATGGCTTCTTCCAGGGAGACCTCCTCTTTGCTCTTCTTCTTGCTCTTGTTGATGGGCTGAGGTGTCCTGATCCCGGCCACCACATCTTCTCCCTGGGCATTGATGAGATATTCTCCGAAAAAGACATTCTCTCCTGTAGCCGGGTCTCGTGTGAAACAGACTCCTGTGGCAGAATCATCACCCATGTTCCCGAAGACCATGGTCTGGACATTGACTGCTGTCCCCCATGTATCGGGAATAGAGTGGAGCTTCCTGTAATGGACAGCCCTTTTTGTGTTCCAGGACTTGAACACGGCTTCGATGGCCGCCCACAACTGTTTCATGGGATCCTGGGGGAACTCTTCGCCTTTCTCTTTTTTATAGATAGCTTTGAACTCCCTGACAAGGGTCTTAAGGTCCTCCACGGAGAGGTCGGTATCCACTTTATAACCCTTCTTTTTTTTCAACTCGTCCAGGGCATGTTCAAAGAGGCCTCCGTCCACACCCATGGCCACATCGGAAAACATCTGGATAAATCTCCTGTAGGAATCGTAGGCCAGGCGCGGATTGGAGGTCACAGAGGCCATTCCTTCCACAGCATCATCATTGAGGCCCAGGTTCAGGATAGTATCCATCATCCCCGGCATGGAGACACGGGCCCCGCTCCTTACAGAGACAAGGAGAGGATTATTATTGTCCCCGAATTTGATCTCCATGGCTTTTTCCAGCCTGGAAAGATTCTCCATGACCTCTTTTTTCAATGCATCCCATAATGTCTCCCCCTGGCTGTAATACTCCACACAGCTTTCTGTGGTGATAGTAAAACCGGGAGGGACGGGGACGCCAAGGTTGGCCATCTCTGCGAGATTGGCTCCTTTTCCACCCAATAGGTTTTTCATGTCGGCTTTTCCCTCGGTCTGGCCGGCACCAAAAAAATAGACATATTTACCCATAATCATCCTCCTTATCGTCATTATGTCACTACAATATGGTCAAAATTGACAATCTCTCCGAATTGATCGGAGATATCCTGAAGAAGCGCTAACCGGTTGTTCCGTAAGGCTTCGTTTTTATCCATGACAAGCACAGTATCGAAAAATGGGTCCACAAATGCTTTAAAACGAAGGATCTCATCAAAGATACGGCTGTAATCTTCTCCCGCCCTTCGGATCTCCTCTTTCACTTTGGTCCACTCTCCGTTCATGGCCCGGGTCTCTTTTTCAACAAACAACTCCGGCCTGGGAGAACCGAACTCTTCCCTATGGAGTTCTTCCCGCGCCTTTTTTACAATGTTGCTCACCCGTCTGAAGGTGGCGGCCACATCCCTGAACTCCTCTCTTCCCGACAGAGCTTTGAAAGCGAGAGCTTTTTGATACTTCACCTTGAGATTCTTTTCCGGGGTGTCGCAGACAGCATCAACAATATCATAGGGGATATCCAGCGATCTCAGCTGCGCCCGGAAGCGGTCTTCAAAAAAGGCGTTGACCTGTCTCAGCAGTTCAGGCTCCTTCTCCTGAGGCAGCGCCTCACGGGGGTACAAGCGGGCCGCGGCCTGGAAAAGGCCCTGGATAGATTCAAGGCCGAATCCCTTCTCCACTGAGACCACGCCCTCTTCATAACCCAGAAGGATCGCGCTCATGCTGTTGGCCTGACGTCGCAGAGCATAAGGGTCTTTGGTCCCCGTGGGAATAAAACCCTTAATAAAAGCTCCCACAATATTGTCCGCCCTGTCGGCAAGGCCCACGGCCGCCGCGCGGGGGCGGGGAAGCGGGTCACCCCATACCCTTGGCCAGTAATGCTCTTCGGCGATAGAGGCCATCTCCTCTTGCCGTCCGTCTTCCTGAAGATAGTGCTTTGCAATAGTACCCTGGAGCCTGGTGAACTCTTTTCCGTCTTTGATCATTTCGGACACAAGGTCGATCTTTGCCAGCCGGGCTCCTTCTCTTGCTGTCTTATCTTCTGGACAAAGGAGCCCCGACAGATGGCCCAGCCGGGCGGCTTTCTCGCCCAGAGACCCGAGCCCCTCCATCCAGGTCACCGTTCCCAGCAACTCATACAGCCGTTCAGGGCCTTTGGATATATCTTCTTTCCAGTAAAACATGGCATCGTCAAGACGGGCTCTGAGCACGCGCTCATTTCCCCTGACGACCTTCCCTGTATTGGTAAAGGTCCCGTTGGCTACAAAGGCGAATACGGGAAGGATCTGCCTCTCTTTGTAAAAACTGAAATACCGCTGATGCTGGCTCATGGCTGCGGAAATGACTTCAGGAGGCAGGATCAGGTATTTCTCCTCGAAACCTCCCGTGAGTACCAGGGGAAACTCCACAAGATCCATCACCTCCTCTACAAGAGCCTCTGAATAGAAAGAGGAAGCCAGGTTCTCTTCTGCGATCTTCTGAAGTCCAGCGAGGATCATCGTCCTGCGATGGTCGCGGGAAAGGATCACCCCTCCCTTTTCCATCTCTTCCAGATAAGAGGAGAGGTTGTGGATCAGGATTCTTTTAACAGGGCTGTTCCGGAGAAGACGGGTCTCTCTACCCGCCTCCACGACGCCTGCTTTAAGGGGAAGGACCTCGTCCCCCCAAAATGCCAAAAGCCAGCGGACAGGGCGGGCAAAAAGAAGGCCGCTCTCATCCCAGCGCATTTTTTTGGGAAACTCCACGGCGGCCAGGATCCGGGGCCACTGCTCACGGATGATCTCTCTGGCAGGACGACCGGGGACAAAACGGCGGGCTGCCAGATAAGGCCCTTTTTCAGTCTCCTCCCAAAAGATGTCCTCCTCGGTCAACCCGTTTTTTTCGAGGAATTTTTCAAATGCTTTGGTCGCTTTTCCCTCTTTGAAGCAGATGGTTTTGGGTGGGCCTGTAATCTTTTCATCCCGGTCATCTTCCTTTTCAGCCACTCCCCGGCAGCAGAGGGTCAGCCGGCGGGGTGTAGCAAAAGCATCGCTGCTCTCCACTGATATCCGGCTCTCATCAAACAGAGCACGGAAACCGGCTTCCAGCGAGGCAAGAGCTCCGGGGATATAATCAGCGGGAAGTTCCTCCACCCCGATTTCGAGCAGGAAGTCACGCATCTTTCTCACCCCCGTTCTCACTGTCCCGGTAGGCCTTTGCACAGGCTCTGGCTAACCGGCGGATCCTCCCGATGAAGTTGGTCCGCTCTGAGACAGAGATAGCGCCACGCGCTTCGAGCAGGTTGAAAAGGTGCGAATTCTTGATCACATAATCATAAGCCGGGCGCACGAGTTCCTCACGGACAAGGCGCAGGCACTCTTTTTCATTGGCTTCAAACGTATTCCACAGAAGAGCGGTGTCTGCTTCCTGAAGATTATAAAAAGAGTTTTCCACTTCATTACGGTGATAGATATCTCCGTACGTGGTCTCATCATTCCATTTCAGATCAAACATGCTCCCCACATCCTGGATATACATGGCCAGCCGTTCCAGCCCGTAAGTAAGCTCCACAGTCACGGGGTCCACTTCCAGGCCGCCCACTTGCTGAAAATAGGTATACTGAGTGACTTCCATTCCGTCGACCCAGACTTCCCAGCCCAGCCCCCAGGCTCCCACAGTGGGGGATTCCCAGTCATCCATGACAAAGCGGATATCATGTTCCTCAGGAACAAGGCCCAGACAAGCCAGACTCTCGATATAGAGCTCCTGTATATTTTCAGGAACCGGCTTCATGACCACCTGATACTGAAAATAGTGCTGTCCCCGGTAGGGGTTTTCTCCATAACGTCCGTCTTTAGGGCGCCGGCATGGTTCCACATATGCCGCTTTCCAGGGCTTTCGGTCAAGTGACCGCAAAAAGGTGTGGGGATTAAACGTTCCCGCTCCCTTTTCCATGTCGTAAGGGTAGAGGAGAAGAGCCCCCTGTTTTTCCCAATAATCATTTAATGTCCTGATCATCTGCTGGAATGTCATTGTTCCTCCGTCTGTTAACAACGCTCCCCAATGGTGATGATTATTTCATATCTTTCAAGTCATTTCAAGACTAATTATAGCCGTTCGACCTCATATCCTTTTTGTTTCATCAGCTCAACCAGTCCCTGGTCCCCCAGAAGATGGCCGGCTCCCACTACCACAAAAAGAGTGGAGATCTCTTCTCTTGCCAGAGCCTTTTCGATTCCCTCTTCCATACCGATGTTTCTCACATCGAAAAGAGCCTTGTAATAGGGTTCTAATTCAGGCTTTTCCAGCCGACTTTCAAAGATATTCTCTTCCAGAGGGACACGCTCTCCCTTTTTCCACAGACGTGTGAGCTCCTTAAGCGATTTTACGGGATCCTTTTCTTCCTCGATTCCCTCGAGAAGAGAGAGGATCTGCACCTCTTCGGGGACTCCGGAAAATGTCTCCAGCTGACTTTCCATGGACTCCAGAGAGATGATCTCACGGTCTCCGGCTTTGTTCATAAAATAGAGGTCGAGTCCCTGGGACGGGTCGATTCCGGTTTTCTGTATGATCATCTGAGAGAGAAACATCGCAGCCATCCAGGGACGCATGGGATTCATCTGCTGCCAGGGGATCCCTTCTTTTTCACAGTAGGCCTTGAATTTCTCCGCATCCTCGCCCAGGGCCTGTTCCAGTGTCATTCCCTGGGGATACATCCCATTGGTCAAAATAAATTTGGTAAGTTTCATCTGGTCGATGTCTCTGATATCCACTTCCACGGCCAGAGCCTGAGACGATTCAAAAGCTGTTTCGATCTTCTCCGGCAGCGGATAAAAACTCTCATCTGCGGCGTGAATGGACCCGAAGAGATAGACCGTCTCTCCTCCCTTATGTGCAGCATAAAACAACGGGTTCGGGGCCGGGCCGCAGGACTGGATAACCAGAAGGGTCAACAGGGCCAGAAGGGTTAGCGAAAAACGTCTCATGGTTCCTCCTTTGGAATCGAGAGCGGCAGCTGCCGCCTCATGTCTGTCTGCAAGGCACTTTCCTGCACCGGGCGGTAACTCATCCGGTGAATCGGCGTAGGGCCTGCAGCTTTCAGGGACATCAGATGTCCTTTTGTGGGATATCCCCTGTTTTGCTCAAATTGATAACCCGGATACCGGAGAGCGGCTCTTTCCATATAACGGTCCCGTATCTCCTTGGCCATAATGGAGGCGGCTCCCACCGTGTATGAGAGGCTGTCGCATCTCACCAGAGATGTGACGGAAAGCTCCGGAAGACGAAGATTCATGGCATCCACAAGGATCCGGGCTTTCGCCAGGATCCACCATGGAAGGGAGAGAAGAAGGTTTTCCATCCCCCTTCGTGTGGCCTCATAAATATTCACTTCATCAATGGTCCGCGGCGGGATGAGCGAGACAGTCCAGGCTGTAAAGGCTTCCCCGTTGAGCTCCGAAAAGGCTTTCTGCCGTGCAGACGGACTCATCTTCTTGGAATCCTTCACCCCTTGGACATAAGCCGCCTGCCGCGACTGAATGAAAACGCCGATGGAAAGCGGCCCGGCCAGGGGGCCCCGGCCGGCCTCGTCCATCCCGATGAGAAAACGGATTCCCGGATCCTCTTCAAAAATCTTCCGGTCAAACGCCTCATTATCCTTCATGAAGCTTTAAAAATCGCGTTTCTCCTTGAGGCGTGCTTTTTTCCCGAACCGTTCTCTCATGTAATAGAGTTTTGAACGCCTCACCTTAGCGCTTTTTTTCACTTCGACCTTGTCGATGAGAGGGGAATTCATGAGAAAAGTCCTCTCCACGCCGATTTTACCCGTGACTCGGCGCACGGTGAAATTGGCGTTCATTCCCGAACCCTGACGCTTAAGGACCAATCCTTCGAAGAACTGGATCCTCTCTTTGTTTCCCTCTGTGATCTTCACGAAAACCTTGACCGTATCGCCCACTTTGATATCAGGCAAATCCGTTCTGAGGTTTTCATTGTTGATCTGTTTGATGATTTCATTCATAACGACCTCCCGTTTCCAAATAATCTGTCTAACATAACAGCTGCGGCACTCCGTACCGACAAATGGTTAAAACCGTCACCTGCGCCTTTGACCGGCGCTAATCGAAAATCGGCCCTCTCCGTTACATCATCAGAGAGGCCCCACCCTGTCCCGAAAAGAAGCAGGACAGGCGTTCTCTTTTGCCCCTGAAGCGCTCTGCGCGCTTCATCATATCCCAGAGTCCCGTCTTCAAACCGGGCGCTTGTGACCCAGATCTCCGGCGGTTCTCCCTCGTCTCTTAAGACCCGTTCGACAGCCTCATCGATGCTTTCGGTGAGACGGGCCAGTGAAAGGGCTTCCGCCCTGTTGGCATTATACTTTTTCCCCGCACCCTCTTCCCAGAAATCCAGCATCTTCCGGATGGCTTCATTTTGGGCTGGATGAGGAGAGATGACAAAATATTTCCTGATCCCGTAAGTCCGGCAGGTCCGGGCAATATCATGGATATCGATGGGGGTCACCGATGTGCTGACGACCTCCCCTGTCTTATCTCTGACAGGATAATGGACCAGTCCGCAGTAGACCGGGCGCCGGCAGACAAGGTCCGGACGGACCTGAAGAGTCTTCTTTAAAGCCTCTTCTTTCCTCCAGGCGGCGATCCTGGCGTGGTCTCCCGACAAGAGGACTTCAGGGACATGGCGTCCTCTGAAATTCGCGGGACGGGTGTACTGAGGATACTCCAGCAGCTCTTCACTGAAGCTTTGATCGGCCGCAGAATCCTCGTTTCCCAGAACTCCGGGAATGAGACGGGCTACGGCATCCACCAGGGCCATGGCGGCCAGTTCTCCTCCCGAAAGGATAAAGTCCCCAAGAGAGATCTCTTCGTCGATGGCCTCTTCTGTCACACGCTCATCAACACCCTCGTAGCGCCCGCAGACAATCAGGAGCTTTTCTTCACGTGACAGACGACGGACGATATCCTGGGATAGAGGCGTCCCGCGGGGAGTGAGAAGGATCCGGTGATGTCCGCTGCTCACAGATTCTATCGCCGTCACAAGGGGTTCAGCCTTCATCACCATCCCGGCACCTCCGCCGTAAGGATAATCATCAGTCACCTGATGCTTGTCCTTTGCATAATCCCTGATATTGTGGACATCCAGAGACAGGTACCCGTTTTCACGGGCCCTTTTGAGGATACTCTCCTCAAAGGGAGAGGCAAACATCTCGGGAAAGAGTGTGAGTATATCCACGATCATTCTATCATTCCCTCGATGAGCTCCACCCGGATCTCTTTCTTTCCGATATCCACATTCTTGACAAATGCCGTGACCGCCGGGATCATCACTGTCCGGCCGTCTCCGGTTTCTGCCACGTAGATATCCGTCCCGCCGTTAAAAAAGACATCTGTGACAACCCCGATCTCCTCTCCGGACTGGACCAAGCGGCATCCTATGAGATCGTGGTAATAGTACATCCCCTCTTCCAGGGAGGTAAGCTCTTCTTCAGTCACGACGATTCCTGCATTTTTGTACCGGACAGCCTCTTCGGGAGAATCGATCCCCTCCGCTTTAAGGACAACCATCCCGTTGTTGAGATACTTCACCTCTTCGAGGGTGAAATGCTTATGTTCCCCCTGATGCTCGATGATGATGCTCTCGTCGCGGGAGAAGCGTTCTGGAAAATCTGTCTCGATGAGCACTTTAAACGCTCCCCGGACACCATGGGGTTTTAAGATCCGTCCGATCCGAAAGAAATTCATATGACTTCCAGGCGCACCTTTTTCCCTGTCTTGAACCCTTCCATATGGATGACTTCTTTCAGGGCTTTGATCCTTTTCCCATTCACTCCGATGACAGCCCCGCGGTCTTTCTCCGCAAGATGTATTTTCAGGATGATGGTCTCCCGGTCTTCTTCCAGGTCGATACGGACAGCTTCCTTATCTTCCACGAGTTCCCGGACGAAAAAGGCCAGGTTTTCTTTCATTTTTTCTCTCATACCCTTATTTTTTCCCTTCAGCAAACTTCTCCCAGATTCCGCATTTTTTCAGCAGGTTTCTTGCGATTACTGTGGGCTGGGCCCCTTTTGAAAGCCATTCCAGGACCCGCTCTTCTCTTATGGAGACATCTGCAGGCTGGGTATTGGGATTATAATATCCCACCTCTTCGATTACACGTCCGTCCCGTTTTGTACGGGAATCGGCGATGACCACCCTGTAATAGGGCTGACCTTTTTTTCCAATCCTTTTCATTCTGATCTTCACTGCCATAACGACCTCCTGTCATCATGTTTACTGAAAAAGCCCGGGAAACCCTGCGTTCCGTCCGCCTTTTCCCAGTTTTTTCATCATCTTCTTACTCATTTCATACTGCCGAAGCAGCTGGTTCACTTCTGCTACTGTCCGCCCCGAGCCCCGGGCAATCCTTTTTTTCCGGCTCGCTTTGATGATCCCGGGATATTGCCTCTCCCGGGGTGTCATCGATTGAATGATCGACTCTACCCGTACAAGCTGACTCTCATCCACATCAAGGTCTCCGGGCATTCCCGGGACCATCTTCAGAAGACTGCTCAGCGAGCCCATCTTCTTGATCATTCTGATCTGTTTCATAAAATCTTCCAGGGTGAACTGCGCTTTTAGAAATTTGGACTCCATCTCCCTGGCTTCGTCTTCAGTCCACTGCTCTTCAGCTTTTTCGATGAGTGTGAGGACATCCCCCATCCCCAGTATGCGGGAGACCATACGCTCGGGCTGAAAAAGTTCTAGGTCATCACTCTTCTCCCCCACACCGATAAACTTCACCGGTTTTCCTGTGACCATACGCAGGGATAGAAGGGCCCCGCCTCGGGCATCACTGTCCACTTTAGTGAAGACCACACCGTCGATGCCGATCTTGTCCTGAAATCCCTCCGCTACATTCACAGCATCCTGCCCGGCCATGGCATCCATGACAAGAAGCGTCTCATGGGGGCGGATTTCTTTCTGCACCGCTGCCAACTCTCCCATGAGAGCTTCATCTAAATGCAGCCGGCCTGCCGTATCCAACAGGATGACCTTTGCAAAATCTTTTTTCCCGGCCTCCACGCCTCGCCGAACCACATGGGCCACATCCTTTTTCTCTCTATCCGCATAGATCCCCACCCCGGTCTCCAGGGCAAGCTGTTCCAGCTGTTCTATGGCTGCAGGCCTTTGGAGGTCAGCGGCTACGAGAAACGGCTTCAGGCCGTCCTTTTTAAACTTTTTTGCTATTTTAGCAGCGGCTGTGGTCTTTCCCGACCCCTGAAGCCCCACAAGCATGATGATCGTGGGGGATGCTGAAGTATCCACGGGGACAGGCTTTCCCAGAACGGAGAGCATCTCATCCCGGACGATCTTCACGATCTGCTGGGCCGGTGTCAGGCTCTTCAGAACGGCCTCTCCCACGGCCCTGGACTCGACTGCCCTGATGAACTCTTTGACGACTTTGTAGTGGACATCAGCCTCAAGAAGAGCGATCCTGATCTCACGCAGTCCGCTTTTGACATCCTCGGGGCGCAAGACCCCCGGGCGT
>ENA-OSEO01004800-OSEO01004800.1-sediment-metagenome-genome-assembly--contig:-NODE-4800-length-13735-cov-3.675355_pt1 | contig 13735 bp, 10 predicted proteins | sample MGYA00237883_ERZ534232 | MGnify/ENA metagenome assembly ERZ534232 | reverse complement strand
TCGCTCATCGGTCTTGTCATGCTCCGCAGGAGATTTGACCGGATCGCGGCCATATCCAGAAAGATTTCGGATGAGGTCGTGTCGAAATTGCCGATCAACCAGCCCCGGCGGGGTCCGGATGATCTCAGTAATATCCTGGAGACCTTCGGTACCCTGGAAAGCCGGTTCGGGGTGACGTTCGGGCAACTCCAGAAGAAAATCTCGGAACTGTCCACACTGAAGGAACTTGCGGACCTCTGTTACGTGAGTTCAGACCCCGAGGAAATACTCTATGCCACCCTGGAGCGGGCGCTGAAGCTGGCAGGCGCCGATCTCGGGTCCGTCCTGATCCTCGAACGGCCCCACCGGAAGGCCTTTGTCGTCAAGGCCGTCATCGGTCTCGGGGAAGAGTACCTGAAACTGGGAGACCGGATAGATTTCGCGGACAGCATCGCGAAATATGCGGTGATCAACAAATCCCCCCTTATTGTGGAAGATATCGAAAAAGACACCCGCTTCGGCCGTGAAAACCGCCGCCAGTATGGAACGAGATCCTTCGTGTGCATGCCTATCAAGACCAGAACGGATATCGTGGGGGTTGTCACCCTGTCCAAGAAAGATGATGCCCCGCCCTTTACCAGCGAAAACGTGGAGGTCCTGAGTCCCCTTCTGGGAAACGCCGCTTTTGCCTATGAAAATATACAGTTATTTGACGACAGACGTGAAAAGGACTCCCATGTCGACGCCATGAAGGGGGTTATCGAGATCATCAATTCGGGGCTGCGGGAGAGCGAGCTGATGCACGCTATTCTTCAAAAAATGCAATCGGTCGTTTTCTTTGAAGACGCCATGATTCTGATGAAGGATACCGTCAGGACGAATGATATAAAGCTTCTCTATCGTATGGAGACCGGCTCCGCCCATCTTTCGGAAGATATCTATCACCCCTATGGGGGATCGGTGTTCGATAAAGTCCTGAAGCAGGGGATTACGGTGATTGTGGAAGATGCCTCAGCCCTTGTCCATGAGAGTGAGACGGCCCTCCTTGCCGGCAAGAAGGCCTGCGCGCTTGTTCCCCTGAAGATAGAAAAGGTGAGCACGGGGATCATGGTCCTGTCCGCGGAGGCGTCCGATGTCTTTTATCCACTGCTGGAACTGATCGACCGGATGGCCGACGCCCTGTCCCTGGCGATGGAACGAAACCGGCTTACCGATTACGTCATCAGGCGGAACCAGGAGCTGAATACGCTGAAACAGATCGGGAACGCCCTGGCGTCCTCCACCTTCGATATAAACCATGTGCTTAAGTATACCATAGACATGATCAGCACGGTGATGAATGTGGAGGCCGGGGCCCTCCTCCTCATGCGTGAAGGGGGGCTCGAGTTTATCGTTACCCTGAACCTCGACATGGAGCGGTTGCGCGGAGTCCGGATACCGTTGGGTCAGGGGGTCGCCGGGTACGTGGCGACGAGAGGAAGCGCGGTTATCGCCAACGATATCGGCAAATCCCCCCTCTTTTCCCCCGATGTGGACAGCGCCACCGGATTTCACACGAAGGATGTCCTCTGTGTTCCCATGATATCGGAGGGGAAAGTCACCGGGGTCGTCGAGGTCCTCAACAAGAAGGACGGAGAATTCGATGCCAGCGATAAAGAGCTCCTCCAATCCATCGCTTCTTCGGTCATCGTTGCCATTGAAAACGCCAATCACTATAATGAGACCCTGTCCATGGCGGAGCATGAACGGTCCATCCGTCATATGTTTCAGAAATTTGTTCCCAAGGAGATTGTGGACAGGATCGTCCATGGCAGCGATACCGGGCAGCTGACCATTGACGAGTTCAGGGTGCTCACGCTCATCAATATCGACATACGGGGGTTCTCACTCCTTTCCCAGAAGATAGAACCCCAAAAAACAGTCCTTCTTCTCAACCGGTTTTTCTCCGTTATGGGTGAAATCGTTGTCAAAAACCACGGCATCGTCGACAAATACCTCGGTGACGGGTTTTTGGCGATATTCGGCGCCCCCGTGTCCCATACACGGGATGCGGATAATGCCGTTACCGCGGCGGTCGAGATGCGGGACGCCGTCGCCCGCATAAACCAGCACTGGGCCAAAGAGGCGGGGGAACCGGTGACCATCGGCATCAGCGTTCACACAGGGAAAAGCGTCGTTGGAAATATCGGGTTTGACAAAAAGATGGACTATACGGCTATCGGGGATTCGGTCAACGCGGTCTTCAGGCTCCAGACACTCACGAAATCATTTCCAAACGGTATCATCATCAGTGAGACCACCCTGCGCGCGGTCCAGGCGCGCCTGAATGTCCGCGAGATAGATACGGACGGCATCCCTTCCATCGAGGATCTGAAAGCCTACGAACTGATCGGCGTTGAAACGGGCGGCTGACGGTTCCTGCGGTGGTCCGCCCATCAGGTCGCCCTTCAGGATGGCTCCACCCCGGCTCGATCCACGCCTCTGAGAAACCGATTACCTGCCGCCGGTTTCGGTCTTTTCCGTATAAGCGTAAGCGCTGTGGTTGTGGATGCTCTCCATGTTCTCCGCTTCAACGCTGTACCACGTGAAATTCTGGTCCTTGTTGAGCCTTTCCGCGACGGTCCTGACAACATCCTCGACGAACATGGGATTCTGATATGCCATCTCCGTGACGTATTTTTCATCGGCTCGCTTGAGAAGCGAGAAGATCTCGCTGCTTGCCGATTCCTCCACCAGCCTGATCACGTCCTCTATCCAGAAGAATTTCTTGAATCGCAGCGTGACCCGCACCTCGCTCCTCTGATTGTGCGCGCCCATGTCGCTTATCTCCTTCGAACAGGGACACGCCGTGGTGACGGGAACGGCGATGCCCACGAGAAAATCGTTCGTTTCACCGTTGCTCTCTCCGCAGAAGGAACATTCGTATTCCATGAGGCTTTTCGCCCCTGAGACGGGGGCCGCTTTCTCTATGAAGTAGGGGAATCGTATCTCTATGTGGGCCGATTCGGCGTTGAGTTTCTCTCTGATCCGCTGCAGAATCATCCGGAAGGTGTTGATGTTGATTCGCCCCCGGTACTCGTTCAGGATCTCGACGAACCGGCTCATGTGCGTTCCCTTGAAGCGGTGGGGAAGATTGACGTACATATTGACGGTGGCGTTGACATGCTGCGTCCCGTTCGCCTTGTCGAGGACGATGACGGGGTACTTGATCCCCTTCACCCCCACCTTCTGTATGTCGATCTTCCGGTGATCCTTCAGATTCTGTATGTCCACCATTCTGCCTGGCCCGTACCCTTACATTCTCGATCTGCTTTTTGTATATACCGCCTTGGAACCCTCGGATTCCCACACCGCGACACGGGACACCTCCAGTCCCCGGGGGACCGCCATCTCCTCCAGCCTGTCGTAGATGAATCGGGCGATGTGCTCCGACGTGGGGCTCGTATCCCTGAATGGAGCGCGGTCATTGAGGAATGAGTGGTCCAGCTCTTCCAGGATCGCGCCCACCCACTTCTTCAGAACCCTGAAATCCAGGACGAGTCCGTCGGGATTCAGCTCTTCGGAAGCGATCGCAGCTTCAACCTTGAAATTATGGCCGTGAAGCTCTTCCCGTTCGCTGCCGATGTCAAGGGTATGGGCGGCGGAAAATGTCTTCTGTATGGTAATTTCATACATCCTGTCACGTCCTTCTGTATCGGGTAAGGAAATCCCCTGATGCCCGCAAAAAGTGAAATCCGATTGCCGGCTGTTTCCCGGGGCGCCACGGTCACAGGTAGCGGGTTATGTCCGGGGCCCGTTCAATAATCAGATCCGCTCCCGCCCGGCGGAGAGGATCGGCTGCGGAGTGTCCCGTCAGCACCCCTACGGCATACGCCCCCACATCTTTGCCCGCGGTCATATCCATGGGGTGATCCCCCACCATCGCCGCACAGGACGGCTCCACATTCAGGAAGTCGAGGGCCGTCAGAAGGTGATCGGGGTGCGGCTTCACATGCGGGGCTCCTTCCCGGGTGATGACGGCGTCACAGCGGTAATCGATATCGGGAAAGAGTCGAAGGACGGCGGCCCTGCAGTTTCGTGTGACGACCGCCGTTTTGATACCCCGCCTTCTCAACTCGCCGAGCATCTCCGCCGTGCCGGGAAAGAGCGAGCCTTTCCCTGCCGCCTCGGTCTCTATGGTGCTGATCACCGTGTGTGCCCTGGAAAAAAATTCTTCTTCCTTTCCCGGTTGTCCGTCGGAGATGATTGCCCTGGCCGCCTCGATCATCTCAAGCACGTACAGTGTGTCTATCCCATCAGACGGGGCGCAGTACTCGGCCATGAGATCCAGAACGGCCCTGCGCATCCGGATAAAGTCGACGTTCAATTCGGCGAGGGTGCCGTCAAAATCAAAGAGAACCGCCTTCAGTGGTCTCACGATGGGTACATCTCCAGGCTTCCGTCCGTTCTCCCGGTTTTTCCGCCAAACGTCGCCGTGGAGGTAACGCTGACAGGCCGCATCAAACATGGTTCCCGCCATCCGGAACCCGTTCCTTCACAGACAGGCATCAGCATCTTTGCGGGCCGGCGGGAGAACGTTACCTGCCCGGCAGAATCTTGTCAAGGAGTTTGGATCGCCCGTAGCTGCCTCCCCCGTAATTCGACGGCAACGGTCTGGCGATGATCCTCTCGGGGGGTATCCGGGGGGGGATAAAATCAAAGACGATGTGGAGAAATGACATGATGATGCTGAATGTTGCGCCCCAGAGAATTTCATCCTCTCCATCGCTGTCTGCGTGTATCAGGCACGGGTATCCCCCGTTCCGTTCCGGTCTGTCCGAGGGGTCTTCCGGGGCTTCGATACAGAGGAAGCCGTAATTTTCTTCATGGTAAAAGGCGTCCAGCGGTATTTCAACCAGTTTGTCCACCTCCCGGTTTGGACGGAAATCCCATCTCTTTTCGATCAGCCCCACCACGGGGAAGATCGTTTTGGTAAGCATGACGAGACTGCGGGGGGGAAGGGGTCCCAGGAATCGGAGATTGAAGGGGCTGAGACGTATCTCCTCCCAGGATTCCCGCATGGCATTGGCAAGGAAAAGGGATACGGCGTCGAAGAAGGGCTTTCCCCGTTCGGCCGCGTGCCGTTTCGCTTCTCCCCTCATGACGGAGGGAAACCCGCGGACAATGAAGAATCTCAGGAGGCGATCCCAGAAGGGCTCGAGCTTCCCCCCCGGGCCGCTCAGATCCCCGGACTGGGAAACGGCGGCCGATCTCTTGCTGAGGAGGAATGTCAACCCGTCCTCCTCCCCGGTCTCTCCTGCCGTGAACATGAGAGGAATCAAGACGCCGGCATCGAAGGTCTTCGCATTCCCCCCCGTATCGTCCCGGTAGGTGATATCGGCGGTTCCCAAGCGTTCGATAATATGTTCTATGACGGTTTCCCTGTTCATGGCATGGCACTCTTGTGCGATACGTTCACTTGCCCACTGCTCTTGTGTGTGGAAATCCACGGGAAGGAACATGTCGTAATGGTAAAGATAAAGACTGTGCATTGTGGAGCCGCTGAGCAGGAATATCGATCCCGATGGACTACGACTCCGTGTCTTCGCCTTCATGGTAGAGCGGCTGTCCGCATCTGGCACAGAGGGGAAGATTGTGGGGCCGGTACTCCGAGATGCGGTTCTTGACGCCGCAGTGGAGGCATCGAACGATGAGTTCATCCAGGGGGGCATGACAGCTGCCACAGACAGGCTTGTCTTTCAATCGGGTCCGTACGATACGGTTTTTCTGCCCGCACCTGAGGCAACGGACAATAAAGTAGTTCTGAAGCATCTCGATTCAGGGCGTATGGCTGTGAGTGAACGGATGGTACGCCGTATATACGGCGTATGCCGTGTGTCAACGGGGGACGGAGATCTTGATGGTGCCCCCCCGTCCGAGTATGTCGTGCAGGTGAATATACCCCTCCAGGCGGCCTTCCCCGTCTATCGTGGCCAGCGTGGTAATCTCGTCTTTCTGCATGATCTCTATGGTGTGCGCCAGAGACGTGTCGGAATCGATGGTCTTCGGCGACGGTGTCATCAATTCATCCACTACGGCTGCCGTGAAGGAAACACCCCTTCTGGTGTGCCGCCTCAGATCGCCGTCGGTGATGATGCCCAGAAGATGCCTCTCGTCGTCGGTTATGAAGACGAAGCCGAGGTTCTTCTCGTCCATCTCATCGATGGCCGCGAGGGCCGGCGCTCCGCTGTGTATGACGGGCATGCTTTCTCCCGCGATCATGACATCCTTTACGCGCGCCATCAATCGCTGGCCGAGGTAGCCGCCGGGATGGAATTTATAGAAGTCCCGTTCCGTAAACGCCATCTTTTTGACCAGGGCAACGGCCAGGGCGTCCCCCATGGCCAGGGTGGCGGTCGTACTCGATGTCGGCACCAGGCCGAACGGGCATGCCTCTTGCGCCACGCTCACATCGATGGCCACATCGCTGCTTCTGGCGAGGGTTGAAGCCATGTTCCCCGTGAAGGCGATGATAGACAGGCCGATATCCTTCACGTTCAGGATCAGCGTGTTCAGTTCGCCCGTTTCGCCGCTGTTTGATATGCCCAGGATCACGTCATCCTTCGTCACGATACCGAGATCTCCATGGAGTCCCTCAACCGGATGGAGGAAGATGGCCGGCGTCCCGGTGCTGGTCAGGGTTGCCGCGATCTTTTTCCCCACGAGACCGGACTTTCCGATTCCCGTAACGATCACACGCCCCCTGGCCTGGTGGATGAGTTCGACGGCCCGGGAAAAATCGGGGCCAATCCTGTCAATGAGATGTAAGATGCTTTCAGCCTCTATTCGGAGGACTTCTTTTGCCTGTTGTATCGAATCAGCCATGGAAAGGGCACGCCGTCCTGTATCTGAGAGATAAAAATCAGGAAATACTATATATCAATCACCCCATAACCACAAGATGGAAAGCGGATGACGGGGCGTACGCAGGAAACGGATGTTTCGGAAAAAAGAGATCAGCGGATAAGAACGGATGAAACTGATTTCTCCAGCCGTTCTTTCATGGCGGAGAGCAGGTCGTCGTCCCAGGACCTCTCGTTCATGAACGCGGGGTCAAGGGTCTTTGAGGGAACAAACCGCTGGAGATAATACCGTTTGGCTCCCGTGATGAGTGTGCCTATCTTCTCCACATCCCGCCCGGTCAGGAGTGAGCTCACGACGGTGGTCTTGAATTCATAGTCAACACCGGAATTCATTATCAGCCGGATGCTGTGGGCGATGCTCTCAGGATTGACAGGTGCCTTCACCACGTCCCCGTATCTCTCAAGGGGCGCCTTGACGTCCATGGCGATGTAGTCGAGGAGTCCCTTGTCAAGCATCTCTTTCAACACCAGGGGAAAAGAACCGTTGGTGTCGATCTTGATCAGATATCCCAGCGCCCGGACCTTCTCGATAAACATGATCAGGCCACGCTGGAGAAGGGGTTCGCCGCCGGTGATGCTCACGGCGTCGAGCTTGCCCCGCCGCCGGTCGAGGAAGGCCAGGAGATCACTCTCCGCCATGCCCGTTCCATAGAGAGACGGCTCGACCAGTTCCGGGTTGTGACAGTAGGGGCACCGGAAATTGCATCCCTGGGTGAAGACGATGGCGCAGATCCTGCCGGGAAAGTCGATCAGGGAAAACCTCTGTATCGTGCCGATTTTCATCTTATACCCGGAACAGCTTTCTCGCCTTGAATTCTTCCTGTTTTCCTTTGTTCCACTGTTTTACCGGGCGCAGATACCCCACCACACGGGAAAAGACCTCGCAGGGTGCCGCGCATGTGGGGCATATCTGTTCTTCTCCTTTGAGATACCCGTGATTGGTACAGACGCTGAAGGTGGGGGAAAAGGTGAAGTAGGGGAGATGATATTTGTCGCAGATCCTGCGCACCAGGAGCTTGACGGCGGCGGGTTCTTCGATCCGTTCCCCGGCGTAGATGTGGAGGACCGTTCCTCCCGTGTATCGGGTCTGGATCTCATCCTGGAGATCCAGCGCCTCGAAGATGTCATCGGTGAAGTTGACCGGGAGCTGCGTGGAGTTGGTATAGAACACCTCGACCCCTTCCGCCCTCGAACCGTTCCCGGTGGCGCTGATGATCCCGGGGAACTTTTCCTTGTCCTTCTTGGCGAGGCTGTAAGAGGTGCCTTCCGCTGGGGTCGCTTCCAGATTGTAGTTGTTTCCCGTTTCCTCCTGAAATTCGACCAGACGGTTCCGCATGAAATCGAGCACCCGTTTGGTGAATTCCTGCCCTTCCGGATGGGCGATGTCTCTTCCTATGAGGTTCAGGCACGCCTCGTTCATCCCCACGAGACCGATGGTGGAAAAGTGGTTTTTCCAGTATTCGCCGAAGCGCTTCTTCACATCCCGGAGGTAGTATTTCGTGTAAGGGTAGAGATCCCTCTCCGTAAATTTTTCGAGGTCCTTCCGTTTTGTTTCGAGGCTTTCCCTGGCCAGGGCCATCAGGCGGTCCACCCGCTCGATGAATTCATCCTCCGTCTTCGCGAGATATCCGATCCGCGGCATATTGATGGTGATGACGCCGATAGATCCCGTCAGGGGGTTGGAGCCGAAGAGGCCGCCCCCCCTCTTTTCGAGTTCCCGGTTGTCGATCCGGAGCCTGCAGCACATGCTGCGCGCGTCTTCCGGGTTCATGTCCGAATTGACGAAGTTTGAAAAGTAGGGGACGCCGTACTTCGCCGTCATTTCCCACAGGTAATCGAGATCGGGATTGTCCCAGTCGAAATCTTTCGTGATATTGTACGTGGGGATGGGGAAGGTGAAGACGCGCCCCTTGGCGTCCCCCTCGGCCATGACCTGGAGAAAGGCCTTGTTGAACATGACCATTTCTTCCTGGAATTCCTTGTATGTCTTGTCCTGCTGCTCGCCTCCGATAATCACCCCCTGATCGGCATAGTACCGAGGCACCTTCACATCCAGGGTGACATTGGTGAAGGGCGTCTGGAAACCGACCCGCGTGGGGACATTGATATTGAAGATGAACTCCTGAAGCGCCTGTTTTACCTCTTTGAAGCCGAGGCCGTCGTACCGGATGAACGGGGCGAGAAGGGTGTCGAAATTCGAGAAGGCCTGCGCGCCGGCCGCCTCCCCCTGAAGGGTGTAAAAGAAATTGACGATCTGTCCGAGGGCGCTCCGCAGGTGCTTTGCGGGCTTGCTCTCCACCTTCCCGGACGCCCCCTTGAAGCCCTCCACGAGCAGGTCGTGGAGATCCCACCCCACGCAGTAGACGGAGAGGATGCTCAGGTCGTGGATGTGAAAGTCGCCATCCATCTGGGCCTTCTTGATCTCATCGGTATATATCTTGTTCAGCCAGTACACCTTGCTTACTTCGGAAGAAAGGTAATTGTTGAGTCCCTGGAGGGAGTAATCCATGTTGCTGTTTTCGTTTATCTTCCAGTCAAGTCTTTTGAGATACTGGTCGACCAGATCGACCTCCATCTTGTCGGCGATCTCCCGCAGCCGGGCGTGCTGATCCCGGTATATGATATAGGCCTTGGCGGTCTTGCGGTATGCGGAACTGAGGAGCACCTCCTCAACGATATCCTGTATCTCTTCCACGGTCATGATCTTGCCGTCGAAGAGCTTCTCGGCCATGCTGAGCACCTTGATGGTCAGCTTCTTTGCCACATCCTCGCCGAATTCACCGGTTGCCGCCCCTGCCTTTGCGATCGCAGCCGTAATCTTTCCCGCGTCAAACCTGTCCAGCCGGCCGTCTCTTTTTCTGATCTTGTTGTGCATGGATTGTTTCTCCCTCTGTCATGTAGGCACAAGATGTTGTGGTGAGATACTAGTACGAATACAATATGTCGTCAAGAGAAATTTTGATACGGAGCGGCATTATCTGAAAAACGCATGGAAAGTGGAGCGGTTTCTGTTCCCGAAAAAGTCCTTGCCCGGAGGGCGAGGAAAGAGGAACGAACAGAATGCTTCACTGCGTCACCATTCTTCCGGGGGTCGAGATGTCTAAAAAACTTGACTCGTTCCCATGGCCCGTAATAAGAGAGCTTCTATCATGGTCAGGAGGCGACCCAATTGATTCCACGGTATTCACGAGACAGGATGACATATATCTGGAGCCCTGAAAACCGGTTTCAGACGTGGCTTGACATAGAAATTCTGGCCTGCGAGGCCCTTGCCGCCCGGGGGAAGATCCCGGCCGAATCGCTTGAAACCATCAGGGAACGGGCCGGTTTTGATATGGGAAGGATCGATGAGATCGAAAAGACGGTGAAACACGACGTGATCGCCTTCCTCACCTCGGTTTCGGAGAAGGTCGGGGAAGACGCGCGGTATATCCATATGGGGCTCACGTCCTCCGATATCCTGGATACCTCGCTGGCGGTTCTCCTGAAGGAGGCATCGGAACTCCTCATCGCGGATCTGGATGACCTGCTCGCGGTCCTGCGGGAGCGGGCTTTTGAATTCAAAGATACCGTCATGATCGGGAGATCTCACGGGATTCACGCGGAGCCGATCACCTTCGGCCTCAAGATGGCTCTCTGGTATGAAGAGATGCGCCGGAACCGGGCGCGGCTGGTGAGCGCCCGCGAAACCATCAGGTGCGGGAAGATCGCGGGGGCCGTCGGGACCTTTTCCTTTATCGATCCCGGCGTCGAAGCGTATGTGTGCGAACGGCTGGGATTGCGGCCCGCACCCATATCCACGCAGATTGTCCAGCGTGACAGGCACGCCGAATATTTCTCCACCCTTGCCATCACAGCCGCGTCCATCGAGAAGTTTTCGACGGAGATACGGCATCTCCAGAGGACGGAGGTCAGGGAAGCCGAGGAGTTCTTCTCCCCGGGTCAAAAGGGGTCGTCGGCGATGCCCCATAAGAGGAACCCCGTCCTTTCCGAAAATATGTCCGGCCTTGCCCGTCTCATGCGTTCCTACGCCCTCGCGGCGATGGAGGATGTGGCGCTCTGGCATGAACGGGATATCAGCCATTCTTCTGTTGAACGGGTGATCGCCCCCGATGCCACGATCCTCCTTGATTTCATGCTCAGCCGGTTTACCGGTGTGGTGAAGAACCTTCTCGTCTACCCGGATCGGATGCTGGCCAATCTGCAGATGACCAGGGGACTGGTCTTTTCGCAGATGGTCCTGCTCAAGTGCATAGAAAAGGGGATGTCGCGGGAGGATTCCTATGCCATCGTTCAACGCAATGCCATGAAAACGTGGAGCGAAGGACTGGATTTCAAAGAGCTGCTTCTTCACGACACGCAGGTTATGGCCGCCCTGAGCGTGGAGGATGTGGAGAGCGTGTTCAGGCTGGAGAATTTTCTGGGCCATGTGGATTTTATCTTTAACCGGGTATTTGGAGGAGACCATGAAGGCGCCTAAATGGCTTGCCGCACTTTTTCTCCTGACAGGGCTTTTCGGATGCGCGCATGTGCAGGAATATGTCGACATGGCCCGGAGCGATTCCCTGTCGGCGGAATATGTTGAGGCTTTGAACACGTACACGCAGGAGAAGACGGCCTATTCGGAATTCGAAACGCGCATACGCGTTGTGGCGACGTGGAAAAGCCGGGAGTTCAGGGATGCGTATCGTTCCGAGTATGCGAGACTCTACGACCTGCCCGCCTCGGCCGGAGATGAGATGAGGGGCATCCGTGCCGATTTGTCCTCGACGAAACGTCAAGGATCGTCCTCGACGGAACGTCAAGGATCATCCTCCGAACTCAGCGAGTTTCTTTTTTACGCGTATGTTCCCGACCGTCAGTCCAATGATTTTTCAGAGACCGATTCCCTCTGGAAGGTATTTTGTGTTCAGGGAGGAGGGCAAAGGGTGGAACCTCTTGAAATACGGGAGATCGAAACCACGCCCCTCGTCACGAAGTTCTTCCCCTATGTGAAACCCTACGGGAAGTTCTACAGCGTGCAATTCCCCCTGGAATCACCATCTAAGCGGGAAGATGGGTTGGATAAAACCGGACCAACCCTTGTCGTGGCGGGCATTTCGGGGAAGGTGGAACTGAAATGGCATGTCAGGAACCCGTGAAGTCCATACGGTTGGATTGTATAACCACAATATCTGGTGGTCTTTTTCGCTTGACATACAAAATACCTTGATTCTATACTTCTCCACATTCTATGAGAATACGCGTTGATGTGATGGATCTGTGAAGGCGGATTTTATGGGCGGGCTTCCGGGGTCAAATCGATGACAACTGCGTTGGAGTGTGAACAAATGACTGAAGATGTGAAGCGGTGCACACGATGCATCCTGCCTGAGACCTACCCCGGTATTCATTTCGATGAGCGGGGCGTGTGCAGTTTTTGTTTGGAGCCTCAACCGGAAGATCCGCCTTCGGAAAAGGAACTCAAAACCCAACTGGACTCGATTGTCCGATCCCACATGGGCAAGGGAAAATATGACGCCGTGGTTGGCCTGAGCGGAGGCAAAGACAGCACCTATGTCGCCTACTATTTAAAGAAAGAATACAATCTCAGGATATTGGGGATCAATTTTGATAACGGCTATCGTTCCGAATACGCAATCAATAATTTAGAAAATTTGTCAGATACCCTGGAAATCGATCTTTTGACGATCAGGCCGAAGAAGCCCTTCTTGAATACGTTATACCGGCATTTCTTGCGAAAAAACGGGGAATTCTGTTCCGTCTGCAACAATCTGGGCTATCTGCTCGTGGGAAGTTTCTGTTTTAATCAGCAACGATTGCATGGATACGCGCCTCTTGCCGTGGGCGGCTGGACCAAAAAATACGAGTATCAGCCCGGTGTGTCCGTTACCTCCATGCAGTACTTTTTCAACCACCTCACTCCGGAGCTGATCGAAGAATTGGTGGCACAGCCCTTCATCGAAGAAGAGGCCGTTCGCATATTCATGCAGTTGAATGATCCCCGGCAGACGAGCGCCTACTCATCAACACAAAAGGAATTCAAACGGCTGGTCAGCACCTTTATACAGTTGCCGGATTATATCCCGTGGGATCTCAACAGCATGGCGCAGGTCTTGGCTGAAACCATCGGGTGGCGGCAGCCGCCGAATGGACACGGGAGCCATTTTGACTGCGCCCTGTTTCCCATCAAGGAATTTCTGAAATACAGGAAGTACGGATTAACCCAGGAGACCATCAAAAACAGTGTCATGATCAGAGAGGGCCTGATGACCCGCGATGAGGCATTGAGGCGGATGGCCCTCGATCAGACGGAGGAGCCTGACGTCTACCGGGAGTTTCTCAATGAATTGAATCTGTCTGTTGGCGATGTCAACAGGGATGGTGAATGGTCACGGTAAGGGGTACCCGCGGCAGGTGAAAATAACCAGGATAACCGTATTCCATTGTGATACACCCTTTAAGAATGGTTTTCAGTCGCCCCATCTTTTGAGATTGTCGGCGGAATCGATCATTGTTCATATACAGTTCGACAGCGGGATTTCCGGCTATGGGGAAAGCGCGCCGCGGCTCTATGTAACGGGAGAAACCATCACGTCCGTCGCAGCGCTTATGCGCGATCATTTTTCTCGGCTCCTCCTCGGGCAGGAAATCGTATCCGTCAATGACATTGAACGGACGCTCTCTTCTTTGGAAGATGCGTGCCGCGCACAGGGCGTTGAGTCCTATCTCTCCGCTCTCGGGGCTGTGGATATCGCCCTCCTGAACGCCCTCGGAAAAAGCCTGAACATCTCTGTGAGCGCGTTACTGGGTCCATCGGTGAGGAACACCATAACCTATACCCTTCCCATACC
>ENA-OSEO01004797-OSEO01004797.1-sediment-metagenome-genome-assembly--contig:-NODE-4797-length-13742-cov-3.767801_pt1 | contig 13742 bp, 9 predicted proteins | sample MGYA00237883_ERZ534232 | MGnify/ENA metagenome assembly ERZ534232 | reverse complement strand
TAGATCCACCAATTGCGAAATTGCCACGACGGACCGGAGACCGGCTCGGCTCGATACAGAGCCCAGGCCATCGCGAGAAACAGCACCGCCACCGCAATGTAAAAAACAATCAACAAGGCGTTGATGTGGCTGGCGATTTGCATGACAGCATCCAGGCCCTGCGCCGTCACATCGGCATGCAGCGGCCGCGAATAGAGCAAGAGGAAGATGATGAAGCTTCCCAGCGAGAGCAGAAGATAGGCAACCAGACCGCGCACCCAATCGCCCTGCTCCGTGTGCGAATCGCCTTGAGCGGAGGACAGGGCCAGCACGACGATACTGGATAACAGCCACACGACCACGAAGAGCCAGAAGATGCTGTAATTCCCAGCGCGGATATCGTAGTTGCGGGTGATGAAATCGAAGACCATCGTGATCAAGATCACACCCACGAGAAATGCGTAAGCGGAGAGCGTGGCGACAGTCCGTCCAGTCGAAAGCGGTTGCGGCTGGGAAGCGGTCTGTGGTTGCTTGCGGCCCTTCTTCCTGGAACGCCGCTGCCCACGGGCCGAATCACCCTCGGGGTTGATTTCTGCACTCTGTTTCATCACTACGTCGACAGCAGATGCGGTCTCTGCGTCCGTTTCCGACTGCCGCTTGAAATAATAACCTGCCGCTACGATGGCCCCTGCATACGCCCAGAAATGGGTCCGCGAGGCTGCAATGGCGATACCGAAATGGATCTCGACGTAGTGGGCTACGATCGCCGCCAACATAGCAATCACGATGATGCGCGCGGCCTCGTCAACTGACCCAGCGGCGGACTCCGGGTCATAGAACAGCAGACTGTACAGCGCCACGTACAGCGCCAGGCCGGCCATACACCCGAGAGGCAAACCGACCCCGAAGTAACGCATCGAGCCGTCGAGCAGATAGGCCAGCAGCGCCCCGATCACGCCGCCACCGATCCATGCGGCGAAGAATACGATCCGGTTGCGCCGGGCACCGACCATGCCGAGACATTTCAGCCCGTAGTAGAAAATGCCGCCGAACACCGCCAGGTAGGCCAAGAACCCCAAATAGCCGGTGATGAGCAGCGAGTCGAACGCTTCGTTGTGGGCACGGTCGGGGGATGCATTGCGTGCCTCCAATTGGGCAAGCTGTGGCCGGTAGAACGGATTGTATGCCACGTACATCGACTCGGGGCCGTAACCGATCAACGGACGGATATCGTTGAGCGAATCCGTCTGTCCTGAGGGGTATTTCAATGGCTCGTGCGGCGACAGCATCTTCACCGCACCCTCCCAGATCAGCACGCGGACCTGCCCCGTGCCGCCCTCGGACAGCAGACTGCCCAGCCTCCCGAAGTAGGGCAGCGAACGAGCCGGCGCCAGTGACGTTCCGGGCAGGTTCAGGGCAAGCAGAAACACCAGCCCGACCAGGGCCTGCAGCAGCCAGCTCAGCCACAGCCAGCGCGCCCCTTTGCGCAGGACGACCATCAGCGCATACGCGGGAGCGAGCAAGATCAACGGGCTGAGGATGGCGAACAATACCGCCGTCCCCATCTCCTTGAGAGCAAGTTTTGATTGATCGACCGCACGGCGGCGCAGAGAGGTCAGTGCGAGCAGGACGAAGATGTAAAGCCCGGTCAGCATGCCCAGCCACGGGCCGCGGCTCTGCGAGAACAGCAAGGCGATAAGCTGCGACACGAGGATGAACGAATACGCGCCCAGGAGAGCGAATTGCGTCACCGGCCGCTCGAGGAAGAGCGACCCGACGATGACCAGCAGGATCAGACCCAGACCGCTAAAGAGACCCGCCAGGAACCCGAATTTCACCCAGATGGCCAGCTGCGCCACGAGCAGCACGAGATAGACCACCGTGAATACGGCGGAGCGCTGTGTCCGCTGCGGGTCGTTGATCTTGCCCAGCGTCTCGATCACGCGCCCCAGGGCCAGTGGAATCGCCATGATCAGGTAAGCCGCGATAAAGATCGCATTGCCCATGTTCGCAGCGACACGCGAGGTCACGTCGCCACCCCACGGCAATGGATCCAGCTTGTCGTGTTGGATGATCCCGTAGAGAGAAATAGAGAGGCTCGACAGCAAAACTGCGGTTACCAGGCGATCCAACTGCTCGCGCTTGCGCATGCCTTGCAGAATCATGAAGAATACAATGATATACGAGAAGGTCGTGTAGGTGCCCTGCAACCGTTGGTACGAACCGAGCAGGCTGACACTCGGGACGACCGACGCGATCGTACTGATGATATAGACGAAGACCATCAGCAGCGTCGGCAGCACCATCGGGACTTCGATCAACCAACGGCGAACCGAAGCCCCAATGCTCTCGCCGCTCGTGTCCGCCCCGCCATCCTCCGCCTCCTGCTCACTATCGCTGCCCCACGAGACCCGTTCCAGCACCTTGATCAGCCAGGCCACGATCATCACGAGGACGATGGAACGCAGCAGAGTCAGCTTGTCTGGCTCGAAGACACGACTGGAGTAGACGTTGAAAAACAGAGGCACGAGGATGACCGCAAACAGCCATCCGGCTTCGATGACTTTGTCACAATAGACGCTCAGTTTCGTAGTCAAATGCAGTGCTCCTCAGCACAACTCGTGACCCGCGCATAACTCTTCACGTTGCTCACGGTATCCGGCCAGCCAACGTCTCCAACACAGTCACATCAGAGACACGAAGAAATCAATCCACCGAACACCTGACCGGTTCGGTGATTTCCCGGACACGGTTTTCAGCATGATACATGCGAGATATCCTTGAATCGATAGGTGATCTTACCTCAAAGTAATCGATAAATCAAATACCTGCGCCGAAATGCGGCTTCCGCGCCGCGTCTCGACCTCGCTTCAGTGCGACCCGCCCACTGGAGCACTGCGCAGGGCGACGCCCTCAGCCGGGAGCGTGGTCTCGCGCCTCAGGAGCACGGCCCGGATCGGCGTCAGCAGCGGATTCGCGTCGTGCCATCACTTCCAGCGTACCGGATATGCGATTCAGCCCCGGTACGCGGCAGCAGAGCGTGTCACATAGCGCAAGAATCGGGGTCGCATGGCGGTACCCGCTCTTGATCCAGCCAGGCATGCCGCTCAGATTCTTGGGCACCATATTACCGTGACGCACTCGCTGCACGACGAAGCCATTCTCCGACAATATCGCGACAATTTCCCGTCTCGAGAAGCGCCGCGGATGCGAATAGCCAAGCCGGAACCGGCGGATAAGCGCTTCTTGCCAGGCCTGACGCTGCGGGAGCTGGTAGACGAAGAAGAGACCGTCGGGCCGCAGCACGCGGAAGATCTCGCGCAACGAGGCGCTCTCATCGCCGGGCGTGTCGCCCTCGGTGACGTGCTCGAAAACGCCACAGCTCAGCACGGCCGCGAAAGATCCGGCGGCGAACGGCAGCGCGATCGGATCGGTCGTACGGACGACGTGCAGCCCCCGCCACAGCGGCAGATCGGGGAACTTGACGTCGTCCGTCCCGAGATCGAAGGATGTCACGCGGAATCCGCGCCTTCGCAACAGGTACGTCATCTGGCCGAGCCCGCATCCCCAGTCGAGCAGGTCACACGGCGGCACCTGTCCCGCAATGTCGTTCGCCATACGGATATAGTTCCACAGCGCGAGCGGCTGGTCGAGGTGCACGAGCGGTATTCCCGCCTCATTGGCCCTGCGTACGTGATCCAGCAGGAATTCGTAATCGGCTCGATCCAGGTCATTCATGGGATAACTCCCGAGTACTCCAGAAGCAGGCGATTACTGCGGCAAAACAAACGGCAACGCCAACGGTCATGATAGCACGCACACCACATATTCACAAGATCGAAGGGCCAGCGCTGCCTTTGACATACCATCCAGGCCCAATATAATAGGGAAGCGCGGCATAAAACCTCTATTGAGGACCCGGCAACATGTGTAAATCATCCGTATCCGCACGGTTCAATGCGTCCAGGCTCATCATCGGCGTGTGGCTCATCACGCTGCTATTCCTCTTTCGTCCGAGCATTCACGGTTTCGACCCGGTCAGCTATTATTCCTGGCTTCGCTCAGCTGTTATTCAAGGGGATCTCGAAGTCGCCGACGAGTTCGAGCATTACGGCGTGTTCGAGAAAACCAGAATCTCATCCATGACGGGCCATTACCTGAACGAATGGGCGGTCGGTTCCGCGCTGTTGTGGAGCCCGTTCTTCGCGCTGGGGCACATCGTTGCCATAGCTGGCGAGGCGCTGGGCTTCGACGTCACCGCCGATGGCTATAGCAGTCCGTACATCGTCTGTACAGCGTTCGGCTCCGCCGTCTACGCGCTGCTCGGCCTGCTCATGCTGTATTCGCTGTGCCGGGAGTTCGCACGGCGTTTCGAAGCGCAGCTTGCCGTGCTGACTGCCTGGCTGGCGTCTCCCCTCATCTTCTACATGTCGGCCCATCCGTTCATGAGCCACGCCAACGACTTCTTCGTAAACGTGTGGTATTTCCGCTTGTGGGCACGCGACATCAAACCTACGTGGCGGTCCCGCCTGGTGCTCGGGCTCGTCGGCGGCCTGGCAATGTGTGTCCGTCTGCAAAACGCGACCCTGTTGATCTGGCCAGTGCTCGGTGAGCTGCTCGGCAATGCCCGCGCTCCCCGGGCGGGACTTGCCCGCACACTGGGGCACCTGCTCGCCTTCGGGGTGGGGAGCGCGATCGGGTTCGCGCCACAGGCGATCGTCTGGCGGATCGTGTTCGGGCAATGGATCGTGCTCAACCCTTATGGCGTCACCGATGCCGGGCACTTCGACCTGCTCTCGCCGCATTTCCTGGATGTGCTGTTCTCCACGAATCGCGGGCTGTTCCTTTGGACGCCGGTGGCGCTGTTCGCCTTGTGGGGCCTTGCGGTACACCTGCCTCGCTTCCGCCCGCATTGGGCGCTGTTCCTCGGCGCGAATTTCCTCTTGCAGGTCTACGTCATCGGTTCGTGGAGCCAGTGGGCGGGCGCAGCCGCTTTCGGCCAACGTTTCCTGGTCAACAACGTCCACACGTTCGCGCTCGGTCTGGCCGCGCTGTTCATGGGCCGTTTCTTCCGGAGGAACCGTGTGCTGCCGGCGGCTTTCTCCGCGCTCTTCGTGGGCTGGAATCTGCTCCTGCTGGCCCGTTACGGTCTGGAGGATATCGCGCGTGTCGGCGCAGTGCCCAGCGACGATCTGTGGATTGGCCAGTTCACCTTCCTGCGTGAGCTCGCCAGCAAGATCGTCCATCTCGCCAATGCGGCGTTGAGTCGCGCTCCCTGACGCGGATGGCTTAGCCGAGCAAAGATCGATACACGCCGATCACGCGGTCCACCATCACCTCTTCGCCGAACTCGGCCCGTGCCCGCGTCCGTGCGGCCGCGCCGAGCCGGGCACGCAACTCTTCATCCGCGAGCAGGCGATTGATCGCCGTCGAGAGGCTCACCGGATCTCGTGCCGGTACGACGAACCCGGTCTTCTCGTTCTCGTTGACGAACGAGGTTCCCGTGCCGAGCTCGGTACAGACCACCGGCTTACCCGCTGCCATCGCCTCGACCTGTACCGCACCGAACGCCTCACTGCGCTCCGACGCCGGCAGCACGAACACGTCGCACGCCTGATAGTACGCCGGGAGCAATTCATCCGGCACCTCGCCGCAGAACACGATACGCTCGCCCCACGGCAGCGCCGCAGCGTAGCGACGCCATTCCGTCTCCATTGGACCGCAACCGGCGATCAGCAGTGTTGCATCGACCTCGCGCATGGCATCCATCAGATAGCTCAGCCCTTTGTAATAACGCAGGCGTCCGACGAACAGCACGATGTGGCCGGGATGCTGCGCACGCAGGGCCACGACCTGGTCTGCGTCGACTTGCGAAAATCGCTCCAACGGGACGCCCAGCGGCACGACTTCACATTTCTCCGCAAGCTGGCTCAGATAAGCCGAGCTGCGGATGTACTGTGGAGACGTGGCGATGATGCGGTCCGCGCCGCGCAGTACGCGCCACAGCAACGGGCGGTAGAAGCGGAGCATGTTGCGCTGGCGGATGACATCGCTGTGGTAGGTGATCACCGTCTTCTTGCCGCGCCCAAACAGCAGGTTGGCCGCTTCGCCCAGCGGGTAGGGAAAATGCAGGTGAGTGATATCGACGGGAGTCCTCGCCGCACAGACGAACAGGCTCAGGCTCAGCGGAGTCGAGGCGACTGTCGCCAGCCGCTTGACCCGAACGACGCGAACCCCTTCGATCAGCCGCTCATCCGCGCCGGCAGCAGGGTGCGTCACCAGCACGGTGACGTCCAGGCCCCGCCGAACCTGCCCTTCCGCCAACATCTTGATGTGGTTCTCGATGCCTCCCAGAACCGGATAGTAATCTTTGTAGATGTGCAACACTCTCATGCTCAGCTTCTTCCGATCCGTCCTCTTTCGCAAATGCATTCTTTCCCACCGGCAGCGGTCCGAGGGTCAACTGCCTGTCGCCGTGACGTCGTTCTCGTCCTGCAGCACGTAGAGCCCGCGTACGGCCGGGTCGCGCACGGGACGGTACCGCCGCCGGAATTCGGGGTCGTTGACCAGCAGCGTCGCGCCGGTGAACTGCGTAAGCACTCGCCCGTCGCTGCTCTCGGACACAATGCTGACCTCGATGAACCGCGGACGTTGCGCCAGCACATAGTCCACGTCCCACTTGCCGAAGGCGTCCCCGCGTCCGAAGAGACCGCCGGGCAGCCGCGCGGGCAGGTGCGCGATGTGCGCATCCGTCAGACCGACCATGTCGATGATGCGCACGTCGAGCGGCAGGCGATAAGAGATCCGCCCGGCTTCGGCGACCGCGATCGTGTCACCGGGACGCACGTGTTCCTGCAAATAGGCGACCTGCTCCGGTGACGGCGGAACCGGTTCGTGGCTGCCGAGCCCCACGATGAAGCGTTGCTCGGCGAACCCGGCGCACAGATAGGCGGCTTGCCCGCAGATCAGCAACGCGAGCAGCAGCCTGCCCCACAGGCCCGGCCGCAGCAGCGTCGCCAACGTCGCGATCCCCATCTCGACCAGCAGATAGGCCAGCGGGAGCACGTGGACCGCGAAGCGTTGCGTCGGCATCCAATCTCCGCCCCCCGCCGCCACAGCGGCACCATAGACGAGCAGGTTCAGCATGATGTAGTCCGCCCACAGCCGGGGCCGTCCCGCCGCCAACAGCAAAACTACCGGTAATCCCAGAACGAAGAAGCCCCCAACTGTGCCGAAGGACTGGTAGAGATACCACAGGCCCTCCAGCACGGCACGGGGATGCAGACCGAGCGACTTGGCGTACACCGTGTTCGGTATGAGTGCGCCGTAGTACGTGAGCTTCCAGACCAGGTATGGGACGAGGATCACGGCCAGCGCAATGGGGCGGCTGATGTCGTTGCGCCGGACAGGCGAACCAGCGCGCAACAACACCCACCCGCGATATCCCGCCGCGATCACAGCGAAGAGCAGGCCCTCTGGCCGGGTCAACGCGAGCAAACCGAACAGCACTCCCGACCACACCCCACGGCCCGTTTGCTCTTCGCTCACGAATGCACACGCGCTCGCCAGCAGCAGAAACGTGAACAGCGACGTCTCCAAACCGGACTGGGCCGACAGCGCGAACGCCGCGGTAGCCGCGAGAAACAGCGGCGCCACGCCCACACCGGAAACGCGCCGGCAGATGCGCCCGCTGAGCCACAGCGTGAGCAACCCGAGCAGCACACCGAGCGCCTTCGAAACCGGCACGAGATCGATCCCCACTAACTCGAACGGGGTCAACAACATGACCCACAGGAAATTGGAGTAGCCCTCGACGCGTTCGCCCACGTTGTAGACCAGTCCGTTGCCATGAACGAGCTGCCGCACGAACCGGAACGAAATGTATGCATCGTCCATGAAGAATCTGCGGAACAAGCAGGTCTCGACGAGAAAAACGACGCAGGCGACACCGAACAGCCACAATCCGCCCCGGCGACTCACCAGCCGCTCGTTCGTATCCAGGCGAACCTGTTGCGACGCCTCGACAGCCATCTCGTTCACAGCCTCTCTCCGGCAGTTCTCATCGCGCTCTCACCCGGCGGCGCGCAGCCATACCCGCTCATCGTCTCTCCGCCACACATCGCGCGTAGACGGCAACCGTCTCCGCTGCGGTCCGCTCCCAGGTGTATCCGGTGACACGCGCCAGCCCCCGTTCGCGCAGATCCGCACGCAGCGCCGCGTCTGCGCTGAGTCGGGAGACCGCACCGGCGAGCGCACTCACGTCGCACGGGTCCACCAGCAGCGCTGCGTCTCCCGCGACTTCCGGCAGGCTGGCTGTGTTCGAGCAGACCACTGGCGTTCCCGAGGCCATCGCTTCGAGCACCGGCAAGCCAAACCCCTCGTAGAGAGAGGGGAACACGAAGAACCGCGCCGCGGCGTACAGCACCGGCAGATCGTCCGCCGATACCCCTCCGAGCACCAGCACCCGCGCGCCGAACTTCGTCGCCAGGTCCATGGCGCCGGGATAGCGAGGATCCTGCCGGCCGGCGACCACAAGCGTCTCCGAGGGCTCGGCTTGCGCCCACGCTTCGATCAGCCGGGCGAGGTTCTTGTGCGGCTTATTGGTGCCGACGAACAGCGCGTACCCATCGGGCAGGGTATGGCGGCGGTGCAGTGCGGCGATGCCCTTGGCCGCATTCGGACGAAACTCCGAATCGACACCCAGCCTAATCGTCGTGATCTTTTCAGCCGGGAACCCCAGGCAGCGGATCAGGTCTGCCGCCGTCACCTGCGAGATAGCGATCATCCGCCGTGCAGCGGCAGCCGCGAGCCGGTGTGTTACCCGGTAGAGCAGCCGGAAGTACAGCGAATGTGTGCTGGCAACCAGCAACGGGATCAGATCGTAGAAGGTGACGACCACCGGACAAGACATCCGGTAGGGCATCAAATAATAGGGCGAATGGTAGACGTCAGGCGCAAGCCGGCGCACCAGTGCCGGCACTGCCCATTGTTGCCCCAGACCGGACAGGCGATACGGCGCGGCGACGCACTCGACATCCGGCAGAGAGTGGAAGGTGTTCGCCGCAGCGGGGTCGACGAGCAGCGTCAGTCGCACGTCAGCCCGCTGCGCGAGCGCGTGAGTCAGCCCGCTGCCGTAGCGGCCGATTCCCGGGTAGTGATCCGCCACGCTACGTGCATCGAAGACGACGTGCAGCATCAGTGGACACCCCTTCTGCCGGCGACGTCCGCGTAGACGTCCAGCGTGCGCTCAGCGGTGCGCTGCCACGTGAACTTCGCCGCCTGCCGTAGTCCGCGCTCGACCAGCTCGCCGCGAAGCGCTGCATCCGCCAGGATGCGCTCGACAACGGTGACCAATTCCGCCGGGCTGCGCGGATCGAACAGCAACGCGGCATCACCGCAGATCTCGGGCAGACTGGAAGCGTTCGAACAGATAACCGGCGCGCCGCAGGCCATCGCCTCCAACACTGGCAATCCGAAGCCCTCGTACAGCGAGGGGAACACGAAGCATACGGCGCCGGAATACACGGCGGGCAGGTCGTCATCGGGTACGAACCCTGGCAACACGACGTCCGGCTCGAGGGCCAACTCGCGCAGGCGGCGGAAGAACCCGCCGCTGAGCCAACCCTTCTTCCCGACGATGACCAGCTTCGGCACGTTGGCCCCGCTGGCCCCATCCGAAATACGACGTTTCAAGGCTACCAGCGCATCGAGCAGCACGGCCAGGTTTTTACGTGGCTCGACGGTCCCTACGAACAGCAGATAACGAGCGGGCAGGCCATAGCGTCGCCGCACAGCCGTGACGGCGTCCGGACGGCACGGTTGGAAGCGCTCGTGTACGCCCTCGTGGACCACGCTGATCTTCGAATCAGCGATGCCGTACAGCCGCTGCGCGTCGCGCTTCGTACATTCGGAGACAGCGATGATCGCGTCCGCCGCCTGCAGGAAGCGTCGCGTCATCATCTGCAGAAACAAGCGATTGGCCCACGACACGGTGTCCGGATGGAACCGGAAAACCAGATCGTGTAATGTGAACACGGAGGGGATGGCAGTCAGAAATGGCAGCAGATTGTCGGTGGCGTGGAACAGGTCGATGCTGGGGAAAAGCCGGTCTTGCGACAGGCGCAGAACGTGAGACACCGCCGCCCTCAACCGCCACGGCTTGTCGCCCTGCCGGGTCGTGAGCTGCGGAAGTGCGTCCAGCGGCACCGGGACCCGCGCCTCCGCGGAACGGTTGTAGAAGGCAACGTACTCATTTCGTGCATCGCGCGCGAGGATTGCCGCAGCAAGCTCCTGGACGTAGCGGCCCAGACCCGCCCGTCCGTGCACCGCAGGCGAAACGTCCCAGCACACTCTCATCGCGGTTCCCGGCCCATCAATCGCCTGTAGAGAGCCGCCGTCTGCTCCGCGATCCGTTCCTGCGTGTACATCTGTAACACGCGGGTGTATCCGCGTTCGGCCATGTCCGCCGCGAGCGTGGGCGACTCGTAGACGCGGCGCAGACCCGCCGCCAAACCCTCGACATCGCCCTCCGGGAAAACCAACCCCGCATCGCCGATCACCTCAGGAATCGCCCCTGAGGCTGCTCCGATCACCGGTACTTTGCACGCCATCGCCTCGACGAGCACCCGGCCGAACTGCTCCTTCCAGACTGCCGTGCTCCGAGATGGCACCACCAGAACGTCCAACTGGCATAAGAAGCCGGATATCTGCGCGGGAGTCAGTGCCGGCACGAACCGCACGGCGGCATCCAGTCCCAACGCACGCGCCTGTTCCTCCAAGCGTTGGCGCGCGGGACCACCGCCCGCGATGCGCAGCTCGACCGCTCTGCTCAATTGTTCCGTGGCAGCAGTGCCGATCAACCTGGACAACGCCTCGATCAGCAGATCGATGCCCTTTTCCGGGGAGAGCCGCCCCAGATAGCCTACGACGAACTGCTGTCGTACCTCTCCATTGCGCGGACATGGCGAAAACACGCGTGTATCTACGCCGATGGCAGGAAAAATCTCCACGTGTTTCTCATAGCCCGCTTGCCGCAGGAGTTCCACCGCTTCTCTATTCGCGCACAACATCGCGTCGCTCGCGCGCATCGTCGTCCGCCGCACCCATTCGACGTACCAGTGCTTCGGACGATCGACGTTCTGCCACGTGTAGAGCACGAGTCGCGACCTGGGCGACGCGAGACGGCGCGCCAGGGCGATCTGCAATGCCGCCAGGCTGTCCGGCTCTTCCTCCGCGTGCACGATGTCGGGTCGAAACCGGTTCATGCCGAAGAACAATGTCCGGTATAAAACGCGATGCGGATCGCCGACGCGCCCGACCAGCGGCACGACGACCCGGCGCAGTCGTCCGCTCTCCACAGGAGCCTGTTCCGTCTGCACGAACTCATCACGCCAATGCCGTGGGCAGATCTGCCAGACGGTGATGTCGGGATTCGCGGCGAGCAGCTCGACCTTACGGTTCATGGTCTCATCACGATAGCGGGCAACGAACAGGACTTTAATCATAACGAATTGAACGCATACGCTTCGAGCGTTGCAAAGACATCATCTGCGGGATAGACTACTTTCTGCCACCCCCATCCGATCACGCGGATTGCCCGCCAGGCCAGCAGGGCCGGCAGCCAGTGCCGTGCTTGCCCCGCGCTCAGATCGCGCTCCAGCGGCCGGCTCAGGCGCTGCAGCCAGCGCGGCAGCGGGGGCAACGGTGCGCATCTGCGAACGGTCACCCGCTCGAATCCGGCGCGCACGAGCGCATCCTCCAGCGAACACGCCGTGAAGTAAACGAGATGCGATGGGGGACGGTAGTGGATCCAGTTGTCCGGGTCACGTCCGGCCTGCCAATGGCCGGCGTTTGGCGTCGAAAGCGTGAGCATTCCGCCCGGCTTCAGACGACCGCGCAGGTCGCGCAGCACAGCGAGCGGCTCCGGCAGGTGTTCGAGCACGTCCCATAGAGTCACCACATCGAAATCTCCCTCCGCGAGGGATTCCAGCGACACCGCGACGTCGATTCCCAGTGCGGCCGAGGCCCGCTCGGCCATGTCCTCCGCCAGCTCGATGCCGCTGATCCGCCAGCCACGTTCGCGTGCCAACGTCAGGAAATAGCCAGCGGCACAACCGAAGTCCAGCAGGCTGCCCGGTTTCCCCACTGCCCGCCCGATGTCATCCAGACGCCGGCGGAACAACGGGACCAGCGCCCGTCGCAGCGCATCGTAATCGCGATAGCCCTGCTCGTCCGCGCCGGAGAAATAGCCGGTATCCTGATAATGGGCACGCAGCTCCTCCGCACCCGGCATGGGATGCACGTATTGCGTGCCGCAGCGTGTACAGCGTACCACAACGTAACCGTATTTGGTCAGCACAACGGCACGTTCGGTCTCGTCGCACAGCGGGCATCCTATCGCGACGCGTTCACCCATGATTCGTTATCCTGTCCTTACGATCGCCCATCACCACCCGTACCCTTAGAACAGCCACCTGCGCAGCAGGCAGGGCAGCGATTGCCACGCGCGCAAGACGGGATTGCAGCGCATCTCGCGCAACGCATCCAGAATGGCGTCGAGCATGTGCAGATGTGTATAGATCTCCCGCCTGGCCCGCCAGCGCTCCGTGGGACTCGCGTCGCGCATCGGCGCCGTCCTCTCGAAGGCCGGTTGGCGGATGCACTTCAGCATCCACTCCATGCGGTGCACGTACGTGTGCTGAGAACAGGTCCGCTCGTAGCCGGCCTCCGCAATCCGTGCCCTTTCCGTTTCATTCTGCAAATAGTGATCGATCTTGCCCCACAGGTCGTCATCATCCTCGAACGTCACGATCTCCCGGCCGATGTGGAAGAGCTCCTCCAGTCCATTCGCCACCGAATCGGTGAGCACGAGAGCGCCACATGCCGTGCCCTCGAAGATGCGCATGGTCACATCGCCCGCAATGCTCGTGTTGAACACGATTCGTGACCGGCTGTAAACGTCACCGACTTCCGCCGGCGAATATGTGCGGTAGAAATCGTTCGTCACCCACCGCCCGGAGATCGCCTTCAGCCGCCGGACACGCGCCGTCTTGCGGTGCGCGAAGACGATGTTGCCAACGAAGCCAACGTCGTACGTCCGGGGCACATCGGCACGCTTGTGGACGTCGGGAGCGGCAGCCAGCGGCAGCCAGTAGACCTGGTCGTGGCCGCACGTCCGGCGGAAGCCTTCCAGAAAGTCCTTCTGCGCGATGAAGACCGCGTCGAAGAACCGGGCCGCCTGCCTCCGCCACTCGCCCAGGTGCACATCGATCAGATAACATGCCGTCGGGAACGGCAGATCCTCGATGCCCGCCGGAAAGTAGCGCCCGGCCGGATCGACCCACAAATAAAGATCGGGCAATTCCGACAAGTTGCCGATTACCTCATTGATAGGCACAGCACTGTCATATCCGGAACGGTCTGCGCAGGGCAGGCCCACATAGGTCACGCGATGCCCCAGCTCAACCAGAGCACGTTCCAGATGAAATGCAGCAGCGGTCGGGAACCATCGATATCCGATTGCGATGTGCATGTCAGTTCCACACTTCAAGCTCTAGCGGAATGTCCATTCCCGCACCAATCACCGCGGCGGGTTCAAGGAACTACCCAGGATGATCTCATAGAACGCCTCCAGCCGGTCGATGAGATGCTCCCAGTCGAAAACGGTTTCGGCAACATGCCGCGCGTTGTTCCCCAACTCATCGCGAAGCACCGGTTCGGTGAACAGCTTGTGGAGGCCCCGGCAAAACTCATCCCGACCCACC
>ENA-OSEO01004796-OSEO01004796.1-sediment-metagenome-genome-assembly--contig:-NODE-4796-length-13742-cov-6.873692_pt1 | contig 13742 bp, 12 predicted proteins | sample MGYA00237883_ERZ534232 | MGnify/ENA metagenome assembly ERZ534232 | reverse complement strand
TGTAGAATCCTCTCATCTAAAGGCGCGGCCCCGCAGACGGCTTCCCCAGGCGGCCTGACGGCCGCCCTGGGTTGTAGGAACTAAGACGTCAGAATCATGGGAAAGGAGGAAACATCATTGCAGGGAGGAGATTGTCCATGCGAAAGATCAAAGAAGTCCTCAGGCTGAAGTGGGTCTCCGAGCATTCGGATCGGCAGATCGCCAAGAATTGCAACATTGCCAGAAGTACCGTTTAGGAGTACCTGAAACGGGCAGAGCAGGCAGGTCTCACATGGCCGACCGCCTGTAACCTTGACGACACCGCCCTGGAGGCTCTTCTTTACCCTAAAAATCAAGCCGTTGAGACTCCCGCGCCGCGATGCCAACCATTTTATTCACTATGCAAGCTGGGTGACACCAGGCCCCCTCCTTGACAGCGGCCTCTTAAAGGGTGACACCAGATCTGCCCTGAATTCAAACGCATCCGATGTGGCGCCTTGTCCCGACCACAATATCCTGCGTTCAGATTTTTTTGACGCCTAAGCCCGGTTGCGCTGTATTACTTCCTCAAAAAAGCCACTTCTTATCCTGGGATGAACGGCGGGTGCTTGACCATGATTATCTTTCAATCCCGACCCGCGCCTGGACCCCCTTATTGTAATAGTGCTTGATCTCCTTCATCTCCGTCACCAGATCGGCTGCCTCCATAATGCGTGGATCGGCCTCTCTGCCGGTCAACACCAATTCCACTTGCTCCGGCTTTGCCTTTATCAGGGCAAGCACATCGTCCACTGAAAAGAGGTGAAAATAGGTGGCGATGTTGACCTCATCCAGGATGATCACGTCGAACCGGCCGCTCGCCATAATCTCTGTGACCTCTGCTAAACCATCCCGGGCCGACATCCTGTCCCTTTCGTCAGGTTCTCTATGGAGGAAATCCCCGTGGCCGTACTGCTTCAGCATCACTGAGTCGCCCAGCATTTCGATTGCCTTGACCTCGCTGTAAGCCATATTCTTGACGAACTGGGCGATAAAGACCTTAAGCCCCGCCCCAACCGCACGCAGGGCCAGCCCGAAAGCCGCGGTGGTCTTGCCCTTTCCGTCGCCTGTGTATACCTGAACGTATCCTTTCATCCCGTTGCCTCATATGAAACTTCAGTTTGTCTGGATTGATGCGCCGCCATCTCCTTAAGGCGGCCTGACGGCCGCCCCAAGACAGGTTTTGTCCACGTCCCAGCACCGTTCTGCCCACCCGTAGGCGTCTCTGTCCAAGGACTGCAATAAAATGCGGCCGTATGGTTCGAGCACCGCCCCATGAAAGGCCCTATCTGGAGCCGGGACAGACTGTATTTTAAAGCCCTGCTGCCGTTCCCACGAGCTGTATTCAGTTTTTGCAGCCCTTGGGCAGAGACCCCCACGGGCACACTTCTTCGCACGTTGCAGAGAAGTTACGGACAAAGATTCTAATTCAGGGAAATCAGCCTCTCCAATTTCTCAGGTGCGCGCGACAGTCCAGATCCACCTTCCGTCTCCCGGCTGAACGCCACACCAGCTGCGTTTTTCCTCAGCCACCAACGATACTGTCTTTGCAGACTCGGGTCATGGAATATAACTATCTCCCCCAGATACCTCAGCTCTTCTATTATGCGCCAGTAAAATTGCATGATCATCCCTTCCCGGTCTCTGGGACCTTGCGTATTCAATGTATTCGGCGGCAAAAACGCGGCTGGCCCCGCACAGTCTTACTCTCCAAAGCGCGTATGCTTTGCCTCTGTCTGCATCATATCCGTAAGATGCACGCAAATGCGGCGCCCCTGTTCAAATAACATGCGCAGTTCCTCGCTTTTGCATATTGAAATGCCATAGTGCCCGCCAAAAAAAACCCGGATCGAGATGGATCGATCCGGGGATTCCCTTTTTTATCCTCAAAATCGCTGACAAACCTCTATCCACGAAGATTGTCGATCCCTTCACCCAGGCAGGTGTTCTGACTGACGGATCACCCTACTCGCCGCCCCTTCCCATCATGTGTTCAGCCTGTCGCCAAACACGTGACAGTGGGCACTTGCGGCTTTCGTCCCCGATTACAGCGGCGGGCCCGTCCTCGACTTTCACGAGGTTCCCTTTTAAGCCTTTCACAAGACGCCTGGACGAGATGTGCTGTATGTTTGAGGGATGCTATTGAGGTTGCAAACAAAAGTCAAGGGGAAAAATCCACGGAATCTCATGCCGGATACCCCATACATCCCGTCGCCATTCTGGTTGATTTTCCAGTATGATCTAAAAAAATCGGGGCAGGTGCGGCCTCAGCCGCACAGGGCCCTGGACCGTGGGCCTGAAGGCGCATTTATACAAACGGCTTTCTGGTCCACCGGTCCTGATGTGCATAAAATCATCCCCCTGATTTATTAACGAGATGCATTCTGCTTGCCTTTTAAGAAATCAGCTGTATTATTCCCCGCGATTCCGGAAAATGCGTGGCCGAAAAATGGGCATGCAAGGGCATCGGCCTGTGCGCATTTGCCCGTTCGGGCGAGCAAAAGCCGAATCCTGAGATTGCCAAGGAACTCTTTGAGAGAGTAGAAGAGAGATTGCAAGTCGCTGGTTACACAAAGGGGGGTTGAATATGGACCTATGGAAGTATTTTGACATCACCCATCGGAGGCACATTATCTGCAATCCGATGAGTGTTGAGAAATTCGACGAGCTCATTGGGCTTTTGATATTACCGTCTGGGGCAAGGGTGCTTGAGATCGCCACAGGAAAGGGTGAGTTCATCATCAGGCTGGCCGAACAATACGAGATTGAAGGAATAGGGATCGATCTATCGCCTTATTGCGTTGCAGATGCCCAGGAAAAACACAAAAAGCGTATACCGGAGGCCCGGTTGCGGTTCCTGGAGATGGACGGGGCCCATTACCAGCCCGAGGAGGCGGAAGGCTTTGATCTGACGGCCTGCATCGGGGCGAGCTGGATCTATGGCGGACATCGACAGACCTTGGAGAAAATGAATGAAATGGCGGCCCCTGGGGCCTGGGTGGTCGTAGGAGAGCCCTACTGGCGATGCGAACCCGCACCCGCGTTTTTAGATGCCATCGGTGAAAAACAGAGCACCTATGGGACCCATCATGAGAATGCAGCAATCGGACAGGAACTCGGGCTCGAGCTGGTCTACACCTTGGTGAGCAGCCAGGATGACTGGGACAGGTATGAAGGATTGCAGTGGTATGCGGCCCACGCGTGGGCCAAAGGGCATGGAGACGATCCTGACGTGAAAGAGGTATTGAGCCGAGTGCAGGAGAACAGGCAAAACTACCTGAAGTGGGGGCGGGATACGTTTGGATGGGCCATCTATGTGTTCAGAAAGGACGGCTTTGTTGGATAGGGGGCATGATCTCGGGGCTCAGTGCCTGAATTTCGGGCTCTGACCGGTAAACTCCTGATTCGGAATTTACTCGTCGGATTTTATCCCCTGAATATTGAGATCATGCATTCAAAGGTCAACAGCCTTGCACAGCTAACGGTAAAGATTTCCCCCGCCGAGGGTTGACCACGGCGCCAGGCGATGATAATAGACAGAGGAGGAAGGGTCTATTTCATGGAATCACGCATCCTTGAAAATCTGTGGCAGGTTGGGGGTCCGGGCTTTACCTCGCCCGAAGACGCCAACGTCTACCTGGTGCGTTTCGAAAACGAGGCGGCCCTCATTGATGCCGGGTGCGGCAGCGCGCACGAGGTGCTCATATCCAATATATCCCGGTGCATCCCTGATACGGCGACCATCGCCTATCTGCTCCTCACCCATTGCCATTACGACCATTCGGGCGGGGCCGAGGCCGTAAGAGAAACATACGGATGTCGGATCGTTGCCCATGCCCTTGACGCGGTGTACCTGGAATCCGGAGACAGCGAAGTGACCGCGGCATCATGGTACGGGACCAAGATGCGGCCCCTTGCCATTGACATTAAAATCCAAGAAGACGGTTATCCCCTCTTAATTGGACAAGGAGAGGTTATTGCTCATCACTGGCCAGGGCACTCCCCCGGATCCCTGGTCTATACAACAGAGATGGAAGGAAAGACCGTTCTGTTCGGTCAGGATGTTCACGGCCCTCTCGACCCTTCATTTCATTCCGATCCAGAGGCATATCAGAGTTCGCTCAAAAAGCTCCTCACGTTGGATGCCGACATCCTCTGTGAAGGTCACTACGGGGTCTACCAGGGGAAGGCCGCGGTTCAAGGCTTTATTCAGTCGTTCATTGCGCAACTGCATGCTGAGACTTTTCCCTTCTGAATCCCACAGGCGCCCTCGCTGTCACATCACAACGCCCCCAGGTTTCAAACTGATTTCCATTTGCGGAAAATGAATTATGCATTATGATACGCGGATTGTTCGACAAAAAGAGAGTGCGAAGGCGTTATCTCAACAAGACGCGGACAAACAATGGGGGCCAACCCTGAACCCCACAAAGGGGATTAATATGTCTGCAAGTGCCTGTTTTGCGACACGATCGCCATTTTCATCGTGCCGGCGTGTGCCGGAATGACACGGTAAGGATAATTGTGAGATGCTCAACAAAAGCGAATGGAATGCCGGAACAATATGAAAGACACGTCCATCAATTGGCATCAGCTTGATCCTGAAGAGGTTCCTGAGAAACTCCAATCGTCTGCAAACGGCCTTTCTTCTGAAGAAGCCAAGCGGCGGTTGACTCAGTACGGCTCCAACGAACTGATTGAAAAGGAGCGGAAACCGCTGTGGATGATGTTCCTGGATCAGTTCAGGGACTTCATGATCCTGGTGCTCATCGCCGCGGCCATCGTGGCCGGTATGATCGGAGAGCCCTCGGACGCCATCGCCATTGTTGTAATCGTGCTCCTCAATGCGGTGCTGGGGTTTGTTCAGGAATACCGGGCTGAAAAGGCCATGGCGGCCCTCAAAAAAATGGCGGCCCCGTCGGCCACGGTTGTTCGGGACGGGCAACCCGATGAAATGCCCGCAACCCAATTGGTCCCGGGCGATCTGGTGATCCTGGAGGCCGGCAATGTGGTCCCGGCCGATATCCGGCTCATCGAAGCAGTCCAGCTGCACATTGAAGAGGCCGCCTTGACAGGAGAGTCTGTGCCGGTGGAAAAGAACAGGACGGGCCTCAGAGAGACGGATCTGTCCGTCGGCGACCGCCGGAATATGGCCTACAAGGGAACGCTCGTGACTTATGGCCGCGGGCAGGGGTATGTGACAGCTACCGGCATGGAAACCGAGCTGGGAAGAATTGCGAGCCTTCTCCAGGGCCAGGAGGAGGGAAAGACCCCGCTTCAGAAGCGGCTGACCGCCTTTGGACAGAAACTGGCCTATGCGGTGCTGGCCATCTGCGTAATTGTTTTTATCGCCGGCCTCATCAGGGGAGAGCCCCCCTTGTTGATGCTCCTTACGGCCATCTCACTGGCAGTGGCGGCTATACCCGAGGCCCTTCCCGCGGTCATTACCATCTCCCTTGCCCTGGGGGCCAAAAAACTGGTCAGGCAGCACGCACTGATCCGAAAGCTGCCTGCCGTGGAGACCCTGGGATCGGTCACCTACATCTGCTCGGACAAAACCGGGACCCTGACCTTGAACAGCATGACCGTGGAAACGGCCTACGTGGAAGGCCTAATCCAGCGGGCTGAAGAGATCCCGGCCGCAGGCCAGCAGGTATCTCTGGAGGATCAGACGTCTGAAACCCAGCCCCTTCGCCTGATGCTCGCGGCCATGGCCCTGTGCAACGACGCCCGTCTGAACGGCTCAGGTCAAATGATCGGCGATCCCACTGAAACAGCCCTCTTTAGCCTGGCCCGGGATAAAGGCCTTGTGGAAGAAAAACTGGATGAGATCTGTCCCCGACTGGCCGAGATCCCCTTTGACTCGAATCGAAAACTCATGACCACATTCCATCCCTGGAAACAAGGCGGGGTGATCGCCTTTACCAAGGGGGCCATAGAGGAAATGGCGGCCCGCTCCAAAAAAATATTAACCAGTGAGGGCCAGGAAGATATAGACCGCTCCAGGATCCTGGAAACGGCAGAGGCCTTTGCGGACGATGGTCTGCGGACCCTGGGCTTTGGCATGCGGGTCTGGGAGAGCCTTCCTGATCCGCTCACTTCCGAGAATGTAGAAACGGGCATGGTTCTGCTGGGGATGGTGGGCATGATGGATCCGCCGCGGCCTGAGGCTGCAGAGGCGGTTGCCTTGTGCCGCTCCGCGGGCATCCGGCCGGTAATGATCACAGGCGATCATCCGCGGACCGCGGCTGTGATCGCCAGACGGGTCGGGATTATCGAAGACCAAGAGAATGTCGTGATGACCGGCCGGGACCTGGCCCGGCTTTCCCTGGAAGAATTCGAGCGCCAGGTGGAAGGGCTGCGGGTTTATGCCCGTGTGGCCCCTGAGCAGAAGCTAAAGATCGTTCAGGCCCTCCAGGACAAGGGCCACTTTGTGGCCATGACCGGGGACGGCGTCAACGATGCCCCGGCCCTGAAACGGGCCGATATCGGGGTCGCCATGGGCATTACCGGCACAGACGTGTCCAAGGAGGCCTCCCACATGATCCTGCTGGACGACAACTTTGCCACCATTGTCAGGGCGGTTCGGGAAGGCCGGCGGATCTTTGACAACATCCGCAAGTTTATCAAATACACCATGACGAGCAATTCAGGGGAGATCTGGACCATTTTTCTGGCGCCCTTTATCGGTCTGCCCATCCCCCTCTTGCCCATTCATATCCTGTGGATCAACCTAGTGACAGACGGGATCCCTGGGCTGGCCCTTGCTGCTGAGCCTGCCGAGAAAAACGTCATGAGTCGGCCCCCCCGGGATCCAAAGGAGAGCATTTTCGCCCAGGGCCTCGGGGTGCACATCATCTGGGTCGGTCTCCTCATGGGGGCTGTCTGCATAGGCACACAGGCCTGGTTTGTCGACCACAGTCAGACGCACTGGCAGACAATGGTCTTTACGGTCCTCTGTCTGAGTCAGATGGGACATGTGCTGGCCATCCGGTCAGAACAGGAATCTCTTTTCAAACAGGGGTTTTTGTCCAACAAGCCGCTTTTAGGGGCCGTCTTGATGACCTTTGGCCTTCAACTGGCCACCATCTATGTGCCTTTTTTGAACCCAATTTTCAAGACCGAACCCCTCTCGGCCGGGGAATTGATCATAACGATTCTCCTTTCAGCGATCGTCTTTGCGGCAGTGGAGATGGAAAAGAAAATCAAGAGGTGGAAAAACAGCCCATAGAAACGCGGCGAAGCGAAAGCTGCTTTGCCTGGGGACCACCAACCAATTGAATGGACAGATCCCATGGAACGTCGCACGGTAAACAATCTCATCCTGTTGTTGCTGGTGATCGGCATATCAGCCCTTTTTCTTGCCATGATCCGCCATTTTCTGATGGTGATCCTGCTGGCAGGCATCTTCTCGGCCATGGCGCAACCGGTTTTTCGCAAAATTGCCCGCCTTCTACGAGGCCGAACCAGGGCCGCTTCCATCTTGACACTCATCCTTTTCAGCAGTGTGGTCCTGGTCCCCCTGTCCGGACTGGTGGGGATCATAACAGCCCAGGCCGTGAATGTGGGGCAATCAATCACCCCCTGGGTGCAGCGGCAGATTGCAGAACCTGCGGCCCTTTCCGAGTTTCTGCAAAAGATGCCCTTCTACGAGGAGTTGCTGCCCTACCACGATGAGATCCTTCGCAAGGCGGGTGAACTGGCAGGCAGGATCAGCTCCTTTCTGGTCAGCAGCCTTTCAGCGGGGGCCATGGGCACGGTCAATTTTGTCTTTCTCCTCTTTGTTTTTTTGTATGTCAGTTACTTTTTCCTGGTCGACGGAAAGGCGCTTATCGATCGCATCCTCTATTACCTCCCGCTTCAGGAACAGGATGAAAAGCGCCTCCTGGACCGGTTCACATCTGTTACCCGGGCAACCCTCAAAGGGACAGCCGTCATTGGCATCCTGCAAGGGACCCTGGCAGGTCTGGCCTTTGCAGTGGTGGGCATCGACGCTGCGGTTTTCTGGGGCACCGTCATGACAGTCTTATCCATTATTCCGGCCCTGGGGTCGGCCCTGGTCTGGCTGCCGGCCAGCATCATCCTGGTCTTGGGCGGGAGTTACATCAAGGGCGCTGGGCTGATCCTTTTCTGCGGCCTGGTGGTGGGAAGTCTCGACAATGTGCTGCGCCCCCGTCTGGTGGGCAAGGACACACAGATGCACGACCTCATGATCTTTCTCAGCACGCTGGGGGGTCTCGCCCTCTTTGGACTCGTGGGGTTTGTCATAGGCCCCATCATCGCGGCCCTGTTCGTGACCGTCTGGGACATCTATGGAGATGTGTTCCGCGATTTTCTTCCCAAGTCCAACACCAAAACCGAATCATAAAAGAGGAGCAATGCATCCCGATGAAATATAATCAGACAGGAAAGGTCATCGACGATTTTTATGTGGCAGGCAGTGAAGCGGTCCCGGTCTATCTCCTGAACGGGCCTGTGCCGGTCCTCTTTGATGCAGGATTTACTGCCCTGGGGCCCCGGTACGTGGCCGATATCCGGAGGGTTCTGGGCAACCGTTCCCCTGCCTGCCTCTTCCTGACCCACTCTCACTTCGACCACCTCGGTGCTGCAAGCTATCTCAAGAGGGTGTATCCAACCATGAAAATTGCCGGCTCACAGCGCACCCAGGAGATCCTCCAGCGTGACAATGCAGTTCAGCTCATCCGCTCGCTCAATCAGGAGGCATGCAATGCACTAAGCCCGCTTTATCATGGTGAAATGTACGACGGGCCATTTGAACCCTTTGATCTGGACCTGAAATTGAAGGGCGGCGAGACGATTGAGCTTGATTCCAACTGCCATGTGAAGGTCATGAATACGCCGGGCCACACCTGGGATTTCATGAGCTACTGGGTGCCTGAAAAGAAGCTCCTGGTGGCCTCGGAGGCTGTGGGCTGCGACGACGGCTCCGGCTACATATTCACCGAGTTCCTGGTGGATTACGACGCCTATCTCAGTTCGCTTACGAATCTGAGCAGGATAAAGGCCGACATCCTCTGCCAGGGACACTGGATGGTCTTCACCGGACCGGATGCCCCTGCCCATATGGATCGAGCCCTTGATCAGGCGCCCCGGTTTCTTGCCATGGTGGAGGAGTTTCTCAAAGACGAGGCGGGCGACATCGAACAGACCGTGGCCCGGGTCAAGGCCGTGGAATGGGATCCAAAGCCCTGGCCCAAGCAGACCGAATCTGCCTATCTGTTAAACACAGAGATCCGGGTCAAGGCCATTCGCTGGCGCATGGACCGGGCCAAGCAGGAAAGTCCTCAGGAACTGAACATTGAACGTCCAACATCGAACATCGATTGAAGGAGCGGTGGGCAACGAGCAACCAGCTTCAGTTTTCACAATAAAACGTCAGCTCCCAGGCCCAGGTTTCTGTGTCGTGCCGCAGGATGTAGGTGGCGCCGTCGTCGCCCGTCACCTTGAAATAGCGATGTTCCGGGTCGAGCCACCGGTCAACCACCTCGGCAATCTCTACCAATCGCTCATCCAGCCAGAACCGCCGGGGGGTCTCTTCACCCCTGTATCCTGAATAGCACTCCACACGGACTTCCATGCGTTTACCCAAGGCGGCCTAACGGCCGCAACCAAAGAACAGCCTGCCCGCCCGTGGGGGTCTCTGCCCAAGGGCTGCAATAAAATGCGGCCCTATCGCTCGGCGACCGCCCCCTGGCGCCGGATAATGTGTATAAAAAGGCAGCAAGGACACACCGCCCCATGAAAGCCTCTCCTTGGGGCTGGAACAGACTGTATTTCAAAGCCCTGCTGCCGTTCCCACGAGCTGTAATCGGTTTTTGCAGCCCTTGGGCAGAGACCCCCACGGGGAAACCCTTTCGCACGTTGCGGAGAAGTCGCAAGCAAATGGTCTAATGCGGCCTAACGGCCGTAACCAGACAGGTTTCGTCCAAGTCCCACAAGCGTCCTGCCCGCCCCTTTTCGGCCATTTGCCGAGCTACTTCATCTTTTGGATTTCCTCTTCCACCTCTTCGGCGCCCTCTTGATAAAACTTCTCTTCATCCGGGGCCAGCTCGCGCAAAAGGCGCAAAAACTCCCCTGCGTGCACCCGCTCCTCGTCGGCGATGTCTTTGAGCACCTCGATGGCCAACTTGTTGTCCGTTGACTCGGCAAGCTGCATGTACAACTGAACCGCCTCGTATTCTGCAGCGATCATGAACCTGACGGCACGGATGAGCTCTTCATGTGTGAGCTTCCGATCTCTTGCCAACCCTGAAAAAGGCGATCCGAATTCCGGCATAACCATTCTCCTTTCTGTGTCTGAATCTGTTTATCGCAGCGGGATGCAGGTGCAACCCAGATCCATGTGATTTTGAAAACATTTTGTGCTTTTTTGCCGTGGAAAACAAGGAAATAACGCACCGGAACGGATCAATGGCAAAAACAGCCCTTTCCTTTTCCTCGCATTCATGGCATATAGAACATACCCGCAAATGGGGATTACAGGCCCCCATCTTTTTTCTTGAAAACACGATCAGAGTCCATGCGTGCAGAAAAGAACAGACGAGAGTCTCACCGGTGGGTTGTGTTCGGCATCATTGCCGGGTGTTATCTGTTCGTTTATTTCCACAGGGTATCCACCTCGGTCATTGCGCCTGACCTTCTGGAGGCGTTTCATACCAATGCCACGGCCCTTGGCTTCATGTCGTCCATGTATTTCTATCTGTATGCCTTTGAGCAGCCTGTGGTGGGATATCTGTCAGACCGGCTGGGACCAAGGCGCGTGGTCGCCTACTGGTCCTTTTTGGCCGGCGCCGCGACCATTCTGTTTGGTCTGGCCCCGTCCATCGGGTGGGCTTCGGTCTGGCGGGCCATGATCGGTTTTGGCGTGGGCGGGGTGTATGTGCCTGCACTGAAGGCCTTTTCCCAATGGTTCAAGCCAAGGGATTTCTCCACCATGACCGGTCTCCTGCTGGCAGTGGGCAACCTGGGCGCTATTGTGGCCACGACCCCGCTCGCATGGATGGCCAAGGCCTGGGGATGGCGCAACGCATTTTTTGCAGTCGGTGCGGTCACCCTGGGCCTTGGGGTTGCCGTCCTCATATGGATAAGGGATTTTACCCCTGACAGAGCAGCTGCCAGCCACACGCCTGGAACTTCGCCAACACCCGACCCGGATAGGGCGCCGTCCGCCATGGGGGTCCTCATGTCCCTCCGCTTCTGGATTTTGGCTGTCATCTTCGCCGGCTTTTTCGGCGCCTTTCTCACCTTTCAAGGGCTCTGGGCCACCCCCTACCTGGTCACCATCTATGACATTGATCAAATACGGGCCAGCGGTCTGAACATGCTGATTCCTGTCGGCTTCATGCTGGGGGCGCCGGTGTTCGGCCGCCTCGCGGACCGGCTGTTTCAGAACAAAATCAATATGATCATCACGACACTGGTTCTGGAAGCCGGCCTCTGGGGTTTCATCACCTTCGGCTGGCGCATGGCAGGCCAGTCGGCAATGGGCGTCATGCTCTTTCTAATGGGCGCCATCGCCGGGGGTTTTGCCACCACATTGTGGGCGCTAGTGAACGATATCACATCCAGACACATTCTGGGAAGCGTGTCAGGTCTGTTGAATACGGCCCCGTTCCTTGGCGTGGCTGCCATGCAGCTCGTCACCGGCTACCTCCTGGACCGGATCGGCCGAGACAATGGGGCCTACCCTTCAGAGGCATTCCAGTCGGCCTTTTTGGGATGTTTTCTGGTAATGACGGGGTGTCTCTTCCTGTGTGTGTTATTCAAGAAGGTATTGGGCAATCCACACGAGGCCCCCTCCTCCACGGAAAATCGGGCCAACCCATCACATTGACCGCCGCTCAGAAATCGAATCAGAACGTAGTAATTTCGTACCCTCTCACGGTAACCCGCCAAGCTGGGATGGCCGGACATGTCGTCGAGAAGGGTCAATCCCTCCTCCTTTGCCGCTTCGAGAGTCCTCATTTTGCTTGAACAGGCCTTGCAGACGCCCTCAATAAGACCCACCTCCCTATTCTTCTTCCACAATCCATGCAACGGATTATCTGGTTTCGCCACATCGGGGATCAGCTTGACCGAGCCCCTTCGAGAATAATCTTCGCCTCATGTCCCCCGGATTTCATGTCCGGTGCGTTCAGAAGCACATGGATAAAGCACATGGGATCACCATTGAAGACAACCAGGGCGAATTTCCCCATAATCATTCTCCTTTCACCGTTTTCCTTTGGCCCAAGGCGGCCCGGCGGCCGCAACCAAACAGCGTTCTGCCCGCCCGTGGGGGTCTCTGCCCAAGGGCATATTTCTTCGCACGTTGCAAAGAAGTTTCAAACATAGAATCTACGCTAATGACCCTCTATGGCATCGATCAGACCGGACGACAATCTTCGCCTTCCTCGGCGGTGCATAGGTAACGCCCGATCACCATTCCGGATCTTGGACGGGTGGTGCCAACGTTCCGACCCTGCCCACAGCCGCCGCGGTCCGGAGGTCTGCCATTGCCAAACATCTGAGGCCGATTCCGGTGGGAAGGGATAATGTAAAAAATGAAGACATGTGACGGAGAAAATGATAGATTATATGGGAGACTGGCAACAACACCCCTGCGCTGGAATTACTGGGGGCATTACTGACAAATTGGGTTTGCAAAACCGGAGCAAACGGAGTTGAATGCGGCCGTTTCATGCCCTGGGCCCTGTTTTGACGCAACCCATGACTGATCGACAAGAGACAAAAGAAGACCTGGTTCGAGAGATAGTCCTCCTCAGCGAGAGTGAGAAAAACTGGCGCCCACCACGGCGGTGATCGAGGAAAAGCTGAGACAGGGTGTGGATGTGATCTTCTTTGAGAACCGCTGTCGGTGCAGGGATGGGTCGTTTCGATATCTGGAGTGGAATTCCCACCCCAAGCCAGAGGAAGGCCTGATCTTTGCCATTGCTCACGACCTCACGGCGCTCAGACAGGCCGAGGAGGCCCTGCGGGAAAGCGAAGAGAAATACCGGAGGATCGGCGAAAACATATCGGACGTGGTGCGGATTATGGACATGGACATGAACATCATCTACGCGAGCCCGTCGGTGGAGGGGCTGGTGGGCGAACCCGTGGCCGCCCACATGAAGAGGCCCTTAAAAGAGAGGCTCCCCCCGGATTCTCTGGGCGCGGTCGCCTCGATTCTGACAGAGGAATTTGAAAAAGACAAAGACCCATCCGTGGACAAGGAGAGAATGCGGTTGGTGGAGGTGGAACACTACCGGGCCGATGGGAGAATGTCATCGCCCATCACGGGGTCTTGGACGAGGGGGTCCACTTCATACAGAAGCCTTTCTCCCTCCAGGAGCTGGCCACGAAGGTCAGGGATGCCCTGGACAGGGGCAAGAGGGGGACAACAGGGCCCTGACTGGAACGTCGATGTGCTGCGCCCCATGGCGCTGCATCCAGGGCCGTAAGGACAACATGCAGGGGTCTATAATGGTGAACAGAACAAGGGCACGGGCGGTTCTTGCAGCAGTGATCCTCGCCATGGGGGCATTGCTCATCACAGACCCCGTGGGGGGCGAACCCACGGCAAGGGCTGTTTTGGAGAAGGCCTTTGATTATTACCGGGGCCAGTCTTCCGAAACCGAGGTGGATATGATCATCCACCGTCCGGCCTGGGAGCGCACCATGACGCTCAAGGGCTGGAGCAAGGGGAGGGAAGACGCACTCAT
>ENA-OSEO01004795-OSEO01004795.1-sediment-metagenome-genome-assembly--contig:-NODE-4795-length-13745-cov-8.616330_pt1 | contig 13745 bp, 11 predicted proteins | sample MGYA00237883_ERZ534232 | MGnify/ENA metagenome assembly ERZ534232 | reverse complement strand
ATCACCCCGGCCAGCAAAGCCGGATCGTCCTCCGGCCAGGCCCGAGCCCTGATGCCGGCCGCAATGAGCAGCGGGTGATCCAACCTGAGCCGGGCGGCCCATAGACCGTCATCGGTCAGTTCACCGTCGGGGGCGACAAAACCCTCAAGCTTGAGAAAGTCGAAATGCCGGAGAAAGGAAGACCAAAGGAGGCGGCCGGAGGTCTGAGTCGCGGCTTCCATTCGTTCCAACTGGTCCAAGCCCCGGTAAGGTTCACTGCCGGAATCTCCCAAGCAGCGACCGAAAATAGGACACTCGCGGCAGGGCATCCGCTGGAGTTCGGCCTCGATTTCGGCCAGCCTGGAATTTAAAGCGGCCACTGAACCTTCCCCGTCTTGAGCGGTCAGTTCTTCCGGGTCGAGGGCCGGGTGGTTCTGCCTGGCCGCCGTCCGGATGAGCCGAAGGGCCTGGTCGGGCTTGGCGGCCGGATTCAAGTCAAGACGGGTCTCCAAGAGCGCGGCTATCCGGTTGAGCGGGAGCCATTTTTGCCGCAGTCGGCCTTTCTTCAGGCCCATATCCTCCCGGACAGGGACAGTCAGGACCCCGGCCCGGCCCCGCTTTTCCTTGCTCTCCAGAACACAATAAAGGCGGCCGCCGGCCACTTCGATCAGACGTCCCGGCTTCAAGGAGGAATCGAGGGCCTTTTCCCAGGCCAGGGCGGGTTTGGTTTGGGCCAGGCGATCAGCCTCCAGGGTCAGGCGGCGGCGGCGTTGAAACAAGATCAGGGCCTGTTCGGCCTTCCGGCAAGCTCCCTCGGCCAGGAGACCGTCCAGGCGGCTGGTCAGGCGGCTTATCCCCCCCTCCCGACGGGATCGGCCCTGCTGGTAGGCGGCCAGAGACAGGTCCAACAAATGTTTTATTTCCGGAGGTCGGTGGGATTCAAGCAGGTTTAAAACCATCGAGAAGTTGATTTTTATCTGGCTGATCACCGGGTCCGGCGGCGTCTCGAACAAGGTTTGGATCAATTGGGGGTCCTGAAAAGGGCCGGGCACGATCAGGGCGAAGCCGATCCGATCCATGCCCCGGCGGCCGGCCCGGCCGGTCATCTGCAGCAGGTCCGTGGCGCTCAGGTCGAGGAACTCCCGGCCGTTGAACCGGTCGCTCTGACAGATAACCACGGTCCTGGCCGGGAAGTTGACTCCGGCGGCCACGGTGGAGGTCGAAAATATGGCCCTGAGCAGGCCCTCCTGCATCAGACGCTCGACCAGAAGTTTCCAGTGGGGCATGTGCCCGGCGTGATGAGCGGCCACGCCCGGCCCGCGCAGATACCTCAAATGAGGATGGGTTTTTAAAAACGGATATTTCTCCAAAAAATACTCCAACCGGGCCTCGAGGCCACTCCGTTGCTCCGAATCCATAAGGTCTTGGGCCGGTAAACTCCTGGACAAGGCCTCATCGCAGTCGGCCCGCGACTTGAGAAAAAAGATGGCCGGCAACAAGTTGGCTTCACTCAGGACCCTTAGGATTCGGCCGAAGGCTATCCTGGCTCGACCCCCTTTCGGCCCGCGGTCCTTTTTGGTCTGGACAAAATGCCTGACCTTGGGCGAAAGGGCTTGACCTTGGCTCAGAGAGACCAGTTCACCGTCCGGAAAAAGAAACAAAGGATGGAGCGGGACCGGCCGTTCATGGGAAATGACCGTGGCGGCCTTTTCCCCCCGAACATGGCTGAGCCAGCCGGCGATTTCCTCGGCGTTGGCGATGGTGGCCGAGAGCAGGAGGAGACGAACCCGAGCCGGCAGGTAGATGATCACTTCTTCCCAGACCACGCCCCGGTCCGGGTCGCCCAGAAAGTGGGCCTCGTCCAGGACCACCAGGTCGGCGGCCAGGTTTTCCCCTCGGCTCATGGCGTCGTAAAGCTGATTACGCAGGATTTCGGTCGTGCCGACGATCAGGGGGGCTTCGGAATTGACCTTGTGGTCGCCGGTGAGCAGGCCGACCCGATCAGGTCCGAACCTTTCCCCGAATTCATGAAATTTCGAATTGGACAGGGCCTTGAGAGGCGAGGCGTACCAGGCCCGACCGCCCCGAGCCAGAACTTCGGCCATGGCTTCCACCGCGATGTAGGTCTTACCCGAACCGGTGGGCGCGGCCACGACGACATCGCCTTCCTTGAGTTTGCCTAGAGCTTCGATTTGAAAGGGGTCCGGGGTGAAGGGGCGGTCCTCGGGCGCGCCGATTTCCCGCAAAATCGGCTTTAGATGGCGACTGGTTCGAGGAACAAAAGGCGTTTTCGGCCCAGGAGACCTGGAAGCGGCCCTTCCGCGTTTCGGCTGGTGAACTGGACGTCTGGTTGACATGGCGATCCCTGTCCAGCTTTGTACCAGGTCGCGGCCGGTTGTCAAGAACCAAGGGCGGGACCTGCCCGGCGGGCGGTCGGGCGCCGGGCAGGTGGCCGAATAACCGCCTCGGTTTATAACCGAAGCAAGCTTCGGGAAACCAACCCCAAAGTAATGGAGAACGCGGCCGGGGATTGAAGCCGGCCGGGTAATGGGCTAAGATAAAAAAATGTGCGGAATCATGACTGATCTCGGATTCAACATCGGTTCGGTCGGATTGACCAACCCCCTGGTCATGGCCCCCATGGCCGGGGTGACCAATCCCCCTTTCCGCCGGATAGTCAAGGAGCATGGGGCGGCCTTGGTCTTCACCGAAATGGTCAGCGCGACCGGCCTGGTCCGGGACGCAACCAGGACCGTCAAGCTGCTGGCCATGTCGGCTGACGACCATCCTTTGGCGGTCCAGTTGTTCGGGGCCGACCCGGACACCCTGGCCGAAGCCGCCACCCTGGCCCAGGATTCCGGCGCGGCCCTGGTCGATCTGAACATGGGCTGTCCGGTGCGAAAGGTGGTCCGCCACGGGGCCGGCGCGGCCTTGCTCAAGGATTTGGGTCTGGTCCGGAAGATCGTGACCAAAATGCGCCAAGCCCTGGCCATACCCTTGACGGTCAAGACCCGGTCCGGCTGGCGGGAAGGTCAAGGCGAGGTTCTGGACCTGATACCGATCCTGGCCGAGGCCGGGGTGGACGCCCTGACCCTGCATCCCCGCTGGGCGGTCCAAGGTTTCGGCGGCCGGGCCGACTGGGACCTGACGGCCAGGGCGGCCGAGCGTTTTCCCGGTCCGGTCATCGGCAACGGCGATATTACCCGGCCCGGACAAGTCCTGACCAGGCTGAAGGAAACGGGCTGCGCCGGGATCATGATCGGCCGGGGGGCCTTGGGCAATCCCTGGATTTTCAGCCAGGCCTTGTGCCTGCTTGAAGGGCGGCCGGCCGTGGAGCCGGACCTGGACGCCAGACTGGGCACGGCCGAAAGACACGCCCGGAGGCTCAAAGACCACCTGGGACCGGACCGGGCCGCTTTCATGCTCCGGTCGGTTTTGATGTGGTACACCAAGGGGCTGGCCGATTCGGCGGCTTTCCGCCGCTCGATCAATCAAATCCGGGATTACGACCGTTTAATGGCCGAATTGAAGGCCTATTTCGGCCGACCGGCCCTTCGGCCGGGGCAAGCCGAACCGGCCAGGCGCGAGGCCGCGTTATGAAGATCAAACTGGCCAAGAGTTCGGGGTTTTGCATGGGGGTGAGAAGGGCCGTGGAAATGGCCCTGGAGGCTGTTCACCACCGGCCCGGCCCCATCTATTCATACGGGCCGCTCATCCACAATCCCCAGGCCGTAGAGCTTTTGAACTCCAAGGGGTTGAAGGTCATTGAGTCCGGCCGGACCGACCTGGACGGGATCAACCGAGGCACGGTCATCATCCGGGCCCACGGCGTCCCGCCTCAGGAACGCCGCCGTCTGGAGACGCTCGGCCTGGAGGTCATCGACGCGACCTGCCCCCGGGTGATCCGGGTCCAGGCCATCATCAAGAAACACACGGCCCAAGGCTATACCCCGATCATCTGGGGCAATCCCAATCATCCCGAGGTGGTGGGACTGTTGGGCCATGCCGATGGCCGCGGTCTGGTCATCGGCGGTCCCGAAGACGTGGCCGGGCTGCCCGATTTGGACCGGGTCATCCTGGTGGCTCAGACCACCCAGAATCAAGCTCTTTTCGAGGGAATAGTCGAAGCGGTCAAGGCCCGCTGGCCCGAGGCCTTGATTTTCAATACGATCTGCGGAGCGACCCAGCGCCGCCAGGACGACGTCCGGGGGCTGGCCCGCCAGGTCGAGGCCATGGTGGTGGTGGGCGGTCACAACAGCGGCAACACCACCCGCCTGGCGGCCATCGCTCGGGATGAAGGGATCCGAACGCTCCACGTGGAGACCGATGAGGAACTGGACCCGGACTGGCTGGCCGGAGTGAACACGGTGGGCGTGACCGCCGGGGCCTCGACTCCCAACTGGATGATCAAGCAGGTTATCCGGGAACTGGAAAGGATCGCCCGCAAAGGCGACACCTCGTTTCGGGCCGTGGCCTACCGCGTCCTCCGCTTTCTCCTCCTCAGCAATCTGTACGTCGCTCTGGGGGCCGGGGCCTTGAGCCTGGCTGCGGTCATGCTTCAAGGCCTGCCGGTCAGGATCGAGTATGTCGGGGTGGCTTTCTTCTATGTCCACGCCATGCACATGCTCAATTTGTTCATGGACAAGGAAGCCAGCCAGTTCAACGATCCGGACCGGGCCCGTTTTTTGGAAAGGCACAAAACGGTTCTGCTGGGCTCGGGCATCCTCTCGGGGATGATCAGCTTGGGTCTGGCCCTGGCCGTCGGCCTGAAAGTCTTTGTTTTTCTGTTCTTGATGAGCACCCTGGGTTTGCTGTACGCCGTGCCCGTGGCGCCCAAGTCCTGGTCGCGCTGGACCAAGATGCGGCGGCTCAAGGACATCCCCAGTTCGAAGACCTTGTTCCTGTCCGGGGGCTGGGCCTTGACCTTGAGTCTGGTCCCGGCTCTGGCCGCCGACCACCGGATCGACTCGGCCGCGGTCCTGACCGCTGGGATCATCTTCCTTATGGTCTTCATCCGCAGCGCCCTGGGCGACATCATCGAGATTCAAGGGGACCGGGTGGTCGGCCGGGAAACGATTCCTATCATCATCGGGGAAGAGAAAACCTTGTCCTGGCTCAACGCGGCCGTGGGCTTTCTATCCTTGGCCCTAGTCGGCGGTTGGGCCTTGGGCCTTCTGCCTTCGTTGGCCCTGGTTCTGACGGCCTGCGCCGCCTACGCCGTGTTCTACCTGGTCCTGTTCCGCCGGGAACAGATCATCGGCAGCACCTTCTTCGAAACCCTGATCGACGCCAATTTCATCCTGGCCGGTCTGCTGTCCTGGCTTTGGGCCGGGCTGGCGGGGAGCTAGGATCGCCGGAGGCGGGGTTTGGCCACGGGTTCGGGCGAAGGGAATAAAACGACGCCCCTGGTCAGCGTGATCATCCCGACTTACAACCGGGCCGAATCGGTGCGCCGGGCCGTGGCTTCGGTCCTGGCCCAGACTTTTGGGGATTTCGAACTGATCGTGGTGGACGACGGTTCGAACGACCGGACTCAAGAGGTCCTGACCGGGGTCGATGACCGTCTGCTCCTGATCGTTCAGGAGCGGGCCGGGGTCAGCGCGGCCCGCAATCGAGGGCTGTCCGCGGCCCGGGGCGGTCTGATCGCCTTCCTGGATTCGGACGACTACTGGCGGCCGGAGAAACTGGCCGTGCAGGTTCGTTTTTTTGAGGAAAATCCGGAGGCGGTGATCTGCCAGACCGAGGAAATCTGGTATCGTAGCGGCCGCCGGGTCAATCCCCGGATAAAACACCGCAAACCTTCGGGAGACGTCTTTCGGGCTTCTCTGGAGCTTTGCCTGATCAGCCCCTCGGCGGTGATGATGCGGCGGGAACTGTTCGACCGGGTCGGACGGTTCGATGAGAGTCTGCCGGCCTGTGAAGATTACGACTTGTGGCTGAGGGTGACGGCCCGATATCCGGTCTATCTGTTGGACCGGCCCTTGGTGGTCAAGACCGGCGGACATCCGGACCAGTTGTCCCGGACCGTGGCCGGGTTGGATAAGTATCGGGTCCAAGCCTTGCTCAAGATTCTGGAGTCGGGTCGGCTTAGACCGGACCAGGTCCGGGCCGTCCGGGCCGAACTGGTCCGCAAGGCCAGGATTTACGGCCAGGGCTGCCTCAAACGGGGCCGAATCGAGGAAGGCCGGGAGTATCTTCGGTTGGCCGCGATGCATGACTCCGGGAAAGAATCCTAAGGTCGACCGGTAAAATCGCTTGTCCGGGAGCAAGGCCGGTAGTAAATTGAGGTCATGATCCGCTGCCATGACAATGGTCTGGTTTACTATCAGTTTGAAATATTCCAGAGTTTTTCCGAACTGGTCCACGGCGTCTTCACCAGGCAAGGCGGGGTCAGCCCGGCCCCGTGCCGCGGTCTGAATCTGGCCTTTGTCCCGGAAGATGACGAGGCCAACGTTCGGACCAACCTGGAGTTGGTCCGAAAGACTCTGGGGTTTGAGGCCTTGGCTTTCGCCGGACAGGTTCATGACCACCAGGTCTTGGTGGTGCGGGCCGGGGACGGGTACCGGCCGCGGCGGCCGGCGGAAGTGCGCCGGGGTTATGACGCCTTGGTCACGCCGGACCCTGGTCTGGGGCTCTTAGTCAAGCTGGCCGACTGCCAAGGCCTTTTGCTGTTCGACCCGGAGACGAAAATGGTGGCCGTGGTCCACTGCGGCTGGCGGGGCAGCGCGGCCGGGGTCATCGGCCGGACGGTGGGCCAGCTGGCTGATGACTTCGGGGTCAGGCCGGGGGGCCTGCTGGCCGGGATCGGCCCGTCTTTGGGGCCTTGCTGCGCCGAGTTCGTCAACTATCGGGATGAACTGCCGGTCGAGTTTCGGCCGTACCGGGTTTCCGACCACCATTTTGATTTCTGGGCCATCAGCCGGGATCAATTGCTCGCCGCCGGGCTTAAGCCGGAAAACATTGAAACCGCCGGCATCTGCACGGTCTGCGGTTCCGACGAGTTTTACTCCTACCGGCGGGACAAAAAGGTCACCGGCCGTTTCGGCCTGATCGCGGGCCGGAGAAAGGAGAAATAGGCTTGGCCGAAATGTTCCTGGGCTTATGCCCGGTTTTGGAGAACCGGAAATTGGCCCGGAAAACATATCTGATGCGGCTGGAAGCGCCGGCCATAGCCCGGAGCGGCCGGCCGGGGCAGTTCGTGATGGTTCAGACCGGCCCCTATCCGGAAAGCGGCGGCGGGCCGTTGCTGAAACGGCCTTTTTCCATCCACCGTCTGGGTCCGGGCGATGAGATTGCCTTGCTGTACCGGGTGGTCGGCGTGGGGACCAAGCTGCTGGCCTTGGTCCGGCCGGGCGAAAGTCTGGAACTGCTCGGCCCGTTGGGTCGGGGGTTCGATCCGCCGGCTGGTATGAAGCGGGCCTATCTGGCCGCCGGGGGCGTGGGTCTGGCCCCGCTGCTGGCCTTGGCTGAAGACCTGGCCGGGCAAGCGGATTTGACCTTGTTTTACGGGGAGGCCGCGGCGGCCGATCTGCCGCCCGAGTCCTATCTGAAACTTTTTCCGGCCGAGATCGTTTTGACCACCGAGGACGGCGGGGCCGGGGAAAAAGGCCTGGTCACCCGGCCCCTGGCCCGAGCCTTGGCTGATGACCCGGCCCCGGTTTTGGCCTGCGGTCCTGCGGCCATGCTGGCCGAAGCAGCCAGGCTGGCCCAGGCCTATCGGGTCCCGGCCTGGGTGTCATTGGAAGCCCGGATGGCCTGCGGCTTGGGGGCCTGCCTGGGCTGCGCCGTGCCAATTAATAAAGGCGGGTACGCCCGGGTCTGTACTGAAGGCCCGGTTTTCCGGGCGGCGGAGGTGCAATGGCCGTGAAACCGGATTTGAGGGTGAACCTGGGCGGATTGATGTTGAAGAATCCGGTCATAGCCGCTTCGGGGACGTTCGGGTACGGCCGGGAGTATGCCGAATTCGTGGACCCGGCCCGACTGGGAGCCGTAGTGACCAAGGGCATTTCCCTCCAGCCCCGGCCGGGCAACCCGCCGCCGCGGATTTATGAGACCCCGGCTGGGATGATCAACGCCATCGGCCTGGAGAATGTCGGACTGGAGGCCTTTGTCCAGGGCAAACTGCCCTGGCTGGTCGAGCGCGGGGCCGTGGTCATCGTCAACATCCTGGGGGAGAGCGTCGAGGAGTATGCGGCTTTGGCTGCGGGCCTAGACCGGGCCGAAGGCCCGGCCATGATCGAGGTCAACGTGTCCTGCCCCAACGTGGCCGCCGGCGGGCTGGCTTTCGGAACCGATCCTGAAGCCACGGCCCAGGTGGTCCGGGCCGTGGTCGGTTCGACCCGGCTCCCGGTCATGGTCAAACTGACCCCCATGGTCACGGACATTGCGGTTGTGGCTCAAGCCGCCGTGGAGGCCGGCGCCTCGGCCCTGTCCCTGATCAACACCGTTCCGGCCATGGCCGTGGACCTGGCTTCCCGCAAACCGGTCCTGGGGAATATCGTCGGGGGGCTGTCCGGGCCGGCTATAAAGCCCATCGCCCTGCGCTTAGTCTGGCAGACGGCCAAAGCGGTGAAAGTGCCGGTGGTCGGGCTAGGCGGGATCATGACCGCCCGGGACGCCTTGGAATTTCTGTTGGTCGGGGCGGCGGCCGTCCAGGTGGGCACGGCCAGTTTTGTCAATCCCAGGGCCTGTTTGGACGTTCTGACCGGGATGGAAGATTATTTCCGGGAAAACGAGCTGCCTGATCCGGCGGCCCTAGTCGGCCGACTGGAAGTTTGAGGTCTGCACCGGGTCCGACCGAGCCCTGGGAGACAGGACTTGGACCGTCATTCAATCATCGGCGAGAGGAAAAAAGAGATGACCCAGAAGCCCCAACAGCAGATGACTATGGTCGAGGTGATGAAGGAGTTCATCAAGATATCCCCGTTCACCGCCTTCATGGCCCCGGACGTCCGGGTTTGTGAAAACGGTTTTTGCGAAGTGGTCGTGCCTCTGAGGAAGGAATTGACCCAGTCCCACGGGTACGCCCACGGGGCTGTGGTCAGCGGAGTGGCCGACGTGGTCTCGGCCGGGGCCGCCGCCTCGGTCGTCGGCCGGGTGGTCACCGGCGAATTCAAAATCAATTTCATGGAACCGGCCGTCGGGCAGGCCCTAATCGGCCGGAGCCGGGTCCTCAAGGCCCTCAAACGTTTGGTCGTCTGCCAGACGGAAATCTACGCGGTCAACGAAGGCCGCGAAAACCTGGTGGCCGCGGCTTTGGTGACCATGATGCCGGTCAAGGCCGGCGATTTCAAACTGATCGACGAAGTGCGAAAAAACGCGGGCGAAGGCCGCTCCCCTTCCCCTTAGCCCCTTGTTTGAAAGTTGGGCAGTAAAATTGGTCGATTTTTGAGACATGACTGTAATAACATCAACAAGTTATCTTAGAATATCTTCAAAAAACATGCAGTAAGCGTATTTAATAGTCATAGACCTCCGGAAGAGCCGGAGGCCTGAAATTGTAAAAATCAAGAGCCTTCCGTACAATTTTACTGTCAAACAGGGGGCTAAACGGTGGCGGGGATGTTTTAGCCCTCACCCTGCCGCCTGTGCGTATCCGAACGAAGACAGGTCCCTCTCCTCCTGGGAGAGGGCTGGGGTGAGGGGTTTCCCACCATTACATTGATACATTACCGGCCTCTTACTTTTATTTGACAGCCGGATGAAGGTTAGGCTATTTTAACTTTGGAAAAACAATTAATAAAAACCCCTGAATTGCTGTTAAAAAAGACCATGGGGCGAGGAGTGGCATTATGACTTATGAAACAATTCTGGTCGAAAAGAAGGACGGCATCGGTTTTATAACCCTGAACCGGCCCCAAAAACTCAACGCCATCGGCGTGGAAATGAAAAATGAACTTTACCGGGCCTTGTCTGAACTGGAAGCGGATGACGAAGTTAAAGTGGTCATTTACACCGGGAACGGGAGGGCTTTTTCCGCCGGCCATGACAACGCCGACCCGCCGGAAGTAATGGAAGAGTTCGTCTGCCTGCAACAGGAAAACAAACTGTTTCATTTTGACAAGCCGATCATCGCCGCCATCCACGGCTATACCTTGGGCGACGGTCTGCAACAGGCCTTGCTTTGCGACATCATCATCGCCGCGGATGACACGAAATGCGGCTTCATCGGGGCGGCGGTCGGCGGTCTCTGCTATGGGTCCTTCACCATTTTGCCCATGGTCGTCGGCCGCCAGAAGGCCAATGAATTGTTTTTCACCTGTGATCGGATCAGCGCCGAGGAGGCCCATAGAATCGGCCTGGTCAACAAGGTCGTTCCCCGTGATGAACTTATCCCGGCGGCCGTGGAGATGGCCCAGAAAATCATGAAGCACCCCGAATTATCCATCAGGTTCTCGAAGCGGGCCATGAGAACGGCGCTTTGCAACGAAGTCCACAAAGAGGCGGTGGAAAGGGGTTGGGAGGCGATTTTCGCCGCCGGTGTTTTGATGGGCGGGCAATAAACCGAATTTTATTATAAGGGATATGGCCTCTGTTCCCGGGGCGTTATTTGAAAATTCCAGACGAACTTTTATTCGGGTCCGGATAACCTGTTTTAAAAGGGTTGTACCATTTTGAGTTTAGAACAAAATCAAGGGGCCAAGTCGTCATGGCGCGGTCCACGCCGCGCGGGGCCCGCCATGACATGTGGATAAACCTTGTTCGAAGACTTCAATTCCCCATTACTCAAGATAGACATGTTCATTAGAAAAGACCCCGAATCGACCTCCCGCCTCAATTCGGGGTCTTGTTTTTTTGTTAATAATTAACCTTGTCCATACCTTTTAAATCGAGTATTTTTCTTGCTTCGTCCGGAGTGGCCGGTTCGAGGCTCATCTCTTTGGCCACGTTGACCACCATTCGGACCTGGTCGGCGCTCGACTTGGCCAGGACGCCCTTGCCGGCATATAAAGAATCTTCCAAGCCCACCCTGACGTTGGGTGCGCCCATGGCCATGGCCGTCGCGGCCAGGGGTATCTGCCACCTCCCGCCGGCCGCCACCGACCAGGTAAAGTCACCACAGCCCACCGCCGTAAGCCTGTCCACGGCCTCTTCGTGAAGCTGCAGCAGATGCTTGACCGAAGGCGGCATCCACCCGACCATGGGACCGAGGACATACTGCAAATGCGGCGGGGTTTTGACTAATCCTTCCTGAATCAGCCAAACCACATAGCCGATGTGGCCCAGCTCGTACATTTCAAATTCCGGTTTTATGTTAAGCTCGAAAAAGGTCTTGGCGTAGGTCAGATCGTCCTGAAAAGTCATGTGCATACCGATATTGTTCTTGCACCACACCAGCATCTGCGGCTCCCAATCATGCTTGAACTTGCCCTGGTATCGTTCAGCCAGTTGAAAAAGTCCCAGGTTGAAGGGGGCCGGGTCAAAAGAACACATTTCCGGTTGAAGTTCCTGGACCACTTTTAATTTTTCTTCCGCGGTCTGTCCCGCGCCGCCGCCGGTGGTGGGAAGCAGAATAATATCACAACGTTTTTTGATCTTGCTCAGAGCTTCCCGAAAGAGGTCTATACTGGCCGAGGGCATCCCGTTTTCCGGATTCCGCACGTGGATGTGGGCGATGGCCGCTCCGGCCTCATAGGCCTTGACCGCATCCTCGACGATTTGATCCGGCGTGATCGGCAGATACTCACTCATGGTCGGGAAATGAACCGACCCGGTTATCGCCGCGGTAACAATCAGTTTTCCTTCCATTCTTCCCATGAAAAGGCCTCCTCTTTAATCCTGAATGAAATTGTCCTTTATAAACTTACAGGTCCGATCCTCAAGCTGTGTCGGCCTCCTAAAAGGCCTATCCAGCCATTGTTCATATAATACGTCTAAATCGGGCAAAAAGTCGAATATTAAAGGATAGCCGTGCGGAACAGCTTCCACCTCCAACTGGGTGGCGCATTGAGGGCAATAACACCCCGCCACCGGCCATGCCGGTGGTTTTGACCGATAATGACTCAAATTGACGCCAAGCCGGCGATCTGCTAATAATCGGAGAGCGTCAGGCGGTTTTCCACGGATTGATGGACATTCAAAAAAGAAGGGAAACATTGATGAAACTTCAGGGAAAAACCGCTTTGGTCACCGGTGCGTCCAGAGGCATCGGCCGGGCCATTGCCTTGAGGCTGGCCGATGAAGGGGCGAACGTGGTGGTCAACTATTTGAGCCGGACCAAAGAAGCGGTGGAAGTGGCTTCAATAATTGAAGCCAAGGGCCGCAAGGCCCTGGTCGGTCAAGCCGACGTGGGCGATTACGCCCAGGTCGAGGCCATGGTCAAGGCAGCCGACCGCTCTCTTGGCCCCATAGATATTCTGGTCAACAACGCCACCATTCATCGGGGCCGATTGGTCCACAAACTGCCCTTGGAGGATTGGGACCTGGTCCTCAAATCATGTCTGTACGGGGCCTTCCACTGCTGCCGCTGTGTGGTCCCGGCCATGCTCAACCGGGGCTGGGGCCGGATCATCAACATTTCTTCGAGTGTGGGGCAGCGCGGTTATCCGGGCGACACGGCCTACGGCGCGGCCAAGGCCGGCTTGCTGGGCCTGACCAAGTCCCTGGCCCGGGAACTTGCTCCCCGCGGCATCACGGTCAACGCGGTCATTCCCGGCTTTGTCCGGACGGAAATGACCGGGGCTTTGAGCGAAAAGAACCTCAAGCTGATCGAGACCTCCATCCCCCTGGGTCGGGCCTGTCCGGCCGAAGACGTGGCCGAAATGGTCAATTATCTGGCCGCTAAGGGCGACTACATCACCGGGACCTTCAATTACGTGGACGGCGGCTTGGCTATGTAATTTCTGGGGCGGCAAATACCATTTTTACATAATGAAAACAAACATATAGCAACATGAGGCGATTGGCCTGAATACGGTCCGAACCATGACGATTTTGAGACTTCCGCCGAGGTTTCCATCGGTCTATCCAACGCCGGGCCTGCCGGACGTGCAACCGAATCCCATGGACTCTCTTCAGATATTCCACCACCACTATGCCGTTCCCCCGGTTTCTCGTCAGGCCGAATTCTTTGAGGCCCCTTTCCCAAGCTTTTTCCAAGTAAGTTGAACCTCCTGGTTCAACCCGTAGGGACGGCCGGACCGTCCACCGGCGTTCGGCGGGCCGAGTCCCGGCCCAGGCGACCATCCAGAAGACCCTTCGAACCTTCCACCTTGTCCTGGCACCGCATCCGGTAAAACGTCTTACCCGAGGTCCCCAACAACTCGGCCGCCTCCCTGCAGCTCAAACGACGCTTTTGGAACTGTCCGTAAACTTCCTCAAAACCCAGCAGTCTGACCTTCGGGAGCACTTCCGACCGCCTCATGGATGAACCCCCTCTTGGCGATACATCCCTCATCGGTCAATTCATGTGCTACATACATCGGTCATATCATGTGCTATCGACAATCTGCTACATACATCATTGACAGTCAAGATCAGATGTGTCATCTTACTGACATGTCAACGATATTAATGTTCATTTAGGGTCGCCCTCGTTTATCGGCGGCTATTTAATGGTTGAAATAATCAATGCCTATCCTTTTCGCCTTTCGGGAAGACCGGTTCGGGTTTCAATTCGAAATCGGTGAACGGGCCGTTTTGGGCCGTTCACCGGAATGTGAACTGATCCTGTTCGACCGGGCCACATCACGCTTTCACGCCGAGATTTTTAAATCGGACGGCCAGTATTTCCTCAAAGACCTGGACAGCAGCAACGGGACCCTCCA
>ENA-OSEO01004794-OSEO01004794.1-sediment-metagenome-genome-assembly--contig:-NODE-4794-length-13747-cov-4.117557_pt1 | contig 13747 bp, 13 predicted proteins | sample MGYA00237883_ERZ534232 | MGnify/ENA metagenome assembly ERZ534232 | reverse complement strand
GCTGTCTCTCGGCGGTCTGCGGGATGAGGCGGAGATACGGGGCCACCGGAGGACTTACATCGGGGCCATGCCGGGGAAGATCATCCAGCTTCTGAAGAAAGCGGGTTCGAGCAATCCCGTGTTCTGCCTCGATGAAATAGACAAGCTCAGCTCCGATTTCAGGGGAGACCCCGCATCGGCGCTTCTCGAAGTACTGGACCCTGAGCAGAATATCGCCTTCAACGATAACTATCTCGAGGTCGATTATGACCTGTCCGATATCATGTTTATCACCACGGCCAATGTCCTCCAGACGATACCTGCCGCTCTCCAGGACCGGACCGAGGTAATCCGCATTGCCGGATACACCGAACCGGAGAAGCTGAATATCGCCAGGAAATATCTGGTGGCGAAGGAACTTGAAGCCAACGGTCTGACAGGTGACAATATCGCATTCTCCGACAAGGCGCTCCTGGCGATCATCCGAAGATATACTCGAGAGGCCGGGGTGCGGAACCTGGAGAGGGAGATCGCCTCTATCTGCAGAAAGGTGGCCAGGAAGATTGTCACCAATGGGAAAACCCGGAAGATCAAGGTGGGGGCACATTCCGTCGAAAAATATCTCGGTGTGCCGAAATACCGGTTCGGAGAGATCGAACCCCTGGATCGGGTGGGGCTGACGGTCGGTCTCGCCTGGACCGAGGTTGGCGGCGAGCTCTTGACAATCGAGTCTTCCATCATGCCGGGAACCGGCAAACTGACTCTCACGGGGAAGCTGGGCGACGTGATGCAGGAATCAGCTCAGGCCGCGTTGACTTACGTCAGATCACGCGCCGAGATCCTGGGGCTGGAAGAAACATTCTATAAGGAACTGGACATTCATGTCCATGTCCCGGAAGGGGCAATCCCGAAGGATGGACCATCCGCGGGGATCGCCATGGCCACATCCATCGCATCAGCCCTTCTCAAGAAGAAGGTAAGGAGCGATCTCGCGATGACGGGGGAGATTACCCTCAGAGGGCGGGTGCTTCCCATCGGCGGGCTCAAGGAGAAACTGCTGGCGGCTCACCGCGGACATATCAAGACAGCCATTATCCCCAGTGAGAATGAAAAGGACCTTTCCAATATTCCCTCCAATGTGCTGAAAGAGGTCGAGGTGGTCCTTGTTGACAACATGGATGATGTTCTCATGAGGGCCTTTGTTCCGGAAGACAAACCGGAGGAGCATCCGCGCAATACGAGATCGGTTGCTCAGGGGGAAGAATTGCGCCTCAATGCGTAAATATTGCTTGACACGCTTTCCTTTTTTGTTTAGGTTCCCACCTTCGGTTACAGGAGATTGAACACGACATATGGGCGGATAGCTCAGCTGGGAGAGCGCCACGCTTACACCGTGGATGTCACAGGTTCAAGTCCTGTTCCGCCTACCATTTTTGCGGGGTCGTAGTTAAGTCGGTTATAACGCCGGCCTGTCACGCCGGAGGCCGTGGGTTCGAGTCCCATCGACCCCGCCAGTAATTGTAAGGGGTTGCGAGAATATCGCAACCCCTTTTTGGTCCAGGCATTGAGATGTTCCTCCGTATCCTCTCGGATCAGGTAAATATTATGGCTGGATTTTGCTTCTTGACAGGATTGCTATAAACCGGCTTATTGCACAAGCAACGAAAGGAGAAGATGTATGGAATTTATCAAGTATATCGATGTGACGAGGGCTAAATTCTCCGACCAGCCCCCTTATAAGTGGACCGAAAACGATACGGCTCCTTGGACACCCGTCACGAAGGACCTGGACAAGAGTAAGGTAGTCGTCATCAGTTCCAGCGGAGCCTACCGGAAGGACCAGACGCCCTTTAATCCGGTAAAAAATGATCTTACCTTTCGTGAAATTCCAAGAGATACGGATGTCAAAGATTTACGAATCAGCCATGATAATTATGATCACGCTGACGCCGAAAAAGACATGAACTGTGTTTTTCCTTTGGAGCGGATGAGAGAACTGGAGAAGGAAGGCTTTATCGGAGAATTGTCAGAGATCAACTTCACCTTCATGGGGAGGATATTCAGAAAGACGGAATTCCTCAATGAAATGATCCCCGCTCTTATCATAAGATTGAAGGAGATGAGTATCGATCTGGCATTCCTGGTCCCTGCCTGACCGCTGTGTCATCAATCCGTGGGATTGATAGCACGAGCCATAGAAGAGACCGGCATTCCAACCGTTTCGTTGTCGTCAGCCATGGATATTACCACACTTGTTAAGCCCCCGCGCACGTTCTTCGTTAACTATCCTCTTGGCCACACGGCCGGGAAGCCATTCGACCGGAAAAATCAGATCGAGATTTTGAAAGCGGCCCTCGGTGGCGCTAAAGATATCAAAGAACCGGCTACGATTGTGAAACTTCCCTGTCAGTGGTAGGCGTAAAAAAAGATGTCAATGATCCTCTTATATCAGTCAAAACAGCATTGACGCCAATAATGCCCCGGGAAATGGACGTGATAATTCTCCTCACCTCTGTAGGTACATATTGGTGATCACGGAAGGTACAAGGCAGAACTTCATGAAGAGATGTCGTTGAGTTGACAGGCTCAAGATTGAGATGCTGGAGGATTTCGAAAATAAGAGCGTTTGTGCCGGGGAACCACACAGTAAACCGAGAGACTACTCTTCTTTTTCAAGAAGACCAGTCTCTTCAACGGTTTGAGAATCTTTCTTTTCCAGCTTGCGCTGTCTTTTCTCTTCTTTCTTCTTTTTCTTTGCCAGTTCTTTCTGGCGTTTTTGAAACGAATAGTTTGGTTTTCCCAAGATTCTGTCCTTATTGATGTCTTCTGTTGGGTGGAAGCGCGAAGAGTCTCAAAAAAAAGCACCCCGCGATTTCCAAAACCACGGGGTGCGTTCTTTTCGAAATTGCTTATTCTTACAGAGCCCTTACATTGGCTGCCGCCGGGCCCTTCTGGCCCTGCTCGACGTCAAAGCTCACGCGCTGACCCTCTTGCAGGGACTTGAATCCCTCGGCCTGAATCGCGCTGTGATGAACGAAAACGTCTTTGCCGCCATCCATCTCGATGAACCCAAAGCCTTTTCCGTCGTTAAACCATTTAACGGTACCTTCTGCCATAACGTGTATCCTCCTTTCTTCAATTTTTCAAAGTCGGATTATCATTATGACCCGAAAAAAAGACCGCCAAAAGTCTCAGGGACATGGCGGTCGATCTTCGCACTTCAAAATGCCTCTTTCCAACTTGCACGAAACAATACAGGGTTTCTTACTCAATGTCAAGGATTAAAATGACATAGTTTGAGCGGGTACGAAACGATCAGGATTTCCCGCTTGATTTTCGGGGTATGGATCAACTACTATGCGCTGCATATGAGGAATATGTGTCATATCCTTGGGGGAGGCGCCGACGATGAAGATAAGCAGTGTAGCGAAGATGCGAGATCTGGACTGGACGGCCGGTGAAAAATTCGGTCTCACGGACGAACTGCTCATGGAGAACGCGGGCCTCGCCGCGTATGACGTTGTTCGAAACGAGATCGGCATTGGAGGACGCAGGTTTGTCGTCTTCTGCGGTGTGGGGAATAACGGCGGAGACGGATTTGTTGTCGCCCGGAAAATCCATTCCAACGGCGGGCAGGTTCACGTATACATCGTCGGCAACCGGAAACGGTTCACGGGTCCGGCCGCTATGAATCTGTCCATTATAGAACGGCTTTCCCTTCCGGTGGAAGAACTGAGCGATGCGGCCTCAGCGCGGGAAGCCGTCTCGGGATGCGACGCGATCATCGATGCGATCTTCGGGACGGGCCTCACGCGCGACGTTGCGGGCATTCAACGGGAGGTTATAGACCTGATAAACACCACGGGAAAGACAGTCTTCAGCGTTGATATCCCTTCCGGAGTCAACGGTGACACGGGGATGGTTATGGGAGCGGCGGTACAGGCTGATTATACCATCACCTTCGGTCTCCCCAAAGTGGGAAACATGTTCTTTCCCGGATACGGTCTGTGCGGAAAACTGTATGTGACCCATATCTCTTTTCCCCCCTCCCATTACAATGACGACTCCATACGGGTCGAGATAAACGCCCCGGCGGAACTCCCGCCGAGGGCCATGGAGGGGCATAAGGGAGACTTCGGTGATGTTCTCTTTATCGCCGGGGCCGCCGCGTACTTTGGGGCGCCCTATTTTTCCGCCTTTTCTTTCCTGAAGGCGGGGGGCGGGTACGCGCGCCTCGCCGCCCCGCGGTCGATTGTTCCCCAACTGGCTGTCGGAGGGAGCGAAATAGTCTTTGCTCCCCAAGAAGAGACGTCCTCCGGCAGCATTGCGTTCAAAAACAAGTCCGCTCTCCTGGAGCTTTCAAACAGGGTGGATATGGTGATTATGGGGCCGGGACTGTCTCTTGATGAAGAGACGCAGGAACTCGCGTGGGGACTCGCCCGGGAGATAGAGAAACCCCTCCTGATCGACGGTGACGGAATCACCGCTCTCTGCGCGGATCTGCAGATTATAGAAGAGAGAAAAGCCCCGACGATTCTGACTCCTCATCTGGGGGAGATGTCCCGGATCACCGGGATTGATGTGGATGATATACGGGCGAACCGCATAGAAGTGCTGCAGAAAGCAGCCGCCGACCTGCGCGCGATCATCGTTATGAAAGGGGCCCACTCCCTGATCGGTTTCCCTGACGGGAGGGTTTTTGTCAATCTCAGCGGCAATCCCGGAATGGCGACGGCCGGATCGGGGGATGTTCTCACCGGGACGATCGCGGCCATGTTCGGCTTGGGGCTGCCCATCGAAGAGGCCGTGAAAAAGGGGGTATTCATGCACGGGTTCGCTGGTGATCTCGCCGCCGATGATGAGGGAGAAGACGGTATCACTGCCCGGGATATCATGGAATACCTTCCCCTCGCACTGAAAATGGATCGTGAGGAACTGGACGAAGTGCTTAATGCCAATTATGCGGGGCTGGTTGTGGTGTGACCCGGATCCCCGTATATGTTTCCCCGGAGCGGGCCATCACTGAGCCCGTTCTTTTTTCTTTGTTCCCGCGGGCGACTTGCAGGAGTCTCCCGCCAACGCGTGCCTCGAGGATACGGCCATTAGCATTCAAAAGTACTGGCAATCTCTCGGATTGCTTCCACTCTTTATTCTGGCCCATTTTGGCCACCACCTGCTGACGGCACTCCCCGTTCCGCTGTTGCCCCTGATCCGCAACGATTTCAATCTGGATTATACACAGGCGGGTCTGGTGATTTCCGCCTTCACGCTCTCGTATGGGATAGGCCAGTTGCCGGCGGGTTGGTTTACCGATCGAATCGGACCTCGCCTGATAATCACACTCGGGATTTGCGGCGTGGCCATTGCCGGTCTATGTGTCGGTTTATCCTATACGTATATGATGATGATCGCATGCCTGATTTTAATGGGAATCATGGCAGGCGGATATCATCCCGCTGCGCCGCCGATGATCAATGCGTCGGTTGAACCGAAGAAGCGTGGAACCGCGCTCGGGCTCCACATGATCGGCGGCAGCGCCAGCTATTTCCTGGCACCGATTATTGCCGCGTCCATTGCCGTACACTGGGGGTGGAGAGGTTCTTTCATCGGCTTGGCCGTTCCGGCCATGATATTCGGTATCATCTTTTATCTGGCCCTGGGAAGAATCGAATCAGCGAAGGCAAAAAGTGGTGCCGCGCCTGTTGTCGAGGTGGAGAGTATTCCGCAGCCCCGTCGGACGCGGCGGCTTGTCGTTTTTATCATCCTCACCACGTTCTTGAACGCCATTATTTTTGCTTCGGCGTCATTTATCCCTCTTTTCCTTGTTGATCATTTCAATGTTGCGGAGGGGACGGCGGTGGCCTCAATGGCTTTCATGTATTCCGCCGGTCTCTGGGCCAGCCCCCTGGGGGGGTATCTTTCGGATCGATGGGGGAGGGTCCCTATTATCCTGACCATCTGCTTCGTGGGAGTGCCTGTTCTCTGGTCGATTAATTTTATCACCGGCAGTGTTGGGATGTATGTCATACTGCTGGCGTTTGGAATCATATCCTATTTTCGTATGCCTGTGTCAGAATCCTATATTGTGGCACAGACTTCGGTCAAGAACCGCTCCACCATCCTGGGTTTTTACTACTTCGGCGGCATGGAGAGCGGGGGCATTGTCACGCCGGTCATGGGACATATGATTGATAGATTCGGATTTTATCTGAGCTTCACTATTCTGGGGATAGCGCTGTTATTGGTAACGCTCATATGCGCTTTCTTCATCTGGGGTGACCGGGGGTGAAGATCTGCGTTTCCCTAATATATCGGCCAATAAGATTGACAGGCATCCTTATCTGAGGAGGGCAATCCGGAATGTTCGGCATATCGTGATTGCCGCGCCAAAGAGAAGCTATCCGGGGATTTCGATATGGAGGGCGTACTGAAGGACGACGTAGACGAGATACACCGCCAGCAACCAGAAACCCTGCCATTTTCTGAACCATCCATCCCTGTTCATGAAGATGAAGGCCCGGAAGGAGTAGAGGATAATCAGCATGGCGGGGAAATGAAATGTGAAGAAATTGGTTGGTATTGAAAGGGGTTTCACCGCAGCCGAGGCTCCAATAACGAATAGACAGTTGAGAACATCCGCCCCGACGATATTCCCGACCGTGATCTCCGGATGCCCCTTTCGGATCGAGGATATGGCTGTCATCAGTTCGGGCAGCGAGGTCCCCAGCGCCACCATGGTGGCGGCGATGACATCCTCGGGAACACCGATCCTAAATGCGATCTCCGACGCCGCCGGGATCAGTATCCTTGCTCCGCTGATCACCAGCAGCAGCCCTCCGACGATCATGACCCAGCAGAGCCCCAGATGTTTCAGCGCGCATTCCTCTTCCTCAGCTTCCGTGAACCCGGAACTCTGACGGGACCAGCGGTAGGCCAGATACATATATCCTGCGAGAAGGGCCAGGAAGAAAAACCCCACCCATCGCTGCAGCACCGGCTGTCCCGCCGTTGAGGCGAGCGCGTAGACGGAGATGATAACCAGGAGGGTCGCAACCCCAACCTGTACCAGCCCGGTTCTGTGAAGGATGAACCGGTTGACCGGAATGGGCGCGAGTATGCAGGCAAGACCGAATATCAAACCGGTATCGGCGATGATGGAGCCGACACCGTTTCCCAAGGCGAGTCCCGGATTTCCCATCCATGCCGCCATGACCGACACAAATGCCTCGGGCGTGGTGGTTCCCAGTGAGATGATGGTTGCGCCGATCACGATCTTGGAGAGGCCGGTACGTTGCGCCAGGGCAACAACGCCGTCCACCATCCAGTCCGCCCCCTTCGATAAAAGGGCTATGCAGATGATTATAATCACCAGCAGGAGCAGTGCCGGAATTCCCGCCATCAGATTATGAAGGGCATCCGTGCTCCACAGACAATTCAGATATTCCATGCGGCAGTCATCCCCGATAATTCATGTTGAGTAAGGCGCAGGCGTTCGGCGCACGGGTGGACGCAACCTCTTTGTTATTACTTGAGATTCTCGATGAATGTATTTGAAGACTCAATCGACTCATTCATCTTTTTCACCAAACCGTCGATCTTTCCCCGCAGCGTCGCAAATTCAACTTTGAGAGAAGCAATCGCCTGGGCGTTGAGATTGTGTTTCAGGAACAGGACATTATCGTAAAAGGTGCCCAGAACCGGCTCCATGCTTTTTTCAGCCTGGTGCATGCTGGCGAGCATCCCGCGGTAGCGTGACCGCGTCGTCTCCAGCTGTTTTCTGCTCGTCTCGCGCAGATCGGCGCTCTTGTAAGCGTTCAATTCACCTTTCCATTCGTCGAAAAGAGCATCGGCGACCGATTCCACCCGATCGATCCTGGAGGACACCTCTTTGGCCGCCTTTTCGCAGTCCTCATACTCCGCGTTCAGCTTCTCGTACGCCTTTTTCAGATCCGTATCCTCGATGCGGATAACGGAGGCGAACTGTTCCAGCGCCGATTTGAACTGCTGCTGGGCTTCAACCTGTGAGTCGCGCGCGTCTTTGACACGGTCGGCGAGGATGTCACGCTTGTGAATGCCGACCTTCTCCATGGCATCATAATATGTCTTGGCGCACCCGCCGACAAGCGCCGGGAGCAGCAATGTCGCTATGACAATCAAACGAACGGATATTCGAGGTATGGTACGCATCATCTTATCCCCTTGTATATTGTGTATGCAGCGCTGTCACGCCCGAAAAACGGTTACGATACCGATAGCGATGAAGCCGATCCCCGCGATGATGGAGAAGTACTTCTCACTGATATAATTGGAAACGAAGCTCCCGGCGAGGACACCGATTGCCGAGGCAACGACGAGAGCCAGAGCGGCCCCCGTGAAAACCGTCAGTTTGCTTACGCTTTTGTCTGTAGCAAACAGCATTGTGGCCAGCTGCGTCTTGTCGCCCAGCTCAGCAATAAAAACGGCCGAAAATACGACAGAAAGGGTTTTTAAATCCACGAGACCTCTCCTTATTCAAATATGCGGCATTCTACCGGGTGGTCATCACGCGAGGCAACAAAAAGCATGCCTCTAGGTTTTGGTCACGTTATTTTCTATGAATCATTACCCTGCGATGGGATGTATACCATGGCGAGCGGAGCTTTCTACAGCTTCAAATGGCTTTTTCGCCCTGCTGCAGAGTAATGGTGTAATTAAAAACTCAAAGAATTATATTTGAAAATTCATTAAGTTATGCGCATTCTTCTTCTCATTATTCAGATGATTTTTAGGAGTGGAGGCATGGGATCCTTGGTTTGTTGATTAAACGGGTTAGAGATTATAGCAAAAAGATTCTGGCAACACGGTACAAACGGAACTCTTAGAGAGAAATATCTCCTAAAGGTTCCGTTTACTCAATCATCTTGTAATCCACTTTGTGGTGAATGCTTCGATGTGTGTTCACTCATCTTGGGTAACAGGTCCGTCACCCGTTGAGCTTGCTTCGCGCCCGTGAGGAGTACCTGAAGGAGACGATCCTTCGCGGTTCAATAATCATGTGTTCTCCCGTCTGGGGGTTCCTGCCGTTCCGGGCTTTTTTGTCAATGGTGTAAAACTTCCCGAATCCGCTGATCTTAACCTCTTCCCCCTTTACCAGCGATTCTTTTATGATCTCCAGAATGGATTCGCATATCTCTGCGGCTCTGTCTTTGGGCAGACCATGCTGGTCTTGGATCGATTTGATTATGTCCGCTTTCGTAAGGGTCATTAAGAAGGTACCTCCTTTTATAACAGGTTTTATGAAGTTGTTGATTATTCATTACTTGTAAGTCTCTATTTTGTCAAGAGGGGAATGAAGGGATGAAAAATAAAACGTCTCGCCGCAAGGCTCTCGTGGCGAAACGATGGCTGAGTTAGTGCCATGAAATCATTGCTCTATATTTTCAATAGAACCACAAACAGAAGATACTGAAGCAAAAACATTGAAGTTGACAATATGTTTTATTTTACTAAAATAAATATAAACTGGAAGCGGAACAAAAACTATCTGATGCGGAGGTCGTGACATGCCAACGTATGAATATCTCTGCGGTGCCTGCAAGAAAAAGTTTTCCGTTGTGCAGGGTATTAGCGAAAACGAGAGAAGCAAGCCGAAATGCCCGAAATGCAAAAGTACGAGGGTGAAACAGCAGATATCCCTCTTCACGGCAAAGACCAGCAAAAAGAGTTGATTTTTATAATCCTCGGCTGACCGCGGGCACATGGCACCTACGATTGGTTGTCACCTTTTGCCGCGTTCCGGGAATGTCTGTGGCCTCAAAGTCCGCTATTCCTCATCAAAGAGTTCCGGTAGTGCTGTGCCTGCTTTCTCCCGGAGTGTTTCGTCATACAGAAACGACAGTTCGTTCGCCTCGGGATTGATCTCAATGCATCGTGCATTGTTTTCCCGTGCGATTCGCGGAAACCCGGCCGCCGGGTAGACAACCCCGGAGGTTCCAATACTCACGAAAAGATCGCAACGCCGGATCACCGCCGCCGCTTCGTCCGTCACCCTCTGGTTGAGTGAATCACCGAACCAGATAATGTCGGGCCTCAGCCACTCTCCGCATTTGTCACACCGGTAGCGGCTGTAAGTGCTGTTCATATCCTCTGATATGCCATGGCGGGGGCACCGAACGCGCCAGAGACTCCCGTGCAGTTCGATGACCTGCATGCTTCCCGCTCTCTGGTGCATTCCGTCGATATTCTGTGTTACCACGGTGATTTCATGGTATTTCTTTTCCAGTGCGGCGATTGTCTCGTGTCCGGGATGCGGGGTACAGGTGAGGACAGCCCCCCGTCTCAATTCGTGGAACTTCAATACTTTTTCCGGATCTGCGTCAAACGCGTTCTGACAAGCATACTCTTCCCAGCGGTATTGGTTCCAGATGCCGTCACGGCCCCGATAGGTGGGGACACCGCTTTCCGCGGACATTCCCGCGCCGGTGAAGAAAACAATGTGCTCATACTCTCCGGGATTGATTCTTCCCATTTCCAGCACCTCTCGGGATTGGACTACCACGAAAATACATTCATCACAATGACGAATGCGGTTGTACGTCGGCACCAAAAGGGATTCGATTTTCATTGATAAGATCTCAGAACCGTTTAGAATGAAGCCGCAACGGTTCACAGACGGAGGGCAGCGGGGAAACGTGACCTATGGTTGGCCTGTTGGGAGATTCTTTGACTTGAGTTCTGTCGTATCTCAACGGGCACATGAGGCATAACCTTTGCTTTCGTAAATATTCTCACACCTGGCGAGTTTATCCGGCGCAGCATCATCCGGCAGCCGTCGCCCTGGAAATAATGGAACGGAAAGGGAAGGGAAGGGTCACAGTGTTTGCCATACAAGCTGCTCCTCTCAAACGATTACGGTACACGCTTATTTCGCTGTTATGTTGCGCCGGATTGATACTGCTCTCCCCCGCCATGGCAAAACCGGATGATTTTTCCCGCTGGCTGGAAGATTTTCAGGCTGAAGCCCGTGCGGCCGGAATTTCGCCGAATATTACTCAACTGGCCTTCGCGAACATGAAAGGCCCGCTCCCCCGCGTTATTGAGTTGGATCGACACCAGCCGGAAACCACGCAGAGTTGCGCTGACTATCTGGTTGCCAGGGTTACGCCGAAACGGGTGAAACTGGGGAAGTGGATGCTGAAGCGGTATCCGACATGGCTGGGAAGAATCGAACGGGAATACGCTGTGCAGCGCCGTTTCGTGGTTGCGCTGTGGGGGATCGAAACGAACTATGGCGAGCACACCGGCAGGTTTCCGGTGATTCACGCCTTGGCTACCCTGGCCTATGACGGACGGCGCGGCACCTACTTTCGCCGCGAACTGATGCAGGCTTTGCGCATCCTCGATACTGGGCACATATCAGTGCCCCGTATGCGCGGTTCCTGGAGCGGGGCCATGGGGCAATGCCAGTTCATGCCCTCGACCTTCGCGCGGCACGCCGTCGATGCCGACAGCGATGGACGCATCGACATATGGGGATCGATCCCCGACGCGCTGGCATCGGCGGCCAACTATCTGGCGGCGGAAAAGTGGCGCAGCGACCAGACCTGGGGACGGCCGGTATGGCTTCCTGCCGGTTTCGCCGTCAGGCACGCTGGATTGGAAAACCGCCTGCCGCTGGCAGCATGGCATGGTCTGGGTATCCGTCGTTTCGACGGGGGGCGTCTGCCGCGCCGCGATCTGGATGCCTCGCTGGTTATGCCCGACGGTCCGAAGGGTCCGGCGTATATCGTCTATGATAATTTTCGCGTTCTGATGCGCTGGAATCGATCCGTTTCATTCGCGGTTGCCGTGGGAACTCTGGCAGATCGGATCAGCGTCCGGTAGAACTCGCAGCCCGAAACAGATATCATGGAGCTTGTCTGCATTTGCACGAAAGACGCTCCCCCTTGACGGCAAGAGTAAAGTGTGTTCAGTATAAGGAGACGCTAAATTGGAGAAGAATCGGTGAGTAAAACGGCAGTAATTGATATAGACAATACCCTCTGGGAGTTCAGCGACGCCCTTTACCGGGAGATGAAGAAAATCAACAACGACTGCTCAACGCCCGATCAGTGGGACATTTTTAACATCTGGGAGCGGTACTGCTCGCTGGAAGATTTTATCGCCATGATCAACACGATCCACCATAATCAGGACAGCGACGAATACCGGCCCTATCCGGAAGCGCAAAACTTCTTGTCTTCCCTGAAAGATCGCGGATTTCACATTATCATTGCCAGTCACCGCACACCGGAAACCGCTGAGCCCACCCAACGATGGCTCGCCCGGCACGGACTCCCCTACGATCAGCTCCACCTCTCTCACGACAAGACCGTCCTCTTTCAAGATGCCGACGTCGTCGTGGACGATCTGCCCCGGACCCTTGAAAAAGCCGTGGAGAACGGAGCCTTGGCGACGGGACTGCTCTTCCCCTGGAACAGGGCACATGCGGAAAACGGCTTCAAACTCTTTCAGAACCTTGACGCGGTTCTCGACCACATCCTCATGTCATCAGAGCGCGTTTTGATATAATCAGGTGTCTTTCTCCTCGTAGCATCGAATTATCTTTATGAGGGGGAGACGGATACGGGGATGTGGCAAAATAAAACGGCGCGACCATTATGAGTCGCGCCGTTTCGGTTGGAGAGTGAGTTGTTTTATGCCCTGTTTCCGCGTCTTCGAGACGCCCTCTTTTTCCTGCCTAATCCCGCGAGGCCGATCAGCCCGACCCCCAGGAGCACGACAGTTCCGGGTTCGGGGACAGGAGGCCCCCCTTCGGGGTTGTAGGTATACCGGACGGTCGCCCCGCCGGAATACGATATGTCGGGATACGCGTAGCTGAAATTACCGCTGGTCCATGAGACGAAAGGATTGGCCGCCAGATCCAGATTAAAAGTGCCGGTTCCTTCATAGGCATACAGATCAGAGCTTCCGACGGACCCGGTTGTCGAATCCGAGAAATACGGGGCGAGGAATGTCACCGTGCGGCCGCTCTTGAGCCTGTCGTATCTGATGTCGGTGCTGTCCGTCAGCGTCAGCTGGAGGGGCGACAAGCTTCCCGTGCCGATCAGCTCCGCGATGAAACCATAGGTTGCTGTGCCGGTGGATCTTCCGTTGGTGTTGGTGAGCGTCAAATCGCCGGAAGCAATGTCCATGTGGAAATCAACTTCAACCGCGGTCAGTGTTCCCAGTGCTGTATCGAAATAGTCAAAGGTCATGTTTTCACCGGCGCTGCTGAAGGTATCGCTGGTTTCCAGTATGGTTGCCATTCCCGCCGGAGCCCACAATAGGATCAGTATGCCAACCATCAGTATCGTATATGTCAATCGCTGTAATATCTTCATTGTCAAACTCAATGCTGCGGCTCTTCTATTTTCATCCTTTTGGTAGCATCCACACATCTTCGCCCATAAGGATTGCAATCACCGTGCTCAAAGAAAAAACAGGCGCACAATCTGTCCGCTGATAGCGGAGAAGAAGGAAGAGCCAAAAAATAGAATAATTATTACAGATGGTTGGGGTTTAACGGAGGCTGATGAGTACCTGTTCGCGGACCCTAGAAAGAAGCTCGAAAGGAGTAACCGGGATGCCGTATTACGTGTAATTGTGTAATTATAATTACAATTACGTAATTGACGTAAGCTGCTGCTTGTGATCAAAAAGCGTATACCCTCTGTCAAGAGCAAATAGACTTGTCCGGTTTTGTAGCACATGGGTTGTCCGCTTTGTCCCGGTTAGAAAAGCTGTACAA
>ENA-OSEO01004792-OSEO01004792.1-sediment-metagenome-genome-assembly--contig:-NODE-4792-length-13748-cov-3.497915_pt1 | contig 13748 bp, 10 predicted proteins | sample MGYA00237883_ERZ534232 | MGnify/ENA metagenome assembly ERZ534232 | reverse complement strand
CGGTTTGGCGTCGGTACCCGGTTTTCCGTGGTAAATCGCGGCGGTTCCGGTGCCCACCACGACCACCCGGGCGCCGGCTTCCTTGAGTCTATAGTAAGGGTACCAAAATTCATGGGTGTTGAACATCTCCTCGATCAAAATCGCCACCCGCTTTCCCTCGAGCTCCATGGCCTCTCCTTTCGTTGCCGCCGCCCCCATCAGCAGGGGTCGGCGGTCCTAGGGATGTGTAAAACCCCTGGGACCAGCGCTTCTTTCGGACAGAATGAAAAGCCCACGACATGCGGACGCAGCATAGAAAAAAGAAGCGAGGGTGTCAAGCTGGATAACGTGCCGGTCCAAGCATCCGGTCCAACTCCTGAACCTTGTCCAGCACCTGTCGGAGGATCTGTTTTACCGCCGCGCCATCCTTGAGGCCGTACCGGCGTTTTTCGAACAGATAGCCGGCCAGCCGCCGGATCTCAGGAACCAGGTACGGCTGACAGAGCGGGTCGTGGCTGAGGAACACCAGCAATTGCTCCAGGGTGGAACGGATCTCGGTCAGGCGGCGGTCCGGTTTCTTGAAGAGTTTTTCCATCCGCTTCTGAACCGCGCGCAAGGAGGCGGCCCATACGGGTCCGCGTCTTTCCAACCGGGCAGGGGTGCAGGGCCCCCGGCATTCGTTCAGAATCCCCAAAAAGCCATCCGGCCCAGCCGCTTCGGAAAGAAGGATCCCCCGGTTGAGAAGATCCTCCCAGCCGATTTCCGCAGCGCCCCGGATAACGGCGTTTCCGCCATACAGGTTGAAGACCTCGAGCCGGGATTCTGCGAGCTCGCTTTCCAGCGTACGGAGGGCCGCCTGATAGACCGGTGCCGAAAAATAGGGTTGCCCCTCCCGGTTGGGCACCCTCAGGTGCCGATGGGGATCATACCGAAAGGTTCGGTCGGAAGCATAATGTCCGGAGGCATGGGTGGTTTCGCCCGACCAGCCGAAGTCGTGTCCCGCCAGAACCAGCCGGCGAACCCCGCACCAGATCAAAAACCGAAGCAATGCGATCCCGACATTACGCCCGGTATTGAGGACAAGCTCGGTCCCCTGCCACAGGGGGGCGCCCAGCCCGCCCACGGTCCACAGCGGCAAGGTCGGTCCCGGATACGCATCGAGAACATCGGGGTCGATCTTGCAGGAATAGATCAGGGGGATGTCCCGTATCCAGCCGGAATCCACCCGATCATAGACCTTCATCAGAGCGGCGGTGAAATCCACCGCCATGCAGAAATGAGGCTTCAGGCCCCATCGCTGAAGGGTGGGAAGGGTCTGAAAGGCCGACGCATAGAGCGCCTGTCCGGGATGCCGGGCCAGCAGCGGCGCAAACCGTTCAAGGGAGGGTCCGGCGCCCAGAACCACCGCCGTCAGTCCCTTTGCCCGGTCTTTGAGGGGGAAAAGACGCCCATCCCGAACCGTCCGGGCATAATTGGTCAGCTCATTTCGCACCAGGGTCTCCTGGTAGAGCCGGAGGGTGTTCATCTCGATGCTGAAATCCTCCAGAATCTCTTTGCACCGCAAGGTCCATTGCGCATACTCCGGCCCCAACCCCCGGCTGGGCCCATCGGCGCGAAGATCGATGTTGCCGAACTCATAGGACAAGACCAGTTGCTTGAACACCGTCTGCCGGATCCGATCGGCATCCGGAAGGAGAAAGCAGAGTCTGCCGGTTTTAAAAAAAGGCCGGTAGTCGGTCTGCCCCAGGCAGGCCCGCAGCATCTCGGGTCGGGGTTCCACCACCAGCACCCGATGGGAATCGGGCGTGTTTGCCAGAACATGGTTGACCCCGTAGCCGACATTGCACCCCACAATGAAGGTGGCGCTGGTGGCGGCGCGATCTTTGGGCACCCAACGCCGATAGCAGGCGGAAGGGTGCATCGCATCAAACAATGCCTTGCCCGGAGAAAGCAAAAAGTCCGGCAGCCCCCACCGATTGCGGACCAGCGGCGGTTCCGGATGGATACCCCCCGGCTTGGCCAGCCAACCGGCAACCGGAGACGCCTGGCTCTCGAGGGCGGACAGATTGTCCGCCAAAAACGACCGACCGTGCATGCGGTTTCCCTTCGAGTTTCTTTTTGCAGCAGGTACAGCAAGGGGCATGCCAGATCGGTCGGAAGGATAAAAATTCGACCCTCCTTCACCTTCACTGTCCGGTATGGCTCTGGCGGCGGCGATTCCACTCCATTTTCAGCCAAGCGGCGGATGCCCATCCGGGCCGATCCGGTCCGACGGCCTGCGTCAAAATGATGACTCGTTTCATCGCCGCTTTAGGCGGCTTGGCGGCTTAGATGCTCTGGGTCAAAAACCCGGCGGCGTATGCTTAAAACCGAATTTGAATGGAATTTCTTAAAGAAATCCCCCTGACCCCCTTTCAAAAAGGGGGAAATTACTCTCCTCCCTTTTTCAAAGGAAGACAAATTACTCTCCTCTTTCTAAACGGAGGCAAACGACTCTCCTCCCTTTTCTAAAGGGAGGCCGGGAGGGATTTTAAAACGATATCGCATGAATGAATAGGTATCCTCAGTTACCGATGGACTTTTAAAATCGTTCGGGTATATGATGTGAAAAAAGGAGGTGCCCGATGATGGATCTTGCCCCGCTGTTTGATCAACTCAAAGGCCTTACCGCCGTTTCGTCGACCTCGGGATTCGAACAGGGCATCGTTCGAAAGCTCCACGGAGCCCTCGGCGCCATTGCCGATACCGTGGAGGTGGACCCCTTCGGCAATCTGTATGCCTTTTTGATGGGGGATTCGGATGATTTCCGCATCATGATCCCGGCCCACAGCGATTCGGTGGGAATGATCACCAGCCACATCGAGGAGGATGGGTATATCCGATTCGATACCGTCGGGTCGGTTCCTCCCAATCTGGTCTATGCCCAGCGGGTCGCCATCGGCACACCCATGGGGGAAAAAATCGGCGTGGTGGCCAGCAAACCCGGCCATCTGGCGTACAACACCCCCATGGCCACCTCCGTCCCGTCCACCGACGCGCTGTTCATCGATGCGGGGGCATCCTCCAGGAAAGCCGCTGAAGCCATGGGAATCGCCCCCGGCCAGCAGGTCGCCTTCGACCGGGAACTCAAGTGGCTGGGGGATCCCTCCACGGGTCTTGTCACCGGCCGATCCCTGGATGACAAGGTGGGCTGTCTGGTCCTGATCGAAACCCTGAAGCGGCTCCGCGCCCAGGGGACGAAACCCTCGTCCACCCTGGTTTTTGTTGCGGCGGTTCAGGAAGAGATCGGGCTGCGGGGGGCCGTCCAGGCCGGCCAGCGAATCGCGCCGGATATCTGCATCGGTGTCGATGCGACGATTTCCCAGGCCGGCCATGGCACGGGCATTGCACCGATGCCCGCCACCGCCTATTCGGAAGCGGCAAACGCTTTGCGGGCGGGCCCGGGGCTTTCGGTCAGCGACTTCAGCTTTCGAACGGGCAGGGGGTTGATGGGGCACCCCCGCCTGATCGACTATCTCAAGAAAGTGGCGATCGACCGGAACATTCCCTTTCAGATCGAAGGAAGCATGCCCGCCATCACCTCCGATGCCGCTGGGGTTCAGTTCGCCGCGCGGGGGGTGCCCTCCATAACCGTGAAGATCCCCTCGCGATACACCCATGGTCCGGTGGAGGTCTGCTCCCTGCAGGACATCCGGGCGACCATCGACCTTCTGGTTTACGCGCTTCCCGGGATCGGGCCGGACTTCGATCTGCGCTTTACGGACCTGGATACGGTATAGCTTCTTGCCCCAAAACCGCTTCCAGCACCCGCACGCAGTCGGCATCCCATTTGGTTCCGGCATGCCGTTTCAAGATCTCCAGGGCCACCGCCCCCGGCCTTCCCTTCTGGTAGGGCCGATCGGTGGTCATGGCATCGAAGCTGTCCGCCACCGCGATGATCTTGGCTCCCAGCGGCACCTCCTCGGCGCTCAGGCCCCGGGGATACCCCTTTCCGTCGGGCCGCTCATGATGACAGTGGACATACGCCAGAGAGGGACCGAGAAAATCCAGGTCCCGGAGGATTTCCGCCCCGACGCTCGGATGGCGGAGAATCTCTTTGACCAGTTCCGGCGGATTCCGGCCTTCATGATCCTGAAACAGTCGATCCGAAAAACCGATCTTTCCGATATCGTGCAAAATCCCCCCCAGCCGGACGGATTCAACGGCCTCGGGGCTCAACCCCATGGCCCCGGCCATTCGCCCCGCCAGCTCGCCGACCCGTTCCGCGTGCCCTTCGGTGTACCGATCCCGGGCCGCCAGGGCGTGGGCCATGGCCGACACGACCTTGATGGTGTTTTCCCTGATTTTCTCATTGAGCGCTTTGAGCTGGTCGATCAGCATTTCCAGGCGGTATTCCCGGGCCTCCACCTTTACCATCATCATTCCCATGGCCTCGGCGATGGTTCGCACCGGTTCCGGTTGATCGGGGGTGGTCAGGTCCATGATGTCGTTGGAATAGTTGCCTTGTGCGATCTCATCGATGATTTCGAGCAGTCTTTGCACGGATGCCATTTAAGAAGCCTCCTGAAAGGACGGGAGCGATTTTGGGACGATTCGGCGTCCCGCAGAGTCAAACACAAAACCGTACCGTGAGTCAACCGCCCAAATTTCCTTGATTTCAGGTTCCACATTCTGATAATCAATGCAGGATCGGCACCGGGCGCAACCGTTGGGCGACAGAAAGGAGCATCATGGAGATTCATACCAGAACCGAGGAAAAAGGCCGTATCGTTTCGGTCAGCGGCAAACTGGATGCCGTCTCGACCCCTGATTTTGAAAGGCGCCTCACCGACTACGTCGAACAGGGAGACAGGACCCTGATCCTCGATTTCAGCGGGCTGGTCTATGTCACCAGCGCCGGGCTGCGCAGCATTCTCACCGTGGCAAAGCAGCTCAAGCGAAACGGCGGCATCCTGGCTGTGGCCGCACTCGGTGAGGTGGTAAAAAATGTGTTCGAGATTTCAGGATTCACCGCCATCCTGCCGATATACGAAACCGTAGCAGACGCACTCGAGAGGATTTCGGCCGAACCAACGTCATGACGCTCCGTTCCCCCACCACCCGGCCCCACCGCCTGCAGACGGCACCGGTTTTGCGCTGCCCGCCGCCCCCCGTGGCGGTATTCCCGAATGGGGTGGGCTGCACACTTTTCAAAACGCTGCTGGTTTTCGCCCTGCTCGGGTGGGGGGCGTTTTCGACCGCGGGGGCCCAAGACCTCAAAAAGGTGACCTTTATCCCCCAGTGGGTCCCCCAGGCCCAGTTTGCGGGATACTATGTCGCGCTGGAGCAGGGGATCTACCGGAAGCACGGCATCGACCTGACCATCATCACCGGTGGTCCGGAGCGCTCCGCCGATCAATTTCTAAAGGATCGCAAAGCCGACTTTGCCACCCTCTGGCTCTCTTCGGCCATACCGATGCGGGACCAGGGGGTCAAGCTGATCAACATCGCCCAGACGATGCAGCGTTCGGCCCTGATGCTGGTGGCAAAACAAAGCCGCGGAATTTCGAAGCCGGCCGACCTGAACGGGAAAAAAGTCGGCCTCTGGGGGCCGATCTTCCAGGTTCAACCCAAAGCGTTTTTCAAAAAATATCGGCTGGAGGTGAAGGTCATCCGGCAGTCCTTCTCGGTCAATCTCTTTCTGCGGGACGGGGTGGATGCCGCATCGGCCATGTGGTACAACGAATACCACACCATTCTCAACGCGGGGCTGAATCCAGAGGAATTAACCGCCTTTCTTTTCCACGAGCACGGGCTGAACTTTCCGGAAGACGGCATCTACACCCTGGAGGACACCTATGTCAGGGACCCGGCGATGTGCAGGGCATTTGTTCAGGCCTCCCTGGAAGGGTGGCGCTACGCGTTCGAATACCCCCGGGAAACCCTGGACATCGTGATGAAGAACCTGCAGCGGGTTTATATTCCGGCCACCCGGGTCCACCAGCGATGGATGCTGGCGCGGATCAAAGACCTGATGCTCTCCGAGGATCCGACTGTCCCCGTGGGGCTGCTCAAGCCGGAAGACTATCTTCGCGTGGCCCAGGGATTGAAGGAAAACGGCCTGATTCAGCGAATCCCCCCCTTCACCGCATTTTACCGGAAATGCCATGAAGACTAGCGGGCTTGCACTCAAGCTGACGGTATTGATTTTAACCAGCGTTACCCTTATCTTTATTTGTATCTTCTCGTACAATTATTTTATCTCCCGGCGGATCATCCTTCGGAACCTCGAAAGAAACGCGCACGACCTGGCCCGGGCCACGGTCAACCGGATCGATATGGTCCTGCGGGCCATCGAAAAGGTTCCTGAAAATGTGGCGTCCTTCCTGGAATGCTCCCCCCAGGCCTCCACCGATATCATCGATCTGGTTCGGCTGGTGGTGAAAAACAACCCGGAAATCTACGGGGCCGCCGTGGCGTTTGAGCCCAACATCCTGGGCGAGGGCCAGCCCACCTTCGCGCCCTATTTCTACAAACACCAGGGCGAGCTGAAACTCGCCACCATCACCTACGATTATTCCCACTGGGACTGGTACCAGATCCCCAAAGAGATCGATGGACCGGCGTGGAGCGAACCCTACTATGACGAGGGCGTCGGGGATGTGGTAATGAGCACCTATTCGGTGCCCTTTTACAAAACCGTGGACGGAGAGCGGGTGTTCATGGGGGTGGTCACGGCGGACGTCTCTCTGAATTGGCTCCAGAAGATCGTCGGCGGGATAAAGATCGCCGAGACCGGCTACGGGTTTATTCTGTCCAAAAACGGGACCTTCGTCACCCACCCGGACCCCGCGCTGGTGATGAATGAAACGGTCTTCAGCGTCGCTGAAGCCCGGCAGGACCCGGGCATGCGCGCGCTGGGCAGAGCGATGATCCGGGGAGAAACCGGTTTTACCCAATTCCGCAGCCTCGTCACCGATAAGGCCTGCTGGATGATCCATACCCCGCTGGCCACCAACGGCTGGTCCCTGGTGGTGCTGTTTCCCCAGGCCGAGATGACGGCGGATATCACCCGCCTGACCGGCACGGTGCTGGTTTTGGGGGTGACCGGGTTTTTCATCCTCCTGGGGGTCATCGTCTGGATTGCCGGGACCATCACCCGGCCGATCCGTGCACTGTCAAGGGCCACCGAGCACGTTGCCGTGGGCAATCTGGACATCGAACTTCCACGCATCACCACCCACGACGAGGTGGGCCGGCTGACCGCTTCGTTTGAGACCATGAAAACCTCCCTTCGCCAGTATATCCAGGAGCTGACCGAGACCACCGCGGCCAAGGAGCGGATCGAAAGCGAGCTGAACATCGCCCACGACATTCAGATGGGAATCCTTCCCAAAACCTTTCCCCCCTTCCCGGAACGAAGCGAGTTCGACATCTATGCCGCCATCCGGCCCGCAAGAGAGGTGGGCGGAGACCTCTATGATTTTTTCTTCATGGACGACGATCACCTCTGTTTTGCCGTGGGTGACGTTTCCGGCAAAGGGGTTCCGGCGGCGTTGTTCATGGCGGTGACCCGCACGCTGATCAAGACAAAGGCCGTCCAGGGGCTGAGCCCCGACACGGTCTTGACCCGGGTCAATGAGGATCTTGCGGTTGAAAACCCCTCCATGATGTTCGTGACCCTTTTTCTGGGCATCCTCGACATCCGCACCGGGCAACTGGAGTACTGCAACGCCGGCCACAACCCGCCCTACCTTCTGGGCAGCGGCGGGCAACCCGAAGCGGTGGAGCCCACCGGCGGGCTGATACTCGGTGTGGAGGAGGATTTCCGGTATCTTTCGAAAACGATTCGGCTGGAAAAAGGAGACACCCTCTTTTTATATACCGATGGGGTGACCGAAGCCATGAACCCCGCAGACGAGCTGTTTTCGGAAGCCCGGCTGGAAAAACGGCTTGCAGCGCTGAAGGGACAGCCCGTTGAACGGATTGTGGCCGGGGTTCTGGACGCCATCGACGGATTTGTGCTCGGCGCCCCCCAGGCCGACGACATCACCATGCTGGTGCTGGAGTTTCACGGTGAATCCTGACCCGGCGGACGAAACAGGAAAGCGGAAATAAACGACCATGCCACTTCTCGAAACGGAACATACCCCCCGGTTGCAGGTCTGCACCGATGTGGCGTTTCTGCCCATGCTGACCGGCTTTGTCGAGAAGGGGGCCGAACTCTTCGGGCTGGCCCCCACCCAGGCCACCGAGTTGACCCTGGCCGTTGAAGAGATCTTTGCGTATCTTTGCCAAACGGACCGGCGCGTGCAGCCTCTGGATATCCGGTGCTCCGGCGGGGGGTATTATGTCCGGATCGATTTTCTGCTGCCCGCCCCGGCCTTCAACATGCGCGCCTTCAACCTGACCGCCTCGGTTCCGATCACCGAAGCGGGGGGTATGGAAGAGATGGGGCTGCGGATCGCATCCCGGCTGGTGGACCGATTGCAGTTGACCGAATCCGACGGCCCCGGTGCCCGGTTGAGCCTGGTCAAGGAAAAATCCTATCCCCCCGTATCCAACCCGGAGCGGCTCACGGCGGTCCCCTTGGAATCCTTTGCCGTAACCGCCCCGCATCCGGAAGAGCTCAAACGGATCGCGCAGATGATCCCCCTGGCCTATCAACCGCATCTGATTCCCTCCTTTTTCGGATTTCCCGGAAAGGTATCGGATATGGTTGCCAGCGGGGAATACCGGGCGGCGATCGCCAAGGGAGACGGCGGCCGGATCGGCGGGGGCATCCTGTGGCATTGGACCGGTGCCAGGACCGTGCAGTGTCTCGGCCCCTACCTTTTCAACCAGCAGACCCCGCACCCCATGGCCGAGGCGCTGCTTGAAGCCTGCATCGGCGACATCGCCAAGACCCAGGCCGTTTGCCTCATCAACCGGTACCCCACCGATGCCCTGCCCCCGGGGCACTTCGAGCCGTTGGGCAGCTGGACGGGGTATACGCCGGCGGGCACCCCGATCGAGCGGGTCGCCTATTTCCGCCTGATGCGGGAAGACCCCGGCGCATCGGTCTGGTGCCACCCGGCGTTGGAACCGTTTCTGCGAAAGGAATACCGGCGGCTGGTCCTGCCCAGGGAAATTTTTCCTGCGGAAAATCTCGGTGAATCGATCCCGGCGTTTTCGGTTCTCTGGACGGAATTCGACCGATCCCAGGCCCAGGTGACCCTGCGGCCGCTGCGGTTCGGCGCCGACGCGGAAACAAACCTGATCGACCATGTACGGCTGCTCACCAAGGAGCCCGCCACCGGCGTGTTCTTCTTCATGGATCTTGGCCGCCCCCGGCAAACCCTGTTCACCCCCCACCTGCTCACCCATGGGTTCACCCCGAGAGCCGTGCTTCCCTATGCCGGGGACGGAGACATCGTCATCTTTCAGCTGAATGACCCTGCATCATGAACTTGTCTTGCCTCGACAGCCTGGTCCCGGACTATGTCAAGTGTTTTGAGGCCTATGTTCCCAGCAAACCGGATCACGAGCTCAAAAAGATTTACGGATGCACGGTTTTGCATCGTCTCAACAACAATGAAAACCCCCTGGGACCGCCCCCGGCCGCCCAGGCGGTCATCGACCGCTTCCCCCCCCCGCGTGCGTCCCTGTACCCCAGCGGGGACGCCTATGACCTGCGGCACCGGCTGGCGGATCGGTTCGGACTCCATCCGGATCAGTTCCTGGTGGGAAACGGCGCAAACGAAGTGATCGGCTTCGTGATCAAGGCCTTCTGCCAGCAGGGGGACAACATCGTCACCGCGGACAGAACCTTTGCCGTTTACGAGTGGGTGGCGCGGTTCTCCGGGTTCGAAGCCCGGCTGGTGCCGCTCAAGGATTTCGGGTTCGACGATGGCGGGATGTCTGCGCAGATCGACGAGCGGACCAAGATCCTTTTTGTCTGCAATCCCAACAACCCCACCGGCACTTACTGGAGCCTGGACCGGCTGACCCGGTTTCTGGAACGGGTCGGACCCCGCCGGATCGTGGTGGTCGACGAAGCCTACTGCGAATTTGTGGACCAAAAAGACTATCCCGACGGCATCCGGCTGATCCGGGACTACCCCCAGCTGGTGGTGTTCCGTACATTCTCCAAGATGTACGCCCTGGCGGGGCTTCGCATCGGCTACCTGGCGGGAGCCCCCGAGGTGGTGGACGTGATCCGAAAGACCTGCGTGGTCTACTCGGTCAACGTGCTGGCCCAGGAGGCGGCCCTGGCCGCGCTCGACGATGAAACCCACGTCCATCGCACCCGGGAGATGGTCCGTGAGGGCAAAACCTATCTATCCCAGGCGCTGAACCGGCTGGGGCTGCCCTTTATCTGCGGCGAGGGGAACTTCATGATGGTCAAGCTGCCCATCAGCGACACCCTGGCCTACCGGAAGCTGATGACCCAAGGGGTGATGATCCGCACCATGACCGGCTTTCGATTCCCCAATTGGATCCGGGTCACCGTCTCGCACCGGCACGCCATGGACGCCTTTATCCGTTCGCTGGCCGACCAGGTGGCCTCGTGAAGGAGCCCCCGATGCCTCCTGGCCCTCCCCGTATCGGAAGGATCATGCCCCGGGCCGATGCCTGGACCAAGGTGACGGGCAAAGAGACCTATGCAGCGGATCTTTACGGTCCCGATCTGCTCTGGGCGGGACTGAAACGTTCCGATGCAGCCCATGCGCGGATCCGGCGCATCGATGCGGAAGGGGCCCGAGGCCTGCCCGGAGTTTTTGCCGTGCTGACCGCAGAGGATGTCCCCGGTCCGAACCGGCAGGGCATCGTCAAGAAGGACCAGTGCGTGCTGGCGGACGGAAGGGTGCGGCGAATCGGCGACCCCGTGGCACTGGTTCTTGCGGAGAACCGCGGGGTGCTGCGCCGGGCACTGGACGCGGTCCGGGTGGAATGGGAACCGCTGCCGGCGGTTTTTGACGCGCCGGCGGCCCTGAGCGGAGATCCCCTCATCCATCCGGAGAGCCCCGGCAACCTTTTGGCATCGGTTCACGTGGAAAAAGGCCGAGGGGAAGCGGCGCTTGAAGACTGTGCAGCGGTTGTCTCCGCCCGGTTCGAGCTTCCCCGCCAGGAACACGCTTACCTTGAGACCGAAGCCGGCTGGGCGCGGATGGATCCCGACGGAAAGATCACCATCGTCGCATCCACCCAGTCGCCCCACCGGGATCGAAGAGAAGTCGCCGAAGCCCTCGGTTTTCCCGTCGAGCGGATTCGGGTGATCGCCCCGTACCTTGGCGGCGGATTCGGGGGAAAGGACGGCGCCACGGTTCAGCCGCTGCTGGCGCTGGCCGCAATGCACGCCAACGGGCGACCGGTCAAGATGTGGTGGGAAAGGGAGGAGAGCTTTCTTTGCGGGGTCAAACGGGTGCCGGCCCGAATCACCTGCCGGTTGGGGGCATCCCAGGACGGAACCCTCCGGGCTCTGGATTGCCGCATCCTGATGGACGCCGGCGCCTACGATCACCTGTGCGGGGAGATCCTGGCCCTGGCCGTGGAGCATGCGGGCGGCGCTTACCGGATCCCCCATGTCACCATCGACGGGCAATCGGTCTACACCAACAATCCGCCCGGGGGACCCTTCCGGGGGTTTGGGGTTCCCCAAGCCACCGCGGTCATCGAACAGCTCATGGACATGCTGGCCCAACGGCTCGGCATGGATCCCCTCGCGCTCCGGCTGAAAAACGCCCTGTGCCGGGGGGATCAAAACCCCGTCGGGGTGACCCTTGTCCACTCCACGGGGGCGGCGGCGTGCCTGACCCGGCTTGGCGAGCACCCCCTCTGGCGAAACCGCCGCGAGTGGAAGGGTTGCGCCGGACGGTTCAAACGCCGGGGAGTGGGAATCGCGCTGCTCTCCCACGGAGCAGGGTATGGCCCGGTGGTGCCGGACATCGGAAACGCAAAGATCGTGCTCACCCCGGCCGGGACCTTTGCCGTGGATGCCGCGGTATCGGACATGGGCCAGGGCAATGCGAGCACCTTTCTCCAGATCGCAGCCGATCTGCTCAACCAGCCCGCAGACCGGCTGGAACTGGTCCTGCCGGATACCGATAAAACCCTCCCATCAGGATCTTCGGCGGCAAGCCGCACCACCACCACCTATGCCAACGCGCTGATCGGCGCGGCCGGCGCGCTCAAACGGCGGCTTATGGAAACAGCGGCCCAACGGCTGCACGCCGGTCCTGCCCACGAGTTCGAACTCATCCCCGGAGGGGTTCGTCACCTCCCCTCGGGTCGGGAACTGACGCTTTCAGAGATCGCCGCCCGTCTGACCGCAGCCGAGCGGACGGCTGTCCATTCCTGGCAGGCGCCGGTGGCCACCCAAAAGATCCGGGCGGAAGTGAAATCCGTCTTCGGGCTTCCCCACATCGTTTTTGCGTATGCCGCCCACCTGGCCCTGGTGGAGGTGGATCGGCTGACCGGCGCCATCGAGGTCTGTCGGTATCTTGCGGTAACCGACGGCGGTGGGGTCGTCAACCCCCAGCTGTTCCATCAGCAGATTCACGGCGGCATCGCACAGGGTATCGGCTACGGGCTCTACGAGGACTACCGGGTCGAAAACGGGGACAGCCGGACCCCGAACCTGGCCACCTACATTCTGCCCACGGCCCTGGATGTTCCGGACATGGACAGCACAGCGCTTCCCCTTTTTGAAGCGACCGGCCCGTTCGGCATGAAGGGAATCGGCGAGATCCCCATCAGCGGGCCCCTGCCGGCGGTGGCCAATGCCCTGGCCGACGCCTGCGGGGTCCGTATCCATCACCCCCCCATGACCCCGGAGAAGGTCCTTGCCGCTCTGGGACAACGGAACCCCGATGATGAAAATCCGCTTTGAACTGAATGAAAGGGAGATGACCCTGGATGCCCCCCCGGACCGCCGGGTGGTGGACATTCTCAGGGAGGACCTGGGTCTTACCGGCACCAAAGAGGCTTGCGGCTCCGGCGAATGCGGCGCCTGCACCGTGCTGGTGGACGGTGACAGCCGGCTTTCGTGCCTGATGCTGGCCGCCCAACTGGAGGGAAGGCGTCTGACCACCATCGAGGGGGTTTCCCGAAGCGATGCGCTTCACCCCCTTCAGCAGGCCTTTGTGGAACACGGCGCCGTTCAATGCGGGTACTGCACCCCCGGCATGATCCTGGCGGCGCACGACCTGCTGTCCCGCACCCCGCGACCCACCCGGGCCCAGATCCGGGAGGGGATCTCGGGCAACCTCTGCCGCTGCACCGGCTACCAGAAAATCGTGGATGCGATCGAAGCCGCTGCCGAAAAATCCGGGGAAACGGGTAAATGAGCCGGAAGGTCTTTCTGCCCGAAACCCTGGACGGGCTGTGGAAAATTTGGACACAGCGTCCCGATGCGGCGGTATATGCCGGGGGCACGGACCTGCTGGTCAAGATGCGCGGGGGAGCCCTCGATCCCGAGGCGCTGATATGCCTTGAGCGGATCGGAACCCTCATCGGGGTCGAGGATCAAGGGGAAACGGTCCGCATCGGCGCCTGCACCCCGCATACCCGGATAAAAGATCATCCGATCCTCCGGCAACGGTATCCCCTGCTCTGCCGGGCCGTCGCGCAGCTCGGTTCGCCGCCGATCCGGAACATGGGGACCCTCGGGGGCAATATCGTGACCGCCTCTCCGGCCGGCGACACCCTGCCGCCGTTGGTCCTGCTCGATGCACATCTCGAGCTGGCATCTTCAACCGGCCGCCGGCAGATGCGCCTGACCGATTTCATCCTCGCACCGGGACGGACCC
>ENA-OSEO01004790-OSEO01004790.1-sediment-metagenome-genome-assembly--contig:-NODE-4790-length-13752-cov-4.264205_pt1 | contig 13752 bp, 11 predicted proteins | sample MGYA00237883_ERZ534232 | MGnify/ENA metagenome assembly ERZ534232 | reverse complement strand
GGGCTGCGGGAAGGCGTTCCTCAGCAATGTTGAGAAAGAGTACTGCTACGACTGCTCCATTAAGTAGCAGTGGCCCACCTATCTTCCTTTGAAGCTTATGGACCACCCGAGGTTGACTGGCGTAACCAGCCTCTCAATGGTCTGGGAGGGCACATCCGGGCACCTGCTGGTATCGAGTTCACCCGAGAACACCTTGGCCGCGTAGTTGAAGCAGCTTTTCTCCCCGCACTTCTTGCAGTCCGTCTTCGGGAACACGTTGTAGAGGCTCATGGGGTTCAGCTTCTTCTTCTCCTCGACCAGCCTGCCTAGGTCCCTTTTATTCGAGAGGTTGAACTTTATACCCCTGTTTACCAGCTCAACGACCTTCTCCACGATGTACCCTATCTCAGGCTCGTCCTTAACGAAGGTGACGGCCAGGTCCCCGTTCTCACTCACCATGAAGTTGTGCTGCTCCACGGTGAAGCTCAGGATCACGGGGTTCCGAGTGAGCTTGGAGTTGAGGGTGGACAAGTACAGCACGGGCAGCAGGTCCCCCAGTTTTTTATCTATCTTGCCGATGAACTTGATGCGGGTGTTATCCGCGATGCAGGGCGAGATGTCCGTCACCTCGCAGTCCTCTTTCGAGAGTAATAGCCCCTTTAGCAGCAGATTGTCGAGGAATCTCCCGCCGCTCATATTACATCACACTCGTAGATACATATCCATATATATGGATATAAAATAACCTGCGCAAAGCATTATATGCTGTACTTCTTCGCAAGCTCCTGCGACACCAGCTCCATCATATTAACGTCTATGGCGTCCAGCAGGCTAAAGATGTGGCTGTCTACGACCCTGTACAGCACCCTCGTGGAGTCCTTGGTGCTGGAGATGAGGCCAGCGTCCTCGAGGAGCTTAAGGTGCCTAGAGACTGTGGGCTGAGCCTGTCCTATTATGGGTATCAACTCGCATTGGCAGATCTCTCCCTGCCGTAGGGTCTCAAGTATCTTGAGCCTGTTAGGGTCACCTATAACCTTGAATATTCTGGCCTTGAAGTCCAGAACCCTGTCGTCGGATATCTGCACATCCATTTCAATATTTAGTTATTGAAATATTATTGTTTAAAAACTTTGGTATTTTTCTAGCCACTAGGTAATGGGAGAGTTTTTACTCGTCTCCAATGCGCTGAAAACAACAATTAAAATTTGATTATTTAATAATCAAAATCCTTAAACGATGGTTATAAAAGTTTAATATGAGTTTGTTATGGAGAAGTTAAATATCCAACTGGCGGGACCTGAGACTCCCTGTGACCGTTGTAAAAAGACGCGTAAAATCATAGAAGAAGTACTTCAAAAAACCGGGTACAGCGTATCAATCGATCACATCGTCCTAACTGAAAAAAATACGATAGAGAAATACGGGGTGCTAAAGGGGCCAGCCGTGATCATCAACGAGGTAATAGTATCCGAGGGAGAGGTCCCAACGCCTAAACACATTGAGGGCGCCCTCAAACAGATTCTTGCTAGTTGAAGTTGATGCACATGCAGGATGGCGCCAGTCTTCAAACCCGATTAAAAACAGTAGCCTTAATCGCCCTAGCCATCGGGGTCATGGGCTACTTCATCTATAACAAGATCACGCTGCTCAACACACCTCCCCCTGAAAAAATGGTTGACTACAGCCTGTTCCCATGGTACGAGATACCTATCCAATACATTATAAATTACATAAATAATGCATGGATATCCCTTCTTTTCGCCTTCTTCTTGGGGGGCTTTATCCAGGAGTTCACACCGAAGGGATTGATCGAAAAGTATCTCGGATCAGGAAACATTCGAAGCTACTTTTACGCGATCTTACTAGCGCCAGTCATGATCACGTGCAGCTGTTCAGTCATCCCTATCTACGTTTCCATTCTGATGTCGGGAGCAACCCTGGGTGTAGCGATGACCTTCTTCCTGATGGCGCCGGCTGCGAACCTGATAACCATCCTTCTCACCGGGGAGTACCTGGGTTGGGACCTTGGAATGTTAAGGCTACTTTTTTCAGGAATAGCCGCCATAATCTCAGGCTATGTCTTCGACAAAACCAAGCTTGCGCATGAGCTGGCCAAGGGGTATCAGCCTCATGAGTATTATGGGTCCCACCCTGAACTCCGGGCCGCGCTTGATATGATTGCCTCGGGCTTTTTTTCGCCCCAAGAGACCGACGTGGCCGTCGAACTGGTCAAGGAGAGAGAAGCGAAGGGCCCCTCGTGCGGCTATTTCTTTCTGTTCGCCGAAATGGGCGGTGACGTGGCAGGGTACACCTGCTTCGGTCCGATTCCCTGCACGAATGAGAGCTTCGACATCTACTGGATCGCCGTTTCCGAACTCCTGAGGAGATCGGGCCTGGGAAGGGAGCTTCTGAAAAGGACCGAGGAGAAGATCAGGGACATGGGCGGCCGGCGAATCTACGTGGAAACCTCTTCCCGGGCCCAGTACCATCCGACCCACGCTTTTTACAGGCGCTGCGGATACCGGGAGGCGGCGCTCCTGGAGCACTTCTACTCGCCCGGGGATCACAAGATCATCTTCCTCAAAGTTCTGACGTAGCTGATGCGAACGCACCCGGTCTTCTGTCATTGCAGGGAGCGCAGCGACGAAGCAATCTCAATCCCAGGGCGGGAGATTGCTTCGTTACCCTCGCAATGACATGGCTATGCTCATTCGGCTGGAAGCCCCTATCCTGTGCTGCTATGCGTGCGTGCAGGGGCAATAGTCGTGCGGGTGGCCAAGAGGGTGCGGTCTCTGCAACGGCAATCCGAGGGCGACCCGCTCCTCATCCTTCTTGAAGACCGAGCCGCAGCCGGTGCCCATCTGGCGCAGCTTGGCAACCTCTGCCTCAGTGATCGGCCGATACGCACGTCCGGCGATGATGGATTTCTCGACCAGGTCCAGGTACGAGGGCGGAATGGCCGCGACCACGCCCAACTGCGAGAGCGAGAAGCGCACCGCCAAGTCGATGTCCTCCTGGGTTTCGACGGTCTTGTACCACCACTTGCGGGTCCGCGTCGCGCCTTCCGGCCAGGCGCCGGCGCACAGGGCCTTCATGGCAAAGACCGAGGTGCCGCGCTGGCAGGCGCATTCGATCACCGCTCGGCCGAAACCCCACTGCAGGTAGTCCACGAAATCGATCGGGAACATGATCGAGTCGAATTGATAGCCTTTGAGCATCTCGAGGGCGCCCTTGGTCGTGTGGGCGGAGAGGCCGAGGTAGCGGATCTTCCCTTCCTCTCTGGCCTTGAGGAAGGTTTCGAGGGCGCCGCCGGGCCCGAGGGCCCGTTGGGCCTCTTCGGGCGTGAAGACCGCGTGCATCTGATAGAGGTCGAAATGGTCGGTCTTGAGACGCGTGAGAGATCGCTCCAGCTCCTCGCGGGCCCCCTGCTTGTCGCGTTTCTTCGTCTTGCAGGCGAGAAAGATCTTGGTGCGGTCGATGCCCTGGAGGCCGATGCCCATCTTGATCTCGCAGTCCCCGTTGCCGTAAGCGGGGGCGACATCGAAGTAATTGATGCCCTCCTCGAAGGCCTTGTGCAGGCCGGCGGTGCCTTCCTCCTGGCCCTGCTGGACCAGCGCCAAACCGGGGAACCCGATGACGGACAGTTTCTCACCGGTCTGCCCGAGCATGCGGCGCGGCAACTCGGTCGCCTGCCCGGCGAAAAGTGCGTTGGACGCCATCGCGTAACTGCCGGCCGCGGCCCCCGCTACTTTCAGGAATTCTCGTCTCTCCATAACTGCCCCCTTCATACCCTGGATGAATAGTGTGACAAACGACCCGAATACCTCACGAAGTCATGGCCGCGACAGGCCCCGCCTGCCCCAGGCTCTTGTCATTGTAGAGTCCCCGCGGGGTTCTGGCAACCGTCAGGATTTCTGAAGGATCTGCGAGTATGCGACTATCTTTCGTGGGCCTGCTGTCTCCCGGAGGCGAGCGCGGACGCTCGCCCTACGAAGAAGGCCCCGCCGTGTGCTCTTCGTAGGTCGTGCGCCCTCGCACGACATCCTTCCTGTGCTTTGTCAGCACAAGCATGCGTCAGACAGGCGGTGCGTGATACACACCCTACGCAACCCGGCCGCAGTTGCAGCAATCGATCGAGAGCGAGGACAGGTGTTCCGTGACCTTGCCGGCGGCCCAGACTGGTCCGCCATAGGAGCAGATGGTCCGGTAGAGCGGGAGCTTGTCGGGGAAGAAACCCACCTCGATCAATCCCGTGGCATCTTCGATCGTCACAAAACCCATGACACGGTTGTCGTTGGTGCGGGCCCGCCGGGCCGTGGCGACAAATCCTGCGACGGTGACCTTCCTGCCAGACAAATCATGTAAACGCTCGGCGGTCGCATAGCGTTTCGGCAGCAGCCCGGACGGATGCATGGTGAAGGGGACCCCCGTGACATCGAGCTCCGCCTCGAGCTTCGCGATTCCATCATAGTCCGGCAGGACCTCGGCCGTGCGATCCCGGTAGATATCAAACAGCATCGGCTGCTCTCGCGCCGGCAAGGGGTAGCGCAGCCCATTCAGCATCGCCGGTCGCGTGGGCCCCAGGCCGTCGCAGGCCCCCACATGGACAAGGTTCTTCAATTCCGGCCGGCGGAACCGCACGCGCCGGCGCAGATCCGCCATGTCGGAGAAGCCGTGGATCCGTCGTTGCTCGATGATCGCCCTGGCGGTGGCGCCGCTCAACTCTTTTACCAGATTCAATCCCGCGCGGATGGCGCCGGTTTGGAGGCTCCATTCGATCTCGCTGTGATTGACATGGGGCGACAGGACCGGGACGCCGTGACGCTTCGCGTCCCAGACGTACACCCGCAGCGGGTACATTCCCTGGTGGTTGTTGAGCAGGGAGCAGTAGAATTCGGGCGGATAGTGGGCCTTGAGCCAGGCGGTCTCCCAGGCGATGTTGGCGTAGACGGTCGCGTGGGCTTTGCAGTAGGAATAGGCGGCGAAACGCAGCACCTCATCCCAGATAGCCTCGGCGGTCGTGCGGTCGATGCCCGCCCGCGGGGCCCGCACACGGACGAAATCCACGTACTGCGCCTGCACGCGCGCGGAGGAGACTTTCTTGGAGACCTCGGACCGGAAGCGGTCCGCCTCCGCGACGGTGTAGCCCGCGACCTCGACCGCGATCCGCATCACGTCTTCCTGAAAAAGCATGACGCCGTAGGTGTCGCCGAGCAGGCCGGCGATCTTGGGGTGCAGGTATTCGAAGGGCTTGCCGTGGACATGCCGCTCGATGAACTCGTTCTTCATGCCGCCGGAGGCCGGACCGGGACGGATCAGCGACAGGGCAATCGCCAGGTCCCGCTTGCTGCGGACCTTCAGGCCGCGGAGAAGTTGCCGCATGCCGGGGGACTCGCTCTGGAATACCCCGAGACTGTCGCCCGCGCTGAGCATATCCGCGGTCTTGGCGTCGTTCGGATCGAAATGGAACGATCGCGGGAGCTCTGCCCCCGAACCCCCGGCATTTGTCGCCTGGGGCCAATGGCATGATAAAGAGGAAAGCCTGTGCCGCAGGTTGTCACGTTGGGGAATCGAGGGTTCCATGACAGCCAAGCCACTTGCCGAGGAATCCTCGGCAAGTGGCGAGGGTACTGCATTCTCGCTGATATCGTCCTGGGAAGGAAAAGAGCAAGGGCAAGATGCCCTCGCCACGAGAGCCGCCGGGCTGCGGGTTCTTCTCATCTCATGCTGCTGGTCTGAAGCGGAAAATGCCGGGGGGCTGAGGGCAGGGCCCTCAGGGATAGCGTCAAGACTTATGCCTTCGGAACGAACGATCTGAATCGCCTCGTTGACGGTCGAGAGCGAGCGGTTGCCCAGCAGGTCGATCTTGACCAGGCCGACCGCCTCAGCGGCGTCCTTATCGTACTGCGTGATGATGACCCCCTTGTTCGACCGCTCCAGCGGTGCGATCTGGCACATCGGCTCCGGCGTGACGACGATGCCGCCGCAATGGACACCGAGGTGACGCGGGATGCCCACGAGCTTCTGCGCGAGCCGGTAGACCGGGGAGGTCTTTTTGATCTTGCCCGCGCGGGCCAACTGGTTGATCTGGATCGGCTCCAGACCGAGGGCCCGGCCCACGTCGCGGATTGCACTGCGGAGCCGGTAGCGGTTGATGTTGCAAACCATGGCAACCCGCTCGAAACCCCAATGCTCGTAGCAGAACCGGATGACCTCGTCCCGCCGGCGCCAGCACAGATCGATGTCGATATCGGGACAATCGGTCCGGCCGGGATTCATGAACCGCTCGAAGTAGAGCCGGTTCTCGATGGGACAGACCCGCGTGAAGCCCAGCACGTGCGCGATCAGTGAGCCGGCGGCTGAGCCGCGGACCTCGACCGGAATGTTCTGGCGCTTGGCGAAGTTGACGATCTCGTGGACCACGAGGAAATAGTCGGTGAAACCGTTCGTTCGGACGGTCGCCAATTCGTGCTCCAGCCGCTTGATGACCTCGTGGCGGACGGGATGATATTTCCGCGCCAGGCCCACGTGACAAAGCCGGGCGAGTTCCCTGTTGCTGGTCGTCCCCTGGGTCAGCTCCACCTTCGGGAGAATCGGCTTGCCGCTCAGCAGGCGGAAGGTGCATCGCTCCACGAGCCGGTCCGCGTGCGCCAGGGCCCGGGGCCAACGCCGGAATTCCTCCTCGACCTGTCGCGCCGGGACAAGAGTGCCGCCGCCGAAGTCATCTTGCGGACCTGCGCCGGATACGCTCAACCGCCGGATTCGCGCCAGGAGCTTGGCGACTTCCACGTCCTCGTTCTCCAGCCAGTTGGCGCCGGTCCAGGCAATCGGCTCCAGGCCCTGGGCGGTCGCCCATTCTACCGCCTGGGCATCGCGGCAACCGACGAACAGGTAGCCGGGAGGAAAGAGGTCTCTCAGTTCCTTGAGCAGCGCCGGCTGAGAACCAATGCAGATGACTCCCCTGCTGTCGCGACGCAACTGCTCGACCAGGTCGAAGTTCGCAGTCAGGTTCCGCGCGGTGGTGATCCGGCAGAGATTCCCGTAGCCGGCGCGATCCTCGGCCAGCAGGATCGCCCGCTGGCTTTCGGTCAGGATTTCCACGCCGACGATGGGTTGAATATCCGCGTCCCGGGCGGCCCGGCACAAGTCCACGACCCCCGACAGAGAATTGACATCCGCCAGGGCCACCGCCCCATACCCGTATTCAGCAGCTCTCTCCACCCACCGCAGCACAGAGACCGCCCCCCTCAGGAGGCTGTAAAAGCTCCGGCAGGTCAATGCGGCGATGCGCATACCTTCCTCGTCCGAACCCGTCGTGAACGACTGACTTTCTATCTACCCCATTCGGGCGCCAGAACCGTGGCCATGACGCCGCAAGGCGTTATCTTCCATGCCATCACGGACACACTAAGGATTGAAGATATGCCCTTACGGGCACACTACAAACATGCTCCACAAATGTCGGTTTCTTCTTCTCCTCCTCCATATCCTGCCATTGGCTCAAAGCATCAAATACCCGGGGGACGGGAGCCGCGTCCTCGGTTGTCGCACTCGATCAAGACCCAAGGTGCGCGTACCTTCTCCGCTCCGGGTTTCGGCAACCCCTCTGACGTTTACGAAACAGTCAATTCCGTGTTGTTGGCGATGGCGATCTTTGCCAGGCGCGGATAGGTTTTCAAAAGCCCCTCGGGTACCGGCTGCTTCTGCCCGCTGACCAGCGCCTTCAATTCGATGGCGTTGGCCAGCTCAGCTCCCCGGTAATGATTATTCGCGATCACGGTCAGCGATTCGAAGGCCTGGCCCAGCACGTCGAGACGTTCCTTGATGGCGGCGAGCTCTTTTTCGCTGTAGAGATAGTTGTAGACCTCGTCCCGCCCGGCTTTGCTGAACCATTTTTCCGCGTTGCGTCCGTGCATGCGGAAGTAGCCGCTCCGGCCGACCGTGCAATGTTGCAGATTGAAAGACTGCGACGACGTGGGGTAATCGAGATTGGCCACCGTAACCCCCAGTTCCTGCAAGAAGCTCAGCGTCGCGGGCTTTTCCCACGATTTATGGCGGACCTCCAGGACGATGCGGAAGGCGTCCTGGAACTGCCGGACGATCTTGCCGACGTGCTCCCGGTTGGTGGGATTGTCCGCGAAATCGTAGCGGAACTGGGCCAGCAGGTGTTTGAGCTTGCCGGCCTCCAGGACGGGAGCGAAACCCTCATGAAACTGCTTCACGATCACCGGATCGATCTGGCCCTCGTGCGTGAAGCTCTGGTGCAGCTTGGCCGTGAAGAAGAACTCCAGCCGCTGCGCCGTCCGCTGGAGCCAGGAATTCGTTATCCGCTCCGCCGGCGGCCGGTAAAACGTGCTGTTGATCTCGATGCAATCCACGAACCCGCTGACATATTCGAGTTGATCCGCCTTCGGGTTCGTATAGACGATCCCATCCCAGTCCGGATAGGACCACCCGGCGATGCCGATATGGATGGGACAGACCATCGTCGATTCCTCGATATACCCCGCCGAGCCTCGAAAGCCCGTACACAGAAAACTCAAAATCCGACCCCACCTTGGTGGGAACGAACCCAACTCGTCTGGGCGTGCCGGCCGCACCCCGGAGACACGCTCAAGGTGCGCTTGGGCGTGGCACCCGACTCGCCAGTCTCTTCCGAAGCCCGACGCGCAGCGGCACTCCGCGCCGACGGCGACGAAACAATCTCCGTCCCGTCCTGGGAAATGGCTTTGGTCCGACTCACTTCACGATCGTTCGCACACAACCCACGACCGTGCCGAGAATCCGGATGTCCTTGTCGAACTGCTTGATGTACTTCGTCTTGTACCCGGCCTTGCGGTTGGCGGGCTTCAGCGCGATCCGATCCTTCTGGACGAACACCCGCTTGACCGTGGCCTCGTGATCCAGCAGCACGATCCCGATCTGGCCGTTCTCGATGGTCGAGCCGGCCTTGACGACGACGTAGTCGCCGTCCATGATGCCCTCATCGACCATGCTGTCGCCGGCAACTTTGAGCAGGAACGTCTCCTTGCTCTGGCCGAACAGCCTCTCCAGGGTCATGTAGCCCTGGATGTTTTCTTCCGCCAGGATGGGAATCCCGGCGGCGACCCGGCCGAGGATGGGCAGCCCCTCCATCCGGCTCTTCTTCCAGACGTACTCCGGCGAGAGCCGAAGTCCGCGGTGTCCGCCGGAATCGACCAGATAGCCCTTTTTCCGGAGGTAGCTCACCAGTTGATACGCCGCGTTTTGGGCCAATCCGAAATGATCGGCGATCTCACGCTGGCTCGGGGGGCTGTTTTCTCCCAACCGGTTCGCGATGAACTCCAGAACCTGTCGCTGTTTCACTGTCAATGGTTCCATCATCAACGCCTTAAAAAGTAGATTCACTGATAGAATATGGTGCTTTGACCATCGGCGTCAACAGAAATCCGGGCATTTTCCGAAAAAAAATTGGCCCGGTCCGCGCGGGGGCGAAAGCCTGCCCTACTGCCGACCACGAGTCCTGAGCCATCCAGGACGATGGCGCGTCGGATACATCCACGACCGCCGCGGGGAGTTCCGTGTCTACGTGGCTACAAACCGCCGAAAGGCGGAACTCCCGACGGCCCGTGCCCCCGGTGCGCCGATCACCCCATCCGAGCAGGCAACACATTCGTTCTGCCAGTGACCGGCTGTCAAGTTGGCGTACGGGGGCCGCGGGCACGCCCGAATTGGCATCCCGCGAGGGTCGGCCCACGGGAATCCACAGGCGGACGGTTGAATTCAGAACATCCCTAACCCATTGACACACATGGAGTTATCGATTGGCTGGGCGGATTGCCCCGAGGCAAGGTCGTCGCTGGTATATCGTTTGCTCATTAGTCTCGATTATGCGTCAGCTATCGCTATAACCGTTTGTAACGCATGCAGTTTTAAGGAGGCACGCAATTATGGCAGTGAAAGATTTGGCGTTTGAAGCGGAGGCGCGAGCCAAGCTGTTAGCCGGGGTCCAAAAGCTGGCGGCGGCGGTCAAGGCGACCCTCGGCCCGCGCGGTCGCAACGCCGTCATCGACAAAAGCTGGGGCGGCCCGACCGTGACGAAGGACGGCGTAACCGTCGCCGAGGAGATCGAGCTGTCGGACAAAGCTGAGAACCTGGGGGCCAAGCTCGTAAAGCAGGCCGCCAGCAAGACGTCCAAGATCGCCGGCGACGGCACGACCACCGCGACCGTCCTGACGGAGGCCCTTTACAAAGAGGCCTACAAGAACCTGACGGCCGGGGCGGACGCCATGGCGCTCAAACGCGGCATGGAAGCGGCGGCCAAGGCCGTCACCGACAAGCTGGCCTCCCTGGCCAAGCCGGTCGACATCGCCAAGACCGCCGATATCGTCAATATCGCGTCCGTCTCCGCCAATAACGACCGCGAGATCGGCAAGATCATGGCCGAGGCCTTCCAGCGGGTCGGGAAGGACGGCGTCATCACCGTCGAAGAGGGCAAGAGCTTCGAGACCAGCGTCGAGTTCGTGGAGGGCATGCAGTTCGACCGCGGGTACCTGTCGCCGCATTTCGTGACCGATCCCGACAAGATGGTCTGCGAGATGGAGAAGCCGCTGATCCTGGTGCACGAGGAGAAGATCAGCACGGTGGCCAAGCTGATCCCCCTGCTGGAGAAGGTCGCCCAGGCGAAGCGGTCGTTGCTGATTATCGCGGAGGACGTCGAGAGCGAGGTCCTCGCAACGCTCGTCGTCAACAAGCTCAAAGGTGTGCTGAAGATCGCGGCGGTGAAAGCCCCCGGTTACGGCGACCGGCGCAAGGCCATGCTCCAGGACCTCGCGATTCTGACCGGCGCCGAGCCCATCTTCAAGGATCTCGGGATCGAGCTGGATAAGGTCAGCCTCTCCCAGCTTGGCCAGGCCCGCAAGGTCACCATCGACAACGACAACACGACCATCGTGGAAGGCGTGGGCACCCAGGATGCGATCAGCGGGCGAATCAAGCAGATCAAAGACGAGATCGAGACCACGACGAGCGACTACGACCGCGAGAAGCTCCAGGAGCGTCTGGCCAAGCTCACCGGCGGCGTCGCCCAGGTGAACGTCGGCGCCTCGACCGAGGCGGAGATGAAGGAAAAGAAGGCCCGCATCGAGGACGCGCTGCACGCGACCCGCGCGGCCATCGAGGAAGGCATCGTCCCGGGTGGCGGCGTGGCCCTGGTCCGCTGCATCGACGCGGCCAAGTCCGTCAAGCTCTCCGGCGATGAGAAGACCGGCGCCGAGATCCTGGCCAAGGCTCTGCGGACCCCCTGCTACTGGATCGCGGAGAATGCCGGCGCCACCGCGCACCTGGTCGTGAACAAGGTGTACGAGGGCAAGGGCAATTTCGGCTACAACGCGGACACCGACAAGTTCGAGGACCTGGTCGAGGCCGGCGTAATCGACCCCGCCAAGGTCGTGCGGACCGCTCTGCAGAATGCGGTGAGCATTGCGGGTCTGCTCCTGACCACCGACTGCCTCGTGACCGAGAAACCCAAGGCGAAGGAGGAGATGGGTCCCGGCGGTCCGGGCGGCCCCGGCATGGGCGGCATGGGCGACATGGACATGATGTAATGCCCGCCGGGCATCGAAACAGGAGATCACGTGCAACTGGAGCCTGTTATGACCAAAAAGCAAAGTAGGCAATGGCTGGTGATCGGGGCCACGGTCGTGAGCCTGCTGATCGCGCTGTTCATCCTCGCAAGCTGCACCAGCAGCCAAGAGGCGCGACTCAGCAGCAGCAAGGACCAGGTCCTGACCCAGGACGAGCGGATGGACTGGTGGCGCGACGCCCGCTTCGGCCTGTTCATCCACTGGGGCCTCTATGCGGTGCCCGCCGGCACGTACAAGGGCGAGCGGGTGAACGGCATCGGCGAGTGGATCATGAACAGCGCCAAGATCCCGGTCGAAGAGTACGAGAAGTTTGCAGGCCAGTTCAATCCTGTCGGGTTCAACGCGGATCAGTGGGTCCGCCTGGCCAAGAACGCGGGTATGAAGTACATCGTGATCACGAGCAAGCATCACGACGGCTTCTGCCTGTGGGATTCGAAGGTCACCGACTGGGACATCATGGATGCCACGCCGTTCAAGCGGGACATCCTGAAGGAGCTGGCGGCGGCCTGCAAGAAGCACGGCGTGAAACTGTGCTTCTACCACTCGATCATGGACTGGCACCATCCGGACGCCCAGGCGCCCTTCTATCCCAACTACAACGACACGAGCAAGTCGAACCCGAATTTCGACCGGTACGTGGAGAGCTATCTCAAGCCGCAGCTCGCGGAGCTCGTGACCAACTACGGCCCGCTCGGCGTGCTCTGGTTCGACGGCGAGTGGATCAAGGACTGGACCGAGCCCAAGGGCAAGGACCTGTACGCCTACGTTCGCAGTCTGCAACCCTCGATCATTATCAACAATCGCGTGGGCAAAGGCCGCAAGGGGATGGAAGGACTCAGCGCCGGCGACGAGTACGCCGGCGACTTCGGCACGCCCGAGCAGCAGGTGCCTCCGGAAGGGCTTCCCGGCGTGGACTGGGAAACCTGCATGACGATGAACGACACCTGGGGCTACAAGAGCTACGACGAGAACTGGAAGAGCACCGAGACGCTGATTCGCACGCTCGCGGACGTCGCCAGCAAAGGCGGCAACTTCCTGCTGAACGTCGGCCCGATGCCGGAGGGTCTGATCCCGCCGGCCAGCGAGGAACGGCTCAAGGCGATGGGCCAGTGGATGGCCGTCAACCGCGAAAGCATTCACGGCACCACCGCCAGCGTCCTCGGCCGGCCCGACTGGGGTCGCTGCACCGTCAAGGGCAACCGACTGTACCTGCACGTCTTCGACTGGCCGACCGACGGGACACTCGAAGTGCCTCCGATCAAGGGCGAAGTGGAAAAGGCCTATCTGCTGGCCGACAAGAAACGCGCGAGTCTTCCGGTGACCGGCGGTGCGAACGTGACGATCTCGGTGCCGGCGCAGGCGCCGGACGCCGTCGACAGCGTCGTCGTACTCGTACTGAAGAACCAATAAAGCAACAAAGAAAGATACCTGTAGGAGAAGGAGTAACGCAGTATGGAACTGAGACCGTTGGATGACAGAGTGGTGATCAAACCGTCCGAGGCCCAGGACAAGACCGCCGGGGGCATCTTCCTGCCGGACGCCGCGAAAGAGAAGCCGCAGGTCGGCAAGATCGTCTGGGTCGGGCCGGGCAAGGTCCAGGACGACGGCAAGCGGACCCCCGTGTCCGTGAAGAAAGGCGACGAGGTCGTCTACGGCAAGTACATGGGCAACGAGGTCGAGCTCGACGGCCAGAAGTACGTGATCGTCCGGGAGAGCGACCTGCTCGGCGTCCTGCAGAAGTGACAATCACGGCAACCGACGATCCGGGTTAGCCGGAGCGGTTTTCTATGAGGAACAGAACATGGCAAAACAATTGATGTTCGACGATATCGCGCGGACCGAGCTGCGGGAAGGACTCAAGCAGTTGGCCGCCGCGGTCAAAGTCACGCTCGGCCCGACCGGCCGAAACGTCATATTGAACAAGAGCTGGGGCTCGCCGAGAGTCACCAAGGACGGGGTCTCGGTCAGCAAGGAGATCGAGCTGCCCGAGCCATTCAAGAACATGGGCGCCAAGATGGTCAACGAGGTCGCCAGCAAGACCTCCGACGTGGTCGGCGACGGGACCACGACCTCCATCGTGCTGGCCGAGGCGATCTATCTCGACGGGCTCAAATACGTCACGGCGGGCATCAATCCGATGGCCCTCAAC
>ENA-OSEO01004789-OSEO01004789.1-sediment-metagenome-genome-assembly--contig:-NODE-4789-length-13755-cov-7.197617_pt1 | contig 13755 bp, 13 predicted proteins | sample MGYA00237883_ERZ534232 | MGnify/ENA metagenome assembly ERZ534232 | reverse complement strand
GGGCGACAATCCTTCCGTGCGGGTATTCAAGGTCATATCAGAAGAAGAAAAACACCATCTGGAAAGGATGGCTGAACTTTTCAACCGGGTGGCGTAAGAAGAAACAATATTCCTTGGTGATGAACAAAACATAATATGTAAGGATTTCGACTGATTGTAAATTAGGGAGAGGTCGATGGCTGAGCCGATGATTCTGGAAATTTTTTCCGATTATGTTTGACCCTGGTGTTACTTCATTACCGGGTGTATTGAAAGGTTAAAAGCGGAATTTGAACTAACGGTCCGCTGGACGGCATACCCCCTTCGTCCGGAGACCCCGGAAGAAGGGCTTCCCCTTGAAACGGTTTTTGCAGGCAGCAATAAGGGCATCAATGAAATGAACGCCCGTTTGAGAAGTGCGGCGGAAGAAGCCGGTCTTCCCTTTGGGCATCGAACCATGACCTACAACAGCCGGCTGGCCCATGAACTGGGCAAGTGGGCGGATTCGAATGGTCGTGGCGATGCGTTCCATACCGCCGTGTTCAAGGCGTATTTTGTAGACGGGAAAAACATCGGTAAGATCCCCGTGCTCATCGATCTGGCCGGATCGCTCGGCCTTTCGAAACAGGCAGCGGAAAGGGTGATCGAAACCCGTGCCTTTAAAGCGGCGGTGGACTCGGATTGGGCGCGTTCGCTGAAGGTGGACCCGGAGTACATCCCCTCCCTGATGCTCAACGGTGGGTTGCTGGTGAATCCGCAAACCTACGACCTGTTTCAGGGGTTCATGGAAAAGAACCGGGTCAGGAGGCGCAGCGCGAGTGAATCGTATCGTCTTGAAAATTTTAACGAACCTTCACCTTCCGACGGTAGCGGGTAATGACCGTTGCGAATGCGCTTCAGGGAATCAGCCAGGTGGAGGTCAACCCGTTTTCATCCCATGCAAACCGGGCCCGCCGATTTCCCAGCACACCCAAAACCAGCCAGTCGATGGAATCGATTCTGCAGGCGATCACCATGAAATTTTTGCGCCCCCGTTCGGTTTCAAGCAGTGTGGGGAGTTTGTTGAGCAGCAAATCCGGCAGCCCCGAGGAGGGCCTGTCGACAGGGGCTCCGGGAGGTTCGTGGGTGCAGTAATTGAGTCGATGGGTGATTTTCGATGCGGCCCATTGTTCATCGGCAAACCCATCGTCGGCGTGCAAAGCGGCAGGTCCCGACAGCCTCAGCTGCACCTTCCGCCTTGGGTGATAAAAGTGCCAGCAGACATCCGCAGCGTGCCGTATCTCGTTGACTTTGCCCGATCGGGCGTCGGTGTGGCAGATCAGGATTCGTTCGGAAACGATCACCTGGCGCAGGATGACGGAACGCAAAGCGGGGCCTGTTTTTCCGGTGGTCCCCAGCACCGGCCAATGAAACGGATCGTTGAAGCGGTCGGCACCGCGTTGGAGCATCTTCCAGATCTCATCCAACACCCCGCCCGGTGTATTCCATGCCCCTGTGCTTTTGCTCTTATTGGGATTCATTTCAAATTGATTTTCATTATCAAATCTGTAATAGCATGATATCTATCTATGGATCGATCTTTTTCCGGGTGCAAGAAATAATTTTTTGAATACGAAAGGCCGCTTCATGAAAGTCGGAATCGGTTACTGCAACCAAGACGACGGGTTTCGCTCCGGGAAAACGGTGGCGGAACAGGCAGTCCAGGCCGCCGGCATCGACAGGCCCGATCTTGTCGTTGCTTTTTGCAGCGGCAGCGTGGATCATGATGCTTTTTTCAAGGGCATGCAGTCCTGCCTGGGGGCAGAAGTGCCCGTTATCGGCGGTTCGGCCGTGGGGGTCATCACCAACGATGTGCTGTGCTATGAGGGGTATCCGGCGGCTGCAGCCGCCATCCAATCGGATCGTTTCGGCTGCAGGATCGCAACGGCAGGGGGCCTGGACAGGGATGAGCGGCAAGCCGGTGCGTTGCTGGCGGAAACCCTGGGGCATCAACCGGATGACCGGTTTTTGCTGATCTTCTACGACTCGGTCAAAATTCCTCCCCGGCAAGCGCCTCCGGTCATGAATGCATCCCCCCCGTTGATCGGCGGGATTGAAAGCAGAGTCAAGCCGTCCATCCCCATCATCGGGGCCGGGGTTGTGTGCGATTATGATTTCAACCCGACGATCCAGTTCTGCGGATCGTGCGTGAGCACCCAGAGTCTGGTCGGGGCGATGTTCAGCGGCGGCATAACCGCATATTCGGATATCATGCACGGGTGCACACTCAAGGATGGTATCTATCATACCATCACCGCAATCAAAGGCCCCGTCATCTACGAACTCGACGGCCGGCCGATCGTTCCGTTGATCGATGAGATATACGGCAGCCGGGAATGGCGCAACCAGATACCCGTAAAGCGATTATCGATCGGGGTCAATTATGGCAAGCGGTATGGTGAGTTTAATGAGGCCGATTACGTTATCCGGCTCATCAGCGGGGCGTTGCCCGGCGGCGAGGGGATTGTCCTTTTCGAACCGGACCTCGATGAAGGCACCGACATCGTGTTCATGCTCCGGGATGCCGACAAGATGATTTTCTCTGCCAAAGAGTCCACCGCCCGGCTGGTCCAAAAGGTTGTCGCAGCGGGTAAAACCCCGCGCCTGGGCATGTATATCGATTGCGCCGGGCGAACGGCGAGCTTCTCGGATACGCTCACCGAAGAAGCAGAAGCGGTCCAGAAAATTCTCACCCGGCACAAAATCCCCTTGCTGGGTTTCTATTCCGGGGTTGAAATCGCCCCGCTGCTTGGAAAAAGCAGGGGGCTGGACTGGACCGGCGTTCTGATGATTTTAACCGAAGACTAGTCGGATGGAAAAACCAAACCGAGCGACCCCCGAACACCAGCTTGCGCACGCCGTGCAGCAGATCGAGTATTTCAAGCGGCTGGCAAAGGAAGCCGGAGATGTCCGCTTACGCGAAACCGAGGCCCTGTCCAAGGTCATCGCCGAGCGAAAGCAGATCGAAAAAGCGCTGCTCCGCCGGGATCGGATCCTGAAGGCCGTCGCCCACGCCGCCGAACAATTTCTCGGTAGGCCGATCGTGTGGGGGGTCATCCCGGAGGCGCTGGAGCGGCTGGGAAAAGCCGCTGAGATCAGCCGTGTGTATATATTTGAAAATCATGCGGATGAATGCAGCGTCCTTTTGACCAGCCAGCGTTACGAATGGGCACAGCCGGGGATCCCGCCGCAAATCGGCAACCCCAAGCTTCAAAATCTTTCCTATCGGAAAAACGGATTCGGGCGATGGGAAGATGTTCTGGGCACCGCCGACATCATCCACGGCGACATCGCTCAGCTTCCGGAAAGCGAGCGGGAGATGCTGGCCGCCCAGGGCATCCGATCCATTCTGATCGTACCGATCTTTGTCGAATCGGCGTGGTGGGGGTTTATCGGTTTTGACGACTGCCGAAGCCCCCGGCGATGGCCCGATGGTGAAATCGATGCACTCAGGGCCGCGGCGAGAACGCTGGGTGCCGCCATCAAGCAGATGCAGGACCGCGAAAAGATCGGAGCCGCCAACCGCGCAAAGAGTGAATTTTTGGCCAACATGAGCCATGAGGTTCGAACCCCCTTAAACCACATCATGGGTTTCATCCAGCTGGTTGTGGACGGCCAGTTCGGGGAACTCAACCCCCAGCAGCGTGAATATCTCCAGGATTCCCTCAGCAGCAGTCATCATCTGCTCACCCTGATCAACGATATTCTGGACCTCTCCAAGGTCGAGGCCGGCATGGGACATGATTCCATCGAGCCCGGCGATCTCCTGGGGCTTCTCGAAACCGTCGTCGAGGACGCGAACTTCGAGGCACGGCCTTCCGACCGCGGCGTGGTCCTGGATGCCCCCGAGAGCCTGCACGCGGTCCCGTTGAACCCGGACCTGGTCCGGAGGGCTGTCGAGAACATCGTCCGTAACGCCATCCGCTACACGAACGAGGGAACTTTCGTCGAGGTGTGCGTGGAGGAGCGGGAAAAGGAAGGCCGAACCGGCGTTTCCATCCGAATCCGGGACTACGGCCCCGGGGTTCCCGAAAGCGAACTCGCGCGCATCTTCCAGCCCTTCTACCGCACCGAGGCCGCACGTTCCCGGGACACCGGCGGGACGGGCCTCGGCCTCGCGATCGCCCAGAGGGCGGCCCTCGTCCACGGCGGTTCCCTCACGGCCGAAAACGCGCCCGGCGGAGGACTCGCCGTCGAGCTTTGGCTACCGGCCCCAAGCCCGCAGGGAGGCTGAGGGATGGAAAAGCGTTATTGCCTCCTGGCCCTCGGCGTCCTCCTCGTTCTCGTTGGAACGGGCCCTGCCCGGGCGGAAAAAGCGACGGTCGTCTTCACCGGGGACACCGCCTTCGGCGAAAGCTACCGGATCCGGCCTGAACAGCAAGCCCCCCTTCTTGGAGACAACCGCTACCTTCCCTCCATGAAAGCCCTGGTTCCCCTATTGGGCGGAGCACGCGAGATCCTGGTCAACCTCGAGACGCCTCTCGCCCTTCCCAACGATTCCGCGCCCGTGGGAAAAGACTATATTCACTGGGCCAGCCCGGAAAAAGCCGTCGCCGCACTGAAGGCAGCCGGGGTCACGGCAGTCGGCCTAGCCAACAACCATACGATGGACCAGGGATCGAAGGGCCTCGAGGAGACCCTTGCAACCCTGGGAAAGGCCGGGATTGCCACCGGAGGGGCGGGACCTCACCTCGAAGCGGCTGAGAAACCGTTGCTCTGGCGCGTCCCCCTGGGAAAGGGAACGACCCCGGTGGCGGTCTTTTTCGGGTTCGAATACCGGGCAAACTACGACGAAAAGTTCGATTTCTACGCCGGGCCAAAGACTCCCGGGGTCAATACCCTGGACCCGGAAAAGCTGAAAACCCGGATCCGCCTGCTGCGGGCTGAAATCCCCGGGGTTTTCGTGATCGTCTTTCCCCACTGGGGGAAGAACTACGCCTGGAGGACCACACGACAGGCTGCCTTGGCTCACGAAATGGTGGATGCCGGCGCGGACCTCGTCATCGGGCACGGGGCCCACCAGCTCCAGGAGATCGAGCAATACCGGGGCAAATGGATCCTCTACGGTCTCGGCAACTTCGTCTTCCATTCCCCTGGACGCTACGCCTCGAAAAAGACCCCGACCTACGGCCTCGTCGCCCGGCTCGACCTGGAGGAAACGAAGGGAAAACCGGGGAAGACGCTCCGCCTTTACCCCATCCAGTGCAACAACCTCGTGACGGGTTTCAGGACCCGGCCTGTCACAGGGAATGAATTCCCGGAAATCCAGGCCCTTCTTCTACAGCGCACCGACGGGAAAAGCGCATCCGGGATCCGGGCGAAGAAGGATGCCCTGGGCTTTCACCTCGAGATCACCCTGCCTTGAGGTTCCCTGCGGAATTTGAATAACCCCTCTCGATTCCGGACGAAATCGCTCTCTTTCCCTGTTAAGATGGGAACGGGATCGGATAGGGCCTGTCACCGGGGGAGGGATCGAGATGGAAGAACTCTGCACCGAAACGATGTGGAAAGCCGTCGTCACCAGCGACGCTTCCTGCGACGGGCGTTTCTTCTATGCCGTCCGGTCGACCGGCATCGTCTGCCGTCCCTCCTGTCCCTCCAGGAAACCCCGCCGGGACAACACGGCCTTTTTCCTGGAACTGGCGGAAGCCCTTGACCAGGGGTTCCGGCCTTGCAAGCGGTGCCGGCCCGACCTTGGCCCCTGCTACGACCCTCGACGGGAAACGGTGGAGGAAGCCAGGCGAATCCTTCTCTCAAGATACGACGAACCCGGTATCCTACGGGCTCTCCCGGGCCTCCTGGGCTTGACCCGGATGCACCTGGACCGGTTGTTCAAGTCGGTCCAGGGCCTGACGACCTCGACCTTCCTTTCCGCCCTGCGGGTGGAGAAAGCCCGGGAATTGATGGCGGCAGGAACCGATGCCGAAACGCTGGACGTGGCCTTGTCCGTTGGGTTCCGAAGCCTTTCGTGCTTCTACGCGGCCTTCAGGGAAATTTCCGGCCAACCGCCGCGGCAGTTTCGCGATTCCCTCTCCCCGGCCAGGACGAAATCCCTCCCCGTCGCTTACGACCGTGTCCCCGTCGGCCCCTGGACCCTGACGCTCGCCGCGAGGGAAGGGAAACTCTGCAAGGTCGCCGTCGACGAAAACGACTGGGCAGCCTTCTCGGCAGGACTTTCCTGCAGGCACGATCCATCTGCCTGTGCCCCATTCCTGGAGCAGCTGGCCGAGTATTTCCAGGGGAAGAGGAAATCCTTCTCGATCCCCCTGGAAAACGGTGGAACTCCCTTCAGCCTAAGGGTCCGCGAAGCCCTGGTTTCCATCCCCTACGGCCAGACCCGCTCTTACGGTGAAATCGCGGCAACCATGGGCATCCCGAAGGCCGCAAGGGCCATCGGGCAGGCGAACTCCCGGAACCCCCTCCCGGTGGTCGTCCCCTGCCACAGGGTCATCGGAGGGGACGGGAGGCTCGTGGGGTACAAGGGGGCCAACACGGGATTCAAGCGATTCCTGCTCGATCTCGAGAGGGAAAGCCTGGATCCGGGAGGGGAGAGAGAGCCATGAAACAGACCCGCCTCACGCTCCCCGTCATCGCGGCCCTCGGGGCCGTCTATTTCTTCTGGGGGACCACCTACCTCGGCATGAAGTTCGCCATCGAGACCCTCCCGCCGTTTCTCATGCTGAGCCTCCGCTTCACGGCGGCAGGCGGACTCATCCTCGCCTGGACCCTGAGCCGGGGAAAGCCCGAGATCAGCTGGAAGCAGTTCCGGGGCGCCGCTCTCGCCGGGGGAGTGATGCTGCTGGGCGGGACGGGACTGGTCGCCTGGGCGGAACAGTTCGTCCCCTCCAACATCGCGGCGATCCTCATCGCCACGATGCCCCTCTGGATGGCCATGCTCCGGTGGGGGCTGGTCCGCGAGCGCCCCGGCAAGGTGGTCATGGCGGGGCTGGTCCTCGGTTTCTGCGGGACCCTCCTGCTCGTGCGGTCTTCTTCCGCGGCTGCCGGGGCCGTGACGGGACACGCGATGGGACTTGCCGTCCTCGTCCTCGCCGCCCTCCTATGGGCATCGGGATCTCTTCTTTCCCGCTCTTCGGAACAGCCCCGGCCTCCCGCCCTGGCAACCTCGATCCAGCTCCTCTCAGGCGGTATCTGCTGCCTGCTCGCAGGCCTGGCCGCGGGGGAAGCGGGACGTGTCCACCTCGAGGCCATCTCTCTCAGGTCGGCCGCTGCCCTCGCCTACCTGGTCGTTTTCGGTTCCGTCGTCGCCTTCAGCTGCTACACCTGGCTCCTGAAGGTCACGGACCCGGCCCTGGCTTCCAGCTATGCCTACGTCAGCCCGGTCGTCGCGGTCACCGCCGGGTGGATTCTCGCAGGCGAGAGCATGAACGCCGGAAGCCTCCTGGCAGCGGGAGTGATCCTCACGGCCGTCGTCCTCATCGTCCGCGGAACGGCCGCTCCAGGGAAAAAACAGGCCTGAACCAAAGAGGAGAGCCGCCCCTCCAGGGGCGGCTCTCCTCTTTTTTGCCGGATGCCCGCTTACTTTTCGTCCTTGTGCGGTCTCCTGTAGGGTTCGAAGACCCCGCCCCTCCAGGAATCGAAGATCCGCCTCTGCCGAGAGTCGAGAACGGAACGGATCCTTTCCCTCACCCTGTTGGAAAGATACAGGCTATCCCTCCGGGCATTGAGGAGGTCCCTGCGGAATTTCGCTTCGGACCTGGCGGAGAAGGGTTCCCAGTTTTTCCGGAAGTAGTCCCTCTCCATCTTCAGGAGGCGCTTTTCCCGTTCACGCATCTCTTCCGACGCATTGCGAAGGATCCGGTCGATCTCCTTCTTCTGGCGGTTCGTCAGGTGAAGCCGCCTCTCCAGTTCCCTGGAAAGTTCCCATCGAACCCGCCCGAAATGCCAGCCCCTGTCCCCGTTGCCGCTGTACCAGCGATCCATCCGCTCCCAGGCCAGGCGGCGCTGGTCCCTGTCGAGGATCTGGTAGAAACGGTAGAGGAAATCGTCGTCGGTCCGGAGCAGGTAATCCAGGTCCCTTTCCAGGGACGACTCCCTGCGGGAATCCAGCAGGTCCCCGATGATGACCAGCCCCAGGATGTCCTTCAGGTCATCGAGCCTTTCCGAGCGCCTCTCGAAACGCTCTTCGCGCCGAAGGTCGCGGATGGCGTCCCTCTGGCGGGGCGTCAGGCGGAGCCCGTCCAGGAAATCATCGGACAGGAGCCTTTCCACGCTCCGTCCCGTCCAGTAGACATCGTCGCGCTGTTCGTCCCATGACTTTGCGAGGGCGGGCAGGGCCGTTCCCAGGCAGATCCCGGCCAGGACCAGGACCAGTGCAATTCCCCTGAATCTTCTCATCGCAGCATGCCTCCTTCCCGGAATGAGGTTCCGTCCATGCCGGACCCTGAACATCAGTCTACCGGCTTTATTCTTTAGTTGCTCAGGGGAAATGTTTAGAAACCTTTAGACAGGCAAACGGGTTCACCCTGGGGTGAACCCGTTTGCCTGTCTCTTTCCTGCCTGTCCGGCCTAGTGGTCGTTCTTGATCGGCTTGCGGATCGAAGGTCCCTCGCCGTTCTTCTGCTGCCACTGCCCGGAACCCTTGTTTTCGAACATCGAGTCGAACATCTTCCGCTGCGGCTCCTTCAGGATCGGGCGAACCCTGTCCCTGATCTCCCTCTCCGGGATGCGGAAATCCTTCCTTGCCTCGAAGAGCTTCCGCCGCTGTTCCTCCCGGTCACGGCCGGATCGATCCTCCCAGCTCCGCTTGAAATAATCCTTCTCCATTTCCCGGTAGTGCCTCTCCTTGTCCCGGTAGCGGTCGTCCATGTCCCTGAACGTCCGTTCCATGTCGCGGCGCTGCCTGTCGTCCAGCTTCAGGCGCCTGTCCCAGTCCCTCGGGAATCCCCAGCGGTCCCAATCGTTGAACCGCCGGTCGTCGCGCCGGTAGATGTACCGGTTGTCGTACCAGCGATCGAAGTGGATCGTGAAAGTCTGGCGCTGGTTCATGTCGAGGATCCGGAAGAAGAGGTACAGGAAATCGTCCAGCCGCATCATGCTGTAGTAGTCGTCGACATACCTGTCCCCTGCATCGCTCATGTACAGTCCGAGGGCGAGAATCGCCAGGAAGGTCTGCAGGTCGTCGTTGTCCCGCTCGATGCGGACCCCGTAGCCGCCGCCCCTGTGTCCCAGGTCGAACAGGCCGCGGAAGCGGTCGAAGTCGCGCCCATCCCGCCGGTCGAACCGATTGTCGTCCCTGCGGTCATCGCGACGGTCTCCCCAGTCCCTGCGGCGCAGTTCATCCAGCGAATCCCGCTGGTTACGGGTCAGGTTCAGGGATCGCAGGACTTCGGGTGAAAGCAGGCTGTCGATCTCCGCGTTCACGGTCGACGGGATGTTTTGGACATCCCGGCTGCCTGAAGCGGCATAAGCCGGCAGGACCGCCCCAAGGCAAACCGCTGCCAGTCCAAGTGCCAGAGCCATTCCTCTCAATCTTTTCATCTTTCAGGACCTCCATTCCTCGGAAAATAAAAAGCCTTGCTCCGAGTCATGGCCCTATTCTAAAATGTTTTTGGTTAAGGTGCCCTTTCGAAATGTTTAGAAATGTTTAGACCCGCCTGGAAACGCGAGAAGGACCCCTTTAGGGGCCCTTCTGCAAGGGCTCGCAGTCGTTTCTCCCTTTCTAGCCGCCCCCGATGACAGGGAAGATGGAGACGAGGTCCCCGGCCTGCAGCGGGGTTTCAAGAAAGCCCGTGTGGGCGATGTGCCGGCCGTTGACCATGATGATCAGGGCCTCGGGCCTGAAATCGTGCCCGAAGCTTTCCGAAAGGAGACGGAGGAGGCTGCCGACGGTGGGACAGTCGGCAACCTCCGTTTCGTTCCCGTTGGCAATTTCCCTGACCTGCCCGAAAAACTGGACCCGGATCATGCGCGCCTCCTCTACCCGAGGCCCAGCTCCCGCAGCTTGGCCTCGGTGGGGATACCCCGTTCGTCCCAGCCCCGCACCTGGTAGTATTCCGGCAGCATCTTGGGAAGCTGGCTGACCATGCCCTTGGACGCCCCTTCGGGGAGGGGCTCCTCAAGGAGCCGCTTCGGCAGGGTGTCGTCCTTCAGCGGATCCAGCCCCTCCCGCAGGTTGAACAGCCGCTCAAGATTCCAGATCCGCTCCCCGCACTTCATCATCTCCTCCGTCGACCCGATCCGGCCCGCTCCCGATTTCAGGAAGGCCGCGTAATCGTCTGCCGACAGGGCGAAGGAAGTGAAAAGGCACATTCCGGAGGAGTCGATCGCCGCCGTCAGGTCGTTGAAGGCCTTTGTCCACCCCGGCTTGCCCTCGGTCGCCCAGGGATCCAGCTTTTCCGGTATCCCCAGGACCTCGGCAGAGGTCATGTAGCCTCTCACGTGGCAGGCGCCGCGGTTGCTCGTGGCGTAGGTCAGCCCGATCCCCTGGACGCCGCGGGGATCGTAGGCCGGCAGTTCCTGCTTCTTCACGGTGATGGAGAACTCGGGATGCCCGTAGGCCTCGCAGAGGCGGGCACTTCCTTCGGCCAGCAGTTTGCCGAGCTTTCCCTCTGCACGCCCCATCTTGTCCACCCAGTACTTCAGCGCCTCCCCGGACCCGAATTTCAGCTCCGGGCCGCCCTCCAGGTCCGACACGGGCAAAAATCCCTTCTCGAAAAGTTCCATGGCGGCGGAAATCGTTCCCCCGGCGCTGATGGTATCCATCCCCAGCTCGTTGCAGAGGTAGTTGGCCAGGGTGATGGGTTCCAGTTCCACGACCCCGCAATTGGCACCCAGCGACCAGAGGCTCTCGTACTCCGGCCCTTCGCCTTCCTTATCGCCGACCTTCGTGGCGCGGCCGCAGGCGATGGGGCAGGCGTAGCAGGCCTTCTTGCCGGTCAGGAGCGTTGCGGCCAGGGTTTCCCCGGACTGCTTGTCAGCCTCGGCCATGTAGCCTCCCTGGAAGTTCCGGTACGGGTAGCTTCCCACCGCGTTGACGATGTTCACCAGGACCGGCGTGCCGTAGGCCGGAAGGCCCTGGCTCGTGACCCCGTTTTCCTTGATCTTCTGCATGCCGACCCGCAAGGCTTCTTTCAGCCCTTCAGGGTCGGCTGCGGTCCAGGTCCCCGATCCCCGCACCACCACGGCCTTCAGGTTTTTCGATCCCATGACCGCACCCACACCGCTGCGGCCCATGGCCCGGCCCTTCTCGTTGATGATGCAGGCGATTTTCGACAACTTCTCCCCCGAGGGACCGATGCAGGCGACACGGGCCCTCTCGTCCCCCACATCCTTCAGGAGCGCGTCGGTGGCGGCGTCCGTATCCATCCCCCAGGCAAAGGCAGCGCTGCGGATTTCCGCCTTGTCGTCCCGGACCCAAAGGTACACCGGGGTTTCGGCACGCCCCTCCAGCACCAGGAACATGTTCCCGGTCCGGGAAAACTCGGCCCCCCACTGCCCGCCGGTGTTGCTGCAGGCGATGCATCCGGTCAGCGGGCTTTTCGTGACGGCCATGGACCGGCCCCCGGTCGGAACATTCGAACCGGATAGCGGGCCAAGTGCAAGGACCAGCTTGTTCTTCGGCGACAACGGATCGGTGTTCGCCGGCACTTCCTCGTAAATGAGCTTCGTGGCGTAGCCCCGGCCCCCGATGAAATCCTTCAGCCAGGCTTCGTTCAGGGGTTCCCTCGAAATGGCCCCCGTCGTGAGGTTCACTCTCATCAGCATCTTCTCTGCCATGAATCATCCCTCCGCCTCTTCAAGATTTCCGTAACGGATTTTTTCACTCTCTCGTACCCGTCTCCCCCAATTGCATGAAACTCTCCTTTTCCCCGGGACCCTTCCTCTTCTCCTCCCTTCCCTTCATGGACACCGGACCAGGTTCCGGTCCCACAGGCAATCGCTGCAGGCAGGGCTGTCCCCCCAGCAGTCGCTTTCCGTCGTTTTCGGGTATTCACAGACCGGGAGGAGGTTGCAGTCCAGGCAGGACGCGTAAAGCGCCCGCCTCAACCTCCACCGGAAGCTCGCGTAAGCCTTGCTGTCCCAGATCGCTTCAAGCGCTTCCGATGCAAGCGAACCGAAGGAATGGGCGCAAACCTGCTTCTTCCGCCCGAGCACCCATTCCTCGTAACCGTGAGCCAGCCTGTAGCAGGGAGCGACATTCCCATCCCACCGGACGACCATGGACTCGGAGCGAACGAAGGCACAGTGGCGCTCCGAGGAAAGGGCAAAGCGAGGCAGGGTCAGGCTCAATCCCTCCCGCTGGAAGGCAAGGAAAAGGGCCTGTTGGAGAGCCGCTTCCTCCTCGAGCGAAACCGGGTACAGGACCTGGGAGCACAGCGCCTCGGAAGTCGGGACGAGGTTGCTCAGCGAAACACCCCGCGCACCTGCCTCTTTCAGGAGACGGGGCAAGGTCCGTACCCCTTCCATGTTGGAAGCCGTCAGGACGACCGCCGCACGAATATCGGGCACGGCACTTCCCTCGGCCTCGCGCATGCTCCTCAGGAGGCGCATCGTTTCAAGGGTCGCTTCCGCCGGGGAATCCCGCCCCGGAAAAGAAACCGCCCCGGCTTCGAGCGAGAAGTCCACGATATCCACCCGGGAGTGCACCAGGGCACGGGCCGCAGCCGTGTCCACAAGGGTTCCGTTGGTCGTCAGCCGAACCTTCCATCCTCCCAAGCGGACCCGCTGCATCGCCTCGAACGCATCCGGGTGGACCAGGGGCTCCCCGATCCCTCCGAAATGGACCCATTCCAGGCCCGGGAAACCTGCCAGCCGGGCCATGAGATCATCAAAAAGCCCGGGATCCATGTCGCCTCGAGCCTCGGGCGAGTTCCTGAGAAAACAGATGGGACAATCGAGATTGCAGCGGGAACTGAGTTCAAGGTAAACCTTGCGGAGTCTGCGGTCCCTTGGGATGGAAACGACGCTGTCGTCGAACCCCAGCAGGACGGCGTCACGGGAAGGGTTCAAGAACAAGGGCTCACCCTCTTCCTAAAAGAACGGTGTGACCCGGGAATCGTTAAGGCATTGCGAAAGGAGGTCGGCAAAGGTATGATTTTCGAGTAGTGCGTTGTTGTATTATATTGCCTTTCGCTGATAAACCAAAGTGTTAAGGTGAAGACGGAGTGAAAGCCCATGTCACGGTTGGCGGTTCGCAGACGGGAGAAGATCAGGCTCAGGCGAAACCTGAACTGGCGGATCTGGGAACTCCTCCGCCGGGGAATGAGGCGCTGGAAGGGCAGGGTAATCGCGCCGGGACCGCAGCCCGGGCTCAACTCCTGCGGGGAAAACGAAACCGGAAAGCCTTGAGGGAGGGTGAAAGGCTTGGAGCAGAACTTCAAGGACGTCCTCGATAACATGCTGGAAGCGGTCTACGTCACCGACCTGGACCGCCGCATCGTCTACTGGAACAAGAGGGCAGAAGACCTGACCGGTTTCGTAAAGGAAGAGGTGGTCGGCCTGACCTGCTCGGAGAACATCCTGGGGCACGTCGACCGGCGTGGGATCCCCCTTTGCAGGGGCAACTGCCCCCTGGCGGAAACCATGGCCGACGGGAAACCCCGCGAAGTGATGGTGTTCCTCCACCATAAGGAGGGTTTCCGCAGGCCGGTCAGGGTCCGGACCTCGCCCCTGCGGGACGCCAGTGGCGCCATCACCGGCGGCATCGAGGTCTTCGAGGACGCCATGGGTTACCTGGCCCTGGAGGAAAAGATCCAGCTCCTGGAATCCCTGACCCTC
>ENA-OSEO01004788-OSEO01004788.1-sediment-metagenome-genome-assembly--contig:-NODE-4788-length-13756-cov-6.094013_pt1 | contig 13756 bp, 13 predicted proteins | sample MGYA00237883_ERZ534232 | MGnify/ENA metagenome assembly ERZ534232 | reverse complement strand
AGAATCCCTTGCTGCTCCGTAGTCAGTGTGATCGGCGTCGCTTGCTTTGTCATCGCATCTCCTCGGGAATCGTGGTGTTGATCCCTCTAGGATACACACTAACGATTACTTTTACAACTTGGTACTAGCTCCATAGTATGTCATTGCAAGACCTGACCCCGAAGTTCTGGGGGTAGGGCGGTTGGCTCGGCGAGGGTCTGTAGGTACGCTGGTGGCAGCAGCGGAAGGGGGAGGACATGAAGGGATTCGCCCGCGGACTGGGTGCAGGGATCCTCGCGGTTGCCGCCATCGGCGTGGGTCTGAGCGCGGAGGGCGCTCCGCCGGTCTCTCGACTCCACGTCATGTTGCGTTGGGTGCCGGCGGAAGCAGCCCTCATCGAAAGCGGATGGGCGACGCTCCGTTTCGTGGATTACGAGGCGTTGTTCGAGTCGGAAGGGGTGTCTCTCGTCCGGGATCTCGGAAGCGCCGACCTCCTAATGACTGCCGTTCCCATCGGCGCGATCCTCGGCCGCATCGTCGCGGGTCCCGAGGCCCTCATGTATCTCTTCGTCAGCGCGGGGCGGATGGCCGATGCGGTCGGATTCGAGTGGCTGGTGGATGTCGATCGCAGCGTGGAGTTCGGCGACCCTCCGGGTGTCGGGCTCATACTGGACGGGGACTTCGACGCAGCGACGATCGGCGCGGCGCTGGAGGGCCGCGGTTTTCACCTCGCGGAGATCGAAGGGGTCCCGGTCTGGCACCGATTTGAGGATTCGGCGGTCTCGATTCCGGCGCGTGATTCCGCCGACCCATTCGGCGGGCATCTCGGCGCCGCGGCGCGCATCGCCATATTCCCGGATGGGTTGGGGAATGCGCGCACATGGCCGTTGATCGAGGCGATCATCTCCGCGACGCAATCGACCCGACCGGCGGTCGCGGATGATCCCGTCTACCGGGCACTGGCCGACGCGGTCTCGGACCCGGATGGTCTGCTGATCCAGGCGCTGTTCTTCTCCGGGACGGCTCTGCGGATCCCCGGAGACCCGACTCAAACGCGCGACAAGGCATCCGGGGATCCGGATCCGCTGCCGTTGTACTTGGGCGCGGTGCTCGGCGACCGCCAGGAGAGAGACGATCAGGTACACCTCATCGGGCTGGTCTGCGCGGATCTGGCGAGTGCGCTCGTTGCCGCCGACGTGCTGGCGAGACGCGTCGAGGAGTTCCGTCCGGCCAGTGGCTCCGGCGACGCGCTGGTGGATCGGTTCGGGGCGACGGTGAGGATCCGGGAGGTTCGCCAATCGGAGGATGGCCTGGGAATCGCCGTGATCGAAGGACGTTACCCGATTCCGACCGAACGAGTGGACGCGGAGACGGGGCTGTACCGCGCGCGCGGATCGCTGTTTCGCTCTTGGGTACAGGCGATCCTCTATCGAGAGTTCACGCCGCTGAGGTAGCAGGCGCCGCGCGAGCGATTCGGTCAGACGCTCCAAGCCGGCTGGGTCCATTGCATCTCCGGGGAGCCGGGCGGTTCACGCCCTCGGGCGTGTTGCAGCTTGAGACGCCGTTCGCTACAGTCTCTTTCGTTCCACCATACGGACCAGTCTGTCGTCAGGCCGTAGAGGGCTGCCGGGTCCCGAGAAGGCGGCGCCGAGGAGGGCGGGTTCGCATGCCGGTCGTCGAAGTCACGGATGTCGTCAAGGCGTACGGCGAGAAGGTCGCGGTGGCCGGCCTGTCATTCGCTCTGGACCAGGACGAGATCCTCGGCCTGATCGGTCCGAACGGCGCGGGCAAGACGACGACCATCCGGATGATGATGGACATCATCCGACCCGATTCCGGCCGGGTGGCGGTCTTCGGCGAGGCACCAAGCGAGGCGACCAAGGCGCGGCTCGGGTATCTCCCCGAGGAGCGCGGTCTGTACAGAAAACTCAACGTCATCGAGACGATTTCGTATCTCGCATCGCTCAAAGGGATGAGCCCGCGTGCGATCGAGACGAGGGCCGATGCGCTGCTCGATCAGACGGGGATGCTCGCGCAGAAGCGGAAGCGGATCGAGGAGTTGAGCAAGGGGATGGCGCAGATCATCCAACTCATCGTGACGCTCGTCCACGATCCGGAGCTCGTGATCCTGGACGAGCCGTTCGTCGGCCTAGATCCGGTCAACGCTGAACGCGTCAAGCACCTGCTCATCGGGCTGCGGGACCAGGGGAAGGCGGTCATTCTGAGCACGCATCAGATGAACCATGTCGAGGCCGTCTGTGATCGCATCCTGATGGTGAACGAAGGGCGCGCTGTTCTCTACGGGCGGCTGGATGAGGTCCGGTCGGAGCACCGAGGCCATGCAGTCTGGGTCGAAGCGGACGGCGACGTCCCGGACGTTCCGGGTGTGATCGAGCGGCGCGAGCACGGCGACGATACCGAACTGATCCTCGACGCCGCTGTCACGCCGCAACAGATCCTCGAACGGCTGGTCGAGACGAACCTCCCGCTTCGCCGTTTCGAGGTCGCGACGCCGTCACTCCACGAGATCTTCCTGAAGGTAGCGGGAGGGGATCATGAATAGGACGGCACGGATCATCCGGCACGAGTTCCTGCACACCATCAAGAGGAAGGGCTTCATCATCCTGACCCTTGCGGTCCCCGCGATCATGCTATTGGGGATCGGCATCTCTCAGCTGGTCTCAAGCGTCGTCGCCCCGTCGAACGGCGTGGTCCGGATCGGCTACGTCGACGCCCTCGGTGGCATCGACCGGTTCCACGATCAGGGCGGGGTGATGTTAATCCGGTTTGACTCCGAGAATGCCGCGACCGAAGCGTTGGTCCGCGGGGAGATCGGCGAGTACATCGTCATTCCGCCTGAATTCATCTCCACCGGGGTTGTCCCCCGCTACACCTTGAAGAGGGAGTTGGCGCCGCCGCCGATCGTCTCGGAGGCCATCGACCGCTTTCTGGCCGGCAACCTGCTCGCTGAGTGGGTCCCTCCTGAGATCATGCGACGCGCGCTGTCGCCTGCGCGAGTGGTCACGACCACGCTGACGACGGAAGGGACCGTAGCGGCCGAGCAAGGCGGGGTCGGTGGCTTCATCGTCCCGGCCCTGTTCGGGGCCTTGCTGGCGATCACCCTCAACGTATCGGCGAACTACGTCCTGCAAAGCCTCGGCGAGGAGAAGGAGAATCGGCTGATGGAGATCCTGCTGTCGTCGGTGTCTTCTCGCCAGCTGCTCGCGGGAAAGCTGCTCGGCCGCGGGGCGGCCGGACTCGCTCAGGTGATCGTCTGGGTCGTCTCGATTCCGCTCCTACTGAGGCTCGCTTCCTCCACGATCGGCGGGCTGCTCCGCACGATCGAGCTGCCGCCGGGCCTTCTCCTGATCGCGGTCATCTACTTCATTCTTGGGTACTTGCTGTTCGGGGTGGTATCGCTGGCGATCGCCGCGATCTGTGCCACCGTTCGGGAGGCTCAGGGCCTGGCGCCGCTGTTCACGCTGACCGCCGTCGCGCCGTTCTGGTTCATCTCGCTGCTCATGTTCTTCCCTGACAGCCCGATCTGGGTCGTCCTCAGCATCGTCCCGTTCAGCGCGCCTGTGCTCGTCATGCTCCGGCTCGGCCTCTCTGGGGTTCCCACATGGCAATTGGCCACCAGCATGGCCGTCCTGGTCGCGTCCGTGATCGGCGGGTTGTGGGTCGCGTCCAAGCTCCTGCGGATCTACCTGCTGATGTACGGGAAGCGTCCGCGCCTCCGACAGATCATCCGCGCGCTCCGCGCCAACTAGCCGCGGGGTCTCACGCCCGGCCCCGCGCGTGCTCCCTGACATTCGGGGTCAGATCTTGACTTTTAGGGTGCGGGCGCCACGCTCGTCCGCTCGGCGATCACGAAGAGCCAAGATCGGATCTGTCTGGCAGACCCCGGCGGTGCGGTCGGGTGGCTACCTCCTCGCGCGGCGACTCGGGTCCGGCGCGCGCTCCCACGTGAAGCGGCCGGGGATCTCAGCGGGGCGGAGTCGTCCGACGTTGGAGACGTCGAAGTGCGATCCGACGACAAGGGCGCTCTCCGCGGCGGCGCGGCCGGCGAGGGCCTCGCGCGTTGCGCGGGCCTCGGGCGGCCGGTACTCCTGCCCGATGACGAGTTCGGTCCGCTCGAGGAAGAGCGGGTCGAATGCGGCATCTCCGATCTGGTAGAGGATCTGTCCGCCGGATGCGAATCGATACACGGTATGGCCGGTGCGGTGGCCGGGGCCGGGAACGGCGCGGACCCCGGGGACGATCTCCGACTCGGCGTCGATCCTCGTGACGCGATCCTGGATCCGGGGGACCAGGCGGCGGATGAACCGCGCCTGCCCCGCGAAGTACAGGCCCTCGCGCGGATCGCTGCGAAACGCGTCCCAAAGCTCGGCGGAGAGGACGACGGAGGCGCGGGGGTAGGCGAGCTCTCCGTCGAGGGTGAGGAGCCCACCGATGTGGTCGGGATCGCCGTGCGTCAGAAGGATGAGGTCGATCGATTCCGGCCGGATCCCGTGCTCGCAGAACGCCGCTTCCGCTGTGTGAGTGCGGGGACCGGAATCGGGGGCGTTCCCGGCATCGACCAGGATCCTGCGGCCGGAGCCGTCGATGACCATGAGACCGCCTTCCATGAAGATCTCGCGGCGGGCGAGGTCGGCGGGGACCATCTCGACGAGATCCGCCAGCGGGCGGACGCCGACGGTTCCGTCCTTGACGATCAGGATCTCGAAGTCGCCGATCTCGAGGCGATACGTGCTTGAGTCCATGAACTCCTCCTTTGGGACTCCGGGGGGCGGACCTCATCCCCGGAGATGTCGATACGGCCCGAATCCTGAGCGCGCAACCGGCGGCTCGATATATGCCGATCTCCGGATCCGGGCCCGCGGGGACGGAGCGAGGCGGAGATGAGGCGTGGATACGGGAAAAGCGGCCTACGTCGCCGGTCTCCCCGATCCACGCCGCTGCTCGACGCCCCGGTCAGTTCGGCGGGAGGCGGATCAGTGCGATGACGTGGTCCCAGGGGATCGCCACGTTCTCCTCGGTCGTGCTCCAGTTGTCGTGGACGATCGCCCACATCCGCTCCCGGTCTTTCAGAACCCCGACCCCGGTCACTGCGTGCCCGATCCCCGATTTATCATCCCACGATTCATCCGGGATCTTCGGGTCTTCCTTGCGCAGATCGGTGGTCGACTGGATCGGGTCTCCCCATTCGTAGAGCGTGACGGAGACCGCACCGCCCGCGGAGGATGATAGCACGAGCGACGCCGCCGTGATCGGATGCCAGAAGGCAAAGCACAGGATGACGGGGATCCCGATCTCGATGCTTGCAGCATACGCTTCGATCAGGGCATCGTCCCCACTATCCGGGCCGAGGAAGTCCACGCGCCAGGGGTAGGTCTCCTTCTGCATCCGCCCAGGAGGGGGCTCTCCGGACCACTCCGCGAAGTCGATGAGTCCGGGGACGATATCCTCGTTGAGCGTCCCGGGCCGCCGGGAGGACGCGTTGAGGCGCTCACGGCTTCCCTCTCCGTTGGTGGCCAAGAAGTACCCGAGGTACGCGCTGAGCTCAGCCGACGGGACGCCGCCGCTGAGGCTCAGTGCCCATCGGGCTCCCATGACCTGATCCAGGAAGACAATGGCGTTGGCGGCGGCAAGCGGAGCGCACCAATCCTCCACTGTGCGAACATCCAGCAGGTTCGGCGGTGGTTGAGATGCGTCGGGGACCCCCTCGATGTAGAGCCCCTCGAACCCCTCTCCGATCACGCGTGCTGCGGGGCTCTCCGGCTGAGCGGAAGCGGCCCCGGCGAGGAGCACGGAAAGGATACTGACGATGGAACAGAGTCGGATCATGTCACCCTCCCCAGTACGGACGTTGCGTTCGTCTTGCGTTCAAGCCACTTGGCGGGAACGCGCCGACTTGGACTCGAATTCCGCATCGGCCTTCGTTCAGCGGCGTCCGCGGGGACCGCCCCGTGCCGAGGACTCGGACGCGCTCGGCCGGCATGACAGGGCGGTTGCGACGGCGTGGACCGGACCCTCTTGCTGCGCCCTGCGTTGTCCTTGGCCATGGGGCGGGAACCAGACCGCTGACGTCCCCTGACGGCGCCGTCGTTCCCGAAGCGCGGGCCCGCGCCGACTCTGCCGGTCTCACGGCGTGCAGCGCTGGTGTACGTCCCGTCCGGTGATCGCTTCCACCGTCAGCACCGGAAGGAGCGCTTCGTCAGGTATCGAGAGCGTCCCCCGAACCTCCACATCGGCGTTCACCCAAGCCTCCAGCAGCGGGTCATCCTGCCAAGGGAGCCGCGCTCCATACTCGAGACGGTAGAGACCGGCGAGACCTGGGGACAGATCCTCTGTCTGCAAGAGGTAGAGCGGCCCCTCGCTTCGCGTGCACCAGTGCTGGCGCATCTTGACCACGTACCCCTGTAGAACGACGGACTTGGGCCCTCCGACACGGAGGATGATGCTGCCGTGGTGAAACGCCACGTGGGGCCCTTGGGGTGCGATGCGCTCCACGAATACGGACAGGGTGCCCGCGGAGAGGCCCGGGGCGGTCGGGGGGATGGCGACCGTCCCCCGGCAGGTATACCCCAGATGATCCTCGGGGGGCGAGACGTTGGGCAGCGTGACCTCCTGTACCTCGAACACGCCTCCCATCATCCCGGCCCCCGGAAAGCCATAACCGATCCGGAACGTGGCCGGGAAGCCCTTCCCTCCGCCCGCCCTGTCCGTGGCGAGGCACGTGATCTCCAGAACGACGTCTTCCGCTCCCTCCGGGATCCCCTCAAACGTCCACCATGCCTTGTGGGTGAGCGGCAGGTCTCTCAGCCAGTACCACCCGTCTATGAGGTCTCCGTCCGACCGAAACGACACGGCCTCCATGCTCGCGGCGGCATCCACGGTAAGTCCGCCGATTGCCCCGAGAAGAAGCGCCGCAACTAGCCACGTAACTCTCCTCATGATCATCCTCCCGCGCTTCGCCGCGGCGAGCGAAGACGACAGCGCGAACGCCCGCCTCTTCGCCCAAGCACCTCCCCGTCCGCCGGCCGATCATTCCTGTGACCGCCCGTGAAGCGCCCTGCGACGCCAGTGTAGTCCTTTCCCGCTCGCGTGAGGAAACGGCCGCTCTCCGACGCCTCGTGAGGGGTCCGCCGCCCGGGTGATCACCGGCCCCGGGGGCATTGCGGCCGGGGTGGGGGCTTGCGCCGATGCGAGCGATTCCCGTTGCGCCGGCGGGCTGGTTTCCGCCCCGCCTCACGGGTCGAACGACGCGCTTGGCGAGCCCGGATCGAGCCTCCGGGCCGATCAAGGGTGATCGATCCGAGCTCGCAGATCCAGCGAGCCGCGGCATTCAGTCCGCCTTGCTTCTCGCGTGCACGTCCAATGAGGGTCACTTTCATGTGCATCTACGATTTGGGTAGTATGGTCTGCATCACGACAGTGAATCCAGCGCAAGAGGGGAGGCGCCGATGAGGCGATCGATTCGGGGACTCGCATTCTTGGGACTCAGTCTGGCCACCGTGGTGGGCTTGGCGGGCTGCGAGTGGCTGACCGGGCTGCTCCACCCGGGGGGAGGGCTGCCCTGGGCGAGCAGCAGGCCGATCCCGGTTGCGAGTCAGCCGATCGGCGCGGGCGGCGGAGTCATCACGGTCGACGACCCCGGCGGCCCGCTCGACGGGATGACGATCGAGGTTCCGAGCGGGGCGTATCCGACCGCGAAGACGTTTGATGTCTCCTACACGCCGACCCGCGGGAATCCGAGCCCGCATCTCACGCTGTTGACTCCCTTGATCGAGATCGACAACGGCGGCGAGTTCGCTTGCGAGGTCATGAGCGTGACCATTCCGGTGAGTATCCCTGGTGGGCATTTCGCGATGGGGTTCTTCGTCGATGAGAACGGAGATCTCGAAGGAATGCCGCTGGTGGCGGAGACGCCGACGTCGATCACGGTGGCGACGGCCCACTTCTCAAGGTTCGTGATCGGGATGATCGCGGACTCGCTTCTTGTCGGCACATTCGACACCGGCTTCCGGCCGATGACCGACGATTGGCAGTTCACGAACCGCGGCTCCTACATCGCGCCGAATGGGCACTGCGCCGGTCAGTCCCTCACGGCGATGTGGTACTACGTCGAGAAGACCCTGAACGGGACATCGACCCTGTGGAACCGCTACGACAACAACGGCCGGAACCCTACGCCCGACTTCTGGTACGACGACAGCAATGGATATCGACTCGCGTCGACGATCCAAGACGATATCGACTGGGACAACTGGCTTCGAACGGTCATCAAGGTACTGGGCAGCTCCGACGACGCTCTCAACTGGAGGGCGTTTCTCTACGCGATGCTGATCACTGGGGAGCCGCAGTACGTGGCGATCTACAGCGCAGCGGGGGGACACGCGATGATCGCCTACAAGGCCGATGCCGACACGGGCACCCTGTACGTCGCTGACCCGAACTACCCGGGGCACTCCGGGCGCAAGATCATGTACGCCGATGGGACGTTCGGTGGGTACGAGTCCGGGGCGAACCGGGCGGAGATCGACGCCGGGAGAAGCGTGCGCTATGACTCCGTTCGATACTTCGCCAAGTCCGCGTTGGTCTCGTGGTCTCATCTCGCAGCGCGATGGGACGATTTCCTGCTCGAGACGATCGGCGACGATGTCTTCCCCTCGTACGGGCTTGCGGCGATCCTAGGCGATGGGAGCGCGATCCCTCTCACGGACGGACTCACCGTCAGTGACGATCGGTTGGAGATCCAGTTTTCCCATCCTGCGCACCCCCATCCCCTTGGGTATGTCGTCTATCGAGGAAACGAGTGGCTCGCCCCGGTATCGGCCTCGACGTGGTCCCTCGTCGAAGGCGACAACCGATTGGGAATCTACGTGCTCGGGAATGTCAACGGCTCGTGGAAGTACGTCGACTTTCAGTGGGTGACGGTTCATCGAGTGGCGCCGATCACCGTCAGCGGGCGGATGGAGTTCCATCTGGCGGCGACCATCTCGCAGGACCCGCAGTACGGCGGGGCTCACGCAGGCGTCGTGGGGACGACGATGACGTTCTGGAACGGAAGCTATGACCCGGCGACCAAGACCGTGACCGCGAGCTGGGACGGCGGCCACTTCTCGGACACGTACTTCGAGGCGAGGCTCAACGCCACCGAGGAGTACATCGAGTACTTCTACGCGCGGCAGACCCAAGCGAACGTCTGGTTCGCCTGGACGAATGTCCACGAGATCCGCGGATATGCCATCCCCTACTCGCATACCGAGAGCGGCTCCCGCTACTTCGTCGTCGACGGATCGCAGGCCCACGTCGTGGTCGACCTGCTCAAGTACAAGACCTGGTCAACGTCCCTCGGGAGCGCCAGCAACCCGACCGAATGGGTCAGCTCGGCGAGCGCCTTGACCGGCGACTCCGCTGACATCATCACGATCCGGTTGGATAACTAGCTCGGCTCATCTCCTGACTTCGGGGTCAGGTCTTGCAATGCCACATCACCGACCGATTCCCTCACTCCTCCTCGCCTTTTGTCGGGACCGCAGCCAGTGACTTCCGGGGTCAGGTCTTGCAATGCCACATCATCGACCGATTTTCTCACTCCTCCTCGCCTTTTGTCGGGACCGCAGCCAGAGCCCGTGTAATGGAGGGAGCTCAGCGTGTACGTACGATCCAGATACGCGGTGCTGCGGCAAGAGGCGGATCTGCGATCTCGACGCGCAGGCCGTGGCGGTTGCTCACGGGGCAGTCCGCGTGACGTCACTGATGGAGGCGATGATGGGTTCGGGGGCATCGCGGCACCTCATCGCCCCCCCCCGATACATGCGTTACGACAAGACCCGCTCCACGAGGTGCTGTATGCGTTACTGCAAGACCTGACCCCGCTAGCTCTGACCCCGCTAGCTCAATGGAGGACGGTCGGGATTCACTTCCCAGTCCTCGATGGCGGATTCGAGGCGGCGGCTCGGAGCGCAAACGGGGACGTATCCGGCGGAGGGATCACGGGCGCGAAGGGTTCGTTAAGAGCCGCCGCGAGCCCCAGCGAATCCCGATCAGGCCGAGCGGGGCGGTGACGATGATCGCCAGGACGGCGATCGCCAGGATCACCGGGCCCTCAGCGAGTCCGGCCGAGAGGGCGACACCGCCGAGGGCGGCCTGTACGGTCGCTTTCGGGACGTAGGCGATGACGCAGAAGAGCCGCTCTCGAACGCTCATCGCGGACGGCCACGTGGCAAGCATCACGCCGGCAGAGCGGGCGACCAGCCCGACGGCGATCGCGAGGAGGGCATTCGGGCCGGCCCGCAGCGCGACGCCGACGTCGAGCGACATCCCGATGATCACGAAGAGGGCGATCTGGGCGGCGACCCAGACCTTCGACAGTTTGGAGGCGAGCTCGTGCGCCTGCGTCTCCGCCCGCTCGAGGATGAGAAACCCCGCTGCCATGACGCCGAGGAGTGCCGCGAGGTGCGCTCGGTTCCCGACCTGCACGAGGAAGACGGCCGACGCGAGCAGGAGAAGGGCCTTCTCGGTCGCCCGGATCGCTTGATGGTGGCGCCGGAACCATGCGGCGAGTGCGACCCCGAGTCCGACGCCGGCCAGAAGCCCTCCCGCGATCGAGATCGGGATTCGCGCCAGGTCGAGCAGAGCGCTACCAGCCGATCCAGCCGTGCTGAACTCGATGAAGACAGTGAAGAGCGTGATCGAAAACACATCGTCGGCCGAGGCGCCGGCGAGCACCGTGGTGACGACGCCGTTTCGGCGACCGATGTCGCGGGACTGGAGGTCGAGCATCGCCGGGACGACGACGGCGGGGCTGACGGCGGCGATCAGGAACCCGGTGAGACCCGCTACGTCCCACGGGAACCCGAACAGGAGCATGAAGAGGCCCATCAGGGTGAACCCCTCGAATAGGCAGGGAACGAAGGTCATGAGGGCGGCGGCGATCCCGGCCGCCTTCAGGTCCGCTCGCCGAAGTCCCAACCCGGCGCGCAGCAAAATGATGATCAGCGCCAACGACTTGATGAACGGGACGATCTCAGCAAAGCCGTCCGGCCAGAGGCGCGCGGCGTCCGCCGCCCCCGGGGAGGCGATGGCTCCAGCCACAATGCGCAGGACGACCCCGAAGAGCGTCATCCCCATGACGGCGGGAAGGCGAAGGCGATCGAACAGGCGCGCGAAGAGCCATCCACCGGCGAAGACGGCGAAGAACAGGACTTCAAAGCTCATAGCGGTGGCAGGCGGTGACCCCGGCACGGACGATCTCCCCGAGGAACGGGGCGCTGACCGGGTCGGCGAGGGGATCCGATTCGGCTCTGAGGATGCGGGTATCCCCGAGGCCGGTCGTGAGCGAGCCGCCTGCCATGGATCTCCTTTCTCGTTGGATCCGGGACAGGGGAAAGAAGAAGACCCCTGTCGCGTGTTCCGGCAGGAGTCATCAGCTCACGAGGAGCGGTTTCGGGGGACTCCATCCCCACAGGGAAGCATTGTAGCGGCACACGGCGGCAGACACCAGGCGCGAGTGAGAAAAGGCGCGGATCCCCTAGCTTGGGGTCAGGTCTTGCAATGACACATTCAGCTTGGGAAAAGGGTCCTGAGGTGGCGCATTGTGGACCTGCGTCGTCGGCTCCTCGAGCTTCTCGTGGGGAGGGTGATCAGCTCCCCGCATAGCGGTGGTCGAGGCCCTGGGTGCAAGTCCCATTCGGATTGCGCATGCCGCGGGCAGAAGGCGAGTCCACGATCTCGATCAGCGAGTCGCTGGTGTTGCGGACGAGAGTTGGGCGCAATTGCCGCCGACGGCAGTGCTGAATGGCCTCTGCTAGGGGGATCGGGGGACACGTACCCTATTTCGTCGGCTTTCTTCCCGCCTCCTGAGCCGAAGCGGCCGCCTGGTGATGGCTTCAAGATGCTCCAGAAACGAATCGCTGCCAAGGGGCCTCCCCGCTCGCAGGGTGCCGGGGCTTACTCTGCAATCCAGCACCAGAATCCAGCACATCGATTGGTAGAGGAATCCCGGGGATGCTCGGAAAATCAACGTCGGGGACGAGCCCTGACGCCACAGGAGGAATCCTGACCAACACGAATCCGTAAAGCGGATTCGCAAGCTGCTTGGGAACCAAACAGCCAGCGGCATGCACCTTGTGTGCGACGTCCTCGTTCTCGTCGAACCAGGAGTGGAGAGCTGGCATCGCCTACTCCTACGGCTGTACGATGATCGTCGAAGGACGTACCGCCACCGCCCATGAGCTGACCAGTACGTCGGAAGGGAGGCGAGAGTATTGAGGTTTGAGGTCTACTGCGACGAAAGCCAGCAAGACCTGTTCAGCGGAAGTGCCGATCAGAGGCAGGGTAAGCGCGTCGTCCTGGGTGGGCTATGGATCGAAGCTGGTTCGCGATCCCACTTGAAGGAAGCGATCAAGGACCTTCGTTCCCGACACAACCTGCTGGGCGAGTTCAAGTGGGTTCGTGTCAGTCCGTCAAGGCAAGCCTTCTACTGTGAATTGGTTGATCTGTTCTTCTCCTCTGAGAGCGCACGGTTCCGTGCCCTGGTTCTACGAGCGGACGAACTCGATGCAGTACAGTTCCACGGCGGCGATGCCGAGCTGATGTTCTACAAGTTCTACTACCAGCTCCTACATCACTGGATTCTCGACTCGAACACATACAGCGTGTTTGTCGACACGAAGACCAACCGCTTCGGGGGACGTCTCAAGAAGCTGCTTGAGGTGCTGACCTCTGCGAATCAGCTTTCCATCATCGAGCAGGTTCAGGCTCTGCCGTCCAAAGAGGTCGACCTGTTGCAGTTGGCTGACATTCTGATCGGGGCTATCAGCTACCGCCTCCACGGTCGCCAGTCAAGCCCTGCGAAAATGGCCGTCGTTGAGAGGGTTGAACACCACATTGAGCACCCTATCCGCTGCACCGGCTGCGGCGAGACGAAGCTCAACGTGTTCTGCTGGCGCTCGGGAGGTGGCTGGTAGTTGACATCGCCCTCCTTTCTTGACCTGCCGGACGAGTTCGCGTATCGCTCGCACTACGAGAACAGCCTCTGCAAGCAGACGATACACACGTTCGACGGGATCCTCGTACGCTTTCCGAAGTGGCAGTTCGACCATGCATTCTTTGAGAGTGCAAGCCGGCGTCTTGGCGAGAAGAGCATGTTCTCGCTTGACCGAGCGAGGCGAATGGACTGGATCGTTCCCGCATTGATGGACCCGAATGCGGAGTTGTACGAAGGCTGGGACAAGCGGAAACGGGCACACACACGCGATAGCAGAACCTGTGTGGCGTTTGGCGATTTCGTCGTGATTATCACGCTAAGAGGTGGAGGGAAGCCCGCTTCGTTCATCACCGCGTTTCGGGCAGGCGAGAGGACACTCCAAAGGATTCGATCGGGACCAAGATGGTGATCTCAAGAAGCCTAGAAATGGTTGACCGCTGGTTAGTATTGGCCCAGCGGTCGAAGCCTCTGTAGGACCCCTACTATGAGTAAAGGTCGAAGCTATTCTATGCGTTTTGTGGCACATGTCAAACCTCCGACAGGAAGAATCGAGGAATCGAGGGACACGTACCCCATTTCGAAGGCGCCGGGGTCTGGTCTTGGTGCGCCGTTGAAAGCCGGAGGTGTGTAGTCGGTGGAAGTCCGATACAGGGAAGGGTTAGCGACCCACTCTGACCCCGAGTCATGCGCCGGTGTCCGTGAGGACACGGGTGAAGCGTTGACAGGGGCAGATGCGAGCCGGGTATTGAGCCGTGAAATTGACCCCAACACTTCAGGGTG
>ENA-OSEO01004787-OSEO01004787.1-sediment-metagenome-genome-assembly--contig:-NODE-4787-length-13757-cov-4.696784_pt1 | contig 13757 bp, 15 predicted proteins | sample MGYA00237883_ERZ534232 | MGnify/ENA metagenome assembly ERZ534232 | reverse complement strand
GTTCCCGGGGGTGAAGCCAGGTCCACTCCAGCAAGATCCGCTCCAGTTGGCTGAGGCCGCGCAGGCAGAGGGCGACAGAGAGCCAGTCGGCCTGAAGATCGGGGAGGGCGCTCCTGCCCCCGTCTACGCTGACCTGGGCGGTGTCAACCGACTTGGCCGCGGTCAGGTTCGCAGTCCAAGTGAAGTAAAAATGGAGAGCCCGACCGAGGCTGGAGAATGGCAGGCGGGCCATAAAGGACTAAATCTGTCCTATTTCTGATAATAGGTTATCGGTCAACTCGACCGTAAGTACCTGAAATGACTGGACCCCAATTCCAAAATGCCCGTCTGTCATTTTGGTTTTTCGCCTGTGGTGATGACGTTTCCCGTTGGAGCCGAAAAGAAGCCGTCTCAGATAGCCCAGGTCCAGGCCTGTCGCGGCGCAAATCCAGAAGGCCGAGCCGGGGGTCTCTTGGTCGGTCTGGAGCCAAAACCAAGCATCGCCCCGGGGGTCGGTCAGGGCGTCCTCAAGGGCCTGGCCCAGGACCGCCAACCAGAGGTCACGGCAGGCGGCCTCCTGGGCGGCTGCTTCGGTCTCAGCCGAAAGCACGGCCCGAGGCTCGCAGGACGGGCTTAGCGTCGTGAACCCCGCTCGTAATATGCCAGCTCTCGGGCAATCGCCCGGCCCCACTGCTCGATGACCTGGGGATTGTCGGGCGGGTTGGGAGCGTCCACGGTCAGGTTAAAGACGTTCCGGTGTATATGAGTCGTGGTAGTCACGGGCGCGGCCTGGCCGAAGGAGAGCCCGGCCCGGTTCAGGACCGCCGGAATGACCGCCTCCCCCTCATGCAGGAGATAGCGGCCGGTCTTGGGGACGTAATCGGTCCCGTGCTGGTAACCCGTGCCAAAGGGGGAGCTTTGATCCCGGGCCGTGGCCGCCGTGTAGCGGTTCATCCATTCATCGCCCATGATCCGGGCGACGTAATCCTTGAACGAGCCCTCGGCGCCCGTGGCCTGGAAGGTGATTCGCAACATGGCCACGACTAGGGAATCAAGCGCCTCGATCATCGTGTTGATCGGGTTCTCAAGGTTAAGGGCCTCGGCCAATTCCCGGGCGCGGTCAGTTGTGGCGGCGTAAACATCCTGGCTGTGAGTCATAACGGTGTTGAGTTCGGTCAAGCTCGGGCCTGACAGGTTTCTTAAATGCTCATCCAATTGGGCCAAGGTCTGATCGGTAATGTTGGCAAGGTCCCCGAGGTTGAAGCCGGTTCGCTGAATGACCGCCACTAAATCCAAGTCATTCTGAAGCAATGTTCTGGTGGCCTCATCGCTCAGGGCCGCCAGGGCTAGACCGGCCTGGGAAGCATCTCCGGTAGCCCAGGCCTGCATGGCTTCATACTGGCTCATTTGAGCCTGAAGCCCGGCCACGGTTCCGAGTCTCTGAGAGCCCGTTTGAATCAGACTCTGCCGCTCAGTCGCTGTCGGGTTGCCGAAGACCAGGGCGTTCCAGACGCTTTGAAGAGTGTTGGTCACGGCCGTCAGCCGGTCGGTCCCGTTGGCCAGGGCGTCAGTCTCGCCCCTCAGAATCCCGGCCGAGGTCGTCATGTTCTGGATGGCGAAGCTGATTTCCTTGATGCTCGTGGCCAGGGATTCATTGTCGCCGGCCAGCATGGCGTTGAGGAGTTCAAAGAGGTTGATCCTCATGCCCCGGAACATCTGGAGCATGGCGTCGCTGGGGTTGGACCCCAGGGCCTGGGTCATGAAGTCGGCCGACAGGAGCTGGGTTCTGAGAGCCTCCAACTGGGTCCGGGCCTCGGAGAGGCTGATGGCCGACAGGCCGGATTCGCCCGTGGTGGCCTGGTCAACCGAGCCCTCGAAGTCCCTGACGGCCTGGCGGAACTGGTTGACCATCTCCTCAAAGGTGATGGTCCCCTGCCGGAACTGATCGACAACGGGCTCGAACTGCTCCCGGAGATTCAGGTCCTCGGCCTCCCGGAGCAGGGCCTGGACCGTCCCAGACTGCCCCCTGAGCCATTGGGCCAAGGGCCAGTTACCCTGGTCCTGGTTCTGGCCGTACCACTCATTGTAGGACCGCTCCAGGTTGCTGATCTGATTGAAGACGTCGTACTGCTCCGGCAGGCGGGTGTACATCTGATACCGTTCGGGGCTCAGGTTGGCCTGGGCATAGGCGTTCATCTGGGCCTGGGTCATCCCGCCCTGGCCGGCCAGCCAGGTGTAGTGCTGGTAGCCGGTCATGGCCCGGCGGAAGTAATCCTCCCAGTTGCCCTCGTCAGCCCCCTGGAGCAGATGGAGCCGGTCAACAAAGTCGCCCCAGTAGGGTCCCTGGGCCGCTTCAAGCATCTCCCGCTGGGAGCCGTATCGCTGGCTCATTCGGGAGGTCCAGGAAGTGTTGCCCGAGCCAATGCCCAACATCTGGCCGAGCATAGGGCCGAACATCTGAGCCGCAAAAGGAATGCCGTAGAGGGCGGCCGGACCCATCCAGGAACCCCAGAAGGAGGCGAAGGAACCAAGCCCCCCGGCCCCGCCGCCAAGACCGGCCATGGCCGATTCCCAGCTTGAGGCCGCGGCCGTGCCGCCCCCGCCCCCGAACAGGCGAGAAGCCCAGGAGCCGATGCTGCTGAATATCCGGCCGATCCCGCCGCCCGAACCGCCGCCCCCGCCGAACAAGCCGCTAATCCAGCTACCGATTGAGGAGCCGATGCTTTTTGTGGTGATCCCCTTGAAGATTTCCTTGAACAGGTCGCTGATCGTGCTGGCCAGGAGGTTGACCACGACCTGGCTGAAGGCCCGGGCGAAAAGCTCACCTATGGCCTGACCGAAGTCTTTCCAGGCGTCTTTCTGGCCGGTCATCCAGGAGGCGAGACGGTCGGCGATTGTGCTGAGGGTGTTGCCCCAGGCCGTGTCCATGATCCGGTTAATTTCTTCGCCAGTATCCTTTACTCCCCCCTGCATCCGGCCTTGATTGGCCAAGAAGGCGTCGGTTCGCTCCCGGTCCTGGCGCAGGAAGTCGGAGAGGGCGTTGTCCATGACCTGCTGGCTGGTCAAGAGACCCTGATTCAGCCGGTCGAGGTTTTCAAAGCTGTCGGTCCGGTGTCGGTCTTCGGTTATAAAGGCCCTGACCATCTCCTCAGAGGCCAGGGTCAGATCGTGGTAGTCATCGGCCGCGCCCTGGAGGCTTCGCCGGTTCCGGTCCATGGCCGCCGTGTTGGTCTTGACGGCTTGGGTGGCCTCGTCCTGTTCGTCCCGGAAGCCCTTGATGCGCTCCTTGAGGCTCTTGATTTTCTCTTCGACCGCCCTGTAGGCTCCCCCGGTCTCCGAGACGGTCTTCATGTTCTTTTCCAGGCGGGTCTCGATCTCGGCCCAGAGGTCAACGATCTCCTCCCGGTATTTCCTGACCGATGCTATCTGGGCGTCAAAGACCCCCGTGCCCATCCGCGTCTGGTAGTTGAGGGCGGAGAGGATTTTCTCGAAGGCCTCCAGGATGTTCGCATAGCCGCCGATGATCGTTTCCGCGGCCAGACCGGCCGAGGTCCCGAAGGCGGCGAAGGCCCCCCGGGCCAGAACAACCGCCTGAACCAGAGTCCCGGCCGCCTCGGCCGCTGAGGTCAGGTATTCGGGCACCTTCTGGCGGATCAGGCCCTCGTTTGCCTCTACCCAGGCCTTTGTGTCGCGTTCCGCGTCCTGAAGGAAAGGAAGCAGAATCCGGGCCGCCTGGCCTTCGATGATGGTCAAGAATTTGCCAGCTACTTCTATGATGTCGCCCCAGGCGTTCTTGAACCTGAGCATGGACCCGGTGTCGGTAGCGGCAAGCTCGGCGCCCAGGCCCCCAACTTGGCGCCGGATGTCGGCCATGATCGAGTTGAAGTCCTTGGACTTCTCCGAGGCCTCGGAAATGCTGATGCCCATGCGGCGAAGTTCGCCCGTCAGGCCCTCTGAGGCTTTGCCGAGGGTCAGGGCGGCCGAGGTCATGTCCCCGCCGGTCAGGGCGGCCAGGTCAACCATCGTCTGCATGGCCTGGGGCATGGCCTCGTTGGTGATCTTGTCGAACGTGGCCAGGAGGGCGGTCCCGGCTATGATCTGCTCGTCGCCGGCCGTAGAGGCCCGCTGAAGGGCGCTGGCGTAGTCGATCCAGCCCTTAGCCACCTCGGGCAAGCCCCGGTTCATGGACTGCGTGATGCTATAGAGCTTGGTCTGAGCTAGCTCCTGGGCCGCCCAGGCGTCGGTCAGACCCGAAACGGTCCGGTGCAGGGCGTAGAGACCCAGCCCTCCGACCACAAGCCCCTGGAGGCTGGTCAGGACGCCCAGAGTCCGGCTCACGGCCCCGGTCAGGGAATTGAAGCCCGAGCCCATACCCCCCAGGACGCTGCTGGTTGCGGAGCCCAGCCGGCTGAAGCGGCCAGAAACCTGAGCGGCCGTCTGGCCCACATGGTCCAAAGTCCGCTGCTGCTGCTCCATGAGTCGGCTGACCTGGCCGAGGGCCTGACTGGCCCGCTGGGCCGCGTCGGCCAGGCCGCGCCGATAGTCGGCCGTGTTGAGGGTGAGGCGGGCTTGCAAGGAAGTATCCATTACGGCTGTCCCCAATTTTTCAAGAGAGCCCGGCGCAGCTCGCGGTTGAGCCGGAGTCGGGTCTTGCTCATATTGACCCTCAACATCCCCTGGGGTGCTTGGCGACTGTGGCCAAACTCAAGGGGCTGAATGTATTGCACGTTGTTGGTCAGGTAGAGTTCGCCGCTCGGGAGCCTTGCGGGCAGGTCTGGCTCGGTCTTCTGGTAATGGTCCTGGCCCTCGGGGGGTTCCCAATTGGTCGGCTCGGTCGTGAGAATCCAGCCGGCCGCGGCTCTGACGGTATCCTTGGGAGTGTCATCAAAGACCGCCGCTTGCAGGTCCAACCCCACCGTGCGCAGAACCTCCTCGGCCAGGTCCTCTTCCAGCTTGGCCAGGGAGACTTGCAGCGACCGCTCCCAGGCGGCCATGTCCTGATGCAGCCGGGCGCGGTTTGACAGGTCTATTTCTTTCACAACCGGCGTCCCTTGACCATCAGGCCCCACCAGAGAGTGTCATCGTTCGGTGGACTGAAAAAGCCGGCCTCCAGGGTCAAGCCGCCCTTGGCCTTGCGGCGCATCCGCCGGCCTCGATGGGGCTCCAGGACTTCCCCCAGGGCTTGTCGCGCCCAGCCGAAAGCCCCGGGCCAGGACGAGACGGCTTTCAGGAGGGTTTCAACCAAGCTCAGGAATTTCTCAATCTCGACTGTTGACTTAGTCATCGGGTGCAGGAGCAAGACGCGCTTTCCGGCCAGGTCCGGGCTCAGTTTGACCGACTCTGCCCCGGGCTGGAGCCGGCTGGCAAACTCAACATTCAAGACGGCTCTCTGGCCCGGCTGGCTGGACCTGAAATTGATCCACCACGGATGGCCGCTCTTGGCCCGCTCCGCCTCGTCTGGTCTGTCGAAGACCAAGGCCAGAATGGTCATCAGGTCGGCAAGGCGGATAATGCCCTTGTCAGACAGTTTCGTCATGCGGTCATTTTCCGCTCGTCTCATTCCTGATGATCTATACCATTTCAGGCGTTCTGATAATTCCTAATTATGTAAACTCTCGATTTGTGGCAAAATAGACACACCACCACAAATCAGTGATAAATATCCCCCTGGGGTAGCGTTTCGGTCTCATCCTGGTAGCCCCGCCGGGCCAATTCTGCCAGCATGGCCTCTCGGTCACCCGGCCCCTCAAAACGGCCGGCCAGGTCGGCCTCAAGCCAGCTCTCCAGGATCGCCCGCTCAAGCGGGCTGGCCTCCAGGATGGTCTTGCCGCCCAGGCAGGCCAAGGGGGTTTGGTCTATTTCCCGGCCCAGAGCGGCCTGCCGCTCGGCCTCCAGGCGGGTCAGGCGGTCAGCCAGTCGCGTCCGGGTCATGGGTCTCCTCTCCTCCTCGGCTCCGGGCTCAGGGCCAGCCCAAGGCCCAAGCGGGCCAAGAGGGCCGCGGCCGAACCGGGCTGGCTCCGCTGCTCAGCCTTCATAACTCGCAAGGGCCAAGACCAGGCCCGAGGCCAGGAGCATCCCCCGGACCCTGGCCGTGAAGGCCTCCAGGGGCTCCTGGGGCTGGCGGTCAATGGTCCGGCCGCCCGTCTTGAAGGCGGTCAGGGCGTCATCGGGTAGACCGTCGCCCAGAACGAAGATCAAAGGCTGAGCCGCCCCCCGGGCCTGCTCCAGCTTGGTCAACCGGGCCAAAAGACTGGTCCTCACGGCTGCCGTCCCTGGGCCGCCTGGGCCTGCTCCAGGGCCTCAAGCCGGCGCTCAAGTTCGGTGTCCCGGATAGCGCCAATCAAGAGGCTGACCAGAAAGCCCAGCTTCGCCGCCTTGCCCGGGTCCAGCCGGTCGGCCTCCAATTCCCGAATCCAATGGGCCAGGGCTCGCCGGCAATCGAGAATCGAGGCCAGCCGCCGGCCGCGCTTTTTTCTGACCCCCCCGGGGGGGCCCTGACTTTCGGTCTTTTTATTCACCGTCTCGGCCATTCTCAAACTGCCTTGCTCAGGTCCTCAAGCCCCGGTCAGGAGGCCCGAAAGGCGGCCGGCCGGGCCGGGTGACGAGGAGAACCCGGCCCTCGGGGGAGGCGAAGCCCGCCTTCCGGCCGCCCTGGGCATGATCAGGCCCCTTCCTGGAGGAAGCCGTTAGTTCCCCACTTTTTCCGCCTCTCGGGGCCGATATCGGGCTGCAGCCCTTGGTCGGCCAGGCGCTTCCGGATGGCCCTAAAGACGTTGGCCGTGAGGCCCTGGGCCGCTCGGCTGAGGGCCTCCATGTCCGCCCGCCAAGTGTCGAGCCAGAGGTGCTCGCTGATGACCCGCTCCCGCTTGAGCCGCCTGGCGCGGTCGGCCGTGGTGGGGTCAAGCTGATCCGCTGCCAAGGCGTCAAGGATTTCGGGACTCGCTTGGTCCAGAAAACGGGCTCGGTCCTGACCGCTCAGGTTCCTGAAAAAGGCCCGCGCTTCTTGCCGCTGAAGTTCCGAGGTCAGGGCCGGGCCGGCCTCCTTGGGCGGGGGAGCCGGCCGGCTGGCCAGGTCCAGGACGGCCTCAACGCGCTGCCGGCGCCGATCAATCTCGATCAGTTGAGCCTCCAACCAGTCTAAAAGACCGCCCAGGGGCTCGGCCAGGTGGTCATTGACATAGCCCTGACGCTTCTCCTCGATCAGGTCCCCAACCTTCTCGGCCGTGGTCCGGGCTGCCGCCTCCAGGCTGAGCAATTTCTGCTCGGCCCCGTCCAGAACGGGCTCCAGGACCGCCTTTGCCAAGGTGGTGTCCAGGCCCGGCTCCCAGGCCAGGTCGAGGTCCTTGGCCAAGGGGTGAGTCCACTCCAGCGGCTCGGCCGGATGGTCGTAAACCCCGATCTGCCCGCCGCCGGGTAGCTCCAGCGGCTTCATCTTCTCGCTGGTCATCGGCTCCCCCCGGCCGCCCGCTTGGCCTGCTCCATTGACTCCGGGTCCGGCCCCCGGACTGCCTCAATCGGGGTCAAGCCCGGGGCCTGGGCCTCGGGGGCGTTGGCCGCCTCGGTCATGGTCATGTCGAAGCTGGCCGCCGCGGCCGCTTCGGCTTGGTCGACAAACTTGTTTGTGGTCATCGGGTTAGTCCTTTCGTGATGGGTTAATCTCAGGCGGCCCGCCGCAATTCCGGCCCCCAGCGGTCAAGCTGCTGGTTGAGACCAGCGGCCACCACCTCTTCATTGTTGGGGTCGGCCTCCAGGATTCTCCGAGCGCGGTCGATCAGGACGTGAACGCGGTCCATCGGGTCGGCTGGCATGGCCTGGCCGGTCAGGCGCTCGAAGTCCCGAGCTGATCGGTCTTCGGTTTTCATCTCCGTTCCCTTCTCGTTTTCGTTCTCGAAAGACGCTGGGCTGATCCGCCGGGCGGATCGGCCCCTTTTCTGAGACTTTTTCTGAAACCTTTCTTGAGAGTTTAAGAGAGGCCCGGAGCCCAGGTCTGGCGCGGGTTCTGGGGCGTCCGAGGGGACGTCTGTGACACCCCGAGGGGACGTCTGTGACACCTCGGCTTGGTCCTCAAGAGTTTTCAGCCAGACATCGTTCATCCGCCCCTCGTGGGCGAAAAGCTCATAGACCAGCTCCGACCAATCGGCCGCGTCCAGGCCGGCCCTCGCCCTGTCTGTCAAAACCTGCTCGCCCGGTTCGCTCAGAACCAAAAGCCGGTGTGAACCCCCCGCCGAGCCGCCCGCCCGAGCCCACATTTCCAACCAACCCGAGGTTTTCAGCCAGACCAGACCCCGTTTAAGCCGGCGCAAGACGGCCGGGCCGCCTTCGAGGCCCAGGAACTCAAGAATCCGGGCATTTTTGCCGATGAACGGTCTCGCCCCGTCCCCGGTGAGAAATCTCAGACAATGATACAAGGGGAAAACGATGGCTGGCGCCCCGGCCTCGAGGGCGGAGCGGTTGAAGGCCCTGATCGCCTCGGCCTCGGGCGAGAGATCCTTCACGCGGCCCCCTGGCCCCGATCAGAGGTTGACCGCCGCCGCCGGCTCTCTATCCATTGCGCCACGTCATGCGCGTCATACCGAACAAGCCTGCCAATCTTTAGAAACGGTAAGTCCTGAGAGCCGGTAAGCCGCCATTGTTCCAGGGTTTTAGGCGAGACCTGAAGCCTGGCCGCGGCCTCTCGCTCGGTCATCAAAGTCATTTCCACCCCCTCATAGAGGCAGTATCCCCCGGGGCTGGCTGGGGCGTCAAGGGATTTCTCCCGGACTGATGGCCTCTTAGTTGTACAAAACTACGGGGGGTTCTGTACAAGGAAAGAAGGGGCGGGGTTAGCTATTTAGCCTCGGGGTTAGATAGAGGCAGTCCCTCAAGATAGACTCCCCACCCGGGAATGGACTTCCCCAAGATGGGGAGGGAGCCCGGCGGAGCGGTTTCAAGCCAGCGTCCAAGGCAGTCCAGAAAGCGTTTACGATCCGCAATAGCTTCGGCCCATCTTTTGGGCACGGCCGCCCCGATCAAGTCTCTGATGTGCCGCGTTGTCGTCTGCCAGTCCAGCCGGTCAGGGTTTTCCTTAAGGCGCTCTAGTTCTTTTTGGGCGCGTTGCAGCAAAGCCCAGGAATCTTCTAGGTGTAGTCTGCCTCGGTCAAGGGCCTTCTCTCGTTTAAACCTCTCCTGGCCGACCCGGCGCCAATGCTCCTCTTGCGCCTTGAACTTGCGTTCCAGCCGGCGGCTTGTGGAATTATCGCTCGTGGCCGGCCAAGAATCATGGATTCTTGAGGCGGATGTGCAGAACCGGGCCGCGCGAAAGATGCTCTTGGCCGTTCCCCTGGCCAGCAGCCAGCCCATTTGGGCAAGGGCAAACTCGTCATCTTTCGGGGGGCGGTTAGCGGGCCGGTTGCTGGCCTTTCGGACATATTTACGAAACTCCGGACAGGCTTCAATCTCCGTTCGGATCAGGGCGAGAATGTCTTTCTGGCGTTGTGTCAGTTTCATTTCTTGGGCCTCATAGGGACCACCTTGGCCGTCGGTCTCTTGTTCATCGCCTCGGCCAGCTTGCGGCCGACTAGCTCTGCGGCCGCTCGAACCGGATCATCGGCCAGGTGGCTGTACCTTTGGGTCGTCTGGGCCTGGCTGTGGCCGAGAAGCCGCCCGATTAAGGGCAGGGACAGCCCGGCCCCGGCGGCTATGCTGGCGTGGCTGTGTCTCAAATCGTGAAGCCGGCAATCTCCCAACTCGGCCCGCTTCCTGATCCTGGCCCAGGGCCGATGAAGGCCGACTAAGGGCTGGCCGGGCTTGAGGCCCCAACAAACAAAATCGTTGCCCTCCTGCTTGGGCGCAGCGGCCAGGATCTCAGCGGCCGCCTGGTTGAGGTAGATTTCCTTGGGGCCGGTCTTGGAGTCGGCCAAATGAATCACACCCCGCTCAAGATTAAGGTCTGACCACTTCAGCCCCAGGACTTCACTTTTCCTTGCGCCCAAGAAAATCAGCAACCGAAGCGCCACGACCACGCTTGGCAGTTCGGAGCCCTCGGCTTCGGTTTCGCTCAGGACGGCCCCCAAGCGGCCCAACTCCTCAGAGCTCAAGAATCGTTCCCTCTTCGTCTCCCTGAATTTCTGGACCAGGCGACAGGGGTTGGAGCCGTCCGGTCGCAAACCCCACAACTCGGCCAGGCTGAACACTTTTGACAGCAAGGCCAGGACGCGATTCGCCTGGGTCGGCGTCATCCGCAACTGATGGTGAAGCCGGGCCACGTCGGCCCGGGTGACTGCCCGGACCTGCTTGGAGCCCAGGGCGGGCAGGACGTGGTTGCGGAGATTCGCCCGGTCGTGGCGAAGGCTGGAGGCTCGCTTTTTCGCCCCATGCTCCTCAAGGTAGCGGCGGGCCAGTTCGGCCATGGTCGGCGCCTGCCGCCCGGCCTGCTTCGCAGCGGCCGGGTCCGCGCCCTTGGCCACTTCGCCCAAGAGCCGGACGGCTTCCTGGCGGGCTTCGGCGGGTGTCAGAGGGCCGTGAAGACCGATACTATAGCGGCGCTGACGGCCCTGGTAACGGTACTGAAGAACGTAGATTTTCCGGCCGCCGGCCGTCACCTTCAGCCCGAAGCCGGGCAGGTCAGGGTCCCATAGCAACCACGAGGTCCCCGGTCGGGAGGGCGGCTTAGCTGCATCTACTGACCGCTTGGTTATCTTCCCTTTCACTGCCTTTTCATCCCTGGCAACCAAATGGCAACCAAATGGGCCTGAAATTGATAGTAATACAAGGGGGGCCACAGGGCAAGCCCAAAAGCGAAAGGCCCATAAAATAGTCTTCTGTCGGGTTGAGCGGGGATTGACCGGGGACGTGCCCGGAGATTCGTAATCAGCAGGTCGCGGGTTCAAATCCCATCGCCGGCTCCAGCAATTTCCAAGGCCCAGGGGGAGTCTCCTGGGCCTTTTCTTTTGCCCGACCGAGCCAAGGCCCGGCGGACCAGCACCGGCCTTGACCAGCCTCGCCGGGGGAGAGTATCCTGGCCTATAACTTAGATTCCAGGCTTATCACAAGACGTCAAAGTCTCACCGGGACGCGATTTGGACGGAGCCTCATTCGGCTGGAGGCGGCCCTCGGCGCCGGCGCGACGCCGGCTCAGCCCTTGGGGTCCAGCCCGCGGCTGAGAGACCGATTCGCGCCCTTTAGGCGGAGACCCGAGCCCGCGGGGAAGGAGAGCGGAGCAGATGGCCGAGACAGTGGTTTTCAGGAACGCTTTTCTCATTGACGGCAACGGCGGCGAGCCCTCTCCGGGGGCCACGGTGGTGGTGGAGGGCGAGGCCATCAAGGATGTGCTGACCCAGGGCGGCCCGCCGGCTCTCCCGGGGGCCAAGGTTCTGGACTTGCGGGGCAAAACCCTGCTGCCCGGCCTGATCGACGCCCACGTCCACGTGGGCAACATCGAGGCGGTCCACGACCGCACCGCGGCCCTGCCGCCGGCCGTCTACGTCCTCCGGGCGACCCGCAACCTGGAAACCGATCTGGACCTGGGCTTCACCACCATCCGGGACGCCGGCGGTCTGGACTGGGGCTTCCGGGCCGCGGTGGATCAGGGCCTCATCCGGGGCCCGCGTCTGTTTCTGAGCGTCACCATGCTGACCCAGACGGGCGGCCACGGCGACAAGAGAGGCATCGCCCGCGAGGCCAACGTGCCCCGCAACAGCATCGGAGTTTTCCCGGAAATCTGCGACGGCCCCGACGAGGTCCGCCGGTCGGCCCGCCAGGTTCTCCGGCGCGGCGCCGACCAGATCAAGATCATGGCCGACGGCGGGGTGGCCTCGCCCTCGGACAGACCCGGCCAGTGGCAATACGAGGTGCCCGAGCTGAGGGCCGCCGTGGAGGTGGCCCAGGCGGCCGGAACCTACGTCATGGCCCATTGCTACGGCGACAGGGCCATCCGCAACTGCCTGGAGGCCGGGGTCAGGAGCATAGAACACGGCAACCTGATGGGCCGGGAGACGGCCGAGCTGATGGCCGCCCGGGGGGCCTTCTACGTTCCCACCCTGACCGTCTTCGAGGTCCTGGCCGAGCGCGGGCGGGGCGAGGGCCTGGATGCTTTCATCCTCGAGAAGCTGGCCACGGTCATCGAGGCCGGGCAGCAGGCCCTGGAATACGCCTACCGGGCCGGGGTCAAGATCGCCTCGGGCACCGACATCATCGGCCCCTTCCAGTATCTCAAGGGCCGCGAGCTGGCCCTCAAGGCCGAGGTCATGACCCCTATGGAGGCCATCGTCTCGGCCACCCGGACCAACGCCGAACTGATCGGCTGGCCGGACCGCCTGGGCACGGTCGAGCCGGGCAAGCTGGCCGATCTGATCGTGATGGACGGCAACCCCCTGGAGGACGTGGGCCTCTTCGAGCGGGGTCTGGAAAAGGTGGTCCTGGTGATGAAGCAGGGCCGGGTGATGAAAGACCTCCTCGGCTAGCCAACCGGAAGGTCTGGCCGAGGGGCTCCCTCCTCGGCCTCAACCCCAGACTTGCCTGAAGACCCTGATCAGGTTGAGCCCCCAGATGGCCCTGACGTCATTCTCGGAGAAACCGCGCCTAAGAAGGCCGGCGGTCAGGTTGGGCAGCTTCTCGGGCGTCTCGATGCCCTGGGGAAAGTGCCAGGGCGGCGGCGGGTAGTCCTTGGGGCTCCAGATCCCCTCGCGGACAAGCTCATCGTAGCGGACCCTGGCCTTGGCCTCGTCGCAAAGGCCGGCCATGTACTCCCAGTAATCAATGCCGATGGAGAGGTGCTCGACTCCCACCAGACCGGCCAGGTAGTCTGCGTGATCCAGGAGATCGTCCAGGCTGGGCCGGGCTTTCCTGGCCACAAAGGACGGCCAGCCGGTCAAGCCCACGACCCCGCCCTTGGCCGCGACCGCCCTGATTTGCTCGTCGGTGAGGTTCCTGGAGGAGTCGCAGACGGCCCTGGCGTTGGAGTGGGAGATGATGACCGGCGCTCGCGAGGCCTCGATGGCTTCCATGGTCGTCCGAAAGCCGGTGTGTGAGCAGTCGACGACAATGCCCAGGCGGTTCAGCTCGGCGATGACCCTGAGGCCGAAATCACTCAGTCCGCAGTCCGTCCGTTCCGAACAGCCGTCGCCGACGAAATTCTTGGCGTTGTAACAGAGCTGGGCCACTCGCAAGCCCAGGCGATGGTAGACCTCGATAAGGTCTAGGTCCCGCTCAAAGGGCAGGGTGTCCTGGAAGTGAAAAATCAGGCCAAGTTTGCCTTCTTCTTTGGCCCTGTAAATGTCCTTGACCGAGGTGACCTGGATGAGCCGGTCTGAATTCTCCCTGATTTTCTTGAGCCAGGCGCCCAACCTGCGCATGGTCGCGGCCATGAGCTCGCCGCGGTAATCGGCGGTGATTGCGATAGCCGTGGCCCCGCCGGCAATCCATCTCTCAAATGAATCGCCCTGGCGAGCCAGGGGGCAGGTGCCGTCAATCACGATTGCTTCCCGGTGGAGCCTCTCGGCCCTCTTGGACAGGGAAGCGCCTTGAGCCTTTGGGCCAGTCTGGGACACGTTTCCTCCCGTCGGCTAGTATCTGGTCCGGGGGAAGAGGAATTACCCCTGACAACCCGAAAGCGTAAAACGGAGCGCTCCGGTTGTCAAACAAAGGGGGAGTTGAATCATCTTGTTTAGTGAGAAGCCTGGTAAAGGCCCGGAGTCAGCTCTGGCGGGGGCTCCGAAAGAACATCTGTCAACGCAAATTAGGAATGTCCGGTTTTGTGCAAGGAAGAAATGTCCGGTTTGAGGGGTCGACGCCAGGGGTGG
>ENA-OSEO01004786-OSEO01004786.1-sediment-metagenome-genome-assembly--contig:-NODE-4786-length-13764-cov-3.411778_pt1 | contig 13764 bp, 13 predicted proteins | sample MGYA00237883_ERZ534232 | MGnify/ENA metagenome assembly ERZ534232 | reverse complement strand
AAGGAACCTGTTGTGGTCTCCACCCGCACCATTAACCTGCAGGAACAGATTATGCACAAGGACATACCCCTTCTCCAGGAGACGATTGACGAGCAATTCACCGCCGTCCTGGTGAAGGGATGGAGCAACTACCTGTGTATCAGGAGATTCAACCAATTGAAAAATTCCGACTGGGAACTGACTCCAACGGAATTCAGGTTTTTCATCAAACTCTCGGACTGGGCGGAGAAGACCCCGGGAGGTGATAAAACGGAAATCCCCTACGATATCACTGACAGCGTATGGGAAAAGGTAAATGCCGACCCATCAGCCTGCCTGTTTCGACGATGTCCTTATTTTAAGAAATGCTATTTTTTCATTGTCCGGGAAAAAATGAAAACCGCCAATATCCTGGTTACAAACCATGCTCTGCTCTTTTCCCATATACAGCATTTGTTTTGCATCCTTGAAGAACATTTCAATGGCCCAGCGCCGTGCATAGTAGGAAAGTATTTGGTTCGGCTCCATTTCAAGATCCGTGCAAAGCAAAGCCTGCCAGTTTTTCCATCCGTCTGATACAAAAAGAATCCGAACCGACCCTGTTTTTAGCAGAGTTGAGAATATTTAATAAGAAGGCGATATTCGATGAGCTTGCCAAGCCTGAAATCAGAAAGCAGTTCACTATCGGGATCAACGATGACGTGACCCACACGAGTCTCGACTTCGATCCCAGTTTCAGCACCGAGCCGGACAACGTAATCAGGGCACTGTTCTACGGTCTGGGGAGCGACGGCACGGTTGGCGCGAACAAGAACTCGATCAAGATCATCGGGGAGGATACGCCGAACTACGCGCAAGGTTTCTTCGTCTACGACTCGAAGAAGGCCGGGGTGATGACGGTCAGCCACTTGCGGTTTGGTCCCGAGCCCATCAGATCCTCGTACTTAGTTGACAAAGCCAATTTCGTGGCCTGCCACGTATGGTCTTTTCTTGAGAAATTCGACCTTCTCTCTGCCGTCGTTCCGGGGGCCACATTCTTGCTCAATGCGCCCTACCCCATGGAAGAGGTCTGGGACAGAATCCCGAGGGAGACGCAACAGCGCATCATCGACCTGAAGGTGAAGCTGTACGCGATCAACGCCTATGAGGTAGCAAAGCATATCGGCATGGGTGGTCGCATCAACACCATCATGCAGACCTGCTTCTTCTATCTGTCCAACATTCTGCCGCAGGATGAGGCCATCGGGGCGATCAAGGACACGATCAAGAAGACCTACGGCAAGCGGGGAGAGAAAGTCATTCAGATGAACTTCAACGCCGTGGATCAGGCGATTGCCAATCTGCACAAGATTGCCATCCCCGAAGCTCCGACCGGCACCGTCGAGAAACCGCCCGTAGTCCCGGACGAAGCTCCCGATTTTGTCAAGAACATCACCGCCAAGATCATGGCGGGGCGGGGCGAAGAGCTCCCGGTTAGCGCCCTCCCGATCGACGGTATCTGGCCGACGGACACCATCCAGTGGGAGAAACGCAACATCGCGCTAGAGGTGCCGATTTGGGTTCCGGAGCTCTGCATTCAATGCGGCAAGTGCTCGTTCCACTGCCCCCACGCGACGATCAGAACAAAGACCTATCCCCTGGAAGCGCTTGAGGGCGCTCCCGCGACCTTTAAATCGGTTCCCGCCAAGGGCAAGGACCAGGCGGGGAATCAGTGGACGGTCCAGGTGGCTCCAGAGGACTGCACCGGCTGCGGGGAATGCGTCCATATTTGCCCGGGCAAGGATAAGACCGACCCCAACAGGAGAGCCATCAACATGGCTTTCCAGCCGCCGGTACGCGCGGCCGAACGTGAGAACTTCGAATTCTTCTTGGGTTTGCCCGACCCCGATCGGACTCAGGTGCGGGCGAACACGGTCAAGGGCAGTCAGCTCCTGCGGCCGCTGTTTGAATTTTCCGGAGCCTGTGCCGGATGTGGTGAGACTCCCTACGTCAAGCTTCTTAGCCAACTGGTGGGGGATCGCCTGCTCATCGGCAATGCGACCGGCTGTTCGAGCATCTACGGGGGAAACCTGCCTACCACCCCGTACAGCAAGAACGCCGACGGACGCGGCCCCTCCTGGAACAACTCGCTCTTCGAGGACGCAGCGGAGTTCAGCTTTGGTTTGCGGCTGACGGTCGACAAGCAGACTGAGTTTGTGCGAGAACTCGTCGGGGATCTGCGCGATGTGATCGGTGCCGAACTCGCGGATGCACTACTCGCTTCTCGGCAGGTAGACGAGAGCGAAATCGCGGCGCAACGCGCGAGGGTTGAGCAACTCAAAGAACGTGTTCGAGCGGCGACCGCGGATGGTGGCGCGGACCCGAGATTCGGCCAGTTGCTGGCGCTCGCCGACTACCTGGTGGTCAAGAGCGTCTGGGGCATCGGAGGCGATGGCTGGGCCTACGACATCGGCTATGGCGGCTTGGACCATGTGCTGGCATCGCATCGCAACATCAACCTGCTGGTGCTGAATACTCAGGTCTACTCGAACACCGGCGGGCAGTGCTCCAAGGCGACTCCGATGGGCGCGGTCGCTCTGTTTGCGGCGGGTGGCAAGGCGGTGGCGAAAAAAGACCTCGGGGCGATAGCGATGACGTACGGCAACATCTATGTGGCTCAGGTTGCCATGGGATACAGCGACTCTCAGACACTGCGCGCCTTTACCGAGGCCGAATCCTACCAAGGCCCGAGTCTCATAATCGCCTACAGCCACTGCATCAACATGGGCATCGACATGCGCACGGCCTACGATCAGCAGAAGGCGGCCGTGCAGTCTGGATCCTGGCCGCTCTATCGCTTCGATCCCCGGCTGGCCGATGAGGGCAAGAATCCCCTCCAGATCGACTCCAAGCAACCATCGATCGCATTCAGCGATTTTGCCTACAAAGAGAACCGCTTCAACATGCTCCGCAAAGCCCATCCGGAAGCGGCCAAAATGCTGGCCGAGGAAGCCCAGCGCCACATATGGGGCCGTTGGGACATACTTGTTCAGATGGCCGACATGACGTATTCGACCGAGTGTCCCTTTGACACGGGTGTTGTCGATGAAAAGGCGCTGGAGGCGACCGGTGCTAAAGATGTAACCGGTATGAAGACCGGCGCTAACTGCCCGGTGGTTTGTGAAGTCGAACCGTCGGAGGCGGACGGGGTCTAGATAGGCCGCTCGCGACGTGAAAACGGGGGCCGGGCCGCATCGCGGCCCGGCCCCCGTTCATTTGACAGTGGTTCCTCGCGCGGATCTCCCGTTGCCCTTGTCCGCAAGATGCTAAAATGACAACGCATATCACATACCTTGCTAGGGGAGCGCATTGCTGAGAGTGTGGCTTCGGTCACAGACCCTACGAACCTGATCTGGTTAATACCAGCGAAGGGAAGTATTCGGTTGTTTATCCGCACCGCCGCGTCTGTTTGTGACGCCTCTCACCGCCGAAGCGTTCCCCTAGGGATGGGGAGGGCGCGTGCGCGCGGTTGTTGTTGCAGGCTGTGATCTCAGTGGAGAGCTCGATGGTCGCTCATTGACCCCGACGGACATCTTGGTCGCGGTTGATGGGGGAGCGAACGCGCTTGCCCGCATGGGGCTTATGCCCAGTCTTCTGGTCGGAGATCTGGATTCCATAGATATCGATACCAGAGCTTCCTTGGAGCAAGAGGGTGTCGAGATACATCTGCTGCCGCGCGCGAAAGACGAGACAGATACTGAAGCCGCACTGCGCATGATGGTTGATAGGGGCGTCGATGAGATTGTGGTCTACGGCGCGCTCGGGGGGCCCCGGTTGGATCACCTGGTCGGCAACCTTCTCCTTCTTACTGCTCCGTGGCTATCAGCCGTGGATGTCTGCATGGTTGATGGTCTTCATGAGGTCTTTCTCGCCAAGGGTGACGCGGGGATTTGTGGCAAGGCGGGGGACACAGTCTCTCTCCTTCCTCTGACCCCGGTCGTCGAGGCCGTGCGCACAGAGGGCTTGGTGTATCCGTTGGTCGGTGAGCGTCTGATTCAGAACTCCACCCGAGGTGTAAGCAACGAGATGAGCGGCGCGACGGCGCGGGTGACGCACGAAGCCGGCACTCTGTTGGTAGTCCACTACATAGGAAGGTAGATATGTCCGCAACAACCAAAGGCCCGGGATACATGAGCAATGACATCATGGGATGTCAGTTCTCCGTCTATCCCCTTCGGCAGCAAGACGTCGACGAGCCGGTGCAGGCAGCAATAAGAGCGGCCCATGATGCCGGCTGCGCTGTCCGTGTGGGGAATCTGAGCACACTTCTGACCGGAAGCGAAAACCAGGTGTTCGACGCTTTGCGGGCGGCCTTCGCCGCCGCGCAGCGAAGCGGCCCGACAGTCATCACGGCCACCATGGCCGCCGGCATTCCCGGCGATGAGCTGGTGACCAGCATCCAACTGGGCGTGGACGCCCAGAAGTAATGACCACTGTCAGGATCGCGGACTCGGCGGAAGGCACCTCAATCGAGGCAGAGTCCCGCTCGCATCGCAGGGCTGAACGATGAAGCGGCGCAAGGATATTGCGCCGCCGGTCTTGCTGATCGTAATGCTGGCTCTGGGCTGGTACTTCGTGGCCAAAGTGAGCGGTCTAGGTTCGTTCGTTCTACCGACGCCTCTCGACGTCGTACGGGCTGCGTGGGAAACGAGAGACCTCTTGCTTAACGCCATCGGAACCACCATGCTGGCGACCGGGATAGGGCTGGTGTTCGCCCTCCTGGCCGGTGTCGGCTTAGCGGCTCTGGTGGATTACTGGTCACTGGCACGACGCGCCCTATATCCCCTCCTGGTCATCTCACAGACAATACAGATACTTGCGATTGCTCCCATTCTTGTCATCTGGTTTGGGTTCGGAATGATCCCCACGGTCTCTATTGTGGTGCTCTTCTGCTTCTTTCCGTTGACGATAAGCACCGCTGACGGCTTAGCGTCCTCAGATCCTGAGTGGATCGCCTTGCTCCGGGCCATGGGAGCAAACAGGAGGCAAATCTGGCGAATGGTCCGTCTGCCTTCAGCTCTGCCGTCGTTCTTCAGCGGATTACGTATGGCTGTGACCTACAGCGTCGTGGCAGCGACGATCGGGGAGTGGGTGGGAGGCTCCCCTGGGTTGGGGCTGTACCTGCTCCGCTCCAAAAACGCCCTGGCAACTGATCAGGTGTTCGCGGCGATGTTCGTCACCTCGTTGCTGAGCGTGGCTTTGTTCATGTTGGTACGCGCCATCGAGCGCATTTCTTTGCCCTGGTACTACTCCTCGCAACGCAGGGAGCAGTGGGAGGGGCAGGGCATCTACTAGTCTATTGAGAGAAAGGGTCAAATGAAGCGTTTCCTGCTAATCGTGTCATTGTTACTTGTGGCCGTACTGGCGCGTGCCTGCGGCAGCGTGGCGTCGGAGGACTTGACGCCGGTCAAACTCATGCTCGATTGGGTGCCGAACACAAATCACACCGGCATCTTCGTGGCGAGAGATAAGGGGTATTTCAGGGAGGCCGGACTCGATGTAGAGATCATCCAGCCAGGCGAGGTCTACCCGGAGGCGGCGGTCGCCAGTGGCGCCACTGACTTCGGCATCAGCTTCCAGGAGTCGGTGACAATCGCCCGCGCTGAACACGTACCCATTGTCTCCATCGCCGCAGTTCTTCAGCACAACACGTCCGGCTTTGCCTCGCTTGCCGACCTCAATGTGACCAGTCCGGCTGACTTCGAAGGATTGCGTTACGGCGCATGGGGCACGCCGGCTGAAACTCCCACACTGAAGGCCCTAATGGAAGGATCGGGCGCCGATTTCAGCAAACTGGAAATGGTGACCACCGGGTTTTCGGACTCATTGGCGCTTCTTGCTGAAAAGCAGGTTGACCTTGCCTGGATCTATTACGGCTGGGAGGGCATTCAAGCCAAACAAAAAGGCATCGAACTCAATGTGGTCATGATGGAAGACTACTTTGGTTCAGTCCCTGACTTCTATACTCCGGTCGTGATCACGAGTGAGTCCAATATTGCCAATAGGACAGAAGTAGTGAAAGCTTTGCTCGAAGCCCTATCGCAAGGCTACACCTTTGCGGCAGAGCATCCGGATGAAGCTGCCGATGTGCTTCTTGCTGCCGTGCCTGAGCTTGATAGCAATCTTGTAAAAGAGAGTCAGACATGGCTCTCCAGTTACTTCATAGCCGAAGCTCCGCGCTGGGGTGAGCAGAAAGAAAGCGTATGGCAGGACTACGCCGATTGGATGTTGGAGAACGATATCGTGACAACTTCCGTTGCCGCTAAGGATGCGTTCACGATCCAATTCTTACCTTGATTTGGATGAGCGTAGCCTCGGGACCAGAGTGTATTCCTTGCGAATCTCTTCACAGTAGGCAGTGGCGGTGACACCGCGAATCGAACTGCAGCACGTTAGTAAGACCTTCGTGGGCAATGGACGCACTGTTCCAGCACTGCGTGATGTTTCGCTCAAGGTGATGCCCGGGGAGTTCGTCACGATCATCGGCGCCAGCGGTAGCGGCAAGAGCACGCTGTTCAACCTCTGCGTGGGCCTGCTTCAACCCGATGAGGGTTCGATTGTCTTTGACGGCAAAAGACCCGAAAATCGTCTTGGCATGCTGGGTTACATGCCCCAGCGTGATTTGCTGCTGCCCTGGCGGAGTGTACTGGACAACGTGATCTTGCCTCAGGACATCAGGGGAGTTCCCCGCAAGGAATCCCGGCACGAAGCTCTTGCGATGTTCGAGCGCTTTGGACTGAAGGGCTTTGAGCATGATTATCCGTCTTCGCTTTCCGGAGGTATGCGCCAACGTGCCGCCCTACTCAGAACGTGGCTCAGCGGCTGTGACACCCTGCTGCTGGATGAACCATTCGGAGCGCTCGACGCCCTCACTCGCAAGGAGCTTCAAGACTGGCTACTGAGGGTATGGCAGGAATTCGGGCGGACTGTCATGTTCATCACTCATGACGTTGAAGAAGCGGTCTATCTTGCCGACCGGGTCATCGTCCTGAGTTCCCGCCCGGGGACGGTGAAGCGGGAGTTGATGGTGGATCTGCCCCGCCCCCGCCGCCAAGGAATGGTCGCGGAGCCTGGTTTTGGCATCTTGGTCAGGGGGTTATTGGGGGATTTGGGTGTCGACACGTGACGATGCTGCGCGGCGGCCAAGCCCTGCAGCGAGGTTGATCTTCTCTCCCGATTCCTACCTGTAGAATCGAAGCTCGGACAACTCAACTCCCCACCTGTCATCGGTGAGCTGGGCGAGTTCGGTTATCCAGATGCGCCCCTCGGTGACTTCCTCCCGAAGGGGGAGGATCTGAGTGGCATCTCCCGTCAGATCGGCGAGCTTTGCGGCGGGGCCGGAGTCGATGAACTGGAGCAACTCCCCCCGCCAGCCTTCTACTGCCGACACGATCTCGATCATCGTTGCCGGCCCTTCTAGGACGAAGTCCAATCCGACACCCGTCTTTTCGAGGTTGCCGAATTCGGCTGAACGATATAGCTCGGTGGTCCAACCCGTATTGTCTTTGCCGTCGATGAGTCTGGGCAGCTGATCCGGATTCTCTACGTCGTCGCCCTCGGGGTCCGCGTCAGCCAAAGAGGTCACACCGACCGGCGTGGGCTCCCGAGTGACGGTGAGTCTGAGCACCTTGTCTCCCCGCGCGGCCCCGGCGACAGGGTCTTGCTCAAGGACCGTGCCGGCCGCCTTGTCAAAGGAAGGCACGAGATCAACCTCGACCTGCATTCCCGCCTGTTCAGCGGCTTCAGTGGCGCGCTCAACCGTCAGCCCCACGACCAGGGGAGTCTGCCCGCCCGAGGTGAGAAGTACCACAATTGCCACGACTACCCCAACCAAGATGGCCGCGGCGACTCCACCCTTCCAGAGACGGCTTGTTCTACGCCGGCGCGCGCGGGCGCGCGCCGCCTCTCGGGAGACCTGACTGGTAGCTTCGGACGTGTCAGCGTCGGCCTCGCTGTGTGTGGCAGTTGAACTCCTGCGTGGCCTTCGGTCGCCTTCGCCTCCCCGTCTGTGCAGGATCCCGTGGCCCGGACTGACCTCCGACACCCGCTGCGGCGAGTAGAGACCGAGGCCGACCAGCGCGCCCAGTAACTCGTCCATGGAGCCAAACCGGTCCTCCGGGAGTTTTTCCAGACAACGCATTACGATCTTCTCGAGCCCGGGCGGGAGATCGAGACCGGCTTCGTAGAGCGAGGGCGGCGGACTGTTAAGATGCTGGCGCGCAATCTCCGGCATGTTGGCCCCGTCGAAGGGCGGATGGCCGGCAAGCATCTCGTACATGACAATGCCCAACGAGTAGACGTCTGATCGCGCGTCCACCGGCTTGCTTCTCACCTGCTCGGGTGACATGTAGCGCGCACTCCCAATGATCGAGCCGGCGCGTGTCACCCGCGTCCAGTCGGGGCCGGTGGCGATCCCGAAATCGGTGACTTTGGCGTGGCCCTGCCGATCGATCAGAATATTCTGCGGTTTGACGTCTCGGTGTACGATGCCTGCAAGGTGAGCGGCTGCCAGCCCCTCAGCGACTTGTCCCGCTATCCGACCGACCTCGCCTGGGGGAATGGGACCTTCGCGTATCAACTCCTTGAGGGAGCGACCTTCTACATACTCGAAGACTAGATAGTCCTCATTGCCCGTGGAACCGCGATCGATCAGAGTGACGAGATTCGGATGGGAAAGCTGGGCTAGCGCGCGGCCTTCGCGGTCGAACCGGGCCCGCGTGCGAGGGTCTTCGTTGAGCGGGGGCTCCAGCCGCTTCACGGCCACGTTGCGCTGAAGGCGGGTATCGTACGCCTGGTAGACAATACACATGCCGCCTCGTCCGAGCACTCGACCCAAGCGGTAACGGTTCTTGAGAAGCGGTCCGGATGTGGTTTCTTCGTTAGAATCAGGCATAAGCCAGCATATAAGCTCGTGACACTTTGATATACAGGTATCAGACACTATCATAGAACGACTGGAAGGATCGGAGGTGGCTGCGCGTGATCTACTACGTGATTCCTCGTGAGCTCGCGGACAAGTACTACGAGGAATTCAAGAAACGGTTCGAAGGGGTCGAGGGGGTCGAGGTGATCATTGATCGCCGCCAGGGCGAGCGCCGTGGCCTCAGCGAGGGGGGCGGGCAGCGGGTTCTGCGAGACCGTCGTCGCCGCCGCATCAACGGCCAGTTTCCGGATGTCTAGGCATGTCCGCTTCCGGCCTCAGGCTGGACCTGCACAACCACACGGCCTTCTCCGGTGACGGCCTGCTCTCGCCCCTCGTGCTACTCCGGACTGCCAAGTCTCGTGGCGTAGACTGTCTGGCGGTCACCGACCACAACACCGTCCGGGGCGGCCTCGAGGCCCTGACGCTCTCCGAAGGGGATCTTTCACTTCCCCGTGTCATACCTGGGACAGAGTTGTTGACCCGCGAGGGCGAGATTGTCGGTCTCTACGTGCAGAGGGAGATTCCGGCCGGTCTGTCCTTGGTCGAGGCCGTGGAACGGATAAGGAGACAGGGGGGACTTGCCTATCTCCCGCACCCATACGATGTGTTCCGCCGGGGGAGTATCTGCCCACGCGAACGGGTACATGCAGCGCAACTGGCCGATATCGTAGAGGTCGTGAATGGTCGTTCGCTCGGGCCATGGCCGAGCAGGAAGGCGGCGGCGCTTGCGCGTGATGTGGGCCGGCCGCGAGGTGCGGGAAGTGATGCACATTGCGCCCACGAGGTGGGGATGGCTTACGTCATCGTGGACGAGATGCCGACGCGCGAGACGCTGGTTGACCTTCTCTGGCGGGGGAGAGTGGAGCACCAATTGAACTCAAGAGAGTATTGTCTGAATTGGGGCCTTCAGTGTCTCTCACCGATAACGCGCGCCCGTCGTAGCCTGAGCGGCGAATGGCGAAGGAGGTGAGACCCCGTGGAAGGGGCGAGGCCGGATCAGCCGATGCCGGCGACGTTGTGGGAGACGTGGCGTGGAGGACCGCAGGTCCATTGCTTCTTGTGTGCTCACCACTGCCGGATGAATCCAGGCGAGTTGGGCCTGTGTGGCGTCCGTCAGAATAGAGAGGGAGCCCTTTTCACCCTAGTCTACGGGTGCCCCATCTCGACGGCCGTTGACCCAATCGAGAAGAAGCCGCTCTTTCATTTCTTGCCCGGTACCCTGAGTTTCTCGCTTGCCACTGTCGGATGTAATTTCGCATGCAAGTTCTGCCAGAACGCCGACATCAGTCAAATGCCCCGGGATCGTGGAAAAATCGGCGGGACTCCAATGAGTCCGTCGGAGGTCGTGCATGCCGCCGTTCAGTCGAGCTGCCGGACCATCTCCTACACCTACACTGAGCCGACGATCTTCTATGAGTATGCGCGGGACTGCTGCCGTCCGGCCCTCGAGGCCGGCCTTGCCAACGTCTTCGTCACCAACGGATACATGACGCCAGAGATGTTGCGGGACGCCCAAGGCCTCATCCAAGCCGCCAACGTCGATCTCAAGTCCTTCTCCGATGATTTCTATCGCGATCTAGTGGGTGCGCGCCTGAAGCCCGTGCTGGATTCCATCGCACGTCTCCATGACATGGGCGTGTGGATCGAGGTGACCACTCTTCTTATCCCCGGGCGCAACGACGGCGACGACGAGTTGCGGCAACTGGCTTCCTTCCTCGTCTCGGTATCTGACGAGATCCCATGGCATGTGTCCCGCTTTCGTCCCACATACCGACTCCTCAACGTGCCGCCCACGCCGGTCGAGTCGGTGGAGAGGGCGGTCCAGATCGGCCGTGAGCAGGGTCTTCGCTTCGTGTACGGCGGAAACGTGCCGGGTCATTTCTCGGAGTCCACCTACTGCCCACGCTGTCAGACGAAGGTCGTCGAACGAAACGGCTTCCGCTTGATGAGGAACTCCGTGACAAAGGGCCATTGCCCGATCTGTGGCGAGAGGGTGGCGGGCTCATTCGAGGAGGTGAAACGGTGACTCTTCTAGGGTGTTTTGTGACGCCTCATCCCCCGATCATCGTTCCGGAGGTTGGAGGTGGGAGCTTGTCGCAAGTCAAAGCCACGGTGGCTGCGATGACCGATCTGGGCAAGAAGGCCGGCCTCCTCGCCCCTCACACCATCGTCATGATGTCTCCACACGGTCACCTGACTTCGGGTCATATGGGGATCTCAATGGGCCGAGGGTACAGGGGATCGCTGGCCTCGTTTCGCGCCCCCCAGGTACGGATCGAGGCCGAGGGTGACCAAGTCCTCGCGGAGTCGATCGCTCGACGGGCCGCTTCCCACGGTGTCCCGACAACCCTGACCGCCTCACTGGACGAGGTCGTGGACGTCGATCACGGGGCCATGGTGCCGCTCTCGTATCTCTTCGGAGGACTCGCGGCTCCAAGTGAGTTGGTTCTCCTCAGTTTCTCCTACCTGGATTTGACCGAGCATGTGCGATTCGGCGTGGCGATTGGTGAGGCGCTGCTGGAGTCGCCTTCCCCGGTTCTTTACGTCGCCAGCGGCGATCTCAGCCACCGTCTCACACCTCAGGCGCCGGCAGGATACGATCCTCGCGGCGCCATGTTCGACCGTGCCGTGGTCGCGAGCTTCTCGAGCGGCGATTGGGAAGGACTTCTGAGCATCGACCCCGGGATTGTGGGGGCCGCGGGAGAATGCGGCTATCGATCGCTCGCGGTTCTCGCGGGCTTGGTCAGCGCAGCCAACGCGGCCGGTCTACAGACGCGAAACCGGCTTCTTTCATACGAAGGACCTTTTGGTGTGGGGTATCTTGTGGGGGAGGTAGAGGTCATGGCGCCGAGCGATCCGGGGGTGGAGAACCATGACTGAGGCTGACCCTCTCGTCGATTTGGCCAGACGGGCCATCATCGGTTACGTGCGGGATGGGCGGGTCGTCGACGCGGAAGACCTACACAGTTCCGAGCCGCGTCGGGCCGGTGTGTTTGTCTCCCTGCATCTGCCGGACGGCTCGCTGCGAGGCTGCATCGGAACCACCGAATGCACACGCGGCGGTCTGGCCGAGGAGATCATCGGAAACGCGATCTGCGCTGCCACGCGCGATCCTCGATTCTATCCGCTTACCGAAAGGGAACTGGACCAACTGGATATCTCGGTCGATGTGCTCGGGCCGGCCGAAGAAGTCCAGGGGCTACAGGATTTGAACCCAAAGGTGTACGGGCTGATACTCGAGACCGATGATGGTCGTCGCGCGCTTCTCCTCCCCGACCTGGATGGTGTTGAGACTGCCGAGCAGCAATTGCAGATTACCGCCCGCAAAGGAGGCATCGATCCGCAACGTGATAGCTATCGTATCTTTCGATTCGAAGTGCAACGTCATCACTGACATGTTGCCATGGATGACCCAACCCCGGCCAACGGGCCTCCCGCGGCTGAGGTATCATTAGTTCTATCGATTATCGAAACAACGGAGGATTGTGGTGCAGAGCAACGGATCGAGTGTAGCAGTTCTCGGTCCCCGGCTTCGTCGTCGCAGGTATCGGCGCTTCCCGGGCGGGCATTTGGTGTGGAGCGGCATGCTGCGCATCATTCAACGAGTCACCAACTGCAAGGCCGGAGACCTGCTCGAGTTTAGGCTGAGCTTTTCCGTGCCCGATTTGGTGAGCGACAAGGGGCGAGCGGTGAAGGACCAAGTTGAGGTTCTCGTCCAGGCCGTCCAAAAAGCCGGTTCGTACCAGGCGCGCGAAGAGGCCGCCCGTGCGGTGCATGCGGTGATGGATGCACTCAAGGATCGAGTCCCGCCGGACGTTTTAGTCAAGCTGAGCGAATCCCTGCCGGTGAGAGAGGCCGCTCGTCTACGGTTGGCCGCCAGTCAGCGGCTGCAGAAGGGTGACGGGCAGATGGGCCGCACCCGCGTGGAGAGCTAACCGGCCGGGCCTACTAGCCTTTGACCACCCCGAGCGGCTTCAGACGGGCCACTCGGGGTGACACTCGCGCGGCGTCCATGACGCCGACAACGCGTTCGACATCCTTGTAAGCCTCCGGCATCTCTTCGGCGAGAGTCTTGCGTCCCTGCGAACGAACGATAATGCCGCGATCGGCGAGTTCCTCGTCTATCGACCGACCCTTGGCCCGTTTGAGCGCCTGGGAGCGGCTCATCACCCTTCCGGCGCCGTGGCAGGTCGAGCCGAAGGTCTGTCTCATTGCCTCCTCGGTGCCTTTGCAGACAAACGAAGCCGTTCCCATATCTCCCGGGATCAGGACCGGTTGTCCAACCTGTCGGTAGAGCTGTGGCACTTCCGGTCTCCCGGGTCCGAAGGCGCGGGTCGCTCCCTTGCGGTGCACGCATACTTCGACCATCGCTCCCTCATCCTCATGGTGTTCCAGTTTGGCGATGTTGTGCGCTACGTCGTACACCAGGCGCAGATTCAGCTCTTTGGGCGATATATGCAGAGCATGGAGAAGCGCCTGTTCGGTCAGGTGCATGATCATCTGTCGATTGGCCCAGGCGTAGTTGGCCGCGCACGCCATCGCGGAGAGGTAGCGACGCCCTTCTGGCGATTCGATCGGAGCGCAGGCAAGCTGACGGTCAGGCAGGGTTATGCCGTACTTGTGCGCGGCTGCCGCCATGATGACCAGATAGTCATCGCAGACTTGATACCCAAGTCCTCGCGACCCGCAGTGGATCATGAGGGTTATCTGCCCCGGAAAGAGCTGGTACGCTTCGGCAGCCTCGCGATCGTATATGTGGTCGACCGTCTGCACCTCGAGAAAATGATTACCTGAGCCGAGCGTCCCCACCTGGTCCTGCCCTC
>ENA-OSEO01004784-OSEO01004784.1-sediment-metagenome-genome-assembly--contig:-NODE-4784-length-13771-cov-3.418577_pt1 | contig 13771 bp, 12 predicted proteins | sample MGYA00237883_ERZ534232 | MGnify/ENA metagenome assembly ERZ534232 | reverse complement strand
GTGGATGATGCGGCTCAGAGTCTCAGCCTCAGGTCCAGCAGTCACGAGCAGTTCGCCGCGACAGACCTCCGCGTCTCCTGTCAGGAGGGGCTGGTCGGGTGGGCCGCCACGAAGCGTCGCACGGCGCTGTCGCCGAACGTGAGCCAGGACGAGCGTTATCTGGCGACAGCTACCCTCGATGCCACGCTCTCGGAGATCGCCGTGCCCCTCGTCGTCAGCGACCGGGTGGTGGGCGTGCTCGATGTGCAGAGCAACCATCTGGACGCCTTCGATGCGGACGATGTCTTCCTGCTCGAGACGTTGGCCGGCCAGCTTGCCTTCGCCCTGCAGGAGGCGCAGACATTCGATGCCAAGCGCCGGCAGACCGAACGCATCACCGCTATGACCGAGGTGGCGCGCGCGCTCGTGTCAATCCTGGCCATTGACGACCTGCTGTCTGCCTACGCGAGCAACTCGCCGCCGCCGGCCCTGGCCGCGCTACGCGCCGCCCTGAGCAGCCTGCCGCCGCTGTGGGGCGATTTGCTGCAAGATACTGACGACTACCGCGAATGGCTCGCTGAGGCCGGGTTTGGCGTGGAGCACGCCGAGGAGTCCGCGCCGCTGACGGTGCCCATCCCCTCAGTGGACGCCTACCTGCGCCTGCTGCTGGCCCGCCCCGACCGTCGCGCTGAGCTGGACGGCATGGGCGCCGGGCCGCGGGCCACCTTCCTGGGCGCCGCCCGGCAGGTCATCGGCGCGGCAGCCGCGCCAGATGGGTCATCCCGCTGGAGGCCCGCCCTGCTGCGCGTCACCGCCCGGCGGCGGTGAGGCATAGACCGCGATCAGCCCGGAGATCAGCCCCAGCCAGAACGCGGCCTTCCGGGACTGCCCCTTAATCGCCCAGAAAAAGGGCACCAGGCCCACGGCCAGTAGATAATTATGGTCCCACTTGGGAAAGGCCGCGGCCAGCAGGAGCCCGGAGAGCACCGCGGCCAGAACATGTCGTAGATCAAGGCGCATAAAAAAATTTACCACAGAGACACAGAGAACACAAAGATACACAGAGAAAGGAATTTATTATTTTTGGTGCGGGAAACGCCAAAAATAAAATGGTTTCTTTATCTCTGTGCTCCTCTGTGCTCTCTGTGTCTCTGTGGTTAAGTATTTTCTTCGGCAGGCGGCAGGACCCGGGCCCGCACCTGTTTGGCCCGGCGTTCGTCGGCGGCCACCACCAGGATTTCCAGGTCTTCCACGACTACCCGGTCATTGACTTGGGGCACCCGGCCCAGGAGGTGAATGAGCAAGCCCCCCACGGATTCGAATTTCCCTTCCGGCCGGGGGAGATGGAAATGCTCCATCAACTCTTCCACGTCCAGGCGGGCGTCCACCAGCACCGCGCCGTCATCTTCGGGGACCAGGCGGGGTTCCATGCGGTCATATTCGTCATAGATTTCCCCGACGATCTCCTCCAGGATGTCTTCCAGAGTGATGATGCCGGCGGTGCCGCCATACTCGTCGATGACAATGGCGATCTGGGTTTTGCGCTCCACCAGGTCCCGGAGGAGGTCACTGATTTTTTTGCTTTCCGGGATGAAGTAGGCGGGGCGCAGCAACCGGCCCAGGTCCCAGGTCTCCTCGGGGGTCTGCCAGAACTCCAGGAGATCCTTGGCCAGGAGGATGCCTTTGATATGATCGATGTCGTTCTCGAAAACGGGCAACCGGGAGTGGCCCTTATCCAGGACAAGCGCGATGATCTGGTCCAGGGGGGTGTGACGCTCCACCCCCACGATTTCCAGGCGGGGGACCATGATTTCCCGGACGAGAGTATCCTTGAATTCAATGATACTCTCGATGAGTTCGCCTTCCCGGCGGCTGATCAAGCCCCGTTCTTCACCGACATCGATGATGTTTTGGATTTCGCGTTCGAGATCTTCCGGCTCCGTAATGGTCCTGCGAGTGAAGCGCTGTCGAAGCCGCTTAAGGAAGCCGGAAGAAGAACTCTCGGCCTCATCCATGCTCAGCCTCGCATCTGATTCCGTTCCTGCCGCATGAAATGTTCCACGGCCCTGGGCTCCCTGGGAAATTCTAAACCCCGGTCCAGAAGATTGTGCTCATGGCGGGTGATGCCGAAAACTTCGGTGACATAATCTATCGCCTGCTGGTATTCAAAATCTTTGCAGGAGAAGATATCCAGACTGAGATATTCCCGGTCCGGGAAAGTGTGGATGCTGATGTGGCTTTCAGCGATGAGTACGAACCCTGAGACCCCCCAATCCTCCGGCACCTTACCGTGGTATTTAAACACGTAAGGGGGCATGATTTTGGTCATGTGGATCAGGTCCGGGCAGGTCTCCAGGAATTCATAAATGATATCCAAATTAGCCAATCGTTCCTGATTGCATCCATAACCGTCCAGGGTGAGATGCAAGCCGAAACCAATAGCTGGTTTTTTCAAGTTCACGTCCTCCTCGCACCAGGTTTAGCATCACCGGGAACATCCGGCAGAATCAACTGCATGCGCCGCTGGCCGACGCGGCCCTGAATTTAACCAAATTCAGGGTACAAGGTATTGGGCCCCGGCCGTTTCGGAGAGCACGAGGAAGGGAACGCTGCCCCACTTTTTTTTACCCCGAAACCTGTTTAACCCCTCCCCCCGTCGGGGCAGGGGTTATCCGCATAACCCACCTTTGCCAAGAGAGATCATTAAAAAAGCTTATTCAAATTTATATAACTTTTGAGTTTACCAGGGTCAAGATTTTTTTCAGGGCTCTGGAGGATAGTGTCCCCGGACCCTCAAGTTTTTTTTATCCTTTGACCTCTGCCCCATCAATGTTAAATTTAACCCGTTAATCCCATGCGAGGAGGAGCAAGCAGTGGCTCAAGTCGCCCCGTTCCGGGCGTTATATTATAATCCCGCTAAAATCCCGCATCCGGAAGAGGTGGTCACCCCGCCTTATGATGTGATTCGTCCCGAGGAACGGGAAGCCTTCGCGGCCCTTAATCCCTACAATATGGTGCGTCTGATTTTGCCCCAGGCCCAGCCGGGTGACGATCTGCTCCAGAACCGCTACACCCGGGCGGCCGCCGCTTTTAGGCAGTGGCAGCAGGAAGAAGTGCTGGTGCGGGATCCGGACCCGGCCTATTACTATGGGGAGACGGAGTTTGTCGTCCAGGGGCGCAAATTCACCCGGACGGGCCTGGTGGCTTTGGTGCGGCTGGAGCCTTTCAGCAGCGGCGTAATTCGTCCCCACGAGCAAACGTTTTCGGCGCCGAAAAAGGATCGCCTGGAATTGCTCAAAGCCACCCAGGCTCATTTTTCTCCCATCTTTGCCATTTTTCCCGATCCTGAGGACCTGGTGTTGGGCAGGTTGCGCCAAAGCCTGCCCACGGCGCCGATGCTGGCTTTCAAGGATTCGGAGGGTTATTATCAACGGGCCTTCCGGGTCACTGACCCCGCTTGCCTGGCCGCGGTACACGGAGCTTTTGAGAAGATGTCCCTGTTCATCGCCGATGGGCACCATCGCTACGAGACCGCTCTGAACTACCAGAAATTGATGAGGGAACGGTACCCCCAGGCCCCGGCCAACGCGCCCTTTAACTACATCTTGATGTATCTGTCCAACATTTATGATCCGGAGCTGGTCATCCTCATGGCCCACCGCCTGCTGGCGGGCCCCAGGGTGAAGCAGGTGGAGGAGGGTCCTCTCCTCCGGCGCCTGGGGGAATATTTCGAAGTCACCCCGTTGCCTTACCCCGGAGACGGGGACGGTCCCGGGGTGGAGTTCCTCCAGGAGAACCTGGCCGCCACCGCCGCTAAAGAAACCACCTTCATTCTCCTGGGTTTCGGGCTTAAGGCCTGGCGGCTCCAGTTGCGGCCGGGGGTGCGGCAAAAACTCCTGGCCCGGGAGATGCATCCGGCCCTGGCCCAACTGGACGTGGCGGTGTTGAACTATCTGATCTTTGAGAAAATTTTGGGACTGGACGCCAAGGCCCTGGATGATCAGCAGACCTGCAAATTCACCAGCAAGCTCCCGGAAGTGATCAGCATCCTGAAGCGGGGGGAAGCTAACCTGGCCTTCCTCCTGAACCCCACCCGGGTGGACCAGGTGCAGCAGGTGGCCTCTGCGGGCCTGATCATGCCCCGGAAATCCACTTATTTCTACCCCAAGGTCAAGGACGGTATCGTGCTGAGCCCCATTAATCCCGGAGAAGAAATCTTTATCCCCTGACCTCTGGCGCCACGTACTGCCCTGCCGGCGACGCGGAAGACCCGGCCTGGACCGGAAAAAACTGCCTCTTGCCAAGGGAGCCGTTTATTTAGTAAATTATAGATTACACGACCTGCAAGGAGGCGCCGGGATGAAGGAGATGCTTGGTAATCGCCGGGTGCGGATACTGGTGGTGGATCCGGAAGACTGGTGCCGAGACTTCCTTTCTTCCGTCATGCGTCTTTGCGGGTTCCAGGAATATACCCTGGTGTCCTCCGTGGCTGAGGCGTTGCAGGCTTTGGAGGAAACAGCCTTCGACCTCCTGATCACCGACTTCAAGCTGACGCAGCAACAGCGGTTCCTGGAAAGCGTCCGCCACCGCGACCCTTCCATGCGTTTCATCTTCATGCTGCAACAGCGGAGCCATACCACCCGCTTGACCTACCTGGAACACGCGGATTACGTCTTCAAACCCTTGGTCCTGGATGAGATCGTCCGCAAGATCCGGGACGCCATCCATCAGAAGAACCTGCACCGGGCCGAAGAAGAGATCCGCCGCCTGAAGCAGACCGCTTTTCGTATTTTGGGGTAGATGAAGAAGCGCTCAGCGTTCAGCTATCAGCGCTCAGCTTAATGACCGGGCTGGGTTCTGGATCTGGTTTCTGCATTTTGGAAGTCAGATAAATATCTAAGAACAACTACTCCGTTTTTATTTTAAAAGCTGAAAGCTGACTGCTGAAAGCTGAAACTTTATTTCTCCTTCGCCACCGCCAGCAGCCCCAGGCTCAACCAGAAGGCTTCCCGGAGCCTTCTTAGGATGCTGAAGGCCACCCCCAGGACCATCCCCAGGTCAAATCCCAGAGCCAGGAGGATATTCCCCCCCTCCTGCACCCCCATGGCCGCGGGGATAAAGAATCCCAAGGCGGTAAAAAGCATGGCCAGGGCGTCCAGGCAGATGGCCAGGTCCCAGCCGATGGGATGGCCCAGCAGCCAGAACATCAGGAAGACCTCCACCCCGTGCAGCAGCCAACTCAAGAAAAATAAGGTGAAGGCCAGGAAGCAGCGCCAGGGATGTTCCCGGTAAAACCCGGCCAGACGGTCGTCCAGATCGTTGAAGGATTCTTCTTTGTCTTTCAAGGCCGGGGGGCAGACCCCCATTTTGCTGAGGAAACGGAAGCCGAAGCCGCAGGGGGCCCGGCGTTGGACAAAGACGAAGATACCCCCGGCCGTAGCCAGCCCCAGCGCGGCCAGGCTCAAGGCCGCCATATGTGAAGAAGCTCCTGGCAGCAAGAAGGGAGCCAGGGCCAGCCCCACGAAGATATACAGGGCCAGGCTCAGGACCAGGATGCCTTTATGAATCACCACCGAGGCCGTGGCTTCGTCCCAGGGAATGCCCCGTTTTTGCAGGGCCGCGGCCTTAAAAGGTTCGCCTCCCAGACTGGCGGTGGGAGTGAGTTGGTTCAGGGACTCCCCTCCCAGACGCAGCCAAAACAGGCAATTCAGGGAAGGGATCTTGTCTTCACTCAGCAACAAATATTTCCAGGAGATGGCCTCCAGCAAGTTGACCAATCCGTAAGGCAGCAGCAGCAAGGGCCAATACCAGCCGATCCTTAGCAGGTACTCGCCGATGGTGTGCCAGCCCACTTTCTGGAGCAGCCAAAAAATAAAGACCATCGCGATGGCCAAAAGAATCAGGTTAAGGCGGCGCAAAATAGTCCTTCCACTTTAGAGTTCGGGCAAAATCGCTAAATGATAACAGAAGGGGAGCGATCAGTGAAGGCCTTCCGCACCTTTTACTTCCCCCTGTTGGGGGAGGCGCCGCATGAGGAACACCAGGGGCAGCAGGCAGAGAAAGACAATGGTGAAAAACCAGTAGTCGTCGCAGAAGGCCAGCATCTTCGCCTGGCGCAGGACTTCATTATAAAGTCCGCCCATGGCTTGGGGGGCGCTCCACCACTGCCAGTTGCTTCCTAAATCGGGCATGAGCTGCGACAAGCGGTGCTGCCATTCAGTGAAGGGCAGGGAGAAGGGGGTTAGATGTTCCACCAGGCGGCTTTGATGGAACTGGCTGCGGCGGGACAGCAGGGTGGTGGCGGTGGCAATGCCGAAGGAGCCCCCCAGGTTGCGCATCAGGTTGAAGATGCCGGTGGCGTTCCCCATCTTTTCCTGGGAGATGCGGGACATGGTCAGGGTGGTGAGGGCCACGAAAGTGGAGCCCAGGCCGAAACCCTGGACGAAGCGGGGCCACCAGGCATGGAAAAAATCGATGCCGGTGTTGTACTGGCTCATGAGATAGACCGCGTAGGCATTGAGAACCAGACCGGCAAAGACTATTTTGCGGCTGTCCATCACCATGGTCAAGCGCCCCACCACCGGCATGATCATAATCGAGCCGATGCCTCCGAAGGCCAGGGCCCAACCCGCCAGAGTGGCGTCGTAGCCCATGAGGGTCTGGAGAAATAAGGGCAGGAGCATGATGCTGCCGTAAAGGACAAACCCGAAAAAGAACATGATGGTCGTGCCCGAGGCGTAGTTGCGCTCCTTGAAGAGGCGCAGGTCCACCACCGGGTGCCGGGTCTTGAGCTCATGATAGATCAGGACAGCCAGGGCTACCACGGCAATGATGGCCAGGCGGAGAATAAAGGCGGAAGAAAGCCAGTCTTCCCGCTCTCCTTTGTCCAGGACCACCTGCAGGGCCCCCAGGCCCACCACCAAGAGCCCCAGCCCCCAGTAATCGATGCTGCCGGCCCGCTGCTTCTTGAGGTAATCCGGGTCGAAAATGAAGAGAAAAGTCAGCAGCAGAGAGAGGATGCCGATGGGCAGGTTGATATAAAAAGCCCAGCGCCAGGTGAGGTTATCGGTGACCCAGCCGCCCATGACCGGGCCGATAATGGGGGCGATGATCACCCCGATCCCCCAGATGGCCATGGCCATGCCCCGCTCTTGCACCGGGAAGGTTTCCAACAAAATGGCCTGGGAAATGGGCTGGAGCGCGCCGCCGCCGACTCCCTGGATGATGCGGAAGACGATGAGCATCCCCAGACTGGTGGCCGCGCCGCAGAGCATGGAACTGACGGTGAACAGGGCCAGGCAGAGCATCAGGAAGCGTTTGCGGCCGAAGAGGGCCGAGAGCCAGCCGGTGATGGGCAGGATGACCGCGTTGGAGACCAGATAGGCCGTCAAGATCCAGGTGGTTTCGTCTTCCGAGGAGGCCAGGGACCCGGCGATATGGGGTAGGGCCACGTTGACTACCGTGGTGTCCACGATTTCCATGAAGGTGCCGGCCATCACCGCAATGGTGATGAGCCACTTGTTCACGGAGACCGGGGCGTTGGGCGCGGAATTATTCATGTTCAGGATGTTTTGCGGGGGGACCGGGGACCGTAGGGGCGGGTTTAAAACCCGCCCCTACAGCCCCCACCAAATTCACTTCCCCCCTGCCTTCAACAACCGCGGACCGGTGCGCTTTCTGGTATCAATGGTGACCTCGCAGGACATCCCCAGGCGCAGGGGCCGGTCAGCGGGAAAAGGCGGCAGGAGCACGATCTTGACGGGGATGCGCTGCACCACCTTCACCCAGTTGCCGGTGGCGTTCTCCGGCGGCAAAAGAGAAAAAGCCGAGCCGGTCCCGGCCATGATGGAGTCCACCGTACCTTTAAATTTCACTCCGGGGTAGGTGTCCAACTGGACCGTGGCGGGCTGGCCCACATAAACGTGGGTCAGTTGCGTTTCCTTATAGTTGGCCTGGATCCATAACCTTTGGGTTTTCAGGGGCACCAGCATCATCAAGGGTTGGCCCGGCTGGACCCAGTTGCCCACGGTTACCTGCCGCCGGGTGACATATCCCTCGATTTCCGCCTTGACCTTGGTGTAGCCCAGGTTGAGACGGGCCTGCTCCAATTTTGCCTGGGCTTCCTTAATGGCCGGCTGATCCTCTAGGGGAATACTGGTGGAACCGCCAATCGCGGCCTCGGCTTCCCGGAGTTCCTGCCGGGCCTGGTCCACCTCCGCCTTGGTCACCTTAAAGGTGGTGGTCACTTTATCAAAAGTCTGTTTGGGCACGGTGCGTCGCTGATAGAGGCCGGTATAGCGTTTCCGGTCGATCACGGCATGATGGAAATTCGCCTCGGCCTGGGCGATCTTGGCCCGGGCCGTGGAGACTTTGACATAGCGCTGCGATAAGTCCTGGCGCAGGCGGGCCAGGTTGGCCGCAGCCTGATCCACCGCCACCTGGTAGTCCGTGGGGTCCAGGGTGAGGAGCACCTGGCCGGGGGTCACCTGTTGGTTATTATCCACCAGCACTGCCGTTACCCGCCCCGGGACCCGGGGGGAGACCACCCCCACGTGGCCGCTCACATAGGCGTCGTCGGTGCTGATGAAGATCCGGATATAATACCAGTAACCCAGGCCGGCCCCCACCATCACCAGGAGCAGCAGCACCAGACTTATTCTGACTGAGGTTTTATGGAGCATCTGGGGATTTATCCTTAGGGAGGAGGGCGTTGATGGCCCCCATGGCCCAGAGCAGGTCGGCCTTGGCCATCTGGTGGTCGTAGATCGCGGTCCAGTAGTTGACCCGGGTGCGGGTGAGGAGGGTATCGGCGTCGATGACGTTGGTGGCGGTGCCCACCTGTTCTTTATAGCGTTCCTCATTGAGGCGCAAATTCTCTTCCGCCTGGGTTACGGCCTTTTCCGTCACCCCGATGCGATCCGCCGTTTCCTTGACCTTGAGATAGGCATTTTGCACGTCCAGACGCACCTGTTCGTCTAGGTCATTGCGCTGTTCCCGGAGCTGACTCACTTTCAACTTGGCCTGCGCCACCTGGGCCTTGGTGTCCAGCCCGGAAAATAAGGTCCACTGCATCCCGAAGATGCCGAACCATTGGGTGTCATGCAACTGGAACTCGTTCTGTTGATAATTCAGTCCCGCCTGGGTGTAAAACCGGGGGTAAAACTGGGCCTTGGTCTGGGTCACCACTTTTTCCTGCTGGGAGATGCGCGCAGTGGTGGCCTTGAGGTCGCTGCGCTGCTTCAGGGCCTTGTTGGTGGCTTCCTGAAGGCCCCAGGGGCGGGTTTCCAGTTTTTCATCTTTGAGCACCGTGGCCGCCGCCACCGGCAGGGCCAGGACCTTGTTGAGGGCCGAGCGGATGTTGATGGTGTCGGTCTTGGCCACAATGAGGCGCTGCTTGGCGTCCGCCAGGGAGACTTCCGCCTGAAGGACGTCATTGAAAGTGACTACGCCGAATTCGTATTGGTCCCGGGCGATCTTCAAATGGGCTTCGAGATCCACCACCTCCTGTTTGGCCACGATCTCCATCTTCTGGGCCCGCAGGGTGCTGAAATAGCCTTTGGAGACATTGAGGAAGAGGTCGTCCCGGGTTTTGGCGGTGTCCAGGAGGCTGGCCGATTTTCCCAGGACCGCGGCCTGGTACCGGGATGGAGTGCCCCAGAAATCGAAGATGGTCTGATCCGCGTAGACCTTGCTGCCCCAGAAGTTACGGTTGGTGGTGGGAAAAGTAATGTATCTTCCGCTTGTTCCTCCGCCCGCCCCGGGGAAGGAGCCAGTTGGAATTTTCGCCTGGACTTCATTATCATAGATGGTTTGGCTTACCTCTGATTTGAGGGTGGGCAGGAAGCCGGACCGGGCCCGCACTACTTCTTCGCCGGCGATAAGCGATTGGAGACGGCTGATCTTCATAGTGGGATTGGCCTTCCAGGCCAGCCGCAGGGCTTCCTTGAGATTCAAGGTAGCCGGAGTCTCCGCGGCGCCGCTGGGGGCCGCCGCCAGGACCAAGATTAGCAGGCCAAGAATTATCCAGGATCGGGGACTTCTAAACTTCATGGGGTGTCCACCTCAACTGCTACTGGGGATTTGGGGGGCAGACCTGAGAAGAGCAAAGCCAGCACCACCGGAGAGGCCTCTTTGATAGCAACCTCTCGCCCTTCTGCCATCTGATAATGGCCCACGGCCCGAACCAGCCCTCGCAGCAAAAAAGAGAGAAGGCGAGGGTTGGCGGGAATAAACCGCCCCTGGGCGATGCCTTCGGCAAACAGGCTGGTGAGCCGGGCGTTAATCCTTTCATCCAGGTCCTGTAACCGGCTCCCTCGGCCGGGTCCTTCGGAACGCTCCCGCCATAATTCGTGCATAAAAACCGGAAAAAGGAGCCGTTCCCGTTCCAGGTGACCAAGAAGCCAGGTCACCACTTGCCGCAGTTTTTCCTCAGGCGGATGGGGAGTATCAATGAGGGACTCCAGGGCCGCCACGAGATTTTCCCCCACCTGGGACAGCAGCTCGTGAATCAGCTCCTCTTTGCTCTGAAAATACAGGTAAAGGGTGCCTTTGGCAACTCCTGCGGCCGCAGCGATGCCCTCCATGGTGAGTCCGTCCAGTCCCCCCTGCTCCAGCAAGCTCCGGGCTGCGGCCAAAATCTCCTGGGTCCGGAAGGCAGTGACTAGATCTTTTTTGGTGGTGCGCATATTTTTCATTGACCCATTGGTCATTTTACTGACTTGATAGTCAATAGTAGTCTTTAGGCGGGTTGTCAAGAAAAACTTGCAAACCCTAGCATCCATGGACAAAATAACAGGTAAGACCAAGCATCGGTTTAGCCGATTGGAGGAATCATGGACCGGCGGGAGTTTCTCAAGCAGTTGGCTGCTTTTAGCGCGGTGGCTGGGGCTGGCAGGATGGTCATGCCCCAGGAACTCTGGGCCATGTCGCCCCAGGAGAAGCCCCAGGCCGTGTTGGCCAAGGCCCAGGGAACCAATTATGCCCAGATCACCGGTGAGGCCATCCAGGCCCTGGGGGGGATGAAAAAATTCGTCAATCCCGGGGAAGTGGTGGTGGTCAAACCCAATATGGCCTGGGACCGGGCCCCGGAACTGGCGGCCAACGCCCATCCGGACGTGGTGCGCCAGGTGGTGGAACTCTGCCTGCAAGCGGGGGCCAAGAAGGTCAAGGTCCTGGACCATACCTGCCACGACGCCCGCAAGGCTTATAAAAACAGCGGGATTCAAGACGCTGTGGCCGGCCTCAAGGACAAACGGGCGGTGGTGGAGTTCGTGGACCCCCGGGGTTTTGTGGAGGTGAAAGTGGCAGGGGCCAAGGCCCTGAAGAAATGGTATTTTTACAAGGAAATTCTGGAGGCCGACCGGTTCATCAACATCCCCATCGCCAAACAACACGCCGAATCCCGCCTCACCATGTGTTTAAAGAATATGATGGGAGCCATCGGCGGCTGGCGGGGCCGGATTCATGTGGGCCTGCATCAGAACATCGCCGACATGAACCTGATCCTGCGCCCGGACTTGCACGTCCTGGACGCCACCCGCATCCTGGTAGCCAACGGCCCTTCCGGGGGGCGGAAGGAAGACGTGCGGGTGAAAAACCTGGTATTTGCCGGTCCCGATCCCGTGGCCCTGGACGCCTACGGCACCACCCTCTTTGAACTTAAACCCGGGGATATCGGCTATATCGCCAAGGCCTTTGAGGCGGGCCGGGGGGAGATGGATCTCAAGAAAATTAAGGTTCTTTCCTCTTAAGGGAGAGATCAGGCGCCGGATTCCGCCAGCCCCAGGGTTAATTAATTAGGGATGATACCTGGGCAAGGCCGGGAATATTTTTTTGACAGGAAAAGCGCAGTTGCCGGTTTCTTCAACCTCTGGTTCTTTTTGGCTGACCCCGTGGATGGCCGCGCAGGAAGTTGCCCTGTGGGGGGCGGCCGACCTGCGAGAATTCTCCACCCCCAAGGATGCAGAGGGACGAGGGTTCCCCTTCGCCCGTTCCTGGGCGGTCCCCCTGCCTCCACAGGTGATGGCGGGCATCCGCCAGGGACCGACCCAGGCCTATGCGGCTGAGTATGATCGGGTGAACCAGCAGATTAATGAGCTGGCGGAAAGGTTGGCAAGCACCATCAGCAGCCAGGGATTTCGCGCTCTCCCCTTGGCTGCTTCGGTGCGCAGCGATCCGGTAAATATCAAAGGAGACTTTCCCCACAAAACTGCGGCCACCCGGGCGGGGCTGGGCTGGATCGGCCGCCATTGCCAGTTGGTCACCCGTAAGTTCGGCTCCTGGGTGCGCCTGGGGACCGTTTTCACCGATATGGACCTGCCTGGCGGCAAGCCGGTGCAGCGCAGCTTTTGCGGCCGTTGCACCCGTTGCGTGGAGGCCTGCCCCGCCGGGGCCTTGACCGGGGCCCTGTGGTCTCCGGGCCGGCCCCGGGAAGATATCCTCATGGTGGAAGTTTGTGACCGTTGGAAGAAGGAAAAATATCGCCAATTCCATGATGGGCATGTCTGCGGCATCTGCTCGGCGGTCTGTCCCTTTGGACTGAAGTTGCTAAGAAAATCCCCCACTAACAGCCATAAAGCCAGTGCAAATGGCGGCTTATCAAATTTTGGAGCCTGATCAGTCTCTTAAACTCCAACCATTAAGACCATGAAAACCAATAAAATTGTCTTGACCAATCAAACCTGGGTGCGCCTGCGCCGGGCTTCCCAGATAGTCTTTTTCCTGTTGTTCATCTGGCTGTTCCTGAAGGCCGAATACGTGGGCCGGGAGGTTTTGTATTGGCCGGTGGACCTCTTCTTCCGCTTCGATCCCCTGATCCTGGCGGCCCATCTCCTCAACTTCAGCCCCTGGGTGGCCGGGCTGATGTGGTCCCTGGTCTTCGTGGGACTGACCCTGATCCTAGGCCGTTTTTTCTGCGGCTGGGTCTGCCCCCTGGGCACCACCCTGGACGGCTGCCGCCGACTGCTCTTTAAGCCCCGGGAAGATTCCGGGGTCGCGGCCCGCTGGCGCCGGGGCAAATACTATCTGCTCATCGCTTTGCTGGCTGCCGCGCCCTTTTCCCTGAACCTGGTGGGTCTCTTCGATCCCCTATCCTTGCTCTACCGCTCTCTGGCCATCGTCCTTTTCCCCGCTTTCGGCTACGGGGTGGAAAAGGCGGGCCTCACCATGTATCGCCTGGGCGCGCCCTTTACCTACGTCAGCGAACCGGTTTACCAGGCCTTGAAGGCTACCATCCTGCCCTTCAAGCCTCTGGTCTATCTGCTGCCTTTTCTCACCCTGGTCATTTTTGCCCTGGTGGTGGCCGCGGAACGGGTGGACCGGCGCTTCTGGTGCCGGGCTTTATGTCCTCTGGGAGCCCTTTACGGCCTGGTGGCCCGGTTTTCTCTCCTCCGGCGGCGGCCCACCGCGCTTTGCCCCGACTGCGGCGACTGCACCCAGATCTGCAAAATGGCGGCCTTCGCGCCCGGGAAACCGGCCCGGCACCTGAACTCCGAATGCCAGCTCTGCCTTAACTGCTTGAACCAGTGCCAGAAAGAAGACCGGGTGGTCTTCACCTGGCGCACTAAGGCCCCCCGGGCCCCCCTGGACCTGGGCCGGCGCCAGGTGATCACCTCCGTGGCCGCCGGAGTGGTGGCGGTGCCCCTGCTGCGTTTGGGTTCCCTGGCCCGCCGCCCCGAGGAGCACCTCATCCGGCCCCCCGGAGCCCAGGATGAGGCCGCGTTTTTAAGCCGCTGTATCCGCTGCGGGGAATGTATGAAGGTCTGCCTCACCAACGGCCTGCAACCCGTCCTCT
>ENA-OSEO01004783-OSEO01004783.1-sediment-metagenome-genome-assembly--contig:-NODE-4783-length-13771-cov-6.022930_pt1 | contig 13771 bp, 11 predicted proteins | sample MGYA00237883_ERZ534232 | MGnify/ENA metagenome assembly ERZ534232 | reverse complement strand
GGCGCCTTCGTTCAGGGCGGCGATGTAGTATTGGCCTTCGTGCAGGATGATCTCCGGGGCCGCCACCGGCAGCGTGCCGAGGAAGTACCTCGGGTCCTGGTTGATGCCGAACATGGTCGGGTCCGTGGAGAAGTAGATGCTGGTCTGGGCGGGGCCCCGCTTGCGGATGTTGTCTTTCTCCGCGTTGCCATAGGACTGGGTACGGAAGAGGTAGAAGCCGTTGTCTCGCTTCACGACATGGGGGCACTCGGCCGACCAGGGGCCGGTGGTCGCCCGGCCGCCGAACGCGACGACCGCGGAATCCGTCCACGTGCTGAAATTCGAGGTGATGCGCACGCAGTCCATGCCCTGCCTGTTCGGGTGGCAGGTGTAGTAGCCGTACCACTTGCCATCGTGGGACAGGAGCATGATGTCCCGCGTGTTGACCTCAGGACCCTCGCTGAACATGCCGGTCTTGCCGTTGGGCTGGATGACGCGGGTAAAGGTCTTGCCGTCCTTGCTCGTTGCGTGGCAGATGTGGACCCAGTCCCCATAGAACATATGCCAGGTATCGTCGACCTTCACCACGTGCGGGGCCTGGAGCCCGCCAGGAGTCTCGCCGAGAGACGGGTCTGCCTCCATAGCGACGCCCATCGGCTGCCAATCCGCGTCCGTTAGATGCTTGCCTTCCCAGCGGTAGAAGAAGCGTCCCATTCCGCCCCGGCCGCCGGCGGTTGTGCCTCGAATGCAGGACCAGAGCTGCCACGTGCCGTCCGCCGCCTGCCAGATGCCGAAATCGACCGGTTCCTGTCTCTCTGTCGCGTACTGGTGGTCCATCGGGTTGCCGGCCACCGGCCACCAAGACCTGTCGATCTGGGGGGCCGGCACGGCCCGGAGGGATGTCCCGGTTTCACCATTCACCGATAACGCCAGCGCCAGCGTCAGAGACACCACGCAGACAGAAGCCCATCCGCCGTGCTCCTTCATGATGATTGTTCTCCATGGTGTCTACTTCAAGTCGATCGATCCACTGGCGGTTTCCAGGTGGATCAGGCCGGTTCCTTCGCCGATCTTGCCGGCAAGGTTGTTCTTCTCGACCTTGCCGGCCACCAGGACGGGCAGTGCCGTCTGGACCGAGCCATAGTTCGTGGTCAGACGAACTTCGCCCGAGAATTGCGGCGGCGCCTGGAAGCTGATACTCCCGTAGGCGGTCTTCGCATAGGCCTTCAGGTCCGGCGGGCAGGATTCGGAGCAAGCGACATCGATACCGCCGCTGCCGGAGTCGGTCTGGAGGTTGCCCGTCGTGATTCCTCGTGCCTCGACGCGCCCATAGGACGTATGCAGGTCCATGAGGTCCGCTTGGGCGCCGGCGAGTTCCACACTCCCACTGCTCGACCGCAACTTGATCGTCTTGCCGGTGAACGTGCGGCAGGCGATCGAGCCGTAGTTCGTTTCGGCCACACACTCGGGGAAAGAAACATCTGTCAGGGCGATCCGCCCGCTGCTCGTCTTCAGTTCGAGGCTCTCGCCGGATGCTTTTTCACACGAGATCGAGCCGTAGGAGGTGTCGATCTTGGCCGAGCCTTTGAGGTCGGCCACGGAGATCGACCCGCTGCTGCTCCGCAGCCAGGTCGTCGGACCGGCGAGGCCCTCGCACGAGATCGAGCCGTACGAGGTGTGCAGATCGACCGGCCCCTCGATCCTCCGGGCCGTGACCGAGCCACTGGAGGTCCTCCCTTTGACCGCCCCGGCCAGGTTGGTCACGCTCAGACTGCCGTAGTCGCTCTCGCACAGGACATTGATCTGACGGGGCGCCGTGATCACGTAGCTGACCGCGATGGACCGGTTGTTGGTGAGCTGCGGTTTGTCCGCGCGGATCTTCAGCGTGCCATCGGCCGAATCCAGACGGATTTGTACCTGTTCCGCCAGTTCCTGGGCCTCCTCTTCCGTGGGCGCGTGAGCGACAATTGTCGCCTCAATGCGGCATTCGGTAATCTCCTCGCCGGTGATCCGGATGGAGCCGGAATGGGTGGACACATCCAGTGTGCCGCCCGCGCTCAGTGGCGCCTGATGACTGCTGCTCCTCTCGTACTTGGCTTGGCTCCAGTTCCCAAAGGGCATGTCACAACCGCAGGTTGTTAGCAGGAACCCGAGGACCAGGCCCGTCACGATCTCTCGCTGGAAACGGTGCCGTTTCATGTCTATGACTCCTTCATGCGGTGCGCTCAACGGATTGTGATAGACCCGTCCGAGGTTCTGAGATAGACCCTGCCTTCGCCACCACCGATCGTACCGTTCAGGGATTTCCCTACCTTGCCGCGGATGGTGATCGGCAACTCCGTGCGGATCGAGCCGTCGCTCGTACTGGCCTCGACCGTTGCGGACAGGTCGGGCGGCGTGACCAGCGTGATGCTGCCGTCGGAGGCCGTGGCATTGACGTGGAGGGCCTTCGGTGCCTCGGGCGAGTACTCGACGTGGATGGCTCCATCGGAGGAGTGGCATTCGGTATGGGTTGCCACGGCACCGCGCCACCGGATGGCCCCATCGTTCGTGTGAACCCTGGCTGAGTCTGCCTGCACATCTTCGAGGATGACGGAACCGTCCGACGTGTCGGCGACGAACGATGCGGCAGTCGCGTCCGAGAGACGAATGCCGCCGTCGCTGGTGCGGCATTCGAGGGTCTGCGTCTTCAGACGTGTACCGGCGATGCCGCCATCCGAGGTCTTGACCTGCACGTCACCGTCGATATCGCGGAGATCGATCTGCCCGTCGGAGGTCCGCGCCTCGATGCGGCCCACGATGTTCACCAGGTGGATCGAGCCGTCGCTGGTGGAGAGCGTCAGATCCGTTTGTCTCGGTACCTCACCCTTGAGTGACACCTCGAACCAGGCGTTGCGGATGACACGCGGCCGGTCGATGACGACCTTGAGTCCTTTGCCCGCCGGCTCGAGTCGGACGTCGATCTGCTCACCAAGTTCCTCTGCCTGTTCCATCGTTCTGGCGTGGGCGACGACGGTCGCCTGGATTCGGCACTCGTTCGCTTGGGTCCCCTCGAGCGTGATGGACCCGTCACCGGTGCTGGCGGAGAAGGAAGAGCCCGGCTCCAGCAAGGCTGAAAGCGGCACTTCCTTCTCGTACCGCTCCATCATGCCCCAGTTTCCGCCGATGTAGACGCACGACGGGCAACTCAGAAGCGTCAGAACCAGAGCGGTCACCAGTGGGATCTCTGTGCAAAGTCTTCTTGTCATTTTCCTTCCCCTTTCCTGAACCAGCGACTCACGCTCTGATGATGCTTATCTGTACGGGCCCACACGGGCTTTGTCAACGGCGATCCGCACGAGGGGCGCGCCCGCAGAGCCCCGTCCTGGGGACGTACATCAACCGTGCCGGATCGTGGTCTTCTCGTCAGATAGTCGCTCCGGTCCCGCGACGGTTTCTTCAAATCCCGCGTGACCGGTGGGGAAGGATCCCCAAAAATGCACCGTTCCCGTACTTGACGAATGGGCGCGATTGTGATACCCAATTACGTCCGTGCTTCCGGGGCAAGGTGCCGCCGGGACGCACAGGGAGTGATTCCCCGGCAGAATGGATGAACTATGATTACTGGATTGACTCTTGCCGATCTTGCCCGGCCTTCCGAGCAGAGGCTTGCTTGGCTCTACAACGCGTCCTTGATTGCAGGAGGATCGATCCTGATCGCTCTCCTGGCGCAGGTCGCGGTCGGATACCCCGTCCCCATCACGGGCCAGACCTTCGGCGTGATGCTTGTCGGCGCGCTGCTCGGCTCGCGGCGGGGTGCTCTGTGTGTGCTTGCGTATCTCGTGGAGGGCCTGATTGGTCTGCCCGTGTTCACGCATGGCAGGGCTGGATTGGCCATGTTTTTCGGACCCACGGGCGGCTATCTCATAGGATTCTTGCCGGGGGCGTACGTCGTGGGTGCCCTGGCCGAGCGGGGTTGGGACCGCCGGGCGGTCACAACCGTGCTGGCGATGATTCTGGGCAGCGCCGCAATGTATGCCTGCGGGCTCGCCTGGCTGTCGTGTCTGGAAAACCTGCTGGGCAGGCCGCTCGGCGCGGGCGTGTTGGCGGTCGGTTTGTACCCGTTCCTCGTGGGCGATCTCCTGAAGATCGTTTTGGCGACGATTCTGTTGCCTTCCGGCTGGAAGTTGGTTCGATATTTTCGATTTGCTAATTCCGTCGGCATATGATAAGCTGGCTCCTGTTCGCCTGAACAGGCTGTTTGGGGAATAGTGTAACGGTAGCACAAATGACTCTGGATCATTTAGTCAAGGTTCGAATCCTTGTTCCCCAGATCCTTTCCTTTGCCCGAAGACTTACCTGATACCGCCGAGGTTCTGCATCCGGTGCCCAAGGTATGGGGATTTTGCTTGACTGGCCCTGCCTGACGGCGTTAGAATCATACTTGGTCCGATACGGTGTTGGAGAAGGGGCATCCATCAGGCGTTTCGGTTGGGGGTATAAGATACCGGTGCCTGGCCGCTTCGGGTGCGAGGCCGTGCCGGATAGCTTCATGGAGGAGAAGAATCATGGGTATGCGCGCCGATGCGGCGTTGTTTCTTGCGCTGTTGGCCTGCGTAGGCACGCGGGCGGAATCCGTGCCGCCGGGGTCGTCGTTTTCACCATCCGGGGGATTGGCCTCCAAGTACGTTGGTGACAAGGGGATACGCGAAGACCCTGCCGTTGTGTTCGCAGAGGATTTCGAAGCAGACCGCCTTGAGACGGTCTGCTCTCGCTGGGAGAGCGTGCAGAACAGGCAGATCATGTCCCTGTCGACGGATGTGCCCGCCATCAGCGGCGGGATCCGCTCGCTCCTGATGACCCACGTCGGCGGCGAGAGCACGGGAGGGCACCTCTATCGACGGCTGCTGCCTGGGTATGAGAAGTTACACGTGCGTTTCTACTTGAAGTTCGATCCCGCGTGCTACCCCATCCATCACTTCGTGCACGTGGGCGGATACAACCCGCCGACTGCATGGCCGCAGGGCGGAGCGGGCATTCGCCCGCAGGGTGCCGAGCGGTTCACCACGGGCGTGGAGCCCTACGGGAACCAGTGGCGGTGGGACTTCTATTCCTACTGGATGGGGATGCGGTCTTCGCCTGATGGGGCTTCCTGGGGACACGATTTCATCAACGACCCGTTGCTGGCGGTCGAACGCGGGCGATGGATTTGTGTTGAACTGATGATGAAGATGAATGAGCCCGTCGCCGAGAGCAACGGCGAGCAGGCCCTGTGGATCGACGGCCGGCCCTGGACGAAGGACGGACAGGTCGTCAGCCACCTCGGTCGCGGCTTTCCGCGCGGCCGGTGGGTATGGGACAGTTTCCTTCCGGATCCCAACGGCGCGCCCTTCGAAGGTTTCCGCTGGCGGACGACGGGCGAACTGAACCTCAATTTCCTGTGGCTGCTGTTGTACGTCACCAAGGCGCCCGCGGGCTACGTGAGCCGGGTCTGGTTCGATGACATCGTTGTGGCTCAGGACTACATCGGTCCGATAAGTCCGGCCCAGAGTCAAACCCGCGACCTGCCATCGGCCGGTCGCTCCGGGTCCGGAGAGTTCCGTGAGCAAGATCCGCCCGGGACCTGCGACAGAGCGGACTCTTCTCGGACCTGGCGAGCCGCCGCGGGATTCCCGAGAGCCTGGGCGGGGCGCGTCTTTCTCCGATCTTCCGCCATAAAGTCACGCCATCGAATGGTCGATAACTTTTCTTGGAGACCTTTTTGATCCTATTAAGGCTGCATGGGAAGGGCCGGGAGTCTACAGATGCATGTGAACAATCATGGCAATCGAATTCGCATCGGGTGCACGTTCCTGACGCTGGTCTTCTGTCTGGCCTCGATGGCGTGCGCAAACCAGGTCTCGTGGATTGCCGGCGTGTCCAGTCCGGGGGCCTGGTCGATTCAGCCGGCCCAGCCGCAGGAGGGGGACCTCATCGAGTTTTCCGGGTCGACGCACATTCAACTGAACCAATGCATCGCGGAACGCACGTTCGGCGGAAAGCCGACACTGCAGATCGACGCCTCGAAGCGGGAGGTCCGCCTGATGTTCGTGCCCTCCGGCAGCGAACAATGCACGACGTTCTGGCAGCCGGTGTGCGGTCTGCGGGGTTCGTTCGGGCCCTTGACGGCAGGGTCCTGGGTGTTCTATTGCACACAGGCCGACCTCTCGTTTTCCCTGCCGTTCGAGGTAGGCAGCGCCAGCCCGGACACGGTGTACTACGTGGATGCCCGAGCGCTCGGCATCCGGGATGGATCGAGCTGGGCCAATGCCTTCGTCAACCTGCAGAGCGCGCTGGACGTAGTCCGCGCGGAGACGGAGATCCGCATCGCCAAGGGTGTGTACCGACCGAGCGAGGGGGCGCACCCGGCGATTATCAGCTACGAAGCGAACTACGCCCTCACGAACGGGCTCATTCTCAAGGGCGGCTACGCCGGCATCAGCGGCCCCAATCCCGATGCGCGCGACGCCATCCTCTACGAGACGATTCTCAGCGGCGATCTGAAGAACAACGACGACCCACGTGCCCGCCGACGGGAGCTGCTCAGCCATTCGAGCCGAAGCGACAATAGTCGTCACATTCTCACCGCCGTCGGAGCGGATATCAACGCGACCCTGGACGGGCTCACCATTCAGGGAGGCAATGCTTTCGTCCCGGGCCGGGTGGAGGATCTCGGCTGCGGCGGCGCCCTCTATATCGACGGCGCCAGCATCACGCTGCGGAACTGCACGATCATCGGCAACTCGTCTGCCTACTACGGCGGTGGCATCTATGCCCGTGGCGCAGGGATTTTGCGCTTCCTGGACTGCACCATCGGCGGCAACTGGAGCGGCTGGCGCGGCGGTGGTATTCACCAGGACTGGGACGGCCGCGTCCAGATGGACCGCTGTCTCATCACCGGTAACGGCACGGTGTATGACGGGGGAGGCATCGTCAACAACACCAACGGGAAATTGACTCTTTCCAACTGCGTTCTCAGCGGCAATACGGCCATCAGTCCGGACGCCGGGCGAGGCGGAGCGATTTACTGCCTCTTGGCGGGCGTCCGCCTGAATCACTGTACCTTCGTGGGCAACTCGGCGACCCACGGAGCAGCCTTGGCGTGTGTGGATGGGAGGATCGCGGAGATGATCCAGGTCTCCCTGAGCAACTGCATCCTGTGGGATTCCGGAGCCAGCCTGTGGAGCAACGACGCGTTCCCGATGGAAGTCACCTACTGCGACGTTCAGGGAGGCCACACCGGCCAGGGCAACCGCAACGTGGATCCAAACTTCCTGAACCCGGGGTACTGGGATCTGAACGAGACGCCGACGGATCTGTCCGACGACGTGTGGCATGACGGCAACTACCGGCTGGCCTACGAATCGCCATGTGTGGACGCCGGGGATCCGGCCCGGCGGCCGGACAGCGGCGAGACCGACATGGACGGCAGCGCTCGCCTCTGCGGCGCGGCGGTCGATATGGGAGCCTACGAACTGTTCGACGATCGTCCGGTGGCCGTGGCCGGCCCCGATGTGACGACTTTCTCTTTGGATGGCGGACCCGTGTCCGTGACCCTCGATGGCAGCGGCTCAACCGATCCCTCCGGATTGGCGCTCTCCTATCGATGGTACCTGGACGGCAAACCGGTTTCGACTTCGGCCCGTTTCACGGTCGAGTTGCCCGTTGGCCGGCACGACTTCATCCTCGTCGTCAGCAACAGCGCCGGCGTAGCCCGTGCGGACGAGGTCATTGTCATCATCCTGGCGATCAACACCAGCACCGCCTCTGTCTCGCCCAGCGAACTGCGTCGTGCCGGGACCGACACAACGATCACGGCCACGGTCGCCATCCCGAAGGGCAAAGGCACCGCCGCGTTCGACAGCACCGAGCCTATGCTGCTGTTCCCGGGAGGCGCTCGGGCGCAGACGCAGAGCACTTTCGCCTGGATCGACGGGAAAACCTATGCCGTGGGGCGATTCAGTGCCGCGGAACTGCTGGCCGCTGTGCCGCAGAACGGGATAGTCGAGGTGCGGGTTGTGGGCCGGCTCAAGGACGGCCTTTACTTCGGCGGCACGGACACGATCCGAATCAAGTGATCGTCGTCACCAATCGAATTCCGCGACGATAGGCGTGTGATCGCTCGGGCGCTCCTGGACCCGGGGCTCCCGGTCGATGTAGCACGTGGTGCATCGACGCGCCAGAGGCGCGGTGGCCATCAGATGATCGATGCGCCACCCGCGGTTTCGCGCGAAGTAGTTTCCCTGTCTGTAATCCCAGAAGGTGTACTGGCCAGCTTCCCGGCAGTGCAGGCGAAACAGGTCCGTGAAGCCCCATCGCATAATCTCGCCCAGGGCCCGTTGGACGGCGGGGTGATAGCACACGTGACCTTCCAGTGCCACGGGATCGTACACGTCGATGGGCAGCGGCGCGACGTTGAGGTCTCCCATCCATAGGACCGGGTCGTCCGGCTGGAAGCGTGTCCGGACGTAGGCCAGGAGCCGGGCGAACCAGTCGAGCTTGTACTGGAATCGCTCCGAGGTCGCGAGATATCCCTGCGGGATGTACGTGTTGACCAACGTCATACCGCGGACCTGGGCCGTCACGATGCGGGCCTCATCCCTGGGCTCGTCGGGGAGCCCGAACTCCACTCGTTCGATCTCGTGCCGGGAGGCGAGCGCCACGCCGTTGTAGCTCTTCTGGCCGCGGAACGCGCACTGGTAGCCGATGCTCGCGAACGCTTCGCTCGGGAACACCTCATCCTGGACCTTGGTCTCCTGCATCGCCAGGACGTCGGGCTGGTTCTTCTGCAGCCACCCCAGGAGGATCGGCAGTCGGATGCGGACGGAATTGACGTTGAAGCTGGCCACCTTCATGGGATTTCATCCGGGCCCGCGGATTCCGTGGTGATGGCATCCAGAAAGGGTGCTGAGGGCAAGGATCTCTCGGGGGCGTGGATCCTGTCAGGGATGTTGCGGCCTTCCAGGACCGACAGCAGGCCCAGCAGGAAACTAACCGTGCTCTCGGCGTCTTGGTTTCCGTTGACGTCGCCGGCCATCAGGCCGTCCGCGCAGCCTTCGGTGTGGAAGTCGTACAGCGGGACGCACAGATCGTTGGCGCCCAGGAACCAGTCGACGGCGGCCCGCTGCAGACGGAGAAACCGGGCGTCCTGCGTGGCATCGTAGGCGGCGCGGAGCATCATCACCATGGCGGCCGCCGCGAGCGACTGCTGGGATTTGCCAAACGGCTTCCACCGCGTCTGTCCGGTCCTGGACTTCTTGGTATCCTGAATCATCCGTGTCGTTCCGAATTGCCTCTGTGAATACCGTGCCGCACCTGTCGCGGCAGGATACGTCGGCCATGCCTTGTCGTCAAGCCGACCGGTTCGAGTCAGTGACTGAATCCGAGGCGGCGATTGCCTCTCTCCCCCAGGTGAAGATGCAAAGAAAGCTTGAACCCCTGATGGGAAGGATGTATAGTCGGCATAGGGGAATTCGGGGGAATAATGAACCCTCTGCCTGGCTGATCTGTAATCGGCAGTAGCGTATGTCGCGCGGCCGCCGGAGTCCCGATCAGAGGTGCCCGTACGGCGGCACGATACTGAGGGTCCTTGATTTCTCGATCGGTGCACTTGACTGTACGAAGGTAGTATAGTAACATAATGGGAATAGTAGGAGATTTCGTAGCATGAAACTGTCGACACGGACTCGCTATGGGATGCGGGCAATCATCGAGCTGGCCCAGCACGAGGACAAGAGGCCGCTCCAATTGAAGGCCATCGCCGAGCGCCAGGATATTTCCGTGAAGTACCTGGAGCAGCTCATGAGTCTGCTGCGTTCCGCTGGATTCGTGCGGAGCGTGCGAGGCTCGAAAGGAGGCTATGTCTTGGCGCGGCCGGCGGATCAGATCAAGCTCAGCGAGGTCTTTCGATGTCTGGAGGGACCGGTTACCACCACGGAGTGTATCGAGGATGAATCGTACTGCGAGCGGTCGGCCGATTGTGCGGCCCGGGAGGTCTGGAAGAAGGTGGAGGCGGCCATTCAGGAGGTTCTAAGTTCCATCCGGCTGTCCGACCTGATCGATACGTCCAAGCGGAATACCTCGGAATACCAGATCTGAAGACGGGCAGTGGAGACATAGGTGGGGCTGCTGGATGGTGCAAGAGAGCTTGAAAGGCAAGACGCTCGAGAGGCTGGTCGATGAGATTGCGGCAACCTACAAGGGGGATTCCGGAATCAACTTCATTGACGCGGCCAACTTGCCGGTGCGGGGCAAGATCATTGACGTGCTCGACCTGATGTTCGAATTGCTGTTTCCGGGGCACACCGGCAGCAAGGCGATCACCAGGGCCAACATCAAGTACATTGTCGGCGATCTGCTGAGCCAGATCCACGCGGCGCTCGTTGGGCAGGTCACGCGCGCCTACCGGTATCAGTGCCGCATAGAGAACTGTGCGAATTGCGACTGCCGGGGCCGGGCCGAGAAGGTCACGGGGGAAGTGCTGGGCGAACTCCCGCGGATTCGCGGGTTGCTCAAGAGCGATGTCCGTGCCGCCTACGACGGCGACCCGGCCGCCAAGTCCTACGAGGAAATCGTCATGAGCTATCCGTGCATCACGGCGATCGCCACATACCGGGTCGCTCATGAGCTTCAGATCCGCGAGGTCCCGTTGATCCCGCGGATCATGTCCGAATGCGCCCACATGAGGACCGGCATCGACATCCATCCGGGCGCCGCGATCGGCCGCGGATTCTTCATCGATCACGGCACCGGCGTCGTCATCGGCGAGACCTCGGTGATCGGCAACAACGTGAAGATCTACCAGGGCACGACGCTGGGCGCCCTGAGTTTTCGGCGGGACGAGCGCGGCCGCATCATCAAGGGCGGCAAACGTCATCCGACCATCGAGGATGATGTGACCATCTATGCCGAGGCAACCATCCTCGGCGACGTTACCATCGGCAAAGGAGCCATCATCGGCGGCAACACCTGGGTCAAGGAATCCATACCGCCCGGCGTGGCCGTCTCGAGCCCGGGACCCGATCTGGTGTATCGAAAACACAAGCTTGGTAAGAAGAAAAGGCCTGGTTCGTAGTGTGCCCGTGAGGGCATATCCTCCAATCGCGGTGCGTCCGCGAGCGTGTGGAAGATAACGCCTTACGGCGTCACTACAAACAGGCGACTCGCGGACCCCTGGATGTCCAAGGAGTGAATTGGAGAGACAATTGGATCAGAGGCTGCTTGACGAGATACGGGAACTGAAAGACCGGCGCCGGGCCGTCATCCTGGCGCACAACTACCAGCCCGCCGAGATCCAGGATCTGGCGGATTTCTGCGGCGATTCGCTGGGCCTGAGTATCCAGGCGTCCGAGACGGACGCGGAGACGATTGTCTTCTGCGGCGTGCGCTTCATGGCGGAGACCGCCAAGGTGCTGTCGCCCGGCAAGCTCGTGCTGCTTCCCGACCGGCACGCGGGCTGCCCGATGGCCGACATGATCACGGCCGAGCAGTTACGCGGCCTTAAGGAGAAGCATCCGGACGCCCTGGTCGTCTGCTACGTCAACAGCACGGCCGAGGTGAAGGCCGAGAGCGACTATTGCTGCACCAGCGCCAATGCGGTCGCAGTCGTGCAGTCGCTGCCGCGGGACCGGCGGGTCATCTTTGTGCCCGATCAACACCTGGGCCGATTTGTCGAGCAGCAGACCGGGCGGGACCTGATCCTATGGCCCGGCTACTGCACCACCCATGTGCTGATCGCGGAGGACGACATCCACCGTGCCAAGGAGCAGTATCCGGATGCGGTCGTCATGGCCCATCCCGAGTGTTCGGAACCTGTGAAGGACTTGGCCGACGCGCTGCTGAGCACCGGCCAGATGATCAAGTTCGTGCAGAACAGCCCGGCGCAACGGTTCATCGTGGCGACCGAGGTCGGCATGATCCATCCGCTGAAGAAGGCCCGCCCAGAGGCTGAGTTCATCCCGGCCGGCACGCGGGGGGTGTGTCCGAACATGAAGAAGATCACTCTGGAGAAAGTCCTCGCCTCGCTGGCGCATCTGCAATATCCGATCGACGTGCCCGACGACATCCGGCTCAAGGCGGCCCAATCCCTCCAGCGCATGGTGGAGATTCGGCCGGGAAACTGAAAGAGGACACGCAAGAAACAAGAAACTGGGGAGGAATCATGGCAGACCAACCGCAGCATCTGGAAACCCTGGCCCTACACGGCGGCCATCAGGTGGATTCGGACACGCTCAGCCGGGCGGTGCCCATCTACCAGACGAGCAGCTATTGCTTCAAGGATAGCGACCACGCAGCGCGGCTCTTCGCGCTGCAGGAGTTCGGCAATATCTATACCCGAATCATGAATCCGACGGTGGACGTCCTGGAGAAACGTCTGGCGGCGCTGGAAGGCGGCATCGCGGGTCTGTGCTTCAGCTCCGGCATGGCGGCTATTACCGCGGCGATCCTGAATATCTGCCGAGCCGGTCAGCATGTCGTCTCGTCGAGCTCTCTCTACGGCGGCACCGTCACGCTCTTCGGCCACACGCTGCCCAAGCTCGGCATCGACATCAGCTTCGTCGATGCGCGCGATCCCGCGAGTCTGGCCAAGGCCATCCGTGACGACACGCGACTGGTCTACATCGAGAGCCTGGGCAATCCGAAAAACGACGTGCTGGACTACCGGCGGATCGCCACCGTTGCGCACGAGCGCGGGGTGCCGGTGATCTGCGACAACACGGTCATGACGCCCATGTTGCTGCGACCCATCGAGCATGGGATCGATATCGTCGTCCACAGCTGCACCAAGTACATCGGCGGCCACGGCACCAGCATCGGCGGGGCGATCATCGATTCCGGCCGGTTCGATTGGACGAACGGGCGGTATCCCGAGCTGACCGAGCCCGATCCGAGCTATCACGGTGTCAAGTACGTCGAGAGTTTCGGCAACCTGGCCTACGTCCTCAAAGCCCGTGTGAATATCCTGCGGGATACCGGCGCGTGCCTGTCGCCGTTCAATGCGTTCCTGTTCCTCCAGGGCCTCGAGACGCTGCATCTCCGGATGCCCCGCCACAGCGAAAACGCCCTGGCGCTGGCGCGGTGGCTCGAGAAGCATCCGCGGGTGAGCTGGGTGAACTACCCTGGTTTGGAGTCGCATCCGGACCATGCGATGGCCCAGCGCTACCTGCCGGCCGGCTGCGGCGGGATCCTCGGCTTCGGCATCAAGGGGGGCCGGGAGGCCGGCGTGAAGTTCATCAACAGCGTCAAGCTCGCCAGCCATCTGGCCAACATCGGCGACAGCAAGACCCTGGTGATCCATCCGTCGAGCACGACGCATCAGCAGTTGAGCGAGGCGGAGCAGCTTGCGGCCGGCGTGACGCCCGATTATATTCGTGTTTCGGTCGGCACCGAGCATATCGACGATATCATCGCCGATTTCGAGCAGGCATTGAAAGCCAGTGCGTAGGACGGCGGCATAGGTCCCATGAGTCCCATAGGTCCTATTCCACAAGCCGCAGAAAACCTCGGGGACACAGAAGCACAGAGGACAGAGAATTGCCATGTGGGAATACACCGACAAAGTCATGGACCATTTCCTCAACCCGCGGAACGTGGGTGAGGTCGAGAACCCGGACGGCGTGGGCGAGGTCGGCTCGCTGGCCTGCGGCGACGCCTTGAAATTGACGTTCAAGCTCGACAAGGACGGGCGAATCGAAGACGCCAAGTTCAAGACGTTCGGCTGCGCCAGCGCCATTGCCAGTTCCTCCGTCCTGACGGAGCTGATCAAGGGCAAGAC
>ENA-OSEO01004779-OSEO01004779.1-sediment-metagenome-genome-assembly--contig:-NODE-4779-length-13787-cov-3.309117_pt1 | contig 13787 bp, 8 predicted proteins | sample MGYA00237883_ERZ534232 | MGnify/ENA metagenome assembly ERZ534232 | reverse complement strand
CAGAACAATCACCCTGCGCGAAAGTTTATCCCAAACGCGCCTAAGTTCTCAACTTCCCCGGATTCCCTCCGAAGTGACTTTCGACCCGGCCATCTATGCCGATGCGATTTACGACATTCCCCACAGCATACAACCTCAACCGCTGATCGGGCTGTGTGTCATAAACCGCTGGGATGTAAATTTCCACTACAACAAAAAACAGCGTTTCAACGAAAATCAGTGGATGCGAACCTGGTTGGAACTTATTTTGGAACTTTCACGCCGCGGTCTGAATTTTCAGATTTTCACCACCGGAACACCGTCCGACGATTCTTTTGCCAACAAATTGAATGCCGCGGCACATGACCAGTTTGGGATTTATTGTCCGGTCGCCCCGCGCCCAACCTCTACATTGCAGTTGGTTCATACTTTACGGCAATACTCAGGGATCATCGCCACCCGGCTGCACGCCACCATCATTGCCAACTCTTTTCATATTCCCGGCGTGGGTCTGAGCTGGGATCAAAAAATCAAAGCCTATTTCAAGGATACTGGTCAGCCAGACAACTGTTTTGACCTTTCAGAAATGGAACCTTCTGCTGTGGTACAGTGTTGCCAGGATGCCATCCGGACTGGAATGGATTTCTTCACCCTCTCCCGGTATCAGGAGAAAGCAGATCGGAATATCCATATCATCCTGAATCATGCCGGCGATTTAAATTAGAAATGCTCAACACCCATCACCAGGGTCCAGGTTACGGGTAGCAAAAGGATCTTTTCCGGCAGGGTAAAATTTTTCTTTCAGCCAGCCGAACAAACCTCTCGGAATCAGCTTCAATATCCAATGCCGCACCAATCCGGTTAGATAAACAACCGCCAGAAAAGGCATAACTGTGTATTCTTTTTTTTCATGCGCGTATGGCCAGAGCTGTGGCACGCCCACCCCGCCCAACTCGTAAACCGGAGCCCATCGCAGGATATCCACATCCCTATAAGGCTGCTTGAAAGTCTTAAATTCCTTTATTCTCCCAACAACCTTCAACATCGTCATCGTTCGCAGACACTTTTCACATCGCGAACAATTTTCCACGCCATGCCGCCGCTTCAGATTGGTACACACTCTCAAATTATTTTGCGCAGGAGGCCAATTCGAAATTGCTTTCACTTTTTGCAATCTACCCATCGAAGCCCCATCATGGATTACCTGGAACAACTCTGTGCAAAGTAGATGGTCGATCAGAGGAGAAGATCCCCATGGCCTCAACCGGTTGTATTTATAAGATGAGGGAATAAAGAACTTCCCAATCAATCCGGACAAAACCATTCCCGCGCTGATCAACGCGCTGCCATGCGCCATCCCCCAGGGGATCAATCCTGCGGAAAACGCGTGCAGGTTGGTTCTGCACGGTATCAATTCCACACCCAACGGAGCCAGCGCCCCCTCAAACCCCTGCGCCGCGAGATGATAATTCTCTTCATCGCTCAGCGGGATATCGAATCCATGCACAAACAATGCATATTGAATGCCGTACTCAGGTAAAACCCCGCTTGAGGGAAACCGCTGCATCACCGTGTAAAATGAATCCACCCCACCCGAGAAGGAAGCAGCCCCCGCGGTTCCCGCCCTGTTTTCATCCAAAGGAAAAAGCCTTTCATATTGCACATCAATCAGTGAAAAAACCTCAGGATCCCATCGATTGAAAACTTGCCGCCACTCATCAAGTCCAAATGCAAGGCGAGGTGAAACGCTTCCCCGTACCTCAAGCTTTTCCTGCAGCTTCATGGCTGTCAGGGTTAGTCCCACCACAAAAGCATCGCTTCGGTCAGTGACAGCATTCGTGTACTTTTCCGGATATTCAAACCACAGGGTTTCAGGCAGATCATATTCGGTTTGCTCGGTTACAATTTTCGAAGCAACACAGATCCAGCCATTCTTCCTTCTAATTTCAGGGGGATTAATGATCATCATTATCCTCCCGGTCAGAAAGACCTGCGTCTGTGGTAACAAACAATATTTCTGTTTTGGGAGGTGATACCAGTCGTTGTATCGGCAGCTGCACCCATTGCGGCAAAACCTTTAACAGAAAATCCCGAAAATATCCAACGCTTATTCCCATCAACGCCGGAAACAGCAATTCTTTACGGACCTTCCAACAGTGTTTTAGCACAGTCTTTTCAAACCCGTATCCGACCTTCATCCACCTCCCCCAACGAATATAATCCATCACGGTAAGCGGATGTCGAAATACAGAAAATTGTTCCAGCTTTCCTAAAACATCCAGATCGATCATCGTCCGATAACACTTCCAGCAGTTTGAACAATTTTCACTTTTGTTGCCGTGGATATCCAGACATACTCGCAGGTGGTTTTGCGCAATATCCCAATCAGCAATTTCAAGATACTTTTCAAAGCGTGTATATGTGGCGCAGTGATGAAAAACCTCCAGAGTCTCGGTTGAAAATAAACGATCTCCCACCAGGCTGGTGCCGTGTGGCATTACGTAATGGTCTGCCCCCGTGGAGGGTATGTATAACCGCGAGATAAGCGGGCTCAAAGTCAAGGCGGCGCTGCTCAGAAGAGCGGATTGGCACTTGCTGATCTCAATTCGGCCAACGAAGAATTCCCGCAAATTGGTTTTCGCCGAGATCAAATCCAGGCCCAATCCAGCATACAAGGCCTCAAACTTTTCTCTAAGCTGATTGAACTTATCAACCTGGCTCAACGGTATATCAAACCCCTGGATGAACAGACCGTGGGTCACCCGCGCGCCTGGTATCGGCTGGTTCTGCGGCAGACTGCGCCACAATGTGTGCAACGAGTCCACGCCCCCCGAAAAAGTGCTGATCACACCCTTTTTCACATTCTGGACGGACAAGGGTTCCAGCACTTCACTTTCAATGTTAACTGGTTTAAAAAGATCGGGCCACCATACAGAAAACAAATTGCGGTACTCTTCCATTCCGTAAAACAGGCGCGGGGAAAGTGAGCCGCGAATGTGTAAATCTTCGCCAAGGTTCATCGCCACTAAAAGCAACCCGGCAGCAAACGCGTCTGCGCGATCAGTAACATTTTCAGCATACCGTTCTGGGAATTTATAAAAAAGAATTTTCGGGAAATGAGCATATCGGTTTCGGGTTTCTACCCGTGCCGACACACACACTTCTCCGTTCTGCACCTGGATCTCAGGTTGATGTACGATCATAAAACACCCTGTTCTGGTTCCATCTGATTCATTAATTTGTTCAGTTCTTCCCTTTGCAGATGAGCAAACTTCAATCCTGCTTCAGATCACAATTCAAACATACAGATAATTCTGCGCTTCCGGCCATTTGGATAACACAGCCAGCTTCTCAAGGGCTGTTGACGAGGACCCAAAATGCATAAATTCCAATGTTTCGGTCGAGAGCCAATAATCCAAAACTGGACTGGTGCCACCTGGCTTGATATGCATATAATCCGAGGTTGAAGAAATATAAAACCGTCTCACTAACGGCGCAAGCGTTAGCGCCGCGCCAAAAATCGGCGCGCCGTGAAACAGCATCTTATCCACCCGACCCAAACCAAATTCACGCAGATTAGTACCCACTGTGATCAATTCCAGACCCATTTGCTCAAAAAGAGTTAAATAGCGTTGTTCAAGCATCACGAATTTATCCTTTGACTCAGGCGCAAAACCCTGCTCCTGGATGAATAGACCATGGGTTACCCTGGCGGAACAGATCGATTGGTTTTCTGGAAGGTGAGCCCACAGCGTATAAAAGTCATCCACGCCGCCCGAAAACGCCAAAGCCACCGCATCCCCTTCTACACCCGGAGCCATAGCACATAACTGCTCATAACGAATATCAATCAACGGATATTGTTTGGGATACCACAAATTGATCGTGCGTTGAAATTCCTCGATGCCGAAAGCCAGTCGCGAGGAAACCGGGCCGCGCAGTTCCAATTTCTCTTTCAGCGCTGTGGCGATCAAAACCATCCCCACCGTAAAACCATCTAAGCGGTCTGATACCTTGTCGGCAAATCGCTCCGGGAAGCAAAACCACACCGTATCCGGTAGATTGATCGCAGATTGCGAGAGCTCAATTCTTGATGAAACACAAATTCGCCCGTTCTCTTGCCTGATTTCTGGCTGGTGAACGATCATCTCTATTCCTCTCTAGAAATTTCAATTTCGGGCTCATAGATGAACATTGTTGGAGGTGCTGCGGGAGAAACCAGCTTTTGAATCGGTTTTTGTATCCAATCGGGAAGATTCTTCAATAGAAAACTACGTACTATACCTGTAGTGAAACCCAATAAAAGCATTGGGAGATGGCTTTTCCGGTATTTCCAGGCATAATGAATTGCACCAACTTCATATTCACCTACCCACTTCATCCATCGTCCCCAATGCAGGTAATCTGCCATTGTAAAGGGATGCCGGAAAGTTTGGAATTTTTCCAATAAACCCAATGTGTTCAACACCACCCTTACGCGCATGCACTTGTAGCATTTAGAGCAATTCGTCTGGTGATCTGTCCGGTGAATATCCAGGCAAACCCGAAGATGGTTCCGCGCCTCTTCCCACTCTGAAATATCCACTAGTTTTTCAATGAGGGAAAAAGTCGCGCCGTGATAGAAAACCTCCAGTGTCTCAGTAGAGAGCCAATGATCTCCAACCGGGCTGCTTCCGTAGGGGAATATATAGCTCGGGACTCCCGTGGAGGGTACATAAAACCGTGAGACCAGCGGGCTCAACACCAGTGCGCTGCTGATAAGCGGAATTGCTTCAAACTTGTCAATATTAATCACGCCTGTGGCGAATTGACGGATATTGGTACCCCCCGAGATCAATTTCAGGTTCAAACGCTCATACAATGCTTCATAATCAGCTTTCAATCCATCGTATCGCTCAGATCTGCTAAAAGGAATGTCAAAACCATTAAGAAACAACCCGTGTGTCACTCGCGCGGAGGGAATAGGCTGATTCTGAGGTAAACTGCGCCAGAGTGTATGGAATGAATCAGACCCGCCAGAAAATGTGCTGAGTACCGCTCCCTGCACTTCCTCACTGGGCAAAGGTTCTATTCGGTTGCACTGAATATCAATTTTCTTAAACTCACCCGGCCAGCCCAGCATAAAGAGTTTTTGATACTCTTCCATACCATAAAGTAATCTTGGCGAGACCGTTCCATGGATTTTCAAATCTTCCCCGAGGTTGGAAGCAATCAGAAACAAACCAACCGCAAAGGCATCTGCCCGATCCGTCACGCAATCGGCATAGCGCTCAGGAAATTTGAAGTACAAAGTGCCCGGAAACTGCGCCGCGGTTTGCCCCATTTCCACTCGAGCGCTGATGCGCACTTCACCATCTTGCACCTTTATTTTGGGTTGATGCACAATCATGCAATCTCCATAAAACACACCTGTAATACCTCAGTCTTCCTGATCAGCCGCACCAGGTTCTCGGATCTTACGCCAATATCCCAGTAAAATTTCAACAAGCTGCCGCACTTCCCCTTTTTCTGGCAGCCAGACAATCATGATCACCAAAACCGATAAAACAATACCATAACGCGCCATCAGATCTGCCACGTTCTGGCTCACCCCAAACCCAACCACCAGAAGGGGCAGCCCTTTGGCAATCAGCTTCAGGTTATCCATTCGAATTCTGAAAGATGTAAACATCCTATGATACCAAAGATCCGGCACAAGCAAAATGACATTGATGATTAAGTAACTGATTGAAACCGCCGCTATTCCTGCAACCGGCAGCAGCGCAACTGCGCAGACCATAAAAATAACATGATAAGCCAGCCCTTCACCAAGGAGGTATTTAAACCGCTCCAAAGGTAACAGATCGGCGTTGATATTCTGTCGAACCGTCTGAATCATATCCCCGGCCACCTGCCAGATCAAAAAACTACCCGCACAAAGAAAAGCCGGGCTGTAAAGCAGTGGAATCCAAATTTCTCGTAAAGCCAATAAGACCAATGCAATCGGCATTACAAAAAGCAGGCTGATCCGCAGTCCATCGTTTTGAACACGAACAACTGCGCTCGGATCTTTCAGGTTGGCCGCGATTTTCGGGAAGCTGTAAGACCACACCAGACCGGTTACAAACCCCATATACGCCAGCGATATTCCCTCGACCGTCTGGTACAGACCATTCTGTTCTGCCCCCAGGAAATGTATGATCCGGCTGCGAACAAAAAGATTAGATAACGCACTTATTATCCGGATGGAAAGCAGCGGGCCCACAAAACGCATCAGCGCCCGCAGCACCTCCAGGCTCGGCCGGTAGCGCCAGAAACGCAGCTGAAACGCTCGCAATGTTCTCTTCCTGACAAGATACGCCGCGATCCCAAAATTCATCATTTGAGCTGCCAGCAGCGATAAAACTGCCCCCCACACCCCCCATACTACGATCAATCCAGCCGTAATAAAGATGCTGACGCCATACCCCGCCACCGAAGCCAGGGTATATTCTTTCCATTGGAGCAGGCCGCGAAACAGGTTCAGGATAAAAGTGTATTGAATGATAAAAAAAGCCGCCGCTGCGGAGAAAACAATATAAATATCATATTCAGGTTCATCAAAAACCCAGGTGGCAATCTGTCTCGAAAATAAACCGCTGGTGGCAACGGTGATCAACCCCAACACACTGATCAACACGAACACGGTCACAACAATTCGGTTGAGCCGGTCCTGGTTTTCTTCTCCGCGGCTCTCTGCCGTGAGTTTGATGAACCCGCTGCCGATACCCAGATTGGATACCTGGCGAATCAGCAAGATGAAGGAGTTCGCCTGCGCCACGATCCCAACCCCCACCGGCCCGGTAAATGCCGCCAGGATCTTCGAGCGTACCAGCCCAAACACCAGCGAAGCAATCTGCTGTATGCCAAGAACTCCAAAAGCCGCAAGCAATTCAATCATGAAACCTTGTTGTCAGTCCTTCCCCGAAAGATGCTCTAATTATACTGGCAGATAGCTGACTGACAACCACTCACACCTGATAAAAACGACAATTGATTGATTCATTCATGAATCAAACTAACCTCCCCCAAAAACTACCACGTATCGAATACCCATTCCCCTTGCGTTAATGTTACATTGCAATTCATACCCTTAGTATAATTGTACCAATCTATATTGCAGGCAAGCCTGAACCATGTCATTGGAAAAAAGTTTAAACCCTGAATGAGCATCATAAAATAATGCCCCCTACAAACCCCAAAAGCAGTCCGCCAACCATAACCCTGCGCCCGGTGGACCGTGACAACTGGCGCGAAGTGGCAAAGCTCAAAGTTTCAGAAGCCCAAAACGAATATGTCGCCGAGCCGTTATACTACCTTTCATTATGCCACTATGGTGAGGTCTGGAACCCACTCGCCATATACCTGGATGAGCAGGTCATTGGCTTTATCATGTGGGCTGAAGACCCGGACGATGGCAGCTGCTGGCTGGGCGGCATCCTCATCGACAGTGCCTACCAGCGCCGTGGCTATGGCCGTCAGGCCGTCCTTACCGCCATCGCCATGCTCTCTGCCGAACACAGCTTCCGCAATTTTGCCCTCTCTTACCAGCCGGCCAACACCGCCGCCCGCCGGTTCTACAGCCAACTCGGCTTCACAGAAACCGGCGAATGGGAAGGCGATGAAATCGTCGCCCGGCTGGTTCTTGCGGAGTAACATGGCAAGGAACGAACAGCAATGCGGAAGATAGGGCTGGTATTACTGTACACCCTGAAATTCCTTTTCACGCCCCAGCCTTCATCCTCTCAGCCACCTTCTTTGCCGCCACTCCAAAGCCCGCCAGCGGATTGGCGATCGTTGCCAGAGCGACCTCCAGAATTTCGGGGGACATACGCTGGATATTGCGCAACCGCCGCGCGATAAAGGTTTCATCAGCCTGATCCCCTTTTTGGTCTTCCTCCTGAATCTCCTCGACCAAACCCTTCATATCTTCTTTTTCAAGCGGGTTGGCATTCACCTGTTTTTCAATCGCCTCATAGATCACTTGAAGATACGCTTTCCGCAAGTCAACGGTTGAGCCAACTGCGTTATGATCGCCCGTCACAATCGTGCTGCCGCTGACGTTACCCCCAATTGCCACACTGCCGCGTTCAGCTTTAACGATTTTATCGCGTCCGGTGAATTCGCCGCCGCCGGTGTTCACATTCCCGCCAATATAGGCGCCGCCTTCTGTTTTGATTTTTCGTTTACTCATTTTCTTCTTCTCCTCGGTATGCTTTGGGGATTCATTGGGTTGGGCTGGCCGGAGTGGCAGCTCAGCTTCCGCGCCGCGGCCGGGCGCTTCACCCTGTATCCCCGCCACCAGCAGCCGAAAGGCTTCTTCATCATCCAGTTGGCTGCGGAAATCCACCCAGGTCAGACGCTCCAAAAAGGCAGGGATTTCACCCTTTTCGGGCATCTTTGTGCCGGGCAGCAGGATGGGGATAACGCGCCGTTCGGGGTTCTGCACCCGCGTTTTAAGGGCCGCGCGCAGCTCTTCGTTGTGCCAGCCGCTGATGCCTGCCGGGCCGAGGAAAACGGCCACCGTGCGCGAGGCATCCAGCGCCTTTTCGAGGTCTTCCTGCCACGGATCGCCGGGGATCAGATTCCAGATATCCAAAAAGACTTTAAGTTTTGCCTCATCTTCCAGCCGGGCAGCCAGCCATTTTACGGCCGGTTTATCCTGGCTGTTGTGGGAAAGAAAAACATCGTATTTATATGTAGCCATCATTTATCCCCTGCCATCATCAACTTTTGGTATCAATTCGGTTCAGAATTCATCGCGCAGCATCCCGGAGGGAGAATTCAGGATTCAGAATTCAACTGCGAAAAGCCTGCCCCTTTCGCGCTTGCAGCGCTACAGGGGTGCTGCGCTCACTTTGTTCGCTTCGCAGGAAACGACTACTCGAAACCCAACATCGTCGTCCCTGAGGTCTGGATTACGCCAGCAGTGGTAAGCACAGATAGCGTGCCAAAGGGTGGAGTTCCAGTAACCGCCACGAAGCATGCAATACCCTTTTTTGTCATCCCCCCAATTGATATTCCACTCCCAAACATTGCCGCTCATGTCCCAGATACCCGCAGGACTGACCCCTTGTGGATAGGTACACACTGCCGTTGTTCCAATACCACTCCCTGTCTCTTTCGAGACATTCGCGTTCGCAAAGTTGAATGGATTTCCCCAAGGATATTCCCGCCCTTCCGTGCCCCGCGCGGCGCGCTCCCACTCTTCTTCGCTGGGCAATCGCACGGTATAGCCTTCGGGAATGGGAACAGATAACTCCTGGAATGCCAGCCAGTTGCAATAGGCTTCAGCTTCGTACCAACTCACGCCCACCACTGGAGAAATTGGGTTTGCATACTTACTCTGCCAATAGCGCGGTTGCTGCCAATCATTTTTCTCACGGAACTTCCAGCCCTCTTTGCTCCAGAATTCTCTCTTATAATAGCCACCCGCATCCATAAAGCGCTTAAACTGCAAATTGGCAACCGGATATTTTGCAACCCAATAGGGGTAAGTAATCTTGCGTTTTTCGTGTTTAACCCCGAATTGGAAATTACCGGCAGGGATGGGCAAAAACGCATCCAGGTCATCAGGCTGCCAGCCTAGTTGGCCTAAAAGCAGACCTGCCTCCCGGCGCAAGATGGGGGCAACTTGGCCGCTTTGCATCGTATGGATCAGGGAATGCACAATATGCTCTTTGCTTTTCAGCGGCACGCCCCCCGGCCAGGAATCCAGCGTGGCTTCGCCTGCCAGAAGTACCGCTTCATCCTTTTGGCTTTCTGCCAGGGCTTCTACCACTTCACCGGCTACGCTGTCCAATTGCTGAATCACGCCCAAATAGCTGATCGCCAGTACGGAGATCTCATGCCAGGTCTGTTCGCCAAGGTGCGTGGTTAGCTGGGAGATAATCGGTTGACTGTTCCCTTGCCCACAGATGGCAATAGCGACCGACGCCAGGTATTCTTCAAAGGTCAGGTGAATGAAACCATATTGACCGGGTCCGCGTTCCAGCAGCAGCGCCGCGTGCTCGCGAACATCGCTCAAAAATTGACGGGCAGCCAGCTCCGGATCCGCTTCACCGCGCGCAGCAAAGAGTTCTTCCAGTTTACGGCGCAGCGCTTCCCGCCTGACCAGGCCCACCCCGGGGCTGGCCTCGTGCATCCATAACGCCAACGGCGCAAGGATACGTATGGTTTGTACCACATCTGGCGTCTGCAGTGATATCCCCGCACTCAAACTGCGAGCGCGGTTCCACGTGGAAAGCAGGGTTCGCACGTATTGGTCGTAGAGCTCCACGCGGCGTTCGGGCAGAGTCACGCCCTGCCGTTTCATCAACGCCAATATAGTCAGCAAAAGCGGGTTCGCAGCCAGACGGCGCACACCCGGATTGTGCGTGATCGCCTCCAGCAATTCGCTGCGCTCTCGTTCCGCGTCGCTTAGAGCGACCAGCGTTTCGCCCTGCGCCTGCTTCTCCAGAGCTGCGACCCAACGCGTGATAAATGCTGTAATCTCCGTTTCATCGAAGTCCACCAGGGTGGCTTCTACCAGCCCATCCGCCGCCGGACGCACGTCGCGGTAGCCGATCACACGGCTGGTGAGCACAAACTTGTTGCCCGCGCGCCGGTGGAGACTGTAGAAATCGGTCACGCGATCCACAACAACATGCCGCAGGCTCAGCTCTTTGACCTCATCCAGCCCGTCGAACAGGATCAGGGCTGCCCCGGCCATGAGCGCTTCGGTCAGCATCGAGGCAATTTGCAAATCACTGCCAATCTCCTCATGGAAGTAATCAGCAATGAAATCATCCAGACGCTTCGCCTCACCCTGCGTCAAAGCATTGGCATAAGCTGCGAGCGGAACCAGGATCGGCAGCCGTTCACCCAGCCCAATTTTTTCGCTCTGGCCGCTGGCAAGCATCAAGGTCAGGTACTTCAGAAAGGTGGTCTTCCCCGAACCCGGGTCGCCCAGGAGAACCAATCCCGACCGCTCTTGTAGAATCTCTAGAACGGGTTGCGGCGCGCTCATGCGCACCGCATCCCCATTCTCGTCAGCGAGTTCACGGCCTGCCAGGTGGCTGCGGCTCCAGGTCTCGCCTTCGGGCAGTTCCTGCCGGGCCTTCAGCGGGACGTAGACATCCAGCAGGGGCAGTTTGAGCGGAATCCGGTCCGAAACGCCCAGACCGCGAAAGTTCAGGTAGCCGTGACGGTCGAGCAAATACTGCAAATACTGCTGTGCGGCTTCTTTCTCATCTTCGCTAGGAGGACGGTGCATTACTCGCCAATACTTTTCAGACAAAACGACCTTGTAAAGATCGCGTCCCGCAAAATCCCCGCCACAAGTATCCACATTGCCATTCACTACCGCGCCGCCGCCCGTATGGATCAACGCGTCCCGTTCGCGCTGGAGTTCGGCTTGTTTTTGATTTACCGTCGCATCATCCAGCACATTACGCAGCTTTTCCAGGCTTTCAATTTGCTCTTGCAGCTCTGTTATTCGCTTTGCCTTGGCGCTCATACACAAACTCCTTATGCCCTGCAAACACTTTCTTTACAATTATCGCTTCCGTTCAGTATTCATTGCGCAGCGTTCCATAGAAAATAATCAGCATTCAGAATTCAGCAAACAGAATTCAACTGCGAAAAGCCGGGGAAACGACCACTCGAAACCCGATGTAGTTGCTCCTGAGATCGGACCCGAGGCGGAAAGCGCAGCGCGCGTACCAGTAGTTGAGGTGCCAGGAACCGCCACGAAGCACGCGAGACCATTGATCGCCTCTAGCCAACTCTTCTCGCCCATCAGAAGGGTCATAAGGGTAAGAAAACTGGTTCTTAAATCCCGCTTCCTCAGAATCCCATCCTCTGCAAAGGCTTCGGGTCCACTCCCACACGTTGCCGCTCAAATCTAAAACGCCGTAAGGGCTGGCGCCATTCAAGAAAAGACCTGCCGGTGTGGTTTCACCCAGACCAAGTTCATCCGTGTTTGCATGAAGATCTTCCCAATCGACTCCCCAGGGATATTCCCGTTGATCTGTGCTGCCGCGGGCGGCTTTTTCCCATTCGGCTTCGCTGGGCAGGGTGATCTTCTTTCCCGTTTTTTCACTCAACCACCGGCAATAAGCCAGCGCCTCGTGCCAGCTCACCTGCACCACCGGGTGGTTTTCCAGACCTTTAGGGATTTTCCAGCCACGCCAATGCTCTGGTGCTTTTTCGCTTGAATCGCTAATGTATAGGGCGTATTGGGCATTGGTGATCGGTATGCGGGCAATCTGAAAAGCGGGTAAATGCAAACTATGAACCGGCCTTTCGTCTTCATTCCCCTTTTTACTGCCCATCCAAAACTCGCCTGCCGGAATTCGGATCCACTCCGGCTCTCCCCAGGGCTGCTTCCAGAATTGGGGATTGATCTGTCCGCTTTCGATCCGGGCGAGGGCATTCATCGCAGTCACTTTTTGCAATACAGATTGTTTATCGCCCTTCTCTATAGGAACATCGGCCTGTTTTTTCAGGCGTAAACGCGCCTGGCCCAGTAAATCTCCATCCACTCGCGCCTGGCCAACATCAAAAAGGCATTCGGCAGCCAGCAGCAAATGATGGTGTGGCTCAGGCTCGTTTGCCGTATCCGCATTCAGGATAGCGTCGATCAACTCGCTCACGCGGCGTTTACCTTGCGTACTCAAATAACCAGCCTGTAACAAAATCACCTCGCGCCACCACGGGTCCGGCAGTTTTTCAATAGAAAAGCGCAGCGCATCCTTGCGATCTGCCAGAGTACGCGCCGCCAGATATTCCTGAAAAGTCAGGTGGGCAAAACCATAAACCCCGATTCCCCGTCCCACCAACATACCGCTGCGTTCATTGATCATTTGCAAGAAACGCGCAACAGCTTTTTTGGCAGCGTTTAGGTTGTTAGCGGCCAGATTCTCAAATGTCGGGGTGAGTAAAGGGCACAAGTCATCCAATTCAATTTCACGTTGGTAACGCTCGTGCATCCAAAAGGCAACCGGCTCAAGCAGGCTGCGCAGGTCGCCGCTGTCCAGTTTGATGCCGCACACATCCAATTCGGAATTCATGCCAGGTTTGGCAGCATCCCAGTTACCCAACAATACTTCGACTGCCTCTTCGTACAGTTCCGAGCGGCGTTCGGGCAGGTTGGCGCGATAGCGGTACACGAGAGCGATCACAGTCAACAACAGTGGGTTGACTGCCAGATCCGCCACGCGGGGGTTGTTCTCAATTGCCGAGATTAAACTTTCAGCCCGCACATCCGCCAGTCGCAGAATCTCCGCCGAATCATCCCCGGCCAAGGTTGCGTCTACCACCCGCGTCCAGTCACGCACAAATTGACGTACCTCTGCCGGGCTGAAATCACGCACTTTGACAATGCCAAATTCCGCGCCAATGCGTGCAGCGCCTTCGTAGCCCACAATGCGGCTGGTCACCACATAGCGCGGCTTGGGGTAGCGCGCCGCAAACTTTTCGATCAGTCGGGCAATGCGTACACGCAGGGCTTTGTCGGCAACCTCGTCCATTCCGTCCAGTAAGAGGATCGCCTTACCGCTCTTCAAAGGCTGCTCAAAGAAATCTTCGGGCAACACGATTTCCTGCGCCGCGAAATATTCATAGAGATAGTTAAGCAAAAGTGCCGGGCCATCCTTGCCCGATTCAGGATGTCGGGTAAGGATGTGCTGTCCCAGATGGCGCAAAGGCAGCAGCACGGGCAAGGAGTCATACTCATCCAGCCCAAGACGTTCGGTCATCACTTCACGGTCCCGGCGCGCATAGGTCAGGGCCAGATAAGAGAGCAGGGT
>ENA-OSEO01004777-OSEO01004777.1-sediment-metagenome-genome-assembly--contig:-NODE-4777-length-13792-cov-4.001094_pt1 | contig 13792 bp, 15 predicted proteins | sample MGYA00237883_ERZ534232 | MGnify/ENA metagenome assembly ERZ534232 | reverse complement strand
CTGGAACCAGATGAAGCGGTTCGGGATCAACCTGAAACAGGGGACGTATTGAGTTGATTCTCCTGATCGGGTCTTGGCAAAGACGGGCCTTGGGGGAAGCTGATCTGCGCGGGTCCGGGCCTTAAAAATCCCCCAAGGTTTGAACCGCAATCACGCTCCGGCGAGCGCATCTTCACCTGGATGATGAAGCGGTCGATTGGTTCTTTGAAGCGCAAAAAGATTCTGGTGTCAGCTATCTTCCTTATTTGACCCAATCCATGCCCAACTGTTTTCCCAATTTCACATAACTCTTCGGCAACGGGTACTCGGCGGCCGGGGATAGATGGAGGGGCAGGCCGCCCGCCTCAAATCCCCCCCGCAGGGAATGCTCATCTGCCACTCGCCATCCCGTCGACATATTCCCCCGTTTTGAACCGGGGAAGGTTTTTTGCCCAGGTGGCGCCGTTTGGAATTTCCGTCTCGCTCCGGAGCAACTTGAAGCCGAGCGGAAAACACTGCATTCGAAGAAGCGCTTCGAGTTCCAAAGCCTGTTTCTGAATCTCATCCTTGTTCATCAATTTTCAATCCGGTTGCCCTCAAGCCGGTAACCATGTCCTCAATTGTAGTATTGGATCCACGGGCTCAACCATGGAGAACGAGGATAGCCGTATTGCGATCAAACCAGAGGTCCGGAAAAATCGGGGGCACCGGTCATGTCGTACCGAAGATCTTATCCCCCGCATCCCCGAGGCCCGGCAATATATAACCGATGTCGTTTAGTCTTTCATCGATCGAGGCAATGTACAGGTCCACATCCGGGTGCGCTTTTTCAATCCGCCGGATCCCCTCGGGGGCGGCCACCAGAAAAAGACCCCGGATCTGCCGGCAGCCGGTCTTTTTGATGATATCGATGGTGGCCGCCAGGGTCCCCCCGGTGGCGAGCATGGGATCGACAATCAGCGCGATCCGCTGCTCCATGTGTCCGGCCAAATTGACATAGTACTGGACCGGCTCGAGGGTCTCTTCGTTTCGACGCAGGCCCACCACGCTGACCCGGGCCGAAGGGATCAACGTGAGCACCCCGGTCATCATCCCGAGCCCGGCCCGAAGGATCGGGACCACCGTAATCTTTTTCCCCTTGATCCGCTCGACGGTTACCGGGCCGGCCCAGCCCTGGATGGTCCGCTGCTCGGTTTTTAGGTCCTTGGTGGCCTCGTAGGTCAGAAGCATGGAAATCTCGGTGGCAAGTTCACGAAAATCCTTGCTCGTGACATTTTTCTGCCGCATGATCCCCAATTTGTGCTGGATGAGCGGATGCTGAACCACGTAAACGGACACAACCCCCTCCCCCTCTCAAAAGGACGATTGCCGGCGTATTGATTAAAAAACGATATCGAATCGTCTGCGGGCGGTCAAAAACCCGGCAAGACGCCTAAAAATCCCCCAGGGGCCGCTTGAAGGTGTATGCCGCCGGTTTTTTCACCATCTCGTTAAACGCCTCGCCCGTATTCTTGCCGAGTGCGGAAAAGGGCAATGAAACGACAAACACCAAGCAACCTGCAATCGTCGCCAGGGCCCCGGCCGGCCTCAGCAGGAGGGCATCCACCGTCATTTTCTCACCGCTCCGCTCCACCGGCTGGTAGGTGTCCTGGGCGTTTGCGCCTGCGCCGATCAGCGTCGCCAGCAAGGATAGGCAGATGAAAAGAATCATGGATTGTTTAAAAAGTTTGTGCATATATACCTCCCTGTCGGATGGAACGGTAAGTGGCGTTTCGATGCAAAAAAAGGGGGACGAGGCGGCCATCGGCAGGCCCCCGGGTTTGAATCGGTTTGGGAAAAAGCGGCAATCGACGCAAGACCATTGCAGACGGCAAACTAATGAAAGGCTGTGAATCTGTCAAGGGAAAAGAGATGAATGGCTCGCTTACCCATGCGGAGGTCGCCGTCGCCCTTCCCGTTTTTAACACCTATACCTACGGGGTCCCGGCTGGGCTGGCCCCCCGGGTGTCTTCGGGCAAACGGGTGTTGGTGCCCTTCGGCCAGCGCCGGGTCACCGGCTATGTCTTGGGGGGTGCGGCACCGGATACGGGGCAGACCGAAATCAAGCCGATTCTGGACGTTCTGGACGAATGCCCCCTTTTCCCGATTGAAATGATCCCGTTCTTTAAATGGATCGCCGCCTACTACATGCACCCCATCGGAGAGGTCATCCGAACCGGGCTCCCCGCCGGGATCAACCTGTATGATCGTGCGACCATCGAACTGGCTGAAAAGGGCAAACAGCATATCGGCGCATGCGGCCCCGAATCGATCGAAGCCCGAATCCTGGACCGACTGGCCCTGGGCCCCTGCCCGCCCAACTCCCTTTCCACACTGCTTAAAGAGGCGGTTTCCCCGGCCAAGATCCGTGAAATGGAATGCAGCGGCTGGATCAGGAAACGGCAGACGCTGAAGGGGGCGGACATCAAACCGCTGGTGGAACCCTATGTCGGGCTGGGGCAAGCGACAGACCCCCACCAACGGCTCTCGGTCCAGCGCCGTCGAATCATCGAGACCCTGTCCGAAACCGGCGAAATTCCGTTGAAAGAATTAAGGGCGCGGGCGTGCACGACAACGGGGCTGATCCATGCCATGGCCGCGTGCGGGCATCTGAAAATCTGCAACCGGCGGGTGTATCGGGACCCTTTTGGAGAACTCATCCGTCCGGATATGCCCCCGGTCTTGACCGTGGAGCAGCAGCACGCCGTTGAGCGGGTTTTGGATACCGTCGGCAAGGGGTTTGCAACCTTTCTGCTGTCCGGGGTGACCGGAAGCGGAAAGACCGAAGTCTACATGCAGCTTGCGGCATCCGCGCTCACCCGGGGGGTTGCCGCACTGATCCTCGTTCCGGAAATCGCGTTGATTTCCCAGATGGAATATCGGTTTCGCGCCCGTTTTGGGGACTGCGTGGCCGTGCTTCACAGCGGGTTGAGCGGGGGGGAGCGCTATGACCAGTGGTTTCGAATTCTAAACGGAGAGGTCACCATCGCCATCGGTGCCCGGTCCGGGATTTTTGCGCCCTTTTCGGACCTGGGGTTGATCATTGTAGACGAAGAGCACGATGCTTCCTACAAGCAGGAAAACGGCCTTCGGTACAACGCCAGGGACCTTGCCGTGGTCCGGGCCCAACTCTGCAGAGGCATCGCCCTGCTCGGCTCGGCGACCCCGTCGATCCAGTCCTATCACAATGTCAAAAGGAAGCGGTTCAAAGAGCTGCCGCTGAAAAACAGGATCGAACGGCGCCCCCTTCCGGAGATCCAGGTGGTGGATCTGAGTGAAAGCCGGGACCGTCGGGGCATGGGACGTTTTCTGACCCCAGCGCTCACCGCAGCCATGGAAGAGACGTTGAACCGCAACGAACAGGTGATGATTTTTCTCAATCGCCGGGGATTCGCCGGTTTTCCGATCTGCGCGGCCTGCGGAACCCCGATCCGCTGCAAAAACTGCGACATCTCCCTGACCCTGCACCATCAGCATCATGCATACCGATGCCACTACTGCGGATTCAGCCGGTCCGCGACCGCGACCTGCCCCTCCTGCGGGTCTTCGAACATTCGACTGCTGGGGCTGGGGACGGAAAAGGTCGAAGAGGCCATCAAAAAGAAATTCCCCCAGGCCGTGGTCGCGCGTATGGACCGGGATACCACCCGAAGAAAAGGGGCGCTGGTCAAAATCCTCAAAGATCTTCGAAACCGCGCCATCGATGTCCTGGTCGGCACCCAGATGATCGCCAAAGGGCATGATTTTCCGAATATCACCCTGGTCGGAATCGTCTGTGCGGATCTGTCGCTGAATTTTCCGGATTTCAGGGCCGGGGAACGCACCTTTCAGCTGCTGGCCCAGGTTTCGGGTCGGGCCGGACGCGGGGACGCTCCGGGCAGGGTGATTCTCCAGACCTACAATCCCGGACATTTCAGTATTTCGGCGGCCAGGACACAGGATTTCAGGGCATTTTACGAAACCGAGATTCAGTTCCGGAGCGCGCTCAAGTACCCGCCGTTTGCGCGGATGATCCTGCTGAAAATTTCCGGAAAAGACAAAGGCCGCACCGAAGCGGTTTCACGGCAAATCGGCCGGATCGCCCGGGAGCTGCAGAACAGCCACCCGGGCTATGGCCGGCAGGTGGACATCCTGGGGCCCATTGCCGCTCCCCTGCCGAGGCTTGCCGGCAGGTACCGATGGCAGCTGCTCGTCAAAGGGGCCAGCGGAAAGACCGTGCATAGCCTGGTGCATCGGTTGATATTCGAAAACAAAGCCCTTCCGGCCGGCGGGGGCGTCAGCCTCACAGTGGATGTGGACCCGGTGCAGATGATGTGAGCAATGTTTCAAATTTATTGACTTTATTCCAACAAGGCTTTACCAATGGGTTGCGTGTGCAGGAATGACGGATCGATGAATGATCCATTGAAAAAGGGGTATTTCGCAATGAGCTGGAAATTCCGGATTGGCGGGGTGATCCTTTCCCTTTTCTTGTTTTGGGCCGGCGGGAGCGGTGCCAGCAGCGATGCACAGCAGGGCCCGTCGGCGTTTTTCCCGGTGGATACCTACACCTTCGATCCGGTTCCGGAAGGAACCCAGGTGGTTTATGAGTTTAGCGTTCAAAACAGGGGAACCGCCCCCCTTAGGGTCGAAAATGTTCGGACCGGCTGAGGGTGCACGGCTGTTTCGTACACGAAACAGATCCCTGCCGGCGGCGAGGGAATCATCAAGATCAAAGGGGACACAACCGGCTACGGGGGCCGGCAGTTCAAGAAAATCATCGTGGTCGAAACCAACGATCCGAAAAATGGCAAATACGATCTGAAAATTGTCGGCGACGTGGAAAAATTCGTCACCATCGCCCCGCGGCATGTCAAGATGGTGGGGACTGCCGGATCGGATATCAAGGCGGAGGTGACCATCATCCCCGAGAAGAAATATCCGTTTCAGATCGTTGGGGTCTCGGCGGAAAAAGGCATTAACCTTACGTACCACCTCAGACCGGTGGAGCGGGACAATCGCCCGGCGTTTGTTCTGACCATTGAAAACACGCGCAAGGAAACGGGCCGTTACCACGACACCCTGCATCTGATCACCGACAGTCCCCTCCGGCCGGAAATCCCGGTCTGGATCTACGGGGAGATCAGAGAGGCGGAAAAAAAAGAGAAAGAGTAGGTGAAGCGGATGAAGATTCGGGTGGTGGCCTTTGACTGCGATGGGGTCATGTTTGATTCGGCAGGGGCAAATACCGCCTATTACAATGACATCCTGCGGCAGTTCAACCGGCCGGAGTTGACCGACGAACAACTCGAATTCGCCCATATGCACACCTCGGACCGGGTTCTGGCCTATCTGTTCGAAGATGGCGAAACCCTGACCGCCGCCAGAGCATACCAGATGAAGATGGACTACCGGAAGTTCATTTCATACATGAAAATAGAGACCCATCTCCGGGACCTGCTCGCATGGCTCAGGCCCGGCTACAAAACCGCCATCGCCACCAACCGGACCTATACCATGGACTGGGTGCTTGCCGAGTTCGGTCTGACCGAATACTTTGATCTGGTGGTCTGTGCAAAGGATGTCCTCCGGCCCAAGCCGGATCCCGAACCGCTGCTTAAAATCCTCACCCATTTCGGGATCGCTCCCCAAGAGGCGCTCTATGTGGGGGACTCGCCGCTGGACGAGGCGGCGGCCGCGGCGGCCGGCATCCCCCTGGTGGCCTACCGGAACCCATCGCTCCAGGCGGCCCATCACATCGCCTCTCTGGGGGACGTGAAGGCGATTTTAAAGAACACGGGGGTTGATGGGGAGCAATAACGCTTATTCTTTCAAGAGCGCCAAGGCGGCCATCAGCACGCCGTCGTACCGTTCCTTTTCCCGGGCGATCGTTTCATCCGTCCACGGGTAGAATCCCTTTCCGGTTTTTATGCCCAGATGCCCGGCCGATACCAGCTCGGAGATGATCCTGCTGGGTTCTGCTGTATTGCACAGGTCCGGGTAGATGGAGGCCGCCGCCGCCCGGTGGACGTGAAGACCGGACAGGTCTTTTTGCAGCAGCGGACCGGCTGCAAGAAACCTGAAACCGAAACCGAATCGCACGGCCGCATCGACGTCTTCGGCTGAACCGACGCCGGTTTCCACCAGATACAGGGCTTCGCGCATCAACGCGTGCTGGAGCCGGTTGGCAAGAAAACCGGGGACATCCCGCATCACCTGCACGGGATGTTTCCCCACCTGCCGCATGACGGCACCGACCGTGTCGGCAACCGCCGGGTCGGTGCGGCTCGAGCGCACCACTTCGACCAGCGGCACCAGGTGGGCCGGCAGGAAAAAATGGAGCCCCACCATCCGGGATTGGGTTTCAAGCCCCTGGCCGATCCGGCTGATGGGAAAGCTTGAAGAGTTGCTGGTCAGGGGGATCGATGGGGGGCTGAGGGCTTCCAGTTTCCGGAAAACCGCCTGTTTTACGGAAAGATCCTCCGGCACGCACTCGACCACAAAGGATATGTCCCGCCAGGGGAGGGCTTCCGTTTCCGGGTATGTCCGAACGGCGTACTTACCGGTCTCTTTAGAAATTTGCCCAACGGCCTTTGAAAGTCGTGCCGACAGACTTTCCCTGATGGTTTCGGAAGGTTCGGCGATGTGGACCCCCCATCCGGCCGCGGCAAAGACCGCGGCAATATCCGCTCCCATGGTTCCCCCCCCGATCACCGCAGCCTGTTTTCCGTTCGATGACATGATGACTCCTCCTTTATGAATGCAAACGCAAATCCAAATAATTCAACCGAAATTTTCGTCCCCATGCGAGGGGTTTTTCCCAATCCCGGAAATGGACAGGCCTGTCACGGCCGCCAGGGTTCCGGGGGGTGGCAGTTGACGTCGGTCACCACATCGATCAACGCCGGTCTGTCGGCCGCAAGCGCCGTTTGCATGGCCTCGGCAAACGCTTCCGGCCTTTCGACACGGATCCCGGTGCAATCCATGGCCTGGGCGATTTTCGAAAAATCCACCGATCCGAACCGGAACATCTCGTTTCGAAACCCTTTTTTACCCTGGGTCTGCGCCAGGCACTGCCCGAATCCGCTGTTGTTGTTGATCACCGTTACCGTATGAATACCGCAGCGCCGGGCGGTTTCCAGCTCGCCCAGATGGTACCAGAAGCCCCCGTCGCCGGTAAAACAGACCACCGGTCTTTCGGGAAGCGCACACTTGATGCCCAGCGAAGCGGGAAATCCCCACCCCAGAGATCCGGCGCTTCGGATATAGCGCTGGCCGGGCAGGGCAATGGGCACCAGAATCCCCGACCAGACCGCTGAATATCCGGTGTCGGAGACCAGGACCGCATGTTGCGGCAGGGCTGCCGAAAGCTCCCGGCAGAGCCGTTCGGGCCGAATGGGAACCGCATCCGAATGGGTCAGCGGGCGCATTTCCGAATGCCACTGTTGAATCAGCCCCCGGGCCCGTCGGGTCCAGGCGGGGGGGGAGGCCTTGGCCCCGAGCCCGTTGACCAGAGCCCGAAGTGTTGTCTTGGCATCCCCCAACAGCCCGGTGGTGTCGGGATAGTTCCGGCCGAGTTCGGACGGATCGATATCGATCTGGATAACGGGGGTGTCCGGACCGGGTACGGTCCAGCCGTGTGTGGTCATGTCCCCCGTGCCGCTGCCCACGTACAGGACCATGTCCGCCTCGGCCACGATCCGGTTTGCGCATCCGCGGGAATAGCTTCCCACCACCCCGGCACAGAGCGGATGATTTTCCGGGAACACCCCCTTGCCGTTTAAGGAGGTCGCCACCGGCATACCCTTTTGCTCGGCCAGTTCCAGGATCTCCGGACCCGCCCCCGACAGCACGGCCCCGCCCCCGGCAACGATCACGGGTCGTTTGGCCCGGGACAGGGCGGATGCGGCCGCTGTGACCGATTCGGGCTCGGGTGCGGGTCGAAGCGCCGGTATGTGCATAAACCGCGTGTCGATCCGGTGAACCAGCGGGGCCTGGGCCGATTCGGTCGCCTGACCCTGGTGCCCGATCAGCTCCAGATGGACCGGACCGGGGGCGCCCGTGGTGGCTTCCCGAAAGGCCTGACGAAACAGCAGCGGAAGCTGATCTGCGGTTTCGACCTGCGCGCTGAATTTGGTCACCGCCTCGAAGGCGGACGCGTGCGGGATCTCCTGGTAGGCGTTGCGGTGCTGGAAAAGCGGCGGTTTTCTTCCCGTGATCGCAAGCACCGGCGAATGGCCGAGTCTTGCGTCCTGAAGCCCTGCGGCGATGTTCAGGGCGCCCACCGATTGGGCCATGCAAATCCCCGGCCCTCGGCTCGCCCTGGCATAACCGTCGGCCATGTAGGCCGCGGCCTTTTCCGAGTGCGCCAGGATGCCCCGGATTCCAAGCGCCTCCAGTCTGACCAGCGTGTTGCGCAGGATGGATTCAACATAAAAGACATGGGTGATCCCGCAGTCTTTGAGCATTTGTGCGATCCATTCGGCCCCGGAAAGGGCGAGGGGGGTCCGCTCGGCGGGTTTTGCCCCGGCACGTGTCTTTGTCTTTTCGTTTCCGGTTTTGGGCATCGTCTCCTCCTTGTCTTACCAAAATAGGGCAGGGATCCATTCCTTGATTGAAAATGATCCTTGGGGATGTTAAAGGGTTTTGACCGCAGGTTCAACATCATCTTTTTGCCGGAACGCAAAAAAAGGGAAATTCGAGCGGTTATTTTTGAAACTCCATGGATCCAAGGAACCCAAAGAAACATGATTACCGCAGAGAGCAACCACATTCGATACCACACCACGTTCACCAACGGCACCCACGAGGGGGTTTCCGACACCACCGAAACCAACGGGGGGGGCAACGTCGGTTTTCGACCCCACGATCTTCTGGAGGCCGCGTTGGCTTCCTGCCTGAACATATGGGTCCGGATGTATGCCGATGCCCACAGCATCCCGCTTGAGCGGGTGACCGCAACGGTCTGCCTGGATCGAAGCCGCCCGGAAAAGGCGGTTTTCAAGTACGCCATCGATCTCAAAGGGGCCATCACGGAGGATGAAAGGCTGAAGCTGCTTCGGATCGCAAAAACCTGCCCGGTGCATCGGACCCTGTCCGGGGCGATCGCGTTCGAGCCCCAGGCTGCGATCGAGATGCAATGAAGCGCATCTGTGTCGATTGCGGATCCAGCGTCGGGGCACGCCCCGAATACAGGCAAACCGCACAGCAGCTCGGCAGGGTCCTGGCGGAGCATGCCATCGATCTGGTTTACGGGGGGGCGGGGATCGGGCTGATGGGTGTGATTGCCGATGCCGTTCTCGCGCACGGCGGAAGAGTCATCGGGATCGTCCCCCGGTTTTTTGCCGGAAAGCTCGCCCACCCGGGCCTGTCCGAGCTGCACGTGGTCTCCACCATGCACGAGAGAAAACAGATGATGTTCGATGTGTCCGATGCGTTCATCGCGCTTCCCGGCGGTCTTGGCACGCTGGAGGAGATCCTAGAATTGCTCACCTGGGCCCAGATCGGGCACCATGAAAAACCCTGCGGGTTTTTAAACGTCTGCGGGTATTACGACCCGCTGATCGCGTTTTTCGATCATGCCGTTTCCCAGCGATTCGTCCGCAGCGAGCATCGCGATATGATCCTGGTCGATACCAGCCCCTCGGGGCTTATCGACCAGTTTTTTTCCTATACCGCACCCCGTGTGGACAAATGGCTGGACCCCTAGCCATCGTTTCAGCGGAGTGGAGGAGGCGTATCCATGGAAAAGGACCTCAAAAAACGCGTCGAAAAGATCATTCGAATCCTGAAAAAAGCGTATCCGGATCCAAAGACCGCGCTTGATTTTTCAAACCCCCTGGAACTGCTGGTGGCCACCGTGCTCTCTGCCCAGTGCACCGATGAGCGGGTCAACCGGGTCACCCGGGATCTTTTTGAAAAATACAAGACCGCCGGGGATTATGCCCGGGTGCCGCTTGCCGAGCTTGAAGAAGACATCCACCCGACGGGGTTTTTTCGGAACAAGGCCAAAGCCATCAAGGGGTTTTCATCCGTGCTCGTGGAAAAACATAACGGTAAGGTGCCCGATACGCTGGATGCTCTGGTCCAGCTGCCGGGCATCGGCCGCAAGACGGCAAACCTTGTGCTCGGTGAAGCCTACGGTATCCCCGGAATCGTGGTGGACACCCACGTGCTGCGGCTTTCCAACCGGATCGGGCTGACCGGGAAAAAAGATCCGGTCAAAGTCGAGTTCGACCTGATGGAAATCGTGCCCCAAAAGGAATGGACCCGTTTTTCCCATCTGCTCATCCTGCATGGCCGGGCCGTCTGCTCCGCCCGAAAACCGGAGCATGCGGCCTGCGGCATTCTGGATTATTGCGAAGAAGGGGTCGCCTGGAAAAGATCGTCCGGAGTATCGCTTTCCTAGGAACGATCCCCCAACGGGTCCGAACCAACGGGTCCGAACCGATCAGTCTTCAATCGCCACGGTCACCGGTCCTCCGGCCCCCCAAAAGTATGCCCCCCGCCCGGCGTTTCCGCCCACCACCGCGATTTCAAAGCAGTCTGAAACCTCCACCACGGGAACCAGCACCTCGGGATTGTCATAGAGCCATTTCAATTCCGGGTGAGCGGCATCCAGGGCCTTGCCTTCCTTGTTGAGCATCAGCGTCCCAAACGGCATGCGGGCCGCCTTGTACATGGCGACCTGAAGATCCTTGCGGGACCAGCCGGCTTTGGAAAACACCTGCGCGTGCTCGGGGCAGATCAGCATGAAGTTGTGCTCCATCTCCTGGGTGCCGTACCGCGGATCCGACCGGCGGCCCAGAACCCAGTTTCCGGTGCTCAGCTGGGCCACGTTCTTGGTTGCCGTGGCGTATACCTGCACAAGCCGTTCGGGGGTGTTGTTTGAAAAGTCGTACAGCTCGCAGATACCGTAGACAAACTGGACCGTCACCGTGCTGTCGTCAGTCGAAAAGCCCCTTCCCACATGGTACGGCTCCCATGGGCTCCGGCCCTCGTTTTCCGCCATGCACAGGCTGTATTTGGTCGGCGAGCCGATGGTGTCCATGTCGGATACCCCCGGATAGGTGTGCCCCAGGTTCATCATGATCAGGCGCAGGGCCCGGCCCAGGGCCGTATTCACCGCAGACGGCGCGCCGGGGCCCAGCACGCAGGTGCCCGAATTGATTTTCAGCGTTTTTGCCAGCGGGCCGTTGATCAACATCATCGGGGCGTGCGGGCCGGTGGACATGGCCTTGTTCCGAAGGTTGATTTCCGGCTTGGCCAGGCACTTTACCGCCGCGATCAGCACCGGCATCTGCTCCGGGCTGCAGCCGGCCATGACCGCGTTTGCCGCGATCTTTTCCACCGTGGCAAGACCGAAGCCGGGTTCCAGCACGGCGATGACCTCGTCCGCCGGACGGCGCGTGCCCTTGAGCATCGCATCGACGCTGCGCGGGGTCGGGGGGACCAGGGGAAACCCGTCGCCCCACCCGTAGGTTAAAAATTCCCGGTTCATCACCGCACAGGCGTCCAGAAGGTCTTCCCCTTCGAAAACCAGTCTTTCCTCCCGGATTTGGAATGCATCCTGGGGGGAAACTTCGCACCCCATGGGGCCGCAGGTGATGGTGCCGAGCGTTTTGTCCTGAAGCATCGGTGCCGGCTGGGGGGTGCCCGCGGCCCGGGTCAACCCGGCGATCACCTGGTCGAAGGCGTCGTCGACCATCTTTCGGATGCTCTCGGGGGGCTGGTTTGAAAACGGAAGCGGCACTATCGCCAGCGGCAGGTTCTTCACCCCGAAGGTTTGTGCGCTCTGCAGGGCATCATGGTAAAATGCCTGGGCGGTGAAGATAACGGTGGGAACCCCCTGCTTTTCCAGCTCCACCATGTCATGGGTCCCCCATGACGTGCAGGAGCCTCAGTCATTGGTGGTGCCCACCACCGCGTCACAGGCTCGGGCGATCTTTTCCGCATCCTCCTGGGTCAGATGCCGCATCATAAAGCCCACCGATCCGATATGCCGGCTGGTGGTGATCCCCGGAAACCGCTCCTTTAAGCGTTCCTCCACACGGTCCAGCGCCGCATCGCCGCCGCTTTTGATGTTCCAGTAAAGCCCCACCCGTTTGCCGGAAAGATCGGGGATACGGGACGCTGGGGGAATCGATCTTTCCTCGGCCCGGGCGACCGGGTTTCGCACTTCCAACCGTGCCATAGGGAGGCCTCCTTTCAAAAGCCAAAAAATAAAGGCTGGTTATACAGAACCTGCGGGTGAATGGATCATCGGTCCATGATTGGATTCACCTTACGTAAGCGGTCCCCCATTGTCAAGACGGAGGCTGGATCCGATCGGGTGGGGTTCAGCGCATCGGGCAGCAGGGGGAAAGCCGTCCGGAAGATCGAACCGGACCGGCCGATATGCGCGCTTAAGGAAATGATGGACAATGCCATCCGAGTATGCTTAAAATACATTCTGCGAAACCAATTTTTACCGGTATGGAAGCGGTGTGATATCCATACCCATCGTTTGTATTGAATTGTATAGGAGGCAAAAAGAGTCTGATGGACATCAAAAATATCGAGCGGCCGGAAAAGCGCATCGTGGAAGGGTTCAAATCCATCGGGACCAGCACGATCGCGGATATACTGGATGAGATGGGCTTGAGGGGCATCATGTACGGCATCCGCCCGGTGCAGCCGGGGACCCGGCTGGTCGGCCCCGCCGTCACCGTCAAGGAAATTTCCGGGGATGTGGGCACGTATACGGCCGAGGACTTTCCCATCGGAACCGTCATCGATTCGACCGCCGCAGGCGATGTTCTGGTATTCGACAACGCCGGCAAAGAGATCTCCACCTGGGGCGGGCTGGCCACCACCGCGGCCAAGGCCCGGGGGGTTGCCGGGGCCGTCATCGACGGCGGGTGCCGGGACGCCGACCAGACGGTCGAAATGGAGTTTCCGATCTTCTCCCGCCACATCACCCCGACCCCGGCCAAAAGCAGGATCAAGATCATCGAGGTGAACGGAACGATTTTCTGCGGCAATACCCGGGTGTACCCCGGAGACATCATCGTCGCCGACCGGACCGGGGTGGTGGTCGTGCCCCGTCAGCGGGCAGGGGAGATTCTCGAAAGGGCGGAGGCCTTTGAAAAAACGGAAGTCCACTTCATGGATGCGCTCAAAAAAGGGGAAACCTTCACCGAAATGCACCATCGCACCGGTCGCCTCTAGCCGATCGAAAGACCCTCTCTTCCAGTCCTGGGGGAGAGGGCCGGGATCGAAATGGGGTGGGAGCAAGCCAACGTACTGAAATCCTGGCTATTGATGGAGAAATTTTTTCTGTTAAACCTTCAGCCCCCCTCTTCTCTGCTTAATGTCGTTTCTCAGATCCTCGGTGAAATTCTCCAAATCCGGATCACGCAACATCCCATACCGGTACATCAGAAGCATGAACCACGCCATTTTTGATCTCGAATGGCCGTCAAGGCAGTTTTCCAGAATCTTTTTTTCCTTTTCAATTCGCTCTCTGGCATCCCAGAATCGTTCAGTCGGCGTTCGGCCGGCATCCATTACAATTGCCATTGTTCTGTTTATCCGCCATGGGGGGTGACTCCTTTTGAGCTTGTTTTCTATTCGGTTTCACGGTCTTGATCGAACGGGGAAGCGATGGCTTTGCCGGCAACAACTTTGCCGTCCCGCTTATTTTCAAAAGCCGCTCCATCAGCTCCTTGCGCCGGCCTGGGAGCATTACCGATTTGTTACTAAAATCGGAGCCGATCCGGTCCGTTCGGGGAACGGACCCTACACCTATTGGGTT
>ENA-OSEO01004776-OSEO01004776.1-sediment-metagenome-genome-assembly--contig:-NODE-4776-length-13793-cov-3.670020_pt1 | contig 13793 bp, 10 predicted proteins | sample MGYA00237883_ERZ534232 | MGnify/ENA metagenome assembly ERZ534232 | reverse complement strand
TCATAACAACCAGAATCTGCCCGGGGTCTTGGCCGCGACTTTCTCCCAGAAGCAACTCCTCACCATCATCCAGGAGGTCTTCGCCGCGGTGGCGGAAAATCCCGGAGCCTTGTTGCCGGGGACGGACGGCGATCCCCAGCGTTCGGCCCTGGCCCAGATCATGGGTGCGGTGGCCGCAGTCGTCGCTAAGGATGGCCCGCGCCTCCTCACCGGCGACGGCTATGTGGAGCTTTTGCAAGTGGCCCTCCAGGCCATAGCCCTGAACCCTGACCGGTTGCTCGACCTCAAGACCGCGGACCCCATGAATAACGTCCTGGCCCAGGTGATGACCGGGGTCCTCACGGCCGCGGCCGGCAACCGCCAAAAGAAGGACAGCCGCCACTTATTGTGGGGAGGCATGCTCCTCCAGGCCACGGAAATCGCCCTGGCCGCAGTATCCAAGGATACCGCCGGCTTCCTGGCCGACCCCGAGGTGGTAACCCTGGTCCTGACTCGGCTTTTAAACGCGGCCTCGGGACCCCAGGCCAATAATCTGGACGCCGAAAACCTGCTGCGTGTCTTCTCACCCCTGATGCACCGGGCCCTCAAGGAGGGGCGGGGCATCCTGGACGAAAACGATCAGCAACTTATCCTGCGGTACCTGGCCCAGGAATCGTGAAAGCTGCGTCTTTGAGAAGCGAGGAAATTTCCTGCCCTAAATTGCAGCCTATTCTCTTCCACATAAGGAGGACTCCATGAATCGCCTTGCGTTGCCTCATTTTTCCACATTTTACCGGCGCCTGACTATCCTCCTGGTCCTCCTCCTGCTAGTCGCGGGTTGTGCCCCTGGAACTACTCCGCCTCCCCAGCCGCCTGTGTCAGGGACGACTCCTGCCACCCCGGCCCTATCCAGCCCCCAGGCCGTGGCTGCTCTGAAGAAAGCCCAGGAAGCCTTCAATGCCGCGGTGCAAGCGGACCAGCCCACGGTGGCTGTTCCCGCGGCCAGCCGCCAGAAATATCAAGAAGTGGTGGACACCCTGAAGCAAGAGGTGCTGGACCAGGGGAACGATTCCCTGAAAGTGAGCGCCTATGCCCTTTTAGCTTTTTCCCAATGGCGGCTGGGGCAATATGCCCAGGCTGTGAAGACCGGAGAAAAAGGCCGCCAGCTCTATGAAACCGCCAAGCTCACAAGCAATCCCCGGGAATATGGCATGTGCCTCATGGTAAGAGGATTGGCCGGGGCTTCCCAGACCTATCAGGAGTATCGCCATCTCCAGACTTCTCCCACCAAGGAGCAGGCCCAAAACCTCACCGGCCGCCTGGAGCAGGCCATGCGCACCATCGACTCCGGCAACACCTATTGGGGGCGGCAAGACGATGTGGCGCTTTACGCCAATCTCTGGCAACTGGCCCTGGTGGACGCCGCGGTGCGCATCTGGACTTCCGGGCTGCCCCGGGAGGTTGCCCAACCCGAAGTCTGCCGCTGGCTGGGGCGGGCCGAGCAAGTGTTCGCAAAATTTCCCACTACTTCCTATCATTGGCAGGATCTGGCCCTCACCTATAAAAGCAAGTTTGAAAAAAAGAAAAAGGCCGAATGCCAGGGGCGCTAGCCCTGGCTTAACCTGAAGAAAAAAATAAGTCCCAAATCCCACCAGAGGAGAAAGCGCCATGGCCAGAGAATTGGACAACGATCTGGATCATCTCCATCCAGTTTTCCGGGAAAAAGTCAATGCCCTGATAAAGAGGTTGGCAGACGAGAATTTACCTTTCCGGGTTTTTGAAGGATTCCGAACACCCCAGCGCCAACGAAAGCTCTATGCCCAAGGTCGCACGACGCCTCCCTGGTCGATTGTCACCAAGGCCAGACCTTGGTTGTCTAATCACCAATATGGAGTGGCCGCGGATTTTGTCCTCTTTGAACATGGCGATTTGAGTTGGGATGATACCGGTCCCAAGGAAAAATTTTGGGATCGTTTGCATGAGTTGGCCCGAGCAGTAGGCCTCACACCGCTGAGGTGGGAGAGACCGCACCTGGAATTAGTGGACCTGAATACCCGGGAGCTCCATGCCGGTCAATATCCGCCTGGTGGTGATGAAACTTGGGCAGAGAATTTGGAGAGAGTAATTTACTCCTGGAGCGGGGAACCTGAAGCGCCTCCCTTGCCAGGGGAACTCCCGGACCGCCCTGGTTTGGGAGCGACTCAGGTCATCGACACTCTGGAAATGGAGGCATCAGGAGAAGATGTTTTGGAATTGCAGAAAAAGCTGAAAGACCTTGGTTTCGATCCTGGTCCTTTGGACGGCGTTTTTGGCCCGGCCACAGAGGCGGCGGTAATTAATTTTCAGAAGAGCGAGGATCTCCTGGCTGACGGCATAGTTGGCCCCAAAACCTTGTCGGCCTTGAAACTGGCGGCAGAACCGGAGGTCACTGCTGAGCCATTTTTATTGCAGGTCGGCTCTACGGGTCCTTCGGTGGAAGAGCTGCAGAAGAAATTAGACGCCCTGGGTTTCGATCCTGGTCCCATTGACGGTATCTTCGGAGAGCAAACCGAAGATGCGGTACTAAATTTTCAAGATGAACGCGGGCTGATAACGGATGGTATCGTGGGCCCCCAAACTCGCGCCGCCCTGGAGTTGGAGACTCCGCCCCCTCCTCCCCCGGAGCAGATTTTGGGCACATTTCCCGAGGTGACCGTAGATATGGTCTCGAAAATGTTCCCTAACGCCCACGTCAGCAACATTAAGAAGTACCTTCCCTTTGTGTTGAAAACCCTGCAGGAGGAAAACTTGACGGACAAGAAGATGGTACTCATGGCTCTGGCTACGATTCGGGCAGAGACCGATGGGTTCCAACCTATCAGCGAATATAAATCGAAATACAATACCTCCCCTAACGGCCATCCCTATGATCTTTATGACTTTAGGAACGATTTGGGGAATAAGGCTAAAGGTGATGGCGACAGATTTAAAGGCCGAGGGTTTATTCAATTGACCGGCAGATATAACTATCAAAAGTACGGTAAAGCCATAGATCTGGGCGATGATTTAGTTAACAATCCTGACCGGGCTAATGAACCGGAAATAGCCGCAAAACTTCTCGCCAAATTCCTGAAAGACAGAGAACGGGACATCAAGGAGGCTTTAAGGGACGGCAGTTTTGCTACAGCCCGCCGTCTGGTAAACGGCGGACGCCACGGATTGGCGGCCTTTGCTGAGGCTTTTCAAATTGGCGAGAAACTTTTGAGTTAGGTATCTCTAACCATTCAACCCAGGAGGAGCAGATGAAACGTATCGTTGTCGATCTGGAGGAACAAAAGGTGGAGGCCTTCGAGGATGATGAGAAAGTTTATGCTTTTATCTGCGTGACAGGGGACGAAGACCATCCCACTGATAAAGGGACCTTTAAAATTTTTCGCAAAGAGCATCCTTACCGCAGCAAAACTTATGATGTGGATATGGATTATGCCATGTTCTTCACCCAGGACGGCAAGGCCCTGCATCAGTATCATGGGCCGATTCCCCTCAGTGTCGTCCGCAATATGCGCCAGGGAGTGTCGGAGTGGTTCGGTTCCCACGGCTGCGTGCGTCTCCAGGAAGAAGACGCCAAGGCCCTTTATGAATGGGCCCCCCTGAATACCAAAGTAACTGTGGTGTGATGTTGTCCCGCAGAGCCACAAGGTTGGCAATAGTTCTGGCAGCGGCAACTTCTTTGGTGCTGGGGCTCTGGGAGCTGAGCTCTAGCGGCCGGAAACCATCACTACGGCCCGGGACAGAAGTATTCGCAGTCGATCCGGACCTGGTTCTGGAGGTTTCTTATCGCCAGGGGCCGGTGCGGATGACGGCTCACCGCCGGCAACAGGGCGCCCCATTCATCCTTACTTTTGGGGAGCAAGGCCGATCCCGGCCGTCCAGCTGCCTGGCCGGCCCGGGCTTTGCCAAGGTTCTTAAGGAGCTGACGTCTTTGAAACTGCAGCGTACTTTGACTGCCCGGGAGGAGGAAGAGTTTTTCCGGAGCAAGCCGTTATCTTCCTGGGGCGAGTTGGTGATCCGGGATACCAGCACGCTTGCCCCCTTTCGGGCGCGGGTGTTGCCGGCGCCGGGACCAGCCGCGGGAACTCTGGTGCATTTCCAGGGAATCACTTACCTGGTGGCTTTACAGGGAGAGGTCTTCAACCTTATCTCCGGCGGGTGCAAGGCCCTGGGGATACCGGACGGGCCCCCTGTAAGGAGATGAACTTTGGCGGCACGAAGGAGGCAGGGAGATGACTGGACAAGAACATGGGCATCCACCCGGCCCCGAGATTGAGGAAATACTGCGAGAGCACCAGAAATGGCTGACAAGCGGCCGGGGCCGGCAGACGGACTTGAGCGGTCGAGACTTGGCAGAAATCGATCTGCAAGGACTCGACCTCCGCCAGGCCATCTTCCGGGGAGCCAACCTCCAAGAGGCCAACCTCCGAGGGGCCCAGCTCCAGGGCGCCGACCTCAGCGGCTCGGATACGAACCTGCTGGATACCGATTTTCACAACGCCGTTCTCAGTCAGGCCCTTTTACAAGATGTCGATCTCACCCCTGCCAAAAATCTCCTCCCGGGCCAGTTGGCCGGGACCGATCTAACCGGAGCCCAAGTCCCCCCCATCATTCAAGGCTTCTTAAATAAACCCGGCAACCTGGAGGAAGTAGCGCACATCACCGGGAGTCTCTTCGTCACCGTGCTCTCAGCCTGCGTTTACGTGTGGCTCACGGTGTTCGCCACCACTGATGCGGGCCTCCTCACCAATATGGCCACCTCCAAGCTCCCCATTTTCTCCGTGGACATACCCATTGCCTGGTTCTATTGGACGGCCCCTTGTCTGCTGCTCTCCATGTACGTCTACTTCCATCTTACCCTCCAGCGCCAATGGGACGGTTTGGCCTCGCTGCCGGCCTTTTATCCGGACGGGAGGCGTTTGGACCAGAATTCCTACCCCTGGCTCCTCAACTCTTTGGTGGGGGCCTATATTCCCAATTTGGCAGCCACCGGACGGAACTTTATTTCCTACCTGCAGGTAATTACCGCCATATTCTTTGCCTGGTGGGTAGTTCCCATCACCATCGGCCTGGTGTGGTTCCGTTACCTCACCCGGCACGATAGTCTTTGGTCTTCTTTCCACGTGGCGGTCCTCTGGGCAACCTTAGGGTTCGGTTTTTACTCCTGGTATCTGGCCAAATCCACTTTGCGGGGCAAGCTGGGAGGACTAGGGTTCAAGTTAATGGGGAGGGATTTCTTCTCCATGGCCACGGCCGGAGTGGTGGCAGGGATTGCCTTACTGATCCCGCTGGTTTCCTATGGGGTAATTAGGGGAATTCCTCCCGAGATTAAATTGGAGCCGGGGGCGCCCACCCCCATGCTGGGCCGGGCCGTTCCCTGGTTTCTCATAGAATGTGTGGGCTACAACCCCTTTGCCGACCTGAGAAATGCGGAGGTTTCCCTCAAGCCGGCTAAATGGACCGGGGATGTCAGAAAAGCCGATTCCCAGGAAAGGCAGGGACACGGTAAAGGAACTTCTGTCTCTCCTCTCTCAGAGAAGGCCCTGGATAAAGAGACTCCCACCTTGCTGCCGGAGGAGATTGCCCAGGTAAAAGGCGCGCCTTTACAGGCCCGGGACCTCCGGTACGTCCGGGGCAAACGCGCCTTTCTCATCAAGGCTGAACTCCAAAATAAAAAAGGCCCGGATTTTCAGGGAGCCGACCTCCAGGGAGCTTACCTGGCGGAGGCCGATTTACGTTATGCCAACCTGGAAACCGCCTCGCTCAACCAGGCTCTGTTAAATAATGCCCTGCTGTCCGGGGCCACCCTCCAAAATGCCAACCTGCGTAGGGTGACTGCTTCCCTGGCCAATTTCACCGGGGCCAATCTCCAGGGGACGGACTTCCAGGAGGCCGAACTGTGCGGCGCCATATTTGTCGGCGCCAAGCTGAGTGGCGCCAATTTTGCCGGCGCTTTGCTCCAGGAAGCCGACTTTCGCAAGGTAGATGACCTGGAGACGGCTCAGCTCAGGGATAAGGCCCGGCTTTGGGTTTTGGCTTATTATGATGAAAGAATGATAAGAGAGTTAAAACTTCCCCTGGACCATAATAATCGGCTTAAAGACAAAGATCTTAGCAGTTATGATTTACGCCGGTTGAATCTGGCGAAAGCCGATCTGTCCGGCATGAACCTGACATGGGCCAGGCTGCAGAGGTCTAATTTCTCCGAAGCCGATTTGTCCAAGGCGATATGCCATAATGCCAATTTCAAAGGTGCCTTCCTGCGCCTGGCAGAGTTGCGGGAGGCGGATTTACGGGGAGCAGTGGGGCTCAATGCGGACAAGGTGAAAGAGGCTAAAACCTGGGTCCTCGCCAAGTACGATGAACCTTTGCGGCAAGAGTTGGGCTTGCCGGCTAACCACAATATCAAGGTGGACAAGAAAGAGCTGAGGGGATACTCCCTGGAAAACACTAATCTGACCGGCGCGGATCTAAGCCAGATAAATTTGGTGCAAGCCCGGTTCACAAGGGGCATACTGCGGCAGGCTAAATTCGACGGGGCTAATCTCAGAGGTGCCGATTTCACCGGAGCAAAGCTTTCCAAAGCCTCGTTTGCCGGGGCCAATATCCAGGGAGCCACCTTTGCCGGAAATCAGGACTTTAATGGGAAAAAACTCAAAGAAGCCAGATTCTGGCGTTTTGCTTATTATGACGCCAAGCTTCTTGCAGATTTGGGATTGGCAAGCAATCACAATGACTGTCTGAAAAACAAAAAACTGGGGACTATCGAGCTGGCCCAAGAAAATCTGGCGGGCGTGGATTTTTCGGGAATGGACCTGAGGGGGGCCAAAAATCTTCAGGGCGTCAATCTCAAAGAAGCCAACCTGGAGAATGCCAATCTTGAGGGAGTCAATTTGGCAGGGGCAGTGCTGCTGTCGGCCAACCTGAAAGGGGCCCGTCTGCAAGGGGTCAGGGGCTTGACGGATGTCCAGGGGGCCAGGAACTGGTTTTTGGCTGCGTATGACTTAGAAATACTCAAGAGCCTGGGGCTTCCCGCCGACCACAATCAGCGGCTGGCGGGCCGGGGCCCCGGCAAAGATCTAAGCCACTACCTGTTTAACAGGAAGTTTTTGAGCCGGGGGGATTTCTCCCAGCTCATCCTGGCCGGGGCGAATTTCCAGGAATCCTACCTTTTTAGCGCCAATTTTTACGGGGCCGATCTAAAACGGGCCGATTTTACCGGGGCTTTTCTGGGCGGGGCTAGATTTTTGCAAGCGGATTTATCCGGAGCCAAATTCGCCGGCGCCAACTTGAAGGGCGCTGACTTCCTGGGGGCTCATGGTTTGGAGCAGACCGAAATAATTAAAGGCAAAAATTGGGTACTCGCTCAATACGACGCGGTCCTGCTCAAAGACCTGGGGTTGCCTGACAGACATAATACGTGGGCCAAAGACCAAGATCTAAGTAGGCCCGGGTATCACTTCGCCGGCAAATCATGGGAGGGAGCCGATTTCTCCGAGATAAAACTGGTGGGAGCCGATTTTAACGGCGCGACTCTCAGGAGAGCCGACTTTTCTCTGGCCAATCTGGAGCAAGCCCATCTCCTTAACGCCGACTGTCTGGAAGCCAATCTGGAGAGAGCGAACCTTAAAGCCGCCAAGTTGGCGGGAAGTAACCTGGCAAAGGCCATTCTCCGGGGAGCCGACCTGTCTGGGGCTGATCTCTCCGGAGCCAAACTCGATGGCGCCAACCTTCAGGGCGCTCAAATGTCCGGAGCCATCTTAACAGGAACCAGCCTCAAGAAGGTGGATTTGCGGGGGGTGAAAGGCCTCACCTCAAAACAACTTGAAAGCGCCGAGGTCGATAAAAACAAGTTGCCGCAAAATATTAAGTAAGGCGTGCCGATCACCACTGAGTATCAGTTGGTCTGGGCTCCACCCCCGTGTAAAGCCGCGCTCAAGCGCGGACCCCAGGGAAACCGGGGTGGTCTTCCAGGTCCAGACCATAAAGGTATGTCTTCTTTACTCCCAATAGATTGCTCCGGTTTAAAAAACCTGATAACTTGCGAAGGGAAAAGACCGGTCTATGAAGCTCTCCGTACTCAATCCCCGGCGTTACTGGTCGGCCGAACGCGGTCTGACCAGCTTGCTGGTATTTACCCTGATCTATCTGTTCGTCACCTGCGCCCTGACCAATTTCCGCTTCGGCGACTTGATAGCCGACCTCTTTTTTGCTCTCATCATTGTGGCCGGGGTGCTGACGACCTTTAAGCAGAGATGGGTGCGGGTCCTGGCCATCTCCCTGGCAGTAGCCAGTCTCTCTCTGATCTGGGAACAGTATTTTTACCCTGGGGGGGCCCTGGCTATCCTGGACCTCGTCCTCAAGTTGATTTTTGTAGGCTTGCTGCTGGCGGTGCTGTTCGTCCAGGTTTTTAAATCAGGACCGGTGACGGCCCACCGGATTCGGGGGGCCATTGTGGTCTACCTGCTCCTGGGCGGGGCGTGGAGTCTGCTCTATAGCCTGGTGCACCTGACCACCCCCCATGCCTTCCATTTGGCCAGGGAACTGGCCGCGGGCGATACCGGGAATATCCAACGTTCCCTGACCTACTTCAGTTTCATCACCCTGACCACCACCGGCTTCGGCGATATCACCCCCACCAATGCCTTATCCCGCACCCTGGCCATGTTCGAGGCCATGACGGGGCAGCTCTACCTGGTTATCACCATGGCCCGGCTGGTGTCCCAGGCCATTGTCTGTCAAAAAGACAATTCCCCGGAAAAGAAGCAGTAAAACTTAGCCCGCCTGCCGTTCCCCGGTTGTCCGGGTGAAGAGAGAGAAAAACTGGATATGATCTAAATATGGAGACTTTTTAGCATTGCGGGAAGTATCAAAATAGAGCAGTAAGTAAAATCCAAAAGGCAATATTTTCACAATTTGAGAAATCCTTCTCTCACAACCTCGCAAAAGAAAAGGGAATTTTTTCCCCAGCTTCTGTTATTCTATTAAAAATCCTGACCTTGGCATTGCTTTGCTCCGGGTATTCTTTTACATGCCTGTTCCAGGCCTCCTCACCGGTTTCGCCGGGCCTCACTTCAATAATAGCTAAGCGAACATCGAAATAATTCTTTAACCCTTCACTTTCTTTGTATTTAATTAGCTTCATCTTCTCCCCTCATAAATTAGTGAATCAAAACAAAGGACTTCTTGAACCGAATTTTGCAAAGGGTTCTTCGAGTTCTCTCATAATCGCGAGCAACTCCAGGTTACTTTCGTAAGCCTGTTGGCAGAGATCTCCAAGCTTTTGCACATTTCTGCATCTAACTTTTAATTGCAAAAGTTGCATGGTAGTGGATATCGACAGTATTGATGTCCTCATTTCATTGAACATGGAAGTTAATTGACGGTAAACCCGCTGGTTGACCGCATGCAGGTGGTTGGTTGTCTCTTTTGGAAGCGGCTTGAATTCCAATCTTTTCACCGATTCGTTAATACGCTTCCAGATTTCCAAGGAGCGGCAGGGCAGGAAAATGTAATCCTCAACCTCAACGCTGTAGGCCTCGACAGGCAATTTTTGTTCTTCGCTCAAGATAATGAGTTTTGTCTGTGGCTTCAGTCTGTTGAGGACCGTCGTTGCTGCCGGTTTTTTTGACAATTTAAGGATGATCAGATCGTAGGTTTTCCGGTCCAGCCCGGCCGCCAAGCTGTGGGCGTCCTTGGCCACAGTGACGCGGTAACCCTGGAATTTCAAAGCCTCTGCTATTAGCGACAGAGCAGGCAGGCCTTCAAATACCATGAGGATTTCCGCTGGCTTCACAGCAATTCTCTCGGTGAAATCCAAAAATTTTCCGCAGATGGTTTTACTTCAATTAAGATACCGGCAGACCGCTCCTTGGCTGAGGTGCAAGGAGTGGTGCGGCAATCGGCAGATTTCAATATGGCAGGGCTGGATGGCGTTGTCTATTCACCGAAATGATTATTTTTGCCTGATCAAAATGACTAGAAGATTTTCCTTAAATAATCACTCCGTTGAAATGAATTCGTGGAAGGCGGCATATTTGATCAGATCAACCAGGCTTTTAAGGTCCAGCTTCCTCATGATGCTGTACCGGTGGGCGCGCACCGTGGGGAGGCTGATATAGAGAAGAGCAGCGATCTCCCGGGATTTTTTGCCTTCGGCCAGAAGTTTCAAGACTTCTCTTTCGCGTCTGGTGAGTTTTTCAGTTTCTGGCTCCACCAGAGCCAGGTCCCGCATGATATTGGCCAGTAGGGGGGAAAGGTAGAGATTCCCCTTCCTGATGGTTTCGATGGCCCGGAACAGTTCCGAATCCGCATCCTCCTTGAGCAAAAAACCGTTGGCCCCGGCTTTCAACCCCAATTGCACGAAGCTTTTCTTCTTGTGCATGGTTAAGAGCAAGACCTTTACCTGAGGGTATTGCCTCTTAATTTCTTCAGTGGCCTCCAGGCCACGCAGGTTGGGCATGGAAATGTCCAGAATGATCAAGTCCGGGCGGGTGATTTTTAACAGTTCCAAGAGTTCGAGGCCATCTCCGGCTTCGCCCACCACTTCGAAATCGTCCACTTCCTGGATAATTTTCCGGATGCCACGGCGGAATATCACGTGATCGTCAGCCAGAACAATGGAATAAGGTCTCATTCTTAAGCCTCTATCACAGGAAAGGGAACGGTAAAGGAGATTCTGGTGCCTCGATTTTTCTGACTCCAGAGAGTGAAAGAGCCCCCTAAAATCTTAATCCGCTCCTCCATGGCCAGCAAACCCAAGGTCCGCTTACCGTTCAGAACCTGAGCGCTGTCAAAGCCTCTACCATCATCTTCGATGGTTATGGAAATTTCCCGACTTTTCTTTTTGGCCTTCAGGTAAAGCTTTTTAGCCTGGGCATGCTTGCCGATATTAGTCAGGGCTTCTTGCATCACCCGATAGATAACCGTAGCAGCCGGCACGTCGAACAGGCCGTCCAGATTAACAAAATCCACTCTGCACTTAATTTTCGGGTGCAGCTCCTTGAAGTCTTCTATCATATTCCTTAAAGCAGTGGTCAGGCCCAAATCCTCCAGATCTCCTGGACTCAGGTCATGATAGAGACGCCGCACTCCTTCAATAGTCTCGCTGATGCTCTGGAGTATTCGGTTCGCCGTCTTCTTTAAGGAAATTTGACCTGGCGTCAGCTCCTTCTCCAGGGACCGGATGGAGAGCTTTAAAGCCAAGAGATCATGGCCCAGCTCATCGTGCAATTCTGCGGCCAGGCGTTTGCGTTCTTTCTCCTGGGCGTGAATGAGCTCTGCGGTAAGAAGTCGAAGTTTTTCCCCGGTTCTTCTCAGGGCTTGTTCGCCCTGCTCGTGCTGGATGGCAGTCCCCAGGATGCTGGCTGCGGCTTTCAGGGCCTCAAGTTCCGCCCCCGACCACTGCCGTTTCTCCTTAATGGCATCGAAGCCGATCATTCCCCACCAGTATTTTCCGACGAACATCGGCATAACCACGATGGATTTGATCTCCTGGGAGTTCAAAAACTCCTGCTCGCACTGCGGGAAATCCCGGATGTGGCCTACGATCATGCGGCCCCGGGACAACTCTTTTTCCCAGCGGCCAAATCCTCCGGCCCGCCAAGAAAGGTTTTGCAGTTGCGGGTTGTTTTTCCGCGGCTCGATTCCCGGAGCGGCCCACTCATACCGATGGCTGGTCAGTATTTCCCCCGCGTCATTTACATGATTTTCGAAGATATAGGCGCGGCTCACATTCGCGGATTTCCCCAAACGCCTCAAAATATCCTGAATATCTTTCGCCCAGGATTCACTTTGCAGGAATTTTTCTGCGGCAATGCTCACCGCTTCCAGGATGGCTTCCCGCCGCCGGAGTTTACTTTCGGCTTCCTTCCGCTTGCTGATATCTCGCGTTATCCCCAGAATTCCCGCGGGCCGCCCCAGTTCATCCCGCAAAAAGGAGGCTTTGACTTCCGTCCAGACAGTGGAGCCGTCTTTGCGGAGTTGTTCCAACTCCAGGGTCCACGATTTACCCGGATCCGGTGCGCTCCTTTCCAAAGCCATCCCTTCCGCGAAGGTTTTCCGTGCGGTTTCCAGGGAGGCGGCAGTTAATATTTCATCCATCGACTGGGCCATCACTTCCTCCGGGGAAAACCCCCGCAGGAATTTGACGGAAGGACTGATATAGGTCAGCCGCAGGTTCAGATCCGCAGTCCAAATCACATCGGAGACATTTTCGGCCAGCAGGCGATAGAGTCTTTCACTCTCCTGCAAGGCTTTCTCGGCCTGTTTGCGTTGGGTGATGTCAAAGGTGACCCCGCTGACATAAGCGATTTTTCCCTGGTCGTCGAGAAATATTTGCCCCCGGCATTGCACCCAGGCATACTCGCCGCTTTTTTTCCTGATCCGGTGCTCCCGCACATAGGATTTGTGGCTGGTTTTAAGGGCGTCGACAAAGGTTTGTTTGACATAATCCATCTCTTCAGCCGGGATCAGGTCGCACCATTTAAGGCGCCGTGAATCGAAATCCTCTTTGTCATAACCGGTCAGGGTTTCGATTTTTCGGCCAAGGCAATCAAGACTCCAGTCAGCGTAGCTCTGAAAAACCACGGCGGGAATCTGATTCACCAGCAGCCGGTATTTCTCTTCGCTTTGCCGGAGGGCCTCCTCAACCTCCTTACGCTCAGAAATGTCGAAGAAAACACCGCTAATATATTCAATCCGGCCGACGGCATTGCAGAATATCTGACCTCGCCCTTGAATCCACAGGATACCTCCATCTTTCTTCCGGATTCGGTATTCCCGGACATACGAGTAGCCCTCTTTAAGGGCTTTCAACAAGGCTTCCCTGGCCCCCGGGATGTCCTCAGGGAGGATCAAGTCAGTCCATTTCAGACGGCCGGAGTCAAAGTCCTCTTTTTTATAGCCGGTGAGGGACTCGATTTTGCGGTCAAAGAATTCCACCGAACCGTCTGCATATCCTTTGAAGACCATCGCCGGTATTTGACCCACCAGCAGGCGGTAATTCTCTTCACTTTGCTTGAGCGCCTCCTCTGCCTGCACTCGTTTAGTGATATCTTCATAAAAAATCAAATAGTCCCCGGCGGCCAGAGCTACCGCCCTGAAGTTTACCACCTTGGTGGTGCCGTCTTTGCACGAGACCCGGAAAGTTCTGGGTTTAACCTCTCCCACCCGGGGTTTCTTGAATTCTTCCTTCCAATCGGACACCGCGATTTTCCGGTAGGAGGGGTCCGGAAAGGCTTTGGAGAACCACTCCCGCCCTGTGGGGATATCTGCTAAGGTATATCCGAATAGCTCTTCAAACTTGGGGTTGAGATATTTGTAGCGGCCGTCTTTGCCAATGATAGAGATACCCGAGGGCGCGGCTTCCGCCAGGGTGCGGTATTTTATTTCCGATTGCCTGACTGCCTCTTCCGCCTCCAAACGTTCGGTAATGTCCCTGACCAGGGCAAGCCTGAGATGGCGTCCGCCATATATGATATTGCCGGCACGGACCTCCACTGGAAAGGTGGAGCCGTCTTTCCGTCGATGGGTGCCGCGAATGGTAACCGGAGATTTTGGCTGCTCCCATGACTTCCGCAAATCATCAGAACTTATGGACACTTCAAGATCTGCTACGGTCATTTTTAGAAGTTCTTCCCGGCTATATCCCAAACTATTGCAGGCTTGCTGGTTGACCTCGAGGATCTTTCCTTGATCATGCACAAAAAAAGCGTCAGCGGCATGCTCCACCAACTGTCTGAACCGCTTTTCGCTTTCTATCAATGCCTCCTCGGCCTTGCGAC
>ENA-OSEO01004775-OSEO01004775.1-sediment-metagenome-genome-assembly--contig:-NODE-4775-length-13793-cov-4.550889_pt1 | contig 13793 bp, 13 predicted proteins | sample MGYA00237883_ERZ534232 | MGnify/ENA metagenome assembly ERZ534232 | reverse complement strand
GTGTAGCGCAGTCGGCTAGCGCGCTGCGTTTGGGACGCAGAGGTCGACGGTTCGAGTCCGCCCACCCCGACCTTTTTCTTCAGGCTCTGCAAAGCGACCAACTTGTGAGTACGCCTTTTCTCTCCCTCATCATCCCCGCCCATAACGAATCCGAGCGCCTGCCTGCCTCCCTGGAGGCGGTGAAACGCTACATCTCATCCCTGCCCTTTGAAACAGAAGTGATCGTCGTCGAGAATAACAGCAGCGATGCCACCGCGGAAATCGTGCGGGAGTGGATGAACACCATGCCCCAGCTGCGCCTGATCAACCTGGCGCAGCCCGGCAAGGGCAACGCCATCCGCACGGGTATGCTCGCTGCTCAAGGCGCTTTTCGCTTCATGGCAGACGCGGATTTCTCGATGCCGGTTGAGGAGATCGGAAAGTTTCTGCCTGATGACAAGCCCCTGGCAAGTGTAGGCATCGCATCGCGCGAGGCACCCGGCTCAAAACGCATCGGAGAACCCTTCTACCGCCATCTCATCGGACGTGTCTATAACCTCCTCGTGCGCCTGCTCGTCCTGCCCGGCTTGCAGGACACACAATGTGGCTTCAAGTGCTTCAGTGCCGAAGCTGCCCAGGCGATTTTCCCTCTCCAAAGGCTGGAGGGTTGGAGTTTTGACGTCGAAATCCTCACCATCGCGCGCCAGTTGGGCTTCGAGATTGCGGAAGTCCCCATCACCTGGCATTACCAACCTGGTTCGCGCATGCATTTAATCCAGGACAGCCTGCAGATGGCAAAAGACCTGTTCACCATCCGGCAACAGAGAAAAAAAGGCTTGTATCATGCCCCCAAAGTTTGACCCCAGCCTGATCCCGCCTTTCCCAACGCTTGCATACGAAAAAAGTATCTTTGAAAACGGCTGCACGCTCATCGCCGGGCTCGACGAAGCCGGGCGCGGCGCATTGGCAGGACCGCTTTGCGCCGCGGCAGTCATCCTGCCCGTGGACCAGGAAGGGCTTGCGGAAGCCTTGCTGGGAGTGCGCGACTCGAAGCAAATGAGCGCCGTTGAGCGCGAGCTTGGAGCTGAGGAGATCAGGAAGATTGCGCTGGATTGGTCGGTTGCCTGGGTGGAAGTGCTGGAAATTGACGCGCTTGGCATGGGAAAAGCCGGGCGGCTGGTTTTTGAGCGTGCTATCACGGGGCTGAAGAGCCGACCCGGACACCTCCTCCTGGACTACTTCAAGCTGCCGGCAGTCAAGCTGCCCCAAACCTCGCTGGTCAAGGGCGATCAACGCTCGCTGTCGATTGCCTGCGCCTCTGTCTTAGCAAAAACCGCTCGGGATGCGCTGATGCTCTCGCTGGAAGAGGTGGAGTCCCGCTATGGCTTCGGGCAAAACAAAGGCTACGGCACCCAGGAGCACGTGCAGGCGATAGAGAAGTATGGGCTCAGTCCGCATCATCGCAGGAGCTTTTGCGAACACCTGCTGCAGGGCAGGCTGTTTGACTGAAATCGGTTTTTTGTAAGTAGGCAATAAGATTCTTTCGGCAAACAATTTCCCGGTTGAGGCATGATAAAATAAACCCATCAGCCCTAAGGAGCTCATCATGACTGAACACGTTGCCCCTAATTATTCCCGCGAAGAACACATCCGCGCCTTGATTGAGCAGATCAGCGCCTATATCGAGCAATTTCATCACGGTTCGGTTGAGCTGGTCAGCATTGAGGGCGAAATAATCAAAGTGCGCCTTGGAGGTGCCTGCTCGGAGTGCAATCTATCCACCCAAACCTTGCAAGGTTGGGTCGCCGGCACTATCCGCCAGTTCTTCCCTGACGCAATCGTTATCGCGGCTGAATAGACGCGGGTTTCCCTTTTTTACACCCCAAAAGCTTGAGAGCTTTTAAACCCTGCAATCAGATCGATCTCAGCCCAGCTCCCGGTAAGTTGGTGCGCTTGGGGCGAAGATTTCGCGCTGAACGGTCTCCAGCAAAGTCTCACCCTTCAGGTCTTCCACCGTATAACAGACCGCATCCATCTTGTCTGCCAGATCCTGCGCCAGACCGCTGTCGAACACCTTTTGTTCCATATTGATCACCACACTATGGATTTTCTCGTTGGCAAACATGCCGGCCAGCTCCGCTATCTCCTCTGCTACAAGCCGCCCAGGCGCAAGCGGCACATTTCCGGCTCCATCCGTCAGAACGATAAGCAGCGGCTGCACGTCCGGGTGCAGGATCTTTTCGCGTTTGATGACCTCGTATGCCATTTGCAGCCCTGCCGATAGGGGCGTCTTTCCGCCAACCGGGATGTTCTCAAGCGCGCGCTGAGCCAACAGCACTGAGTTCGTCGGCGCCAGCACCAACGTGGCGCGGTCCTTTTGAAACACCACCAACCCCACGCGATCGCGGCGCTGATAGGCATCCGTTACGAGGGACAGAATCGCCCCCTTGGTAGCCTGCATGCGCTCTGAGACCGCCATCGACCACGAACCGTCCACCAGGAACAGGATCAAATTAGCGGTTTTCCTGACCCGTACTTTTTTCTGAAAATCTGATGAGCGTACCGCAAACGCCACATCGCGTTCGGCGCGTAAGCTTTCACGTTGGTTCTGGAAAGGCGCGGCTGCGCGGATGGTGGCGTCAAACGCCACATCAGACGTGTCATCCGGGGCTGGGTGCGCCTGAATATAGCGTCCTCTTTTGGTTTTGGATCGGGTTTGGGAGCGCCTGCCGCCCTGCTTGCGGACCATTTCGTCCAGGGGCGTATCCAGCTGGCGCGGCTCAAAGGTCTCGCCGGGTTTGACAACCTTGCCGCCCTCCCACCATTGGGCGTTTATTTCGGTGAAGATTTGCTGCTGCCCCTCCCCAACGACTGGAAGCTCATCATCGTTTGCTTGGTTGTCTAAGGAGTCGGGTTCCGGGGGTCCGTCACTTTTTTTTTAGATTCTTCCGCTGTGTCGGGTTTTTCTTCCTCTTCGCCGCCGACGATTGTGGTCTGCATTTTCAAATCAGCAAGTTTCGCGTCAAGCGCCTGCACCCCAACAGCGCTCTTGCGGAAAGGTCCCGCCTTCACCCTATGCGGCAATGCCAGCTCGGCAGCCATGGCAATATCCCGCGGCGTAATGCGCGTGCGCCCTTCAAAGGCAGCCTGGGCGCGGGCGGCTTTGAGGATCACCAGGTCCGAACGATGCCCATCCACTTCCATCTCGGAGGTCAGATCTGCAATGATCAAAAGGTCGCGCTGGGTGTAGCGCACCTCATCCACCAATTCGCGTGCCATCTCAATTTGCTCTGAGAGTTCCAGCTCCTTAGAGAGCCAGACTTCCCGAAAGGCTTCAGGGTCAGCTTCAAAAGCGATGTTGCGGCGCATGATCTCCACGCGCTGTGCTTTATCCAGAATGCCGCGAATCTCGACTGAAAAGGCAAAGCGGTCCAAAAGCTGTGGGCGCAGGTCGCCCTCTTCGGGGTTCATCGTGCCAACAAGGATAAAACGCGCCGGATGGCTGAAAGAAATGCCCTCGCGTTCCACCATATTCACGCCCATCGCCGCTGAGTCAAGCAGGATATCCACCACGTGGTCATCCAGAAGGTTGACTTCGTCGATGTAGAGCAGACCGCGGTTGGCGGCTGCCAGCACACCAGGTTCAAAATGGCGTTCGCCTTTTTGAATCGCGCGTTCGATGTCGAGCGTGCCCACCACGCGATCCTCTGTAGCTGAAACTGGCAGGTTGATGAAAGGCGTTTCACGGATTTCAGTCGGCATCGGATCCTCACCCCCCACAAAGCGCTCACGGCATTCCGTGCACCAGGTGGTGGGCTTGGCAGGGTCACAGCCAAAGCGGCAGTCGCTGACTACCCGCATCGGCGGCAACAGAGCCGCCAGAGCTCGCGCCGAGGTAGACTTGGCAGTGCCGCGTTCACCGCGAATGAGCACGCCTCCAATGCGGGGATCGACTGCATTAAGGATCAGCGAGCGCAGCATGCGCTCCTGGCCAACTACTGCTGTGAAGGGAAAGATTACGCGTTCGTTCATGTGCATCTCCTGCAAGAATCGATTATAGCACGCCAGGTATTGATTGATTGGGTTGATTGATATTTGATTGATATTTTCCCGGTAGGGGCGAAGCATTTAGAAAAATATCCAGCAACTCACAACCCGTCCGCACACAGAATGCTTCGCCCTAAGCCTGAATAAAATGATTCCGGAAGGATCGGGGTTAGCGTCTGGACCAAAGCCCAACCCATTGGGGAGGGTTGTGCAGCCTTTGCCCACCTGATCTGAAGTCAAAAACATCTCAAATTCACCTGAATCCCAGTTTTTGAGAGTTCCTGATAGTTTCTATTGACTAAACTGATACTCGATAGCTCATATTTAGGAGATTAACTATGGAAGTACCACGCCACTGGCGATTAAATAAACAAAGATATGCACTGCAGGGCGAAGTTTGCCCGCATTGTGATGCCAAGATTTTCCCACCCCGCGATGTCTGCCCTGAATGCGGCGGCGAAGCCAAAACCCCCTTTACCTTCAGCGGTCAGGGTGAGGTTTATTCCTTCACCAGCTACAGCAACGCCCCAACTGGGTTTGAAGAGCAGGCTCCCTACACCATCGCCATGGTCAAATTGAATGAAGGTCCGGTTGTGACAGCCCAACTGACCGATCTGGGTGCTGAGCCCGTGCGCATCGGCATGCCGGTGGAGATGGTCACCCGCAAGATCCGCAACGACGGCAGCGAACACGGAATTATTGTTTACGGCTACAAATTCCGACCGGTGATGCAGGGGTAAATGAATACTTGATAATTAGAGTGCCTTCCATTTTGGAGGGCACTTTTGATTCAAGCAGTATTTTATTTATCAATAACCCGATCATGGGTGAAGGAGTACCTTCGGCAAAAACAGGCAAACTGAATCACTTGCAACAAGCTTTTTTATTCCTGGAGATAGAATGTTAGATATCATGACGGTTGTGCGGTTTTGTTATAGGCAACACGGGGTAAATCTCTTATAATGATTTCATCAATTCAATCTAAAGGAGATTTTCCCATGAAACGCAATATGTCCAATGTCGACCGCCTTATCCGTGCCATTGTCGCTGCTCTGATTGCTTATCTTTATCTTGGTGGATTCGTCACAGGTGTTTTTGGTATTATCCTGGTAGTGCTGGGTGCGATCCTCCTGATAACATCCGTCATTGGCTTCTGCCCGCTATACGCACTCTTCAAAATCAGCACCTTCAAAAGCTAAGCAACCATTTTCCCCAAGCGGATGAGTGATCATTCGCTCGCTTGGTTATAATGACAGAAGGAAAAATTGCTGTTTATTCAGGGATTCAATAAACCGGCTGACTGACAGCCCGTGCGCATTGCCATGCCGGTGGAGATGCTCACGCGTAAGATCCGCAACGACGGGAGCGAACGCGGCATGATCGTGTATGACTATAAGTTTTGCCGAGTGATGTAGGGGCAGTGGCTAATATAAGAAGATTGTGAAACGCCTTCAGAGATAGAGAACGGTTTTTTGGGGCTGCACAGTTTATTTTGGAGAGTATAATGTAAGCGGTTAAGGGCAATGAGAAAAGTTCTCAAATATGAAACTACACCCAACCATGCAAGTAGCGTAACCCTTGAGCGGATTAGATCCTTATCTATCGCTAAATAATTCTTTTTTGGAGAACCTATGTATACAATTGAGACATCTCTTCAAGTTCCAGAATCCATCGCCCTAGGGTTATCAAGTGGAACCTACGAACGGGTAGGCGGGGTGATACGTGAAGCGAAGTCAAAACATGTAGTCACTTGGTTGCGCGAAGGCTACAAGACAAGTGAATCTGGTATATCAAATGCCATGTTGCCATCCCCCACGAGCATGATATCCAATTCCATGAATCTGGCGCTTTCCAACATTAGCGCGATAACTAGCACCTTAAATCTTGCAATTTCAACAATGGGCTTTGTAATAGTTCTAAAACGCTTGGGGTTCATTGAACAACAACTTGGACAAGCTCAAAAAGCATTTCGGAAACTTGATTATAAGATTGATTTATCTTTTTATGCCAATTTTCGGGCGGCGCTAGATTTAGCAATCAATGCCTTCACGATGTCTAACTCTGAATCCCGAAAATTGAGTGCAATGCAAGCCATTAATCGTTTTCTGGAAGCCGAACAACACTATGCTAAACTCGCAAGCATTGAAATTGCAAATGGAAGTTCAGTAGCTGATAATTACTTATCAACCTTGTGTCTTGCCTATGTTACTGAAGCACGGTGCTATCTGGAGTTAGAGGAGATTGAAACCGCTCGTCGTCGTTTACAGGAAGGCACAGCCAAACTTCGACCGTTTTTTGAAAGGCATGTCAACACATTACTGACCTCAAATCCAGCTGCATATTTACACCCAAGCCTAAAGAAACAGATCGGGTTAAAACACCTGACCAGAGTATACCAATGGATGGAACCCGAGTTAGATGAAGGCGAGGTTTTTGAAAAGCAACGAGAAAATTTGTTCAGACTGGCCCAAAACTCCAAAGCGTGGATGAATTCCCTTCCACCAGCGATTTGCTTACCCAAAGGCGTCACACTCACCCCAACAAGTGTGTTTGATGGCTTTACCAAACAATCAAAAAAGTTCATAGGCGACTTACCTTCAATGTCCAAAATAAAAAATGGCTCTTCAGAAACAGCATCACTCTCTCCCGAAGCGACGGCTTTTTACCAGTTGCCAGCAGCGATGGCATTGATGGAAGCGATGATTGAAGATAATAACCGCTTGACAATGTATGAATCGGAAATAGAGATCATCCATAAACTGGGGATGAGTTTTCAAGAGTGGCAGCAGTTAGCACCTTCAATCCCAGCTCAAGGAAATGGATCAGATTTGATTTACATAACTGTATCGAAGTAAGTGATTTAAATCGCGGCAGTGATTAAATACATCGATATATCTTCAACGTGGGGTTTTGCGATATATGTAGCTTAAATTCCTTAACGATCATCCAAAAGAGAACTATCTCCATCCAGTGATGCAGGGGTAGTCGCTGCATTGATGTAAATGCAAACCGCCTTCCAGAGAAGGAGGGCGGTTTTTTGCCTTGGGGTGTAAAATTTACCTTGTCAGGTGTGTGGGTGCGAAATTGAACCCACCTTAGCAGCTGTTTCTAGTAATGGTATCTCGCCTGCAAGAAATCGATTTGTTCCTCTCGAACCAAGTACACAACACGATGCTCTTGGGTCAATCTTCTTGACCAAGCGCCTGGTGTGAAATATTTTAGCGGTTCTGGTTTCCCGATTCCTTCAAAAGGATCTCGCAGAATTGCTTCTATAAGGTTGAACGTCCTGAGCGCAAGTTTTCGGTCGGTCTCTACCCAGAAACGCAAGTCTTCAATGAACTCTGGTTGAAATACTGCTGCACGCGCTTTTTTACTCAAGACCAACCTCACGCCGTAAGTCATCGACGGGTAGTGGTTGGGCTTCATTCTTCAATGCCCGCCCAAGTGCAGAAAGTAAACGCCCTGCATTTGCTGGTGAGCGCAGTAAATACGCTGTCTCCATAAGGCTTTCAAGCTCCGACGCAGCAATCATGGCTACTTCTTCTTCGCCCCGTCGGTGAATCACAACCACTTCGCGATTGTGTGTCACTTGATCCAGTAATTTTGCCAGTCCATCGCGGGCTTGTGTATAAGTGGTTTGAATAGTCATAATCATCTCCGATCTGTACAGGTTTACTGTACAACATAACAACGTGTTTGTCAAGGAATTAGCAGGATCTCTCCCGTTGCGGAGTCCTCATTAATCGACATGCTGGTTGAGATGGTGACCTCAAGATCCTAAACGATGGCAGCAACTACGAAATCATCGCTTTAGGCTCGGGTTCAGACCTAGGTTTTAGGTCAACTAAACCTGAAACGACCGCAATTTGAGAGGTATTTTCTTTTTTCCGTGGCATAATAGTAACGAAAACAACTTTATGAAGGGAGATTATTAAATGGTTGCGTCAAAATATGATCTTGCCGATTGGCTATATAATGCTTTGAAGGCGAACAATGGTAAGGGTACTATTGTCCAACTTTGTAAACATATCTGGATTAACCACGAGGACGATCTTCTTAATTCAGGTGATCTGTTTTTTACATGGCAGTATGACGTCCGTTGGGCTGCTAATGAACTTCGGAGAAGTGGAAAAATGAAGCCTGTAGATCTATCACCGAAAGGGGTGTGGGAACTCAGATAAATGTAAAGCGCTGAACAAGAAATTCTCTAAAACTATGGGCACAATGACTCACATTCATAGGGGATTGATCCCTGCAGCCTGGATCAAATTCCGTCTGGTGATCTGCTAACCCCTTAAGTTTTGTTCTTACAAGAAAAGAGTTTTTCGGTTATGGATGTGTTTTTTGTTGTGTGTTGTCGGCGTTATCAGTATCAGAATTAGAGCAATACTTCATAAATTATTTAAAAAATGAAAATAGACACTACTTTCAACTTTTACTCCGATTCAAAGAGTCGTGACCCTGACAGTGCCAGTCCAACACTTCGTAAATATCACAAGTTGTTATGGAGCAAGCTCTTGCCAAATGGCAAACTCCTGAAATTGCGTGATGACAAAAAAGGCGCATATCTTTATCACAACTCAGAACTTGGAGAATTTTTCTTGGGCAGTGATGCAATCACACACTCTTATAAAAACCATCACCGCAAGATGTGGCTTACAGAACAAACCCCAACTGAAGTAAATGAGCTCTTCGACACAGGTTCCACCATTGGTGCTTATATCATATTTCCAAACAACAGAATTGACGGTAAGCACACGATCAACCAGGCTCGCGGAGTGATTGGCTTAATTGATGACAGGTTTGATTTGACCTTGGAATGTATTCGTCGCTTTTACCTTCAAGAGAAAAGTCCACTTTATGACACCCTGGTGAGATACAAGGGGTTTTTCGATTTGTTTGATGATTTTTTGGGATACATCCACTTTTTCTTGTTGGATGATCTTATTACTGAAAACAAGATGATTGACTTTTACTTGCCGTTTGATGGTTTTAGAACTCGTCCAATATTTACCGATGTCAATCAGTATCTTTTATATAAAAACAGGGTGATTCGATTCATTAACTCACGAAATAAACGATTAGAGAATTTCGTCAATGAGATGAAAAAGTAATTTGAGTACAACTTGGGTGGCGACCGCGACATTAACGTCCATGGCAACAAGTTCATACCGGTGATGCAGGGTTAATCGCATCATTGATATAAACTCAAACCGTCCTCCAGAGATGGAGGGCGGTTTTTTGTCTTAGGGTGTAATATTCAATTTGCTTGTGTAAGTTATCGCTGCAAATTTGAGTTAGGCTTACCTGCTGGTAAAAATGTCTTTTCGCAGCAGCGATCATACCCTCCAGGTTGTTACGATCCTCGCCTTTTTTCCTGAACGATATGAAGAGTGGTGGGAGGTAAAAAATGAGAAAATTATCTACCCAATTCATGAGGGATCTAATTGATTCCGATGGTGTTCTGCAGCCGATTTTAACTCGAGTAAAAAAAGACAGCACATTAATGCTGGCAATTCGAGAAAATTATATCAATATCTATTATCGTGGAGGAAATATTCTCAAGATCAAGGAGCATAACAAAGGTTGTTATGAGGCTTCATTTGATAAACAATACAACAAATCGGGGGTTCTCATTCCCGATACTCCAACTGAAATTAGCAGTCAGAAAGATTCTAAAAGTTGGGTGGATTCCCTTCCAATTCGCAAGAATATTATGGACGAATACTTCTCAACCTATGGCAAGGCAGAGAGAGAGTTCCAACAGTTGATTGCTCGTGAAAATAACAATTCGACCATTTCGAATGAAAGCGAATATTTCGTTTCGGATATCGAAGTGACTGAAGCTTATGCTAGATTTGATATTATGGCCATTCGCTGGTTGGCAGCCCAGCGAAAAAACGGTAGTAACTGTAAAGCCGCCTTGATTGAGATGAAATATGGTGATGGTGCGCTTGAGGGTAGTGCTGGCTTGCTTAAACATCTCAAAGATATGGAAAAGTTGATCTCAAATAAAGATAGTTACGCTAAACTATTGGAAACCATGGAAAACCAGTTTAATCAACTTGATGAACTTGGGATGTTGAAATTTAACAAAGGTACAAGTAATGCAAAGGTTAAACTGAATGCTGAAGAAACGCCTGAAGTGATTTTTATCCTGGCCAACCACAATCCACGAAGTACAAAGTTAGGAACGATTCTCAGTGATCCTGAAATTGATTTATTTGCGCAGTCAAAGCTGTTTGATCTCAAATTTTTTGTAGCCAGTTTTGCTGGTTACGGATTGCACGCAAAATGTATGCTTCCTTTAGTTGAATTTCGGAAGTTGTTATAGAGTTCCATACTTGTCTATTTTGGCTCGAGAGCGATTGATAAAACACTGCAGAATATAGAAAAAATAGAATTGGAAGAATGAATTTCCACTTGCATTTCCTTCATATAGACCGAGTCGTATTTGTGGTTACCTGAGTTTCTCAGTTTTCGATATTTTTTGAATATTCTCTCGTTGGGAAGCCGTTTTCAGAGCACTAAAATGAGAAACTTCGGTGTGCAAACAGTTTAGATTGCTTCGTACCTCGCTATGACGGGAAAGGTCATATGGAGACCTTCGGTCAATTCCCGTGTATGGTCGCCCTGGATTAATAACCAGGGCAGGTGAAACCGGAACGATCAGTAACTGTCATTGCGAACTTCTTTTGTGAAGCAATCTAAAATGATGGGATGTCAGAAATGGTGGAGGTTGCAAAATACAGTTGTTACCCGCGAAGCGGAGGGGGTTAGGTGGTTGGGAACCCCTCACGCTGTTGATGTGCAAACAGTTTAGATTGCTTCGTGCCTCGCAATGACAGATGAAAAAGATCCATGTGAACCTCTCATGCTGCTGATGTGCAAACAGTTTAGATTGCTTCGTGCCTCGCAATGACAGATAACGAATGACCCTGAGGCAAGGCTTTTCCTGATCCCCTACCCTGACGGGCACCCCCTCGAGGGAGGGTTCGCGACCTGTGCCCGCAGTGAAACGGAGGGTAAGCGGCGGAGAGTGTAATTGTGTCTCGTGGCCAATAGTAATGGAGACCTGGCGGTCAGACCCCTCGCACGGTCTGTAGACCGGCAAGAACAGAGGGCTCACTCCGACAAATCCCTCGCACAAAGTAAGCAATAGGCGGAGTGGCGAATTGAGCGCCATTCCGCCCTACTAACTTAATAGTTGACCTTTTTGCCGATTGTGACTGGAAACGGGAGTAGACATTCGAGCAAAGGATTTTCTGATCTTTCGCCAGCCCAGTATTGATGTGCATAATATTGAGTAACCCCAACTCCAGGATATTGAAGCTTGTCAATCAAGTTCATATCATAAAACGAACAATTCTCGGAATCCACCTCAAATATGCTGACGCTTTCTTTTTGAATATTCAATTTAATCAAGAAGGGTTCCACGCATTCAGCAGATGAAGCAAAAAAACTTTGGAAACGAGATAAAGACTCAGGGAATGAACGCAAACGCATATTCTCGAGATGCGCTTCTACGATCCAATCTTTGTTTATGCCATCAAACAAATATTGGTTACCATGTTCGCTTATTCCCTCTGGATACAGGTTGCGGACATAATCACAAATTTGGCGACCATAATAGGTTCTCAGATCATAGTCAGTGAATAATTTAAGGATATCGCCTTCGTGCAAACGATTTTCTCTATCAACATGAAAAAGTTTCATTATTTCTATCTCCTCTGAGTAGTATAATTTCAGTAACTAATCTGTTTTATGCCAGCAACGTTCCGTCACTAATAAAAGCCGTTGGCTGATAAGAACGGTAGATTGTTCGGTTGGCTAACAAGCCAGACAACCAAAAATGATCTGCTACAACCCTAGTTGTGCCTTAATAATAGCGGTAATCACTGAATTAATAATATCCAGTGCAAATCCTCCGCCTTTTTCAACAATCGTGTCCTTGGTCTTATTCCAAGCAGTTTCGTTCTTCATTTTCTCAAGAAAGTCATGTCCCTTATTTGTCAAGCGTTCTGGAAAAAAGTTTTGAGTTCCGCCTAGGTAGACACTACTTCTACCAATGATATAGTTGTCATCCAGTAACAATTTCTGATGATATATTACTTCCTCAGAGGAATAGTTCGGAATCTTTATCTCCATTATTCCGTGTGGAGGTGGGGGAAGTTTTTCGTATTCTAGAAGAACTAACTTAATCAGGTCTAAGTTTCTATTCACAATACCTCCAAGAAATTTAAAAGATTATTCTATTTTCATCTGAGATCTCGAGATCTCAGATTTTAATCCCCCAGAAGCCCCAACTGGTCTGCGTCTTTACCCTTTTCCCTCTTTGCCCGTTTGAAGGTATTGCTCACCTGCTGGATCGGGGGCATGTCGATCTGTTTTCCGTCCAACAATTCTTCAATGGTCAGGATCTGCACTTTTGGATAGTCTCTGTTCCAGGTGTCAGAGTGATAAAAGCCTGCCTCAGCAGCTTCCGCCCGCATGGGCTTTGTGGCTTCTTCAAGGGAAATATATACCCCAATTTCGGCTTTCTCCCGTTCCAAAACGCCTTTCAGATCGCGGATGTGGCTGACGTTCACATTCTGCCCGCCCTTCACGGAAAGGATGACCTGTTTGGTTTTGCCGGAGTTGTCATCATGGAAGTAAAGCCGCCCATCAATGCCGTGGTCAGCGCCCTTTTTCTGATCAGCAGGTCTGGCGCCCACCAAACCAAGCGCCCACCACTGGAACTGGTACTTGTCCTGTTCGGCCAAGGTTATAGCGTCATCAACAGTGGTGGGCTCACCGATCACTTCATATTTGAGAGCGTCTCCAAAAGCATCTTCCATGCGCCTTTTGATCAGACCAATAGCAAGGTGGGTGATGTCTATCCCGATCCAATTCCGTCCCAGTTTTTGCGCTACTGCGATAGCCGTACCGCAACCGCAGAACGGGTCCAAAACTACATCGCCGGGGTTGCTCGAAGCATTGATGATGCGCTCAAGCAGGGCAACAGGTTTTTGGGTGGGGTAGCCCATACGTTCGGCATGCCATGATCGTAAAGACTGAATGTCTGGCCATAGATCTTGAGCCGGAAGTCCTTTTGATTCATCGAGATATCGCTTAATTCTCGGAATTCCATTCTTTGTGTAATATAAGCGGCTTTCTGCGTCTAGTTTCTGCATTGTTTCAATAGGACAACGCCATGTTCTTAGGACCCCATTCCAAACATAATCATATCCACCTCCGGAAAGACCTGCTGCACCCAAATCGCCAGACATCCATTTTCTACCATCAGAATCTGAATACCTATAGTATTGGTCAACATAATTTTGGTCGTACTCTTGGAAGATGTCATTCCAAATGAAATTGATACTTTTTACATAAAAAAGTATTGTGTCATGAACAGAACCATAACCCCTTGAATCGCTATGTGCGCTCTGTCTTTTCCAGGAAATTTCATTCCTAAAATTCTCCGCTCCAAAGACCATATCGAGCAGCACTTTCAAATAATGGCTGGCTGTGGGGTCACAATGCAGATAGAGGCTCCCGGTGGGTTTCAACACACGCCTGAGTTCCTGCAACCTCGGCGCCATCATGGTCAGGTAAGCCATCATGTTGCTGTCGCCCAGGATCAGGTTGAATGCCCTCAACGCATCCGCAACCGGACCGCCTTTTTCCACTTCGCGTGTGTAAGTCTGGATGGCGTTCTGGTCCCACTGCCAGGTGTCTTCAAAGGCCTGGATCTGCGCGCTGGACTGCGCCCCATCCTTTTGGGC